>Ga0335075_10000572_pt1 | contig 63786 bp, 60 predicted proteins | sample Lox_Sample_24_FD_206723 | JGI IMG/M metagenome (GOLD analysis project Ga0335075, IMG submission 206723) | Soil microbial communities from Loxahatchee National Wildlife Refuge, Florida, United States - Lox_Sample_2.4 | ecosystem: Environmental > Terrestrial > Soil > Wetlands | place: USA...
CGGCCTTCGCTACGACAGCCGCGGGGAAACCCCACACCCCATATCCGTCCGAGCACAGCACTACCTTCCTCCCCGTCACATCCACCACCCTCTCACTCGTGGTGGACCGACAAACGGGGTCCGGTCAAGCCTCCTGGTCCAAAAGCGAAACCTCGGGCAACTCGAGAAGGTCCATCACGAGCTGGCTCGGTATTCCGGGGCGGGTGAGCGCGCATGGCTCTGATGCTGCAGCGTCGTATGCGCTCAGAGATCGCGCCAGTTCACGACGAGCCCAGCCTCGGCTTGAGGGTCAAGGCGCCTGGCAAGTGGTTCCAGCTAGAGCTCGTCCCCTACGGACGCGATGAGCCGATGTGGCGGAAGTACCAAGGCATGGTTCGGTACAGAGCGCCCAAGGTCAAGTTCGAAGGAAGTGCGAAGTGGATCGTCACCCGGCATCGCCTGCTCATCGTTGCCAAGCCTGGGCTCGGCACCGCTGGTCTTAACCGCCAGAAGGACGAGCATGCGTTCGTCGCTCTCGACCTTACGGATTTCAACGTCGAACCAAGGGGAAAGCGGCTTGGCAAGCCTCTGATGCGCGCGCGCCTCACCGGTGTGTCCGAGAATTTCGAGATCGAGCTGAAAATCCAGAAGCAGTTCTACACGCAGTTCCTCGAGACGTTGTCGTCGGGCAGCACCGAGTTGGACGAGAAGGCCGCAGCGATCGTTAACGAGCGCAATCGGCAGAAGACGCTCGCGGCCGAACGAGCCAAGGCCGAAGAGCAGGCCGAGCGTGCACGCATAGCCACCGAGCGGTTCGACAGCGCGCAAACGGGATCTGCGCCAGGTCGCTCCAGCCGGCTTCGCCTAAACATGGGACTGCTCGATCACCGCAAGACGTGGCGCTATCGGGTAGCCGCCACACCGGAGGAGTGCGTCAGCGGGTTCATCGCGGCATTCTCGGGAAGCGGCGGTCTCGTGATCAAGGCGAAATGGTCGGTCACGCGGTCTCCGAATGGGGCCGTCGCGGTCTATGAGGGCCGCAAGGGGCTCGCCGTCGTCGGGACCGCATTCTCCGGGACGGCGCAATCGGAGGAACAGAGCGCGGTTGGTTCCGAAGTGAGATTTGAGATCGAGGGTGACGACAACGGTCACACGATCTGCGCGATGTGGCTGGCTTCGCGCGCCTCACGGATCGGCTTCACAATGGACGGTCGGTTCTTCAGGCCGTACATGCGCGCCGTGGAGGACCAGCTGCGCCGGGTCGATCCCTCTCTGCAGGTTGTAAAGGACTGACTACCAGGTCACAACGGGCGAGGGAGCGTAGATTACTCGCTCACCCCACGTCGCCGCGTACCCCTTGCTTACGATCGCGAGGAGCCCCGCGAGCTCGGGTGGTGCCGCGTGGCCGCAGGGATCCCCTGGTTGAAGAGATCCCGCCGAATCTCTACGTCCGGCGGCGCAGCGAGGCCGCCGCCATCTACGCCGATCACCCCCAGGTACTCGGGATCAAGGAGGCCAAGGTGCTCGAAGCGATCCTCGCCTTCCTCGCCCGCCGCGTGTTCGGCCCCGACCGCCTGCGCCTCCTCAGAGACGAACTCGCCGACGCGACGTCATCAAACCTGGGAGGAGCACAAGACCGAACTCGAACACCTCGAAGAGGAGCTCTCCGGCATCAACCGCTCGCTGCGCGCACAGACGCTGCGCCTCGAGGAGCCCGAAGACTTCACCCACCCAGTCGTCGCGCTCGCCACCGAGCGAATCGACGAACTCAGCACCCGCAAGAGCGCCGTAGCCGACGCGATCCAAACACTGAAGGCCAAGCGACCCGCCGGCCACGACCCCGACGAAGTCGCCTCGATGCTCGACGCCATCCCCGACATGCGCGAAGCCCTGACGACCGCAAGCCAGGCGCAACTCGCGGAGATCTTCCGCGCCTTCGACGTGACCATCACCTACGACAAGGCCAACGAACGCCTCAACCTCGCCGCCACGATCACACCCGAGCTACTGCCCGACCCAGCCGACGGAAACGACCGCCCCAACGGAGCGGTCGCGGATGTTTGGAATAGCGGGGGCGGGATTCGAACCCGCGACCTTCGGGTTATGAGCCCGACGAGCTACCAGACTGCTCCACCCCGCGGCGGTCCTTATGTTCTAGCAAAGAACCGCACGAGGGACCGGCCGCCAACCCGCCGGCGACAGACCTCCGCTTCAACCGCGCCCGGGCCTGGTCACGACGGCTGCGTGCGCCAAGGGGACCTCATAGCATCCGCGCGGTGCGCGTAGCCGTCGTCGACATCGGCACCAACTCGACCCGCCTGCTCATCGCAGACGTCGACCCGGCCACCGCCTCGGTCACAGAGCTGGTTCGCCGCTCGCACGTCACCCGCCTCGGCCACGGCGTCGACGCCAGCGGCTCGCTCTCCGAGGACAGCATGCAGCGCGTGTTCGCGACGCTCGATCGATACCGCGCGGACATCGACGCCAAGGACGTCGGCGCCAACCTCGCCGTCCTCACCTCCGCGGTCCGCGACGCCGGCAACGGCCGTCAGTTTGCCGAGCGCGTGCGCACTCGGTACAAGCTCGACGCCCGCGTCCTGAGCGGTGAGGAAGAGGCGCAACTCACGTTCCTCGGCGCTACCGCCGCGCGTGCCCGGGACTCCGCGTCCGAGCCCACCGTCGTGATCGACATCGGCGGCGGCTCCACGGAGTTCGTCGTCGGCCACGGTAGCGCGGCCGGCTTTCACGTCTCGCTGCCCGCCGGAGTCGTGCGCATGAGCGAGCGCCACATCCACTCCGACCCGCCCCCGCCGCAGGAGCTGCAGGCGCTCGCGCTCGACGTCCGCACGATCCTGCTCGAAGGCCTTCCCCCCGACGAGCGCGCTCCCGTCGTGCACGGCATCGCCGTCGCCGGAACCGCCACCTCCGCCGCCGCCATCGACCAGGAGCTCGACCCCTATGACCCCGCCCGCGTACACGGCTACACGCTCCAGCTCGGCACCGTCGAACTGCTGCTCGCGCGCCTCGCCGACATGAACGAAGCGCAGCGCCGTCAGGTCGTCGGCCTGGACCCCGGCCGGGCGCCCACGATCGTCGCCGGCATGATCCTGCTCGAGCAGGCCATGCGCGCGTTCGAGCTCGAGCAAATCGAGGTCTCAGAGCACGACATCCTCTACGGCGGCGCGCTGCGGCTCGCCGGCGCCGGCCGACCCGCGGCGTAGCTCAGGCCAGGTTCGACTTGCGCGGGTACGCCACCGTCGGGTCCGTCAGCACGTTCACCAGCGCCGGCACACCCGCAGCCAGCGCACGCTCCAGGGCCGGGCGCAGCTCCGCCGGGCGCTCCACCAGCTCGCCGTGACAGCCCAGCGCCGCCACCACCTCGTCGTAGCGCGTCCCCGGTCGCAGGTCCGCCGCCACCGAGTAGCCGTACAACAGCTCCATCGGGTGCTTCTCGAGCCCCCAGATGCCGTTGTTGCCCATCACGCCCACCACGTTCACGCCGTGGCGCGCCAGCGTGTCGAACTCCATCCCCGAGAACCCGAACGCGCCGTCGCCCACCAGCAGCACCACCTGGCGCTCCGGGCGCGCCAGCTTCGCCGCCAGCGCGTAGCCCGGGCCCGTGCCCAGGCAGCCGAACGGCCCGGGGTCAAGCCAGCAGCCCGGCTCGTAGCTGTCGATCATCCGGCCCGCGTACGACACGAAGTCGCCGCCGTCGCCCACCACGATCGCATTCCTATCCAACACCTTCCCCAGCTCGGCGTACACACGCATCGGGTGAAGCGGCGCACGCTCGTCCTCGAGCTCCTCCCGCTCCGCCGCGCGCCGCTCGCTCTCGCTCTCGCGCAGCTGCGCCAGCCAGTCCTCGCTGGCGAGCGCCTGCGCGCCCGCAGCTGCGCGCACGTCCGCGAGCGTCTGCGCGATCGCCCCATAGCACTCGGCCGCCACGCCGCGCGGGTGCTCGCGCTCGGGTTCCGCCGCGTCCACCACCACGATTTCCGTGTCCTCGCCGAACGCGCCACCGAAGCCAAGGCGAAAGTCCATCGGCACGCCCACCACCAGCGCCACGTCCGCCTCCTTCAGCGCGCGCGAGCGCGTGCGCGAGAAGAACAGCTCGTCATCCGCCGCCACGCACCCGCGCGCCAGCCCGTTCAAGAACACCGGGATCCGCAGGGTGTGCGCCAGCTCCGCCAGCGCCTCCTCGCCGCGGCCCCAGTACAGGTCCGTGCCCGCCATCACCACCGGGCGCTCCGCGCCGCGCAGCAGCCCCGCCGCCAGGTCCACCGCCTCCGCCGGCGCGCCCCGCGCGCTCGCCGTCGTCGGCGACGCCTCGAGCTCTGGCTCGGCTGCCTCCATGAACACGTAGTCCAGCGGAAAGTCCACGAACGCCGCGCCGCCGGGCGCCGCGCTCGCCGCCGCGAACGCATCGTCCACCAGGCCCGGGATCTCAGCCGTGCTCTCCGCCGTCGCCGCCAGCTTCGCCAGCGGGCGCACGAACGGCACGTGGTCGATCTCCTGCAGCGAGCCCTGCCCCCAGCGCAGCGCCGGCGCGCGCCCGCCCAGCACCACCATCGGCGAGTGGTTCGCCTGGGCTGAGGCCATCGCGCTCATCCCGTTCGTCACCCCCGGGCCCGCCGTCAGCGCGCACACGCCCACCTCGCGCGTCACCTTCGTCCAGCCCTCCGCCGCGAACGCCGCCGTCGCCTCGTGGCGCACGTCCACGATCTCGATTCCCTCCTCGCGGCAGCCGTCGTAGATCGAGAACAGATGCCCGCCCGACAGCGTGAACAGCGTGCTCACGCCGTGCGCCTTCAATCTCCGCGCCACCAGCCGCCCACCGTGGAACGTCTGCGTCTCCTGCGCGCTCTGCGTCGACATCGCGCCCGACTCTACCCGTTCCGCGCGCGCCCGCGCCGTGTGCCGCGCGCGCCCGCGCCGTGTACCGCGCGCGCCCGCGCCGCTTCCCGCGCGTGCTCACACCGCGGTTTGCGAGGCGCGCGAGCGCAGCCCCTCGCGGCCGCCCGCAATGCCCGGGGTGGGATTCGAACCCACACGCCCCGCGCGCGGGGCATCGATTTTAAGTCGACCGCGTGTACCCATTCCGCCACCCGGGCCGGCGCAGTCTACGGGCCCGTTTGGCCGCCGCGCGTTCCGGGAAACGCACGGAGGGAGTCGTATTGCAGGCGCTCAAAAGACGCAACTTTCGCGCTGCTACGGTGTCATTAGCCAGCGACGGAGGTTGCGCCACTGTCATGGAGGTCTCCGCTCTCAGACATCCGGCCGGGATTCCGGGGCTGCGCGGCCCCTCTGCTTTGCTGCGCCTGCAAGCCGACGAGCGTCTCATCGCGCTCACTCGCCGCGGCCAGCACGCCGCCTTCGAGGTCCTCTGCGCGCGCTACCACACGCGCCTGCTGTCCTTCTGCCGGCACATGCTCAGCTCGCGCGAGGACGCCGAGGACGTCCTCCAGGAGGTCTTCGCCGCCGCCTTCAACGCCGTGCTCGCCGACGAGCGCGAGATCAACGTGCGTCCGTGGCTGTATCGCATCGCCCGCAACCGCTCGCTCAACCACCTGCGCCGCGCGTCCGCCGTCGGCGTCGACTCGATGGACGTCCACTACGCCGAGCACGGCATCTCCACCGGCGACAAGGTCATGCGTCGCGAGAGCTTCCGCGAGCTCATCATCGACGTGCACCAGCTTCCCGAGACCCAGCGCACGGCGCTCCTGCTGCGCGAGATCGACGCGCTCTCCTACGAGCAGATCGCGCACGCCATGGAAACCACCGTTCCGTCGGTCAAGTCGCTGCTCGTGCGCGCCCGGATCTCGCTCGCCGAGGCCGCCGAGGCGCGCAAGCTCAGCTGCGATCAGGTCCGCCTGGAGCTCGGCGAAGTCGCCGAGGGGCTCACCAAGCTCAGCAGCCCCGCGCGCCGCCACGTCCGCAGCTGCGAGCGCTGCACGTTCTTCCGCAAGCAGCTCAAGGACAACAACCACGCGCTCGCCATGATCATGCCCGTGGGGCCGTTGCTGCTCGCCAAGAAGCTGCTGCTCGCCAAGCTCGGCTCCACCGCGTCCGCCGGGGGCGCACACGTCGCCGGCGGCGCCGGGGCGACCGTCGGCACCGGCGCCGGGGTAAGCGCCGGCGCCACCGCCGGAGCCGGAGCTGCCGCCGCCGGCGGCGGCAGCGTCGCCGGCGGGATCATGACCGCCGGAGCCGGAGCGCTCGCCACCAAGGCCGCGATCGTCACCGCCGCCGCCGCAATCGTCACCGCCGGCGCCGTCGCAGCCGACCACGCGGTCGTCACTCCGCATCATCACGCGCTCGTCACGGCCTCCGCGCCCGCCGTCCCCGCCGCCGGCCATTACGTCGGCGAACCCGTCGTCGTCCACCAGGCGCTCCAGCCCGTCACCAGCAGCGTCGCCGCCGTCCCCCGCGCCGCGCTCGTCGTCCCCGCGCGCCGCCCGCACCACCGCGCCGCGCGCACAAAGCCGCTCAAGACCGCCAGCACGACCGCCGCCGCCGCGCCCACCACAACCGCGCCCGCCGCCGCGCTCGCGCCCGCGACCACCACCGCCACGACCACGACCACGACGACCACCCCGTCCACGACCACAACCTCCACCGCGCCCACCACCCCCGCGAGCTCTCAGCCGGTCACCGAAGTCACCACCCAGACCACCGAACTGCCCGCCTCGGCCACGAGCGTGCCCGGCGTCCCCGCTGGCAGCCCCGCGACGAGTACCGGCGCGCCCGCCGCAACCGGGACGACCACAGCCAGCACCCCCGCGACCGCTTCCCCGCCGACCGTGGAAACGAGCCCGACCACGCCCGCCAGCCAGCCCGCAACCGCCGGCGCCTCCACGGTCGGCGCCAAGACCACAGTCGGCGCCAAGACCAAGGTCGGCGCCAAGAAGCACAGCACCGGCGGCACGAAGGCGCTCGGCGCGCCGCGCGCCCGCGCCCGCGCCAAGGCCTACGCCACCCACCGCAGCGGCGCTCCCACCCGTGCAGCTCGCCGACGCAGCGCGCGGCGCTAGCCGAACGTAAACGTCTTCAGCGGGCGCAGCAGCACGCCCGACTCGCCCACTTCCAGGGGCGAGAGCACGGCCGAGCTCGCGTTCGGCGCGCTCAGCATCGCAACGAGCACGCCCGCGCGCGGGTGTTCCCCCGGCGCCATGAACATCAGGTCGCGGCCGTACATCTCCCGACCTTCCACTTGCGCCGTGAACGCCACCTCGTAGCCGATCAGCGTGTTGTTCACTTTCGCCTTGCCCTCGCCGCGCAACGCGAACCGCGGGTAGCGGCGCGCGAGGGTCGCGATCAGGCCGTTTGCGTACAGCGGCAGCTCGCCCTGGACCGCGCCCGCGTACCGAGGCAATAGCAACGGATCGGCGGCGTAAGAGTACTTGAGCGCGCCGTCCGCGTAGCGGCTTTGCACCTTCACATAGCCGCCCGCGTCGGGCGCCACCCGGTACAGATCCCTGTATTCGAAGCTGAACGCCACGCTCCCGCCGTGCGTGTACGACGCGTTCTCGAGCGTCAGCCCGAGCGCGAGCAGCGCGAGCACCAACGCCAGCGCAGCCGCCAGCACCGCCGCGCGCACCAGCAGCGGCGCGGCGCGCCACGGCCCGGCGAGCAGCCGCGCGAGGCTCGGCCCGTACTCGGGCTTCATGCGCGCCGCCGCCACCGCGGTCACGCGCTCATTCGCCGATCGAGAACAGCGCTTCCAGGTCGTGACGCGAGTACGCCGCGAACGCGACCATCGTCTGCGTGCGCAGCACTCCCGACAGGCCGCCGATTTGCCCGGTCACCACGTCCGCCAGCTGCTCGTGGTCGGGCACGCGCACGATCGCCACGAAGTCCCACTCGCCCGTCACCGAGTACGCCTCCGCGACGCCGTCGATGTCCGCCAGCTCGCCCCCCAGGCTCGACAGCGCGTCACGCTCGGCCTCGATCAGCACCACCGCGTTGGTCATCGTCATCGCGCGCGCAATCCTAGGTCTCCACCTGACTCAGGCGGTGCATCCCCAGGCCGAGCAGCAGGCCCAGGGCCGCGCCCGCCAGGCCCGCCAGCCAGCTCGCCTCCGGGCGCGCGAACGGCATCGCCAGCAGCAGCACCGCGAGCGCGCCCGCGCCCAGCAGGTCTCCCTCGCGATACCCGCCCGTGCGCGCGGACTCGAGGTCCGGCGCCGCCCAAGCCGCCAGCAGCGCAAGCGCCGCGCCGTTGCCGCCGCTCACCAGCGGGTACGGGTACACCGCCTCCGCCAGCAACGCGCCGACCGCACCCGCACCGAAGAACAGCGCGAGCACCGCCGCCGGGCCGTGGCGGCGCTCGAACAGCCAGCCGAAGATCGCGATCGTGAGGATCGCCACGAATGCATATACCCCGTCGACGTACGCGAACTCGCTCGTAAACAGCCTCCACCAGTCGCCCTGCAGCGGGCCGATTATCGCCATGTGTATGTACAGCGCCGGTTCTGCGTGCACCACCACCCACAGCACACAGCTCGCTGCCACCAGCGCGATCGTCGCGTACGGGCGCTCCGCCGCCCAGCGACTCGGCGCACGGTGGGCGCGAGCGGGCATCCGCTCGCTCGCCGGGCGCGCCGTGCGCGAGCGGCCCAACAGCGATCGCGCGCGCCCGCGCAGCGAGCGCGTTCGCGCGCGCGGGTTCGCCGGCGGCAGCTTCGGCGCGCGCCTGCGCAGGCGGTTGCCGCAGTACGGGCACTCGGTGATGTACGGGCTCACCTCCGAGCCGCACTGCTTGCACACCACGAACAGATCAGCTCCCGAGGGCATCGTCACCCCATTCTATGGACCTCTCGACCACGCCCCGCGTGCCTCTGGAATACTCACGCTCATGACCACCGGACCCGACAGCAGGCTATACATCCTCGCCTTCGACCACCGCGGCTCCTTCCAGTCGAAGTTCTTCGGTATCCAGGGCGAACCGGACTCCGAGCAGACGGCCATCATCGCCGACGCCAAGCACCTGATCTTCGAGGGCATGCTCCAGGCGATCGGCGCCGGCGCCGACCCGTCCGTCACGGGCGTGCTCGTCGACGAGCAGTTCGGCTCCACGGTGCCCGCCGAGGCGCGCGAGAAGGGGCTCAAGCTCGCGATGCCCGCCGAGCGCTCCGGTCAGAGCCTGTTCGACTTCCAGTACGGCGATGACTTCGGCGAGCACATCGAACGCTTCGACCCCGACTACACCAAGGTCCTCGTCCGCTACAACCCCGACGGCGACGCCGAGGGCAACCGCCAGCAGGTCGCCAAGCTGCGGCGGTTGAGCGACTGGCTCAAGCAGCATCAGCCGAAGTTCCTGTTCGAGCTGCTCGTACCCGCCGAGGCCGCCCAGCTGCAATCGGTCGGCGGCGACAGCGACCGCTATGACGCCGAGCTGCGCCCCGAGCTCATGCGCCGCACGATCGCCGAGATCCAGGAGGCCGGCGTCGAGGTCGACGTCTGGAAGGTCGAGGGTCTCGAGCGTCGCGCGGACTGCGAGATGATCGTCGCCCAGGCCCGCTCCGGCGGGCGCGAGCAGGTGACGTGCGTGGTGCTCGGGCGCGGCGCCGACGACGCCAAGGTCGACCATTGGCTCACCCAGGCGGCCCCCGTCGACGGCTTCGTCGGCTTCGCCATCGGCCGTTCGATCTGGTGGGACCCGCTCAAGGCGTACGTCGACGGCAAGATCGAGCGCTCAGCCGGCGCCCGCAAGATCGCCGAGAACTACCTGCGCTTCGTCGCCGTCTACGAGCGCGCCGAGCGCGCCAAGACGTCCGTCGGCGCATAGGCCGGCTTCGCACCGATGCGCGCGCGGCAAACTGACATCGCTCGGGCGGTGGACCGCCGATGAAGATGCGTCAGAGCCTGGCCGAGTGGGAGGAGGCGTTCGTCGAAGAGATCACGCGCGACCGTCACCTGCGCGCCTCGCTGCGCCGAACCACCGAGCGGCGCGCGCTCAAGCGCACCCTCGACCGGCGCCACAAGCGCGGCTCCGTGCGCTTCGTGCTGCTCGTGCTCGCGCTGATCCTCACCGCGGTCGTAGTCACCGTCGTGATGTTCCGCACGCTGTATCTGCTGCTCGGCTGAAGCCCGCGCGTCGCGCGCGCGTCCCAGCGATTCCGGCTATTGGGCGCCGTCGCCGAGTTCGCGCAGCGACTCCTCGACGTCCTCGCCGCTCGCAGGCGCCGTACCGTCCTTGGCCTGCGCCGCGGCGCCCGCTTCGCGGTGAATCTCCAGGTAGATCTCCTTGCGGAACACCGGCACGCTCTGGGGCGCCTGGATCCCGATGCGCACCTTCTCGCCCATGACCGACAGGACGGACACCTCGATCTCGTCTCCGATCATGATGCTCTGGTTGGACTTGCGCGTCAGAACCAGCATTTGGGTGCACCTTCCTCGTTGCCAACTGGCGACCCGGCGCAGCCCCAAACCGCCGGAGAGCCAAGCATAGTGGCAGGGCCGGTCGAAAGCGATCCCAATTTCTCGACAACCGCCGTCAGGCGATCACCCGCGCAGGCGCATGGCGCGGGCACTGCACGCGGGGCACGCGCGCCCGCGCGCTCGGCGCCCTTGCGGGGTAGCTGCCGGGCGCGCCGCGGCGGCGCTTGCGCTAGTCTCCCGGACCGTCCATGCCCCGCAAATCTCTGCGCCCGCACCTCAATCAGATCCGTGCCTGGGTGCGACAGGGGCGAACCGACGCCTGGGTCGCACACCAGCTCGAGGTCACTGTTCGCGACATCGAGCAGTTCAAGCGCCAGAACGAGCTCGTAAGCGACGAGGAGGCGCCCGAGGGCTCCGGCGGCGAGTACCCGGAGGAGATCGACCTGCGCGCCGAGGACGACGCGCTGATCGCCGCCGAGCTCGAGGCGGCCGAAGCCCAAAGCGCGGAAGCCGAGGCGGAGCGGGAGCGCGAACACGCTCAGCGCGATGAGTCCGACGCCGACGCCGACGCCGGCGAGGTCACCCGCACCCGCCGTCGTAGCCGTCGCGGCGGGCGTGGACGGCGCTCGGGAGCTCGCAACACGGGGCCGCTCGAGGGCACTTTCGACCACGGCGAGGAGGGCTACGGCCTGTGGCTCGACCCCGCCATCCAGGACAACCCCATTTACGCCGAGCACTGGGCCGGGCACCGCCCGGTCGAGGTCGAGGTCGAGGAGGACCGGATAGTCATCCGCCGCATCGGCGAGGAGGACTAGAGCGTCGCATAGCGGCGCGATACTGCGTCCTCGCTCGCTCGCGTGCTCGGCACGCCACGCTCGCTGCGTCCTCGTCTCGCCTGCTCTGCGACGCTGCAGGGCGCGCTGCCCTTGCTGAGACTCTAGGCCTCTGACAGCGTGCGGCGCCCACCGGCGTAGTCGGCGGCCTCGCGCACGTATCTCGCGAAGGCCGCGTCGACGACCAGCCCTGCCTCCCACGCCCACGGGTCCTCCGGGGCGAGCTTCATCGCAAGCTGCAAGCACCACGAGGTGCCGCCTTCGTAGAGCTCCACGAGCTCCTGCGTCGAGAAGCGCCCGCCGAGGCGCCGGCGCAGCTCCGCGACGAGCGCGCCCACCACACGCTCCAGCAGCGCCCGCCGCTCCGCGGGCGCTCCCGCGAGCCGGCGCTCGCCGTGCTGCCACTGGTAGATGGCCGTCTCGAACGGCACCCGCCGAGGCTAGCAGCGCAACCGAGCGCTCAGTTGTCGGGCAGGCCACTGACCACGTACGGCTGCTCGTCGCTCTTCATCATCCCCAGCTGACGAGCCTCTGTTTCGAGCGTCCCCGCCGCGGTGAGCGTTTCCCGCTGATGCGCCAGCGCCTTGTGTTCGCGTTCCAGCGCGGACACCGCCGCAGCATCGCTGCGCGACTGGCGCCAGGTCGAGAGCATGTGCACGCCCGCGCTCGCATACAGGTACACGAGCGCCGCCAGCACGCACAGCATCGCCATGCGCCCCAGCCGGTCCCAGCGAACACGCGCCATCGCCATGACCACCGGGTTTCGGCGCCCGCCACGGACATCCTGCCGCGGGGGCGAGAAGTCGTCGCTCAGCCGCGCGCGAAGGCGTCGCGCCCGGGGAAGCGCGCGTCTGCCGCGAGCTGCTCCTCGATGCGCAGCAGCTGGTTGTACTTCGCGACTCGATCAGAGCGCGAGGGGGCGCCCGTCTTGATCTGGCCGCAGCCGGTGGCGACCGCGAGATCGGCGATCGTCACGTCCTCGGTCTCGCCCGAGCGGTGGCTGATGACCGCCGTGTAGCCGGCGTCGCGCGCCATCGCGATCGCGGCGAGCGTCTCGCTGAGCGTGCCGATCTGGTTGACCTTGATCAGGATCGAGTTGCCGACAGCGCTGTCGATGCCGCGACGCAGGCGCTCGGTGTTGGTCACGAAGATGTCGTCGCCGACGAGCTGCAAGTGTGCGCCGAGGCGCTCGGTGAGCGTCCTCCAGCCGTCCCAGTCCTCCTCGGCCATGCCGTCCTCGAGCGAGATGATCGGGAAGCGCTCGACGAGCTGCGCCCAGTAGTCGGTCAGCTCCGCCGCGCTCAGCGTGCGGCCCTCGTGCTCGAGCACGTACGCGCCGTTCTCGTACAGCTCGCTCGTGGCCGGATCGAGCGCGATCGCGACATCCTCGCCCGGCCGGTAGCCAGCGGCCTCGATCCCGGCCACGAGCATCTCGAGCGCCTGCTCGTTGGAGCTCAGGTCGGGCGCGAAGCCGCCCTCGTCGCCGACGGCCGTCGAGAGCCCGCGCTCGTGCAAAGTGCGTTTCAGCGCGTGGTAGATCTCCGCGCCCATGCGCAGGCACTCCGAAAAGCTCGGCGCACCGTAGGGCACGATCATGAACTCCTGGAAGTCGACGTCGTTGTCGGCGTGCGCGCCGCCGTTGAGCACGTTCATCATCGGCACCGGCAGCACGCCCGCGGCCTCGCCGCCGAGGTAGCGCCACAGCGCCATGCCCTCCTCGACCGCCTGCGCGTGTGCGGCGGCGAGCGAGACGCCGAGGATCGCGTTGGCGCCCAGGCGCGACTTGTTCGGCGTGCCGTCCAGCTCGATCAGCGCCCGGTCGAGCGCCTGCTGGCCCGCCGCGTCCATGCCTTTGACCGCTTGTGCGATCTCGCCGTTGACGTTCGCGACCGCGCGCGTGACGCCCTTGCCTGCCCACGGTTGGCCGCCGTCGCGCAGCTCGGTCGCCTCGAACTCGCCCGTCGAGGCGCCCGAAGGCACGGCCGCGTGGCCGTGGGCCCCGGAGCGCAGGCCGATCTCGACCTCGACCGTCGGGTTGCCGCGGCTGTCGAGTATCTGCCGGGCGTGAGTTCGCTCGATCTGGCTCACGCCGCTCGCGCCTCGGGCCGGATGTCTATTCGGCGGTCGAAGACGTCGATTTGGTCTTGGGGGCTTTGTAGCCCTTGCAGTCGGCCACGACGTAGCCGGAGCGGCATTCCGTTTTTTCCTGCCACTTTTTCTTGAAGCTCTTGACGAATGCGGTCAGCGCTTTCTGCTCGTTGGTGGCGATCAGCTGCTGTTTGATCTGCGATTTCACCTTCGAGAGCGGCTGCTGCGTGCCGGTCTTGATGCTCACGACTTCGTAGATGTAGTAGCCGAAGGGCGTCTTGATCGGGCCGCCGAGCACATTCTTCGAAGCCGTGAAGATAGCTTCGCTGAGCGCCTTCTCCTCCTCGCCTTTGACCACTTCGGTGAGCAGGCCGCCGTTGGCCTTGCTCGTGGGGTCGATCGAGTCCTTCTTGGCGACCGCCGCGAAATCCTTGCTCGATTCGACTTCCGTCTTGGCGCTCTTTGCCTGCGCTTCGGTTTTGGTGAGGATGATCCTCACGTTGCGCTTTTCCGGCGTGCCGTATTTTGACTTGTTGTCTTCGTAGTACTTGGCGACCTGCGCTTCGCTGACTTTGCTCTTGTTCTTGGTCACCTGTTTCTCGATTTTCTGCGGCAGCATGGTGTTGACCTTCACGCGCAGCAGCAGGTCCGAGACGGTCTGTCCCGAGCTGGCCAGGAATTTTTCGAATTCGGAGGCTTTCGGGAACTGCTCGTTCTTGATCCGCGTAAATTCCTTCTTGACTTCCGCGTCCGTCAGCTTGATCCCCAGGGAGCTCGCTTCGGATAGCACCCACTGGGCGGAGATCAGGAAGCCGAGCACCTCGGTCTGAAGCGATTTGTACTCCTGCTCGCACTCGGACTTCAGCTCCGCGTGCGACGGAGCTTTCTGTCCCTTGGCGGGTTTCGGCGAGGTCGCGGCGAGGTGGGCGATGCAGGTGGTGTAGTCCGGCGGTTCGGGCACCGCCGGCTTTTCGCCGGTGCTGGACGCGCTGGAGGCGGCGGCGACCGACATCCAGTGGTCGAACGCCGTCTTGGTGATCGGCGTTCCGTTGACCTGGACCACCGCGTCGCCCGGGATGCCGCCGCACGCGGCGAGGCCGACGAGTGCAAACAAAACGGCGCCTAGCGCCGAGACGGACCGTAGGGGCTTGGACACGACGCGGGCACTCTAGCGGAAAATCCGCGAACTGCGGTTAAGTTGTTGCTAAGCGCACGTGGGCCGCCGGTTGAGCGTGCAATCAACCCGGCGGGGTCCGCGGCGCGCCGCCCATGCGCTTCGCCCGAGCGCGTGCGGGGTGCGCGCCTGCACCGCGCCGGGCGCCCGCGGCCCGCACGGGCTACGCCGCCTCGCGCACGAGCGCGAGCAGTGCGTCGGCCGCGCGCACGACACTGGGGAATCGCTCGGTCCCGTCCTTCGGAACTCGCACGGAGACCTGCGAGCGACCCGATTCGTACAGCGCATCGGGCAGCTGCTCGCGCAGGCGCCGCGCGCGCACCGAGTCGAGCTCGATCGGCACGACCGCCAGGCGATCGCCGCGGAAGCTCACCGTGCGCGCGCCCGCCTGGCCGAACTTGATGCGCGCGCGCTGCAGCGAGAGCAGGTTCTCGACCGGCTCGGGCACCGGCCCGAAGCGGTCCTCGAGCTCCTCGCGCAGCCTTTCGATGTCCGCGACCTCCAGCGCGCCGGCGACGCGCCGGTGCACCTCGATCTTGGCCTGCTCGTAGGGGACGTAGTCGGCGGGCACGTACGCGTCGACGTTCACATCCAGGCGCACGGGCTCCGGCAGCGGCTCGGTCTCGCCGCCCTCGCCGTCGTGCGCGCCCGCCGCGGCGACGGCCTCGTCGAGCATCTGCATGTACAGCTCGAAGCCGAGGGCGGCGACGTGGCCGGACTGCTCGTCCCCGAGCAGGTTGCCGGCGCCGCGGATCTCCAGGTCGCGCATCGCGATCTTGAAGCCGGCGCCCAGCTCGGTGTAGTCCGAGAGCGCGGACAGCCGCTGCGCCGCCTCGGGCGTGAGCGCGGCGGCGGAGTCGTAGAGCAGGTACGCGTACGCGCGCTCGCGGCTGCGTCCCACCCGTCCGCGGATCTGATACAGCTGGGCGAGGCCGAAGGCGTCGGCGTGCTCGACGATCAACGTGTTCGCCTGCGGGATGTCGATCCCCGACTCGATGATCGACGTGCACACGAGCACGTCCGCGCCGCCGCGCAGGTATTCCATCATCACGCCCTCGAGCTCGCCCTCGGCCATCTGCCCGTGGGCCACCGCGAAGCGCACCCCCGGGCACAGCGCGCGCAGGCGTTCGGCGGTCTCGTCGATCGAATCGACGCGGTTGTGCAGGAAGAACGCCTGCCCGCCGCGTGCGTGCTCGCGCAGGGTCGCGCGCTTGACGAGCTCCTCCTCGTACTCGCCGACGTACGTGCGCACCGGGCGCCGGCCCTCGGGAGGCGTCTCGATCACGGAGATGTCGCGCAGCCCCGCGAGCGACATCTGCAGCGTGCGCGGGATCGGCGTGGCGGACATCGCGATCACGTCCACCTTCAGCTTGAGCTGGCGCAGCAGCTCCTTCTGCTTGACGCCGAAGCGCTGCTCCTCATCGACGATCAGCAGCCCAAGGTCCTTGGCGCGCACGTCGCGCGAGAGCACGCGATGGGTGCCGATGAGGATGTCCACGCGACCCTCGGCGAAGCCCTTGATCGCGGCTTTCTGCTCGGCGGGCGTGCGAAAGCGCGAGACGTGCTCGAGCGTGAACGGATAGTCGGCGAGGCGCTCGGCGAACGTGCCGTAGTGCTGCTGGGCGAGGATCGTCGTGGGCACGAGCATCAGCACCTGCTTGCCCTCGGCCGCCGCCTTGAACGCCGCGCGCAGCGCGACCTCGGTCTTGCCGTAGCCGACGTCGCCGCAGATCAGCCTGTCCATCGGACGCGGCGCTTCCATGTCGGCCTTGACAAGCTCGATCGCCTCGCGCTGGTCGGGCGTCTCGGTGAACGGGAAGCGCTCCTCGAACTCCCGCTGCCAGTCGGAGTCCGGGCCGAACGCGTGCCCCATGCGCCGGCGGCGCTCTGCGTACAGGCTCAGCAGCTCGCCCGCGAGCTCCTGCGCGGCGCGCCGCGCGCGCGCCTTCATCGTCTCCCAACGCGTGCCGCCGAGCTTGGACAACGGGGGCCCGTCCGGGTGGCTCGCGTCCGATCCGCCGCCGACGTAGCGCGAGATCTTCGCGAGCTGGTCGGTGGGCACGTACACGCGGTCGTCGCCCTGGTATTCCAGGTACAGGTAGTCGCGTGTGACGTCCGCGACCGTGCGCGTCTCAAAGCCGGCGAAGCGCGCCACGCCGTGGTCCTCGTGCACGACGATGTCGCCCGTGCGCAGTTCGCCGAAGGAGCGCAGCGCGCCGCGGCGCGAGGGCCCGCCGAGGGCGCCGCGGCCGGCGCCGCCGGCGCCCGCGCGGGCGGGACGACGGCGCAGCAGCCGGTGCTCGGGGTACACCGCGAGCTTCAGCTGCGGGGCGATGAAGCCCTCGCGCAGCGACGCCGCGGCGAAGCGCAGCGAGGGCTCGAGCGGCTGGCCGGCGATGGCCGAGCTCGCCGCCGCCGAGCTCGCAGCCGCCGACCGCGGATCGCCGTCGCCGTGCGAGCTCTCGCGAGCGCCGTGCCCGCCGGCCTGCCCGCCGAGCCATGTCGCTTTCAGCCGCGCGAGGTTGTACGCGGCGCGCTCGCCCTCGCCGCGGCGCGGGAACGCGACGACCGTCCGGTAGCCCGAGCGCACGAGCTTCTCCAGCTGCGGCTCGGCTTCGGCGAGCGAGCGCGCGCCCGTGTCAGCGGATTGCGCGCGCAGCTCGATCGCCTGGCCGCTGGACAGCGCCGACAGCCAGATCCGTGCGCGCCGCGCGAGCGTCGCGCGGATGCGCTCGGGGCTGACGTACAGGTGGTGGGCGTCCCCGTCGCCGAACGCCGCGCACACGTCGCTCCAGAGGTCCCCGAGCACCGGCTCGAGGTCCTCCTCGGCGGCGACCACCAGCTCGGTCTCCGGGCCGACCAGGTCGAGCAGCGCGCCGAAACGCTCGACGGGCAACAGCTCGGCGATGTCGGGGCGCTCCGACTCCTCACCGCCGGCCCGGTCCGCGGCCTCCGCCGACGGGCGGGCGGGCAGCTGTTGGGCGGCGATCTCCGCGAGCTCGCGATGCTCGAGCGCGAGCTCCGCCGCGGGCGCGATCTCGACCTCGTTCGCGTCCGCGAGCGAGCGCTGCGTGAAGGTCGAGAACCAGCGCAGCGATTCGATCTCCACGTCGAACATGTCGACCCGCACCGCACGCTCCTCCGTCGCCGGAAAAACATCGAGCAGGCCGCCGCGCAGCGCGAACTGACCACGCTCCTCGACCTGCTCGACGCGTTCGTAGCCGGCGCTCACGAGCTCCTGCGCGCACTCGTCGAGGTCCAGCAGCTCGCCGACGCGCAGCGTGAACGAGCGCGGGCGCAGCTGCGGGTCGGGCACCTTCTCCGAGAGCGCGACCGCGCTCACGACCACCACCGGCGGCTCCGCCGGCCCGCCCGCGCCGAGCAGCGCGTCGAGCGCGGCGACGCGCAGCCCGACGAGGTGCGCCGGCGGCGCGAGGTGCGACTCGTACGCGACGCCGCGCGACGGGTAGTAGCGAACGCGCCGCGGGGCGAGCCACGCGCCGAGATCAGCCGCCAAGTCGCGCGCCGCGCGATCGTCGCCGACGACCACGAGCGTAGGGCGCGCGCCCGCGCCCGCGTCGATCTCGGCGAGCGCGGCGACCGTGTACGGGCGCAACGACGCTGATACGAACGCGTGACCGCCCTCGCGGGCCAGGCGCATCGTCGGCCCATCCTCGGCGACCAGCCCGAGCAGCGGCCGCAGGGCGCCGGCGCTCATCGTGCGGGCTCCTCGCCGAGGACCACCCGTTCGACCTGCTCGCACGCACGCTCTACCAGCTCGCGCACCTCGGCGTCGCTCTCGCGAAAGCGCCCGAGCACGTACGCGGAGACGATCTCCGGGTCGGTCGAGTCCGGGCGTCCGACGCCGACGCGCACGCGCACGAAGTCCGCGCCGCCGAGCTCGCGCTTGAGCGACTTCAGCCCGTTGTGGCCTGCGAGCCCGCCGCCGAGGCGCGTGCGCACCTCGCCGAACGGCAGGTCGATCTCGTCGTGCACGACCAGCAAGCGCTCGAGCGCCAGCTTGAGCGCGCCGCGCGCAGGGCCGACGGAGCGCCCGGCGTCGTTCATGTACGTCTGCGGGCACAGCACTGCCACCCGGGGCGCAACCGCGCGCACGCCGCTCGCCGCGGGTGCGCGGTCGGCCGCGCCCGCCGGTGCAGCGCCGGCGCGCGCGAGCGCCGCGCTCGCACCCGGCACGCGTCCCTCGGCGATTCGGCCCCTGAAGCGATCCTTCGCGCGTCCGAGCCCCCAGCGCTCGACCAGCGCCGCGGCGACCGCGAAGCCGATGTTGTGCGGGGTGCCCGCGTACTCGCGGCCGGGGTTGCCCAGTCCGACGATCAGCCAATCGACGGTTCCGCCGCCGCCACCGCCGCCACCGCCCCCGCCGAACGGGCGTCGCAGCGGCTACTCCTCGCCGGAGCTCTCGGAGGCGTCCTCGGCGCCCTGGGCCTGGGCGCCGTCCTCGCCGACGAGCTCCGTCTCGGCCTCGATCTCCTCGCTCGACTCGGTCTGCAGCCGCGGCGGCGAGAGCGTCGCGATGACCGTCTCCTCGAGGTCGTCGAGCAGCGTCACGCCCTCGGGCGGCGTGAGCGCCGCCAGCGTGATCGTCTCGCCGATCTGCATCTCGCCGACGTCGTGGACGATCGACTCGGGGATCGCGGTCGGCAGCGCTTGCACGCTCAGCTCGCGCGCGATCTGCTCGAGCACGCCGCCCTGCTTGACGCCGGGGGCGTCCTCGACGCCGGCCAGCTCGAGCGGCACCACCGCGCTGATCGCCTCGTCGAGCCTCACCCGCAGCAGGTCGATGTGGATGGTCTCGCCGCGCACCGGATGGCGCTGGGCCTCCTTGAGCACCACCGGAGTCGGGCGCCTGCCGTCGATGCTCAGGTCGAGCACCGCGCCCGAGCCGGCGAGCGCGAGGCGCAGCTCACGCGCGTCCGCGTCGAAGCCCAGCGACTGCTCGCCGCCGCCGTACAGCACCCCCGGCACGCGTCCGCCGCGGCGCAGGCGGCGCGCCGCCCGCGAGCCGGCGGCCTCGCGGCTGTTGACGTTCAGCTTCGTCGTCGTACTGGCCATCGAAAGCGAGACTCTAGCAACCGGCCGCCGCCGGAGCCCCATGCGAGCGGGCGCAAGCCGCGGTTGGCGACCCCCGGCAGTATGGTTCGGCAGAATGTGAGAAGCCCATTGGCGCGAATCGCCGGCGCCCCCGCCGCGGCGCAGCCTCAGAACAGCTGGTTCTCGCCGCCGAACACCTCGCTCACGGAGTCATCGACGAAGATCCGGCGGATGGAGTCGGTGAGCAGCTCGGCGCAGGGGAGCACGCGCACGTTGTCCGGGCGCCCGGGGCCGACCGGGATGGTGTCCGTGACGACGATCTGCTCGAGCGGCGAGCTGCGCAGGTTCTCGAATGCGGCGCCCGAGAACACCGCGTGCGTGGCGGCGGCGAACACGCGCGCGGCGCCCTCCTCCTTGACCGTGCGCGCGGCCGCGGCGAGCGTGCCCGCGGTGTCGATCATGTCATCGACGATCACCGCGTTCTTGCCGCGCACATCGCCGATCACGTAGCCGATCTCGGCGACCTGCTGGGCCGCGCGCTCCTTGTCCAGGATCGCGAGCTCGGCGCCTATCTTCGAGGCGAACTTCTTGTTGAGCTTGACCCTGCCTGCGTCCGGCGCGACGACCACGAGGTCGGACAGCCCGAGGTCGGAGAAGTACTGCGTGAGCATGAACAGCGCGGTCATGTGGTCGACGGGCTTCTGGAAGAAGCCCTGGATCTGGCCGGCGTGGAGGTCCATCGTGAGCACGCGGTCGGCGCCCGCGGCCTCGAGCATGCGCGCGACCAGACGCGCGGAGATCGGCTCGCGCGGCGCGGACTTCTTGTCCTGGCGCGAGTAGCCGAACCACGGCATCACGGCGATCACGCGGTGCGCGGAGGCGCCGACGGCCGCGTCGATCATCAGCAGCAGCTCCATCAGCGAGTCGTTCGCCGTGACATCCATCTGCGGGTTGCCGCACGTCGACTGCACGATGAACACGTCCGCGCCCCGAATCGACTCCTCGTATCGGCAGTACACCTCGCCGTTGGAGAACTTCTTCAGCTCGACCGGGCCGAGGTCCACCTCGAGCTTGTCCGCGATCGAGACCGCCAGCTGCGGGTTCGCGCGCCCGCTGAACAGCATCAGCCGCTTGTTGTAGTCGAACGGCAGGCTCGCACGCGAGGCCTCGGTGCGCGTGTCCGTCGCGCTCATCTCGCCATGGAGTGTAAACGGCCGAGGCCGATCGGTCATGCGCGCGTCCGCTCGGCCTCGCCGGCCGGCTCGTCGCCGCCCTGCGCCTCGGCCCCACGTGCGCGCTCGGCCTCGCCGGCCGGCCCGTCGCCGCCCTGCGCCTCGGCCCCACGTGCGCGCTCGGCCTCGCCGGCCGGCCCGTCGCCGCCTTGCGCCTCGGGCGCGCTCGCGCGCTCGGCGTAGCCCTCGACGTTGCGCTGGCGCCCGCGCGCGATCCCGAGGGCGCCCGGGGGCACGTCGTCGGTGATGACCGAGCCGGCGCCGGTGTACGCGCGATCGCCGACGCTTACCGGAGCGATGAACGTGGTGTCGACGCCGGTGTGCACGCCGCTGCCGACGCTCGTGCGGTGCTTCGCGCGCCCGTCGTAGTTGGCGGTGATCGTGGCGGCGCCGAGGTTGGTGTCCTGGCCGACGTCCGCGTCGCCGATGTAGGAAAGGTGCGGGACGCGCGCACGGGCGCCGATGTCGGAGTTCTTGACCTCGACGAACGTGCCCACCTTCGAGCCCTCGCGCAACACCGTTCCCGGGCGCAGGTAGCCGAACGGCCCGACGCTGACGCGATCCTCGAGCGTGCAGTCGTGCAGGAAGGAATGGCGGACGGCGCACTCGCGCCCGATCACGCTCGCGCCCTTGATCGTGGTGAACGGCTCGATCACGGTGTCCTGCCCGATTCGGACGTCTACGTCGATGACGGTCGCGCGCGGGTCGACGATCGTGACGCCTGCGAGCATGTGCCGCTCGTGGATCAGCGCCTGGGCGAGCGCCCGCACACGCGCGAGCGACACGCGATCGTTGACGCCCAGCGCCAGCCGTGGATCGTCCATGACGTGTGCGTGCACCGCGCCTGCACGCGCGCGCACGACGTCGAGCGCCTGCGGCAGGTACAGCTCCCCCTGGGCGTTGTCCGCCCTCAGCCGCGGCAGCGCTTCGCGCAGCGCCGCGGGCGAGAACGCGAAGATGCCGGTGTTCACCTCGCGGATCTCGCGCTCGGCCTGCGTGGAGTCGCCCGGCCGCTTGGTCTCGACGACGCGCTGCACCGCGCCGTCCGCGTCGCGCACGACGCGGCCGTAGCCGCTCGGGTCGTCCAGCACTGCCGTGACCATCGTGGCCGCCGCGCCCGCCGCCAGGTGGGCGTCGACCAGCTCGCCGATCGCGTTCGCGTCGATCAGGGGCACGTCGCCGCTGAGCACGACGATCGGCGCGGACTCATCGAGCGGCCGTCCGCCCGGCGCCTGCAGCGCGCCGAACGCGGCACGCGTGGCGCCGCCGGTGCCGTCCGGGAGCTCCTGCACCGCGAGCTCCACGCCCTCGGGCAGCAGCGGTTCGAGGGCGCGCGCGGGCGAGTCGACGACGACGATCCTGCCCGCGCCCGCCCGGCGGGCCGCGCACACCGGCCACAGCGCCATCGGCCGGCCGCACAGCTCGTGCAGGGGCTTGGGCGTGTTCGAGCGCATGCGCGTGCCCTGTCCCGCGGCGAGGATCACGACGGTCGGCGCGCTCACGTCTTTAATCTAGATGGCCGGGCCGCCGGCCGGCGGGCGCCGGCGCGCCGGGTCGCGTGCTCGCGCCGGCGTGCGGGTCGCGTGCTCGCATCCACGTCGGGTGCCGGCCTGCGCGCGACTCGCGTGCTCGCGCCGTTCGCCCGCCACGCCCGCGGGCGACGACGCGGAGAGGCTGGGGAGCCTGGACTCGAACCAGGACTTGAAGAGCCAAAGTCTCCCGGGCTGCCATTACCCCACTCCCCAAGGCCGGCCCACATCCTCGCACGTGGCCGCGTACGCGCCGGCCGGCGCCGGCCGCCGGCCGCCGGCCCCCGGCGCCGTGGCGCCCACACGGCGCGGGTGCCCGCAATTTGCGAGCGTTTTCGCGATCCCTTTCACATCGGCGTAACAGCGTCGCGGTTGTGGTCCTAAAAGATTGCGCGCTTGCAGGTGGTGGGGAGCAGACGCCGCAGCATCCTGGCGGCGACGGTTGCGGCGACGCTGCTCGCATGCGCTGCCGCGCTTACGGCGGGCGCGGTGCGCGCGGCGACGCGCGCCGCGAGCGCGCTGTCGGGGTGCCCGGGCGCGAACGTGCGCCCGAGCACGGTCGACGTCCGGGCGCTGCAGAGGGCGACCCTGTGCCTGGTCAACCGTGCGCGCGCGGCGCACGGGCTGGTCGCGCTGCACGCCAACCGCGAGCTCGAACACGTGGCGTTCGGACGGGCGGCGAGCATGGTGAGCGAGGACTACTTCGCGGACGTCGGACCGTCCGGGCGCACGCTCAAGTCGCTCGTCGCCGCCGCGCGCTACACGCCCCTGGGCGTGGTCGGCGAGAACATCGCCTGGGGCACCGAAGACAGGGCGACCCCCGCGCGTATCGTCGCCGCGTGGCTGGCTTCGGCGGCGCACCGCGAAGTGATGCTCGACGGCCGCTTCCGCGCGGCCGGGGTCGCGGCGACGACCGTCGTCCCCGGCGTCGTGCACCCGCGCGGCGCGGACGGCGCGACCTACGTGATCGAGCTCGGCGCGCGCGCGTCCGCTACGAGCGCCTGCCCGGGCGCCGGGGGACGCGTCCGCCTTCGGCTCCCGCCTCCGACGCCGGGCCGGCGGCGGACGCGATGCCCAGCACGCGCATCGACTTCAGGCCGAGGCTGAGCTTCTCGCGGCCGTCGCTCGAGCTGACGTCCAGGCCGGAGAGCTCGCGCACGCGCTCCAGGCGGTAGTAGATGGTGTGCCGGTGCGTGAACAGCCGCTGGGCCGTGCCCGCGACGTTGCCGTCCGCCGCGAGGAACGTCTCGAGGGTGCGCACCAGGTCCGTCTCGTATTGCTCGTCGTACGCGACCAGCGGCTCGACGGTCTCCGCGTAGAAGCGCTGCAGCTCGCTCGGGTTCTCGCTCATCGCCGACAGCAGCAGCCTGTACGCGCCCGTTTGGTCGAACGCGAGCGCGGCGCCGTCGGAGGAGCCCTCGGCGACGTTCGCCGCGAGCAGCGCCTCGCTCGCCGCGTGCGCCAGCTCCGAGGGGTCGCTCGCGACGCGGCTGCGCCCGAGCGCGAACGTGTAGCCGGAAAGGCTCGCTTCCATCTCGTGCAACACCGCCTCGGCGGCGCGCGCGGCCAGCGCCTCGTCGCCTCCGGGCACGAGCACGAGCACCTCCGCGTCGACCCAGCGCGAGCCCGGCCCGACCCAGCCCTCGGGGCCGTGCGCGCGCTGGGCGGGGCTGCTGTGCACCCTGCCCTCGCCGTCGGACAGCGCCGCGATCGAGCGGCTCACGACCGCGCGCGCGCCGCGCTCGGCGACCGCGCGCACGCGCCCACGCCAGCCCTCCTCGGCCGGAGCCTGGGGGTGGGCGCGCGCGACGAGCATGCTCGCTCCGTCCTCGATCGCGAGCGACAGCTCTCTCGCGCGCGCCAGCAGCGCCTCGCGGTCGGTCAGCTCGCGCCGCAAGATCGCGCGCAGGAAGTCCGCCGAGGCCGTTTCCGTGGCGCGATCGGGGGCGCGCACGCGCTCGACCTCCGAGGCGATGATCGTCAGCAGCAGCCGCCGCATCGACGCGCTCGGCTCGCTCTTCGCGCGGATGTGCAGAGTCCCCACGACCGCGTCCGCGACGCGCAGCGGCGCGCTGCTCACGCCCTCGCCGCCCGACAGCAGCGAGCGCTCCTCGGCGGGCGAGCGCGCGGCGACCGCCAGCGTCGCTCCCCACGCGTCGCTCACCGCCAGGCTCGCCTCGAGCGTGCGCGCGGCCGCGCGCACGACCTCCGGCAGCCCCGCCCCCGACTCGACCGCCTCGGTGATCGCGTCGAGCGCCTCCAGGTCTGACACGCCGGTCAGCCCCAGACGTACACGGCCACGAGCGCGCCGACCACGCCAACGCCCACGAGCACCGCCAGCACGTACAGGGACAGAACCGTCGCCGCCACACGCTCCCACACGCGCGAGTACGAGGACCACGCCGGAACCACGATCAGACCCGCGAACAGCGCCAGGCACATCAGGCCCGCGGCCGCCGCCACAACATCGTTGATCTGCGTCCTGCTCATCGTGTCCTTGCGGGATTGTTACGCACGCACGCGTCGTTCGCCCCGCCCACGGCTCCGCCAGCCGGCCTCACGGCGTGTGCGCTCGCGCTCGCTCGCCGTCCAGCGAGGCCGCCCACAGCGGCGCGGGGGTCCTGCCGGCGAGGCTCGCCGCCGCCGCCCGCGCGCCCGCGGGGTCGTCGAACAGGCCTAGCACCGTCGGCCCCGAGCCGCTCACCAGCGCCGCTCGCGCCCCCGCAGCGCGCGCCTGCTCGAGCGCATCCTCGATCGCCGGGCACAGCGACACGGCCGCGCGCTGCAGGTCGTTGTGCAGGAGCTCGGCCTCATCCGGCAGCCGCGCACCGCGCGCAAACGCTTCGCCCGCGCGCTCGCGCCAGCGCTCGAGCTCCTCCGCCGGGCGCGCCACGCCGAGGCGGTCGGCCTCGCGATACACCGCCGCCGTCGACAGCGCGGCGGGCAGCGCGAGCACGAGCACGCCCAGCGGCGCGCTCGGCGCGGGCAGCGCGTGCAGGCGCTCGCCCGCGCCGCTCGCAAGCCAGCGCCCCGGGCGCAGCTGCGCGGGCACGTCCGCGCCCAGCTCGCGCGCGAGCTCCTGCAGCAGCTGCTCATCGCCCAGCCCGGACGCCTCACTTGCCAGGCGCAGCGTCGCCGCCGCGTCCGCCGAGCCACCCGCCAGGCCGCCCGCCACCGGGATCCGCTTGACGATGCTCAGCCGCAGCCCGCCCGTCCGCCAGCCCGCGCGCTCGCGAAACAGCCCCAGGGCGCGCGCCGCGAGGTTCTCCCCGCGGGCGCCCGGCACGCCGGGGCACGACACCTCGTCGCGCTCCTCCTCGCCCGCCGCCGCAACCAGCGTCAGCTCGTCCGCGAGCGAGATCGACTGCATCACGCTCACCAGCTCGTGCCTGCCGTCGCGCTCGCGCAGCGGCCCCACGAACAGCCCCAGATTGATCTTCGCGGGCGCCAGCGCCCTGTGAACCCCGTGCAGCAGCGCGCGCTGAGCGTTCACCGCGCGACCCCGCTCTCGTAAACGTCACTCATTGGCAAAGTCACTCATAGCCCAGCAGGCGCGCGAGCGCGCGGAAGTCATCCGGCGAGAGGCGCTGCGCGCGCGCATCCGGCGGATGCCCCAGCGCCGTAAGCGCCTCGCGCACCTGCTCGCGCGTGCGCGGCGGCAGCGATCCCTCGCCGCCCGCCCGCGCACGCGAGCCCGCGCCGCCCGCCAGCGCCAGCGAGCCCGCGAGCGTCTTGCGCCTGTGCGCGAACGCGCCCGCCACCAGCGCGCGCAGCGCGCCCGAGACGCGCTCGCCGTCCGCTCGCCTGCGCATGCCCACGAGCACCGAGTCGACGTTCGGGACCGGGTGAAACACCGTGCGCGGAATCGCCCGCAGCACCCGCACCTCGCACGCCAGCTGCGCGAGCACCGACGGCGCGCCGTACGCGCCCTTCTCGCCGCCCGCCCGCTTCGCGCCCGCCGCGCCCGCCGGGCTCGCCGCGCCCGCCGGGCTCGCCGCCAAGCGCGCGCCCACCTCGCGCTGGACCATCGCCACCCACGAGCCCACCCCCGGCAGCTCCTCGATCGTGCGCAGCAGCACGCTCGCCGCCACCCCGTACGGCAGGTTCGCGACAACCTTCCCCGGCGCCGGGTCAAGCGCCGCGAGGTCCAGCGCCATCGCGTCCGCCCAATGCACCGTCACGTTCGCATATCCGCCCGTCGCGTCCAGCAGCGCCTCGCGCAGGCGCACGTCGATCTCCACCACGTGCACGTGCGCCGCGCGCGCCGCCAGGTGCTCGGACAGCACGCCCACGCCCCCGCCCACCTCCAGCACCACGTCGCCCGGCGCCAGCCGCGCCGCGCGCTCGATCACGCCCAGGATGTTCGAGTCGATCAGGAAGTTCTGCCCCAGCGCGCGGTCCGGGCGCACGCCGAACTCGCGCATCCGCCGCACGCTCGGCTGGGTCGGGCCGGCCGCCGCGCGTGCGGCCGCGCGCGCCGCGGCGTGCTCGGCGTGCTCGGCGGGCTCGACCGGGCGCTCGGCCACCGCGCTATGCCCAGCCGAACACACGCGCCGCATTGCGCGTGAGCGTCGCGTCCAGCCGCTCGAGCGCGACGCCGCGCACGCCCGCGACGAACGCCGCCGTGTGCACCACGAACGCCGGCTGGTTGCGCTCCCGGCGCACCGGCTGCGGCGACAGGTACGGCGCGTCCGTCTCCACCAGCAGCAGCTCCTGCGGCACAGCCGCCGCCGCCCGCGCAAGCTCCTCCGCGCCCGTGTACGTCACGTTGCCCGCGAACGAGATCGCATAGCCGCGGCGCACGCACTCCGCCAGCCGCTCGGGCATCGAGAAGCAGTGCATCACCACGCTCACCCCGTCCGCCTGCGCCGCCAGCTGCTCGAGCGTCTCCGCGTCGGCCGCGCGCGTGTGGATCACCAGCGGCTTGCGCGTCTCGCGCGCCAGCTCGATCTGCGCCGCGAACGCGCGCTCCTGGTCCGCGCGCGGGGCGCCCTCGCGGTAGAAGTCAAGGCCCGTCTCGCCGATCGCCACGCAGCGCTCGTGCGCCGCCAGCGCGCGCAGCTCCGCGAGGTCGCCCTCGTCGAAGCCCTTCGCCGCGTTCGGGTGGCGGCCGATCGCCGCGAACACCTGCGGGAAGTCCTCCGCCGCCGCCAGCGCCGCGCGGCACGAAGCGCCGTCGATGCCCACCGTCAGCATCCGCGTCACGCCCACCGCGTCCGCCGCGGCCACCAGCTCCGCGTTCGGCTGCTCGCACAGGTGCAAATGGGTGTGCGAGTCGATCACCGGCGCGCGTCGCTCACGAGGACTTCGGGAACAGCGGCGCCAGCTCGCCCACGCGCGCGCCGGGCGCGTGCGTGGGCTGATCCCACGCCGCCGCCGCCAGCGAGCGGTCCGCGACGCCCAGCGCGTCCAGCAGCCGGCCGGTGCTCGCCGGCAGGTACGGATGCAGCAGCACCGCCAGCACGCGCACGCCCGCCACGAGCGTAGCCAGGACCTCGTCGAGCTGGCCCGCATCGGCATCGTCCTCGGCAAGCCGCCACGGCGCGCGCTCCTCCACGTAGCGGTTCAGGCGACGCACGCGCTGCCAGATCACATCCAGCGCGCCCGTCAGCTCGGCGCGGTCGATCAGCCATTCGACCTCCGCCGCCAGGCCCGAGAAGTCCGCAGCGAGCTCCCGGTCGAGCGCCACCGCCGGCACGCCGCCGTCGCGGTAGCGGCGCACCATCGCAAGCGTGCGGCTCGCCAGGTTGCCCAGCTCGTTCGCCAGCTCGCTCTCGTAGCGCAGCTCGAACGCCGCCGTCGACACCGAGCCGTCCTGGCCGAACGGCACGTCGCGCAGCAGGTAGAAGCGCAGCGCGTCCGCCCCGTAGCGCTCGATCACCGCGAACGGGTCCAGCACGTTGCCCAGCGACTTGCTCATCTTCTCGCCGTCCATCAGCAGGAAGCCGTGCACGAACACGTGCTCCGGCAGCTCCAGCTCCGCCGCCATCAGCAGCGCCGGCCAGTACACCGCGTGGAAGCGCAGGATGTCCTTGCCGATCAGGTGGTACGTCGCCGGCCACAAGCGCTCGGTCAGGCTCCCGCCGGCCGCCGCTCGCGCCGCCGGCGCATACGACAGCGCGCTGTAGTAGTTCAGCAGCGCGTCGAACCACACGTAGAACACGTGCTCGTCGTCCCACGGCACGCGCACGCCCCACGTCAGCCTGTGCCGCGTCAGGGGAACGTCGCGCAGGCCCGAGCGGATGAACGACAGCGCCTCGTTGTAGCGGCTGCGCGGCATCACGAAGTCCTCGCGCTCGGCGTACAGCCGCTCGAGGCGCTCCTGGAAGGCGGACAGCTCGAAGAAGTAGTTGTCCTCGCGCTCGCGCGTCAGCTCGATGTGGTGGATCGGGCAGCGGTTGCCCGGGTCGATCTCGGTCTCCGCCTTGAAGTCCGCGCAGCGCGGGCAGTACCAGCCCTCGTAGGTGCCCTCGTACACATAGCCGTTCTCGCGCACCCGCGAGAGCACCTCCTGGACGACCGCTTCGTGCTCGGCGTCGGTCGTGCGGATGAAGAAATCGTTGCTCGCCTCCAGCTGCGGCGCCAGCGCCCTGAAGCGCTCGGCGTTGCGGTCCGCGAGCTCCTGCGGCTCGATCCCCAGCGCGTGCGCCGCGTCCGCCACCGGCTCGCCGTGCTCGTCCGTGCCCGTCAAGAAGAACACCCGCTCGCCGCGCTGGCGATGGTGGCGGGCCATCACGTCCGCCGCGATCGTCGTGTACGCGTGCCCCAGGTGCGGAGCCGCGTTCACGTAGTAGATCGGCGTCGTCACGTAGAAGGACATCCGCTTCCACGCTACCGGAGGCGCGTGCGCCGGCGCCGGCGCCGGCGACGCGGGGGTTGCGCGCGAGCGCCGCTCAGCGCCGTGCGCGCGTCTGCGCGCGGTAGAGCTCGTTCGCGCGCACGCCCGTCAGCCGCGCCACGACGCCCGCCGCCGCGCGCGGCCGCGCGCCCGCGTCGATCAGCTCGGCGAGCGCCGCCAGCGCCTCACGCACACGCGCCTCGCTCGCCTGCGCGGGCGTGGCCGCGCCGATCACCAGCACGAGCTCCCCGCGCGCGGGGTTCGCGCGGTAGTGCTCGGCGAGCTCCGCCGCGCCGGCGCGGCGAACCTCTTCGTGGCGCTTGCTCAGCTCCCGGCACACCGCGAGCGCCCGCCGCGGGTCGTGCGCCGCGAGCAGCTCGAGCGTCGCCGCCAGGCGCCGGGGAGACTCGAACGCGACGAGCGTCTCGCTCGCGCCCGCCAGCAGCTCGCGCAGCTCGGCGCGCGAGCGCGGCAGGAAGCCGACGAAGCGCCAGCGCTCGGCCGGCAGGCCCGACGCCACGAGCGCGGTCACCACCGCGCTCGGCCCGGGCAGGACCTCGAGCGGCAGGCCCGCCGCGATGCAGCCGCGCACGAGCGCGAAGCCCGGATCGGAGACCAGCGGCGTGCCTGCGTCCGAGACCAGCGCGACGAGCGCGCCCGCGCGGACGCGCCCCAGCACCTCGGCCACGCGCGCGCGTTCGTTGTGCTCGTGCACGCTCAGCAGCGGCGCCGCGATCCCGTGGCGCGCGAGCAGCACCCGCGTGTGGCGGGTGTCCTCGCACGCGACCACGTCCGCGTCCGCGAGCGTCGCGAGCACCCGCAGGGTCACGTCCTTTAGATTGCCGATCGGCGTGGGGCACACCACGAGCCGCCCGACCGACGCCGAATTGGCGCGCATGTCGCGAATATACGGTGCAGACGATGGCCGGCCGATCCGAGGAGCCCCCCCGCTACACGCGCTATCGCGCGCGCCCGCGGCTGGCGCGCCGCGGCGAGCGGCAGGGCGCGCGCGCCAACGGGCGCGCCGCCGGATACCGACTCGCTCAGCCCGACGGCGCGCGCCCCGGGCAGCCGGGCGACTCGGGGCTCGGGCAGCCTCCGCGCTGGCGGCGCGCGCTCGCACGCCGGCTCACGCCCAAGCGCGTCGTGCTCTCGCTGCTCGGGCTGATCGTCGCGTGGGTCGCGCTGTCGCTCGTGCTGTTCCTGATCAGCTCGCACTTCGAGCGCACGCCGCTGCCGGGCAACGTCGCCGGCGTGCTCGACCACTCCGGCTATCCGCTCACCTCGGCCAACAACATCCTCGTGCTCGGCTCCGACCGGCGCGAAAAGGACAGCAAGGAACCGGGCGCGGAAACCACGGGCTTCGGGCGCTCGGACACGATCATGCTGATCCGCACCGGCGGCGGTCACGCGGCGCGCCTGTCGATTCCGCGCGACACCGTCATCGAAATACCCGGTCACGGCCTGCAGAAGGTCAACGCCGCGCACTTCTACGGCGGGCCCGCCGAGTCCGTGTCGGTGATCGAGCACTGGCTGGGCATCCCCATTAACCACGTCGTCGAAGTCAACTTCGAAAACTTCCCGCAGCTGATCGAAGCGATGGGCGGCGTCACCTACACCGGCGGCTGCATCGTCTCCGAACTGTCCGGCGGCTCCCGCGACGGCGGCTACACCCTGCGCCTGAGCGCCGGCACGCATCACCTGGACGGCAAGGAAGCGCTCGCGCTCGCACGCACGCGCGAGAACCTGTGCGCGCCCGACGAGAGCGACATCCAGCGCGAGGAACACCAGCAGGCGCTGTTCACCGACATGAAGAGCCAGCTGCTGAGCGTCGGCAGCTTCTTCCGCCTGCCGTGGATCGCCTGGCACGCGCCGCCCGCGATCATCTCCGACATGAGCGGCGAGGAACTGCTCGGGATGTTCACCGCGCTCGCCGTAACCGGCACGCCGCCCACGCGCGTGCTGCTGCCCACCGGACAGATCACGCTGCCGAGCGGCGAAGAAGGCCTGACGATCTCAGAAGAAGCGCGCCGCGCAGACGTCGCGCAGTTCATGCGCGGGTGAGCCGCGGCCCAACCCGCCCAAGCGCCCCCACGGCCGCGCGTCCGCTCTCGTGCCCGCGCTCAGGTCTTGGTCGAGACCGGCTTTGACCCGCCCGCCCTCTTCGCGGCGCCGTTCTCGCTCTTCGCCTGCGAGGACGCGCCGTCGCCGGCGGACTTCTCAGAAGACGAACCCTCGGAGGAGGACTTCTCGGAGGAGGACTTCTCGCCGGACGCCTTCTCGGAGGCTTTCTCGCCGGAGGCCTTTTCCCCCTCCGGGGACGATGCGGCGGCCGCCGCGGCGGCCGTCTCACGCTGGCGATTGCGCGTGCCGTAGTCGGTGTTGTAAAAGCCCTTGCCCTTGAAGTGAACCGCCGGAGGATGCAGCACGCGCTCGACCGGCACGCCCGTGTCGGGGTCCACGCTCAGCGGCTCGTCGCTGAAGGACTGTTGGATCTCGAAAGTGGTGCCGTCCGGGCGCCTGTACTCATAGATCGGCATCGGGAAGCCGATTATAGGATCGTCAATCGGTCAACAACGCCCGTGCACAGGCGATGCCCGCGCGGATCGTGCCGGTGAAATCCCGCTCGGGCTCCGTCAGCAGACGCAGCGCCAGGCCGTCGCCGAGCGAGAACAGCACCTCGGCGACCGCCTCCGGCTGCGCGTGCAGCCGCACGACGCCCTCGCGCTGGGCCGCCGCGAGCATCCCCGCCACGTGTTCGCGCGTGCTGCGCATCAGCCCCGCGTACTCGATCGCGATGTCCTCGTTGCGGCGCGAGAGCGTGAACAGCTCGAACACGAGCGTCACGAAGTCCGGGTCCTCGCGCACCGTCTGCTGCAGGTTCTCGGCCATCAGGTCGATGAAGTCATCCGCGGTCTTCGCCCTCGACAGCTGACGCTCGAGCCGCTCGAGGCGAAGCTCGCAGTCGCGCCTGACCGCCTCCGCGAGCAGCTGCTCCTTGGTGCCGAAGTAGTAATGCAGCAGGCCGCGCGAGACGCCGGCCTCGCGCGAGACGTAGTCGAACGTCGAAGCCGCCGTGCCGCGCCGGGCGACGCTGCGGCGCATCGCGTCGATTATCCGCCTGGCCTTCTCGCCCGAGAGCGAGCGCCCGCGGCCCTCGCCGGGGCGCTGCCCCGGCTCGAGCTCCTCGGCGGCGCGGGTCTCTACGACGGCGGCATCCATGCTCTGGTGTCCCGGGTGCGCGGCTAGCTGCCGGCGACGCCGGCAGGCGCGGGAGTCGACGGCGCGGTCGTCGAGCTGTAATCGAACTCCTCCTCCGCGCCGAACAGGAGGTCGAGCACCTTCGAGCGCAGGCTCTCGCTGAGCGCGAGCGCGAGCACGGAGCCGACGGCCAGCAGCGCCAGCGAGCGCCCGAAGCCGCCGCGACGGCGCCTCGCCGCCTTCGGCGGCTCGCGCAACGCGCTGCTCGCCTGGCGTAGCGCTTCGACCGCCTCACCGAGCTGCTGCTGGAGCTTGCGGTCCTGCAGCAGCGCCTGCGTGGCGGGCTTGCCGTTGCTCATGCGTCCATAGGCGCTGCGCGCGGCCGTGTACGCCGCGAGCAGGTTGGAGCGCAGCTGCTCGTCTTCAATCAGACGCTGCAGGTAGCGGTTCTGCTGAGCCGCGCGGGCCGCCTCGCCCGCCTTACCCAATCTGTCCTTCGCTGCCATTGTGGCCACCGCCCTCCACCGAAAGCTTGCAGGTCTGCGACCAATATACCCACCTCGGCGCCCGCTAGGCGTGCAGGGCGGCCTGCTCCTGGGCTGACGGGAACGCCCACGCGGCGCGTGTGCGACGCTCCTGGCGGAACACGAAGCGCAGTTGCTGCGGCGGTTTCAGCTGCGCCTCGTGCGGGCGAAAGGTCGCGCAAGGCTCGGACAGCTCGAGCGCGCACAGGAGGTTGACACGGAAGTAGCACTCCTCACAGCTGACCTTGCGCGCCGGCCGCTTGGGCGTCCGCTTGCTCTGCGTTGCTTGAACCACACCCACCTCTGGCTGCGAGTCGGATTGAACGGGACGCGATCAAAGCACGATCGCGCGGGTCGCTCAAGCGGCGGACGGCCGCGACTGCGCAAATCGCAGACAAAAAATCGTGCTACCCGGAAATAGCCTCCGACCAGTCACGTTCCTGTGACGATCGGCGCGATCATCCCGCATTTTGCGAGCGTTCCGGCGACGGTGCTCGCGGGCGCGTCATGATCTGAGCAAGATGCGGATCCTCGTCACCGGCGCAAGCGGCTTCGTCGGCTCACTGCTCATACCCCGGCTGCACGAGCAGGGACATACGCTCACAGCGCTCGCCCGCGACCCCGCGCGCGTGCGCCACGCGCTGCAGCCCGGCGATCAACGCATGCGCGGCGAGCAGGCGGCACACGCGATCGAGGTGGTGCGCGGCGACGTGCTCACCGGCGAGGGGCTGCCGGCGGCGCTCGCAGACGTCGAGGTCGCCTATTACCTGATCCACTCGATGGAGCGCTCGGTCCAGAGCTCCGGCCGGCCCGTGCCGTTTGCCGACCGCGACGCGCTCGCCGCGCACAATTTCGCGCAGGCCGCCGCGCGCGCGGGGCTGCGCCGGATCGTTTACCTCGGCGGCCTGCTGCCGCGCGCGCAGGACGCGGCGGGGGGCGCGGGGCGCACCCCCGGCAACGGCGATCGCGCGTCGCGCGAACGCGCGGGGGCGCCGCTCTCGCGCCACCTCGCAAGTCGCGCGCACGTCGAGCGCACGCTGCTGGCCGCGGTCGCCGACTCGCTCGCGCTGCGCGCCTCGATCGTGATCGGCGCGCGCTCGCGCTCCTTTCGCCTGCTCGTGCACCTCATCGAGCGGCTGCCCGTGCTCACGCTGCCCGCTTGGCATGCGCTGCGCACGCAGCCGATCGACGCCCGCGACGTTGTCCAGATGCTCGCCGCGTGCGCCACGGCACGGCCGCCGCGCCGCTCGCTCGACGTCGGCGGCCCCGACGTGCTCAGCTACGGCCAGATGCTGGAGACGATCGCCGAGCTGATGCTCGTCAACCGCCCGGCGCTGCCCCTGGGGGTGAAGCTGACGGGCATCACCGCGCGGCTCGCCGCGGCGATCGCCGGCGAGGACCCCGAGCTCGTGCTCGCGCTCATGGAGGGACTGGAGGGCGACCTGCTGCCGGCCGAGCATCACGCGGCACAGCTGCTGGGGGTGCGGCTGCACTCCTTCGAGTCCGCCGTCGAGCACTCGCTGGCCGAATGGGTGCAGTCCGAGCCGCTGGCAGCACGATGAGCAAGGTCACCGCCTCGATCCGCGTCGCAGCCCCGCCCGCGACGGTTTGGAAGCTGATCATGGACCCATCCCGTCTGGGCGAATGGGTCACGATTCACCGCAAGCTGGTGCACGCCGACGACGGTCCGCCGCGGGTCGGATACACGATGGACCAGCAGATCCACCTGCGCGGGGTCAGCCTCGAGGTTCACTGGATGCTCGTCGAGTGCCGCCCGGGTGAGCTCGCCGTGTGGGAGGGTCGCGGGCCGGCGCGCTCGCACGCCCGCAGCCAATACAGCCTGCGCCCCGAGGATGGGGGAACCCGCTTTGACTACCAGAATGAGTTCCACCCGCCGCTCGGCCCGGTCGGCGCGCTGGTGAGTCGCGCCCTCGTCGGAGGCATGCCCGAGCGCGAGGCGGGACGCACGCTCGAGCGCCTGCGTGAACAGGTCGAGCACTGATTTTCGGCGTTCAGCAGGCAGTTCCACCGTTAGCGACCTGGAATTAGTATAAGGTGGCAATCAGCGATAGCGATGTGACTAGACACGTCGCGCTAGTGAAGAGGATCCAAATCGTGACCGACTTCCTTGACGAGAAGCGCCAAGAGATCACCAACCGACTGAAGGAGCTGAAGCCGCTGGTGGATGAGTACACCCGGCTCGAGGCGGCCGCATCGGCCCTGGCAGGCGTGGGCGGCTCCACGACCTCCAGTTCCGCCACAGTGACCACACGCCGGCGTGGACCCGGACGTCCGCGCGGCTCGAGCAGCGTCAAAAGGAACGCCACCGCCACCGCGCCCAAACCTGCGGCCAAACCCAGTCCCCCGGCAAAACGCCGCGCAGGACGGCGCAAAGGCAGCGGCACTCGCGCAGCGGAGGCGCGGTCGTTCGTGAAAGGGCAGCCGGGGATCACGATCCCCGAGCTGGCCGCGAAGATGGGCATCAAGCAGAACTACCTGTATCGCGTGCTGCCCGGGCTCGAGCAGGAAAACAAGGTGGAGAAGAAAGGCCGCGGCTGGTACCCCAAGGGCTAGTCTCGGAGCCTCTGGTCTGCGGCGCGATCGTCGTCGAAGTTGACATAAGGGCGGGCGCGAGGGGACTTGACACAAGGGGCGTGCGAGGGGACGCACGCCCCTTAATTATTTGTAAAGCCGGCGTGCCCGATCGCGGGCGGCGCCTCAGATCAGACCCTGCTCTGCGACCGTGTCGCGCTCGCTGATCAGCTCGGCGACAGACGCATCGATCTTCGCGCGCGAGAACTCGTCGATCTCGAGGCCCTGGACGATCGTGTACTCGCCGTTTTCGCAGGTGCACGGAAAACCGCTGATCAGGCCTTCGGGGATCCCGTATGAGCCGTCGGAGGGCACCCCCATGGAGACCCAGCGCCCGGCGCTGCCGGCGACCCAGTCGTGGACATGGTCGATCGCGGCGGACGCGGCGGACGCGGCCGAGGACGCGCCGCGCGCCTCGATGATCGCCGCGCCGCGTTTGCCCACGTCCGGCAGGAACTGATTTTCGATCCATTCCTGGTCATCGACCACGCCCGCGGCGATCCGCCCTTCGACGTGCGCGTGGAACAGGTCCGGATACATCGTCGGCGAGTGGTTGCCCCAGACGCCCATGTTGGAGACGTCGGTCACCGGCACGCCGAGCTTGGCGGCCAGCTGTGCGATCGCGCGGTTGTGGTCGAGTCGCATCATCGAGGTGAAGCGCTCGTCGGGGATGTCGGGCGCGTTGTTCATCGCGATCAAGCAGTTGGTGTTCGCCGGGTTTCCGACCACCAGCACCTTTACGTCCGCGGCCGCCACATCGCCCAGCGCCTTGCCCTGGACCGTGAAGATCTCACCATTGGCGCTGAGCAGCTCGGCGCGCTCCATGCCCTTGGTGCGTGGCCGCGAGCCGACCAACAGCGCGACGTTCGTGCCGTCGAAGGCGTCCGCCGGGCGGTCGTGCAGGTCGAGCCCCGCGAGCAGCGGGAAGGCGCTGTCGATCAGCTCCATCGCGACCCCCTCGAGCGCGCCCATCGCCTGCGGGATCTCCAGCAGGCGCAGGTCGATCGGCTGCTCGGGCCCCAGCAGCTGTCCGCTGGCGATGCGAAACACGATGCTGTAGCCGATCTGCCCGGCGGCGCCGGTGACGGTGACTCGTACGGGTTTGCTCACGAATTCATCTCCTGGTCTCTTTGCGGACTATGGGTCGGGTGTTGGCGGGGCCGGCCTTCAGGCGGTCGCGCCGCGAAGGCTCTCGTCGATCGACGCGAGGAACTCCTGGGTGGTCTGCCACGGCTCATCGGGACCGATCAGCAGGGCCAGATCCTTGGTCATCTTGCCGCTTTCGACCGTCTGCACGCACACGCGCTCGAGCGTTTCGGCGAAACGCGTGACATCCGGCGTGTCGTCCATGCGCCCGCGCGCGGACAGGCCGCGCGTCCACGCGAAGATCGACGCGATCGGGTTCGTCGACGTCGGCTTGCCCTGCTGGTGCAAGCGGTAATGGCGTGTGACCGTGCCGTGCGCCGCCTCCGCCTCGACGGTCTTGCCGTCGGCGCTCATCAGCACGCTGGTCATCAAGCCCAGCGAGCCGAAGCCCTGCGCGACGGTGTCCGACTGCACGTCGCCGTCGTAGTTCTTGCAAGCCCACACATAGCCGCCTTCCCACTTCAGCGCGGACGCGACCATGTCGTCGATCAAGCGGTGTTCATAGGTGATGCCCGCGTTCTCGAAGTCGGTCTCGAACTCGCTCTCGAAGACCTCTTGGAAGATGTCTTTGAAGCGCCCGTCGTAGCGTTTGAGGATCGTGTTCTTGGTCGACAGGTACACCGGGTAGCCGCGCTCCAGCCCATAGCGCAGCGACGCGCGCGCGAAGTCGCGGATCGAGGAGTCGAGGTTGTACATGGCCATCGCCACGCCGGCGCCCGGGAAGTCGTACACGTCCAGCGCGATCGGCCGGCCGCCGGCCGCGGGCGTGAACGTGAGCGTCAGCGTGCCCTCGCCCGGGACGACCATGTCGGTCGCGCGATACTGATCGCCGAACGCGTGGCGGCCGATCACGATCGGCTTGGTCCAGCCCGGCACCAGCCGCGGCACGTTCGCGATCACGATCGGTTCGCGAAAGATCACGCCCCCGAGGATGTTGCGGATCGTGCCGTTCGGCGAGCGGTACATCTCCTTCAGGCCGAACTCCTTCACGCGCGCCTCATCGGGCGTGATCGTCGCGCACTTGACGCCCACGCCGTGGCGCTTGATCGCCTCGGCCGCTTGCACCGTCACGCGATCGCCGGTCGCGTCGCGGTGCTCGATGCCGAGGTCGTAGTAGTCGAGCTCGATGTCCAGGTACGGGACGATCAGCTGCTCCTTGATGAACGACCAGATGATCCGCGTCATCTCATCGCCGTCGAGCTCGACGACCGGGTTCTTCACCTTGATCTTGGCCATGGGCGGGTCCTCGCGTATGTGTGGGCCGGAGGCGCCGCGGGTGGCTTGCGGGGATCGGCCACCGGTCCTCCGTGGGGATGGGGCGGCCGATGCTATCGCCCGTGCGCGGGCGGCCGGGCGCAGGCATGGCGCCGGTGCCCGATTTGCGGATCGCGAGTGCGCGGGCGGCCGGGCGCAGGCATGGCGCCGGTGCCCGATTTGCGGATCGCGCGTGCGCGGGCGGCCGGGCGCAGGCATGGCGCCGGTGCCCGATTTGCGGATCGCGCGTGCGCGGGCGACACAGCGCGGACACGGCGCGGCCGGCCGGTCTCTGCTTGACTGTCATGTGATGGCAAGCACTATCTCGAGGGCGGCGGGCGAGGGCGCGCCGTGGCAGACGCACACGGTCTTCAACCAGCCGCCGCCGCTCGAGGGGATCGACGTGTTCTCCAGCAACCTGCCGCTGGTCGAGGCGGTCGCGCGCGAGGGCGCCGGCTGGGTGAGCGAGCGCGCGTCTGCGCTAGGACGCTTCGTCGGCGCGGCCGGCGGGCCGCAGCAGGAATGGGGGCGGCTGGCCAACGAGAACAGGCCGGTGCTGCGCACGTTCGACCGCTACGGGCACCGGATCGACGAGGTCGAGTTCCACCCGGCGTGGCACAAGCTGATGCGGATGGGCGTCGAGCACGAGCTGCACAGCCTGCCGTGGACCAGCGAGGAGCCCTGCCCGCACACCGCGCGCGCGGCTCTGTACATGACCGCGATGCAAGCGGAGGCCGGCTTCTGCTGCCCGATCACGATGACGTTCGCGGTCGTGCCCGCGCTGCGCGCCACGCCCGAGCTGGCGGCCGAGTGGGAGCCGCTGGTCACGGCCAGCACATATGACCCGCGCCTGATCCCCGCGGCCGAGAAGGGCTGCGCGATCTCGGGCATGGCGATGACCGAGAAGCAGGGCGGCTCGGACGTGCGCGCGAACACGACCGTCGCGACGCCCGTGAACGGCGGCGGCGCCGGCGCGGAGTACACGATCGTCGGGCACAAGTGGTTCTGCTCGGCGCCGATGTCCGACCTGTTCCTCGTGCTCGCCCAGACCGACGACGGCCTGTCGTGCTTCATGATGCCGCGGATCCTGGCGGACGGCACGCGCAACGCGTTTCACATCCAGCGCCTGAAGGACAAGCTCGGCAACCACTCCAACGCCTCCTCCGAGGTCGAGTTCCACGGCGCGTGGGCGCGGATGCTCGGCGAGCCCGGACGCGGCGTGCCGACGATCATCGAGATGGTCGGGCACACGCGCCTGGACTGCGTGATCGGCGCGGCCGCCGGGATGCGCACCGGCGTGGTCGGCGCGATTCACCACACCGCCCATCGCAGCGCGTTCGGCAAGCCCCTGATCGAGCAGCCGCTGATGCGCAACGTGCTCGCCGACCTGTGCATCGAGTCCGAGGCCACGACCGCCCTGGCGCTGCGCCTGGCGCGCGCGTACGACGAGGCGAGCGAGGACGCGCTCGCCGGCGAGAACGACACGGACGCGCAGCTGTTCAAGCGCCTGGCGACCGCCGTCGGCAAGTACTGGACCTGCAAGCGCGCGCCCAACCACGCGTTCGAGTCGCTCGAGTGCCTCGGCGGCGCGGGCTACGTGGAGGAGTCGGGCATGCCGCGCCTGTACCGCGAGGCGCCGCTCGCCTCGATCTGGGAGGGCTCGGGCAACGTCATGAGCCTCGATGTGCTGCGCGCGCTCACGCGCTCGCCGCGCTCGCTCGAGGTGTTCACGGACGAGCTCGAGCAGGCCGCCGGCGCAGACGCGCGCCTGGACGCGAGCGTCGCCGCCCTCAAGCAGCAGTTCGCCGACCCCGCCACGCTCGAGCAGCGCGCCCGGCGCGTGGTCGAAAGCATGGCGCTGTGCCTGCAGGGCTCGCTGCTCGTGCGCGGCGCCGCGCCGGCCGTCGCCGACGCGTTCTGCGCCGCGCGCCTGTCCGGTCAGGGGGGCTTGGAGTACGGCACGCTGCCTGCGGGAGTCGACTTCGAGGCGATCATCGAGCGCTCGCGCGCGCAGGCCTGAAGCCGCGCCCACGCGCCCGGCGAGCGACGCCCGCCCGGCGCCCACGAGCTCGCCGCGCCAGCCTCCGACAACCCCACTCGGCCTACCATTGGGACATGCCCACGCGCAGGAACATGCAGCTGGCGCGGATCTTCGGGATCCGCATCGGCGTGAGCGCGAGCTGGTTCATCGTGCTGTTCCTCCTGATCTACTGGCTGTCGAACTACTACTTCCCGGAAGTGATGCGCGGCTCGAGCACGACCGCGTACGTGATCGCCGTCGCGGGCGCGCTCGGCTACTTCGCCTCGCTGATCCTGCACGAGCTCGGGCACGCGCTGGTCGCGCGCCGTCTGGGGATCCCGATCGCCGGCATCGACCTGTGGATCTTCGGCGGACTCTCACAGATGCGCCGCGAACCCGCTAACGCGCGCGAGGAGCTGAAGATCGCGGCCGCCGGACCGGCGGTCACGCTCGCGCTGTTCGGCGTCTGCCTGGCCGCCGTCGCGCTGCTCGCGAGCAGCGGCACCGTCTCGGAGGTCGCGCTCACGCGCCAGGGCTTCAAGACGACCCCCGCGCTCGCGCTGCTCGGCTGGCTCGGCTTCGTCAACGCCGCGCTGTTCCTGTTCAACGTGATCCCCGCATTCCCGCTCGACGGCGGGCGCATCGCGCGCGCGGTGATCTGGGGGGCCAGCGGCGACCGCAACCGCGGCACGCGTGTGACCGGGCGCATGGGGCAGGCCTTTGCGCTGCTGGTCGGCCTGTTCGGGCTGTGGGTATTCGTCAGATCGGGCAGCTTCGCCGGCCTGCTGACGATGCTGCTCGCCTTCTTCCTCTACCAGTCCGCCGGCGCCGCGGTGATGCAGGGCGCGCTCGGCCAGCGCATCCAGAACATCACCGTCGGGGACATCATGGACCGCGAGCCGGTGACCATCTCAGCGGACGTCACGGTGCTCGACGCCCAGGAGCAGTTCTTCCTGCGTTACAGCTGGCCGTGGTTCGCGGTCGTCGATCCCGCGCATCACTTCCTCGGCGTCGTGCGCCAGCAGCGCGTCGAGAGCGAGATCGCCGCCGGACGGCCCGCGCTGCCAGTCGCAGACGTGGTCGAGAACGACTTGCCGATCAGGATCGGCGAAGAGGCGCCGCTGGAATCGCTGCTCGGCGCCGAAGGCCTCGGGCGCCTCGGCGGGATGGTCGCCGTCGACAAAGACGGCGTGCTGCAGGGCGTCGTCACGCTCGCGCAGGTGCGCCAGGCGCTGCGGCCCGCATGATCGCGCAGGCCGGGGTCCGCGCGACCGCGCAGGCCCGGGCGCGCGCGACCGCGCAGGCCCGGGCGCGCGCGACCGCGCAGGCCCGCCGGCCCTCGTCGAGCTCGGGCCGATAGAGGACATATGGGCGACGGGCGCGCGCGGCCGCGAGCCGCGGCCCGCGCCCGCCCGCGTTATAGAGTCCCGCTCGCACTCCCCGCCGCTCACAGCTTCCCCGCCCCCGCCAGTCCCCCTAGGAGCCATGCCAGCACACGACGTCCTGATCATCGGCGCCGGCCTCGCAGGCCAGCGCGCGGCGCTGGCCGCCGCCCAGGAGGGGGCGAGCGTGGCGATCATGAGCAAGGTCCACCCCGTTCGCTCGCACTCGGTGGCCGCCGCGGGCGGCATCAACGCGGCGATCAGCGTCGATGACGACTGGCGCTCGCACGCCTACGACACGGTCAAGGGCTCTGACTTCCTCGGCGACCAGGACGCGATCGAAGTGATGTGCTCGCAGGCGCCTGCGGAGGTCATGCACTTGGAGCACATCGGCGTGACCTTCCACCGCAACGAGAAGGGGCTGATGGACCTGCGCGCGTTCGGCGGCGCGTCGATGAAGCGCACGGCCTACGTCGCGGACATCACCGGCCAGGCGATGCTGCACGTGCTGTACGAGCAGCTGATGAAGCACCACGAGACGGTCGCGCGCTACGAGGAGTGGTTCACGACGTCGCTGCTGCGCGATGAGCACGGGCGCTGCTGCGGGGCGGTCGCGCGCGAGGTGCGCAGCGGGCGCATGGAGGCGTTCACCGCCAAGAACGTGATCCTTGCGTGCGGCGGCGCAGGACAGGCGTACAAGCCGACGACCAACGGCCTGATAGTGACCGGCGACGGGATCGCGATGGCCTACCGCGCGGGCGCGCCGCTGATGGACATGGAGATGGTCCAGTACCACCCGACGTGCCTGGTCGAGACCGGGATCCTGATCACCGAGGGAGCGCGCGGCGAGGGCGCGCACCTGCTGAACTCGAACGGCGAACGCTTCATGGAGAAATCGGCGCCCAACAAGATGGAGCTCGCCTCGCGGGACGTGGTCTCGCGGGCCGAGCAGATCGAGATCGACGAGGGCCGCGGCGTGGGGCCGGACAAAGCGGGGATCTTCCTAGACGTGACCGTCGTGCCGCGCAAGCGCACGCTCGAGGCGCTGCGCGAGATCGTCAACCTCGGCCGCGACTTCGCGGGCGTCGACATCACGCGCGAACCGATCGTGATCCGCCCCGGCCAGCACTACATCATGGGCGGCGTCAAGACCGACGTCGACGGGCGCACCTCGATCGACGGCCTGTACGCGGCCGGCGAGGTCGCGTGCGTGTCGGTCCACGGCGGCAACCGCCTCGGCGCCAACTCGCTGCTCGACACGCTGATCTTCGGCCGCCGCGCAGGCGAACACGCGGCCGCGCGCGCCGCCAGCATGGGCATGCCGGCGCCCGACGCGAACGCCCAGCTGCGCGAGGACGGCGCGCGCCTGGAAGCGATCCTCTCGCGCGATAAAGACGGAGGACCCGCCGGACCCGCCCACCCCGCCCGCCCGCGGCGGGTGTCGGAGATCAAGAGCGAGCTGGGCGAGACGATGAACCGCCACGCGGCGGTGTTCCGCGACGAGACCGGGCTGCAGAGCGCCCTGGAGACGATCGCGCGCCTGCGTGAGGAAGCCGACAAAGCGTGGGTCGATGACCGCGGGACGGTCTTCAACCAGGACGTGCTGGGGGCGGTCGAGCTCGGCTACATGCTCGACTGCGCCGAGACGACCGTGGTGGCAGCGATCGAGCGCAAGGAGTCACGCGGCGCGCAGTTTCGCACCGACTACCCCGAGCGCAACGACGAGCAGTGGCTGAAGCACATCGACATCACGCTGGGCGAGGATGGCGGCGGACCGCAGGTCTCCTACTCGCCGGTCACGATCACGCAGTGGCAGCCCGAGGAGCGGAAATACTGATGGCGGCGACACAGCCGCCAAGACCCGCCATGGACCCGCGACAGCAGGAGCGCAGCTGATGCCCGAAGCGCACGACCGCCCGCCGGAGAAGTTCACGCTCAAGCTCCGTCGCTATGACCCCGAGTCCGGCGAGGCGCCCTACTGGGAGGAGCACACGGTCGAGCTCGCCCCCCACCGTTCGGTGCTCGAGGCGGTGCTCCAGGCGAAAGACCGCTTCGACGGCTCGATCGCGATCCGCTGCTCGTGCCGGCAGGCGATTTGCGGCTCCTGCGGAGTGCGCGTCAACGGCGAGCCGGCGCTCGCGTGCCACACGCACCTCGACGCCGCCAAGGCGGGCGCGCGCGACGGCGTGATCGAGATCGAGCCGATGGGCAACATGCCGGTGCTCAAGGACCTGATCGTGGACATGGACGCGGTCCACTGGAAGAAGATCCAGCGCGTCACGCCGTGGCTGTTGGCCAAGCAGCCGGTGCCCGAGCGCGAGTACATCGTCTCCAAAGAGTCGATGGTCGACGTCACCCAGACGATGGCCTGCATACAGTGCGGCGCCTGCGTGTCCGACTGCCTGGCGATGGAGGTCGATCCCGGCTTCATCGGCCCGGCGGCGCTCGCCAAGGCGTATCGCTTCGTCGGCGATCCGCGCGACGCCGAGCAGTTCGAGCGGCTGAACGACCTCGCGCAGGACCCGCAGGGCCTGTTCGACTGCACGCACTGCTTCAAGTGCGTGCAGGCGTGCCCCAAGGACGTCAACCCGATGGGTCAGATCATGCGCCTGCGGCGGATCGCGACGAGCGACCATCAGATCGTCGACCAGAACAACGGCGAGCGCCACGAGGCGGCGTTCACGAGACTGATCCGCGACAACGGCATCCTGTGGGAGGCGGAGCTGCTGCCGCGCTCCTATGGCGGCGCCTCGTGGTTTGGCAAATTCGCACCCGCCGCGGGCAAGGAGCTGTTGTCCTCGCTGCCGGTCGCCTTCTACGGGTTGATGCGGCGCAAGATGACGTTGGCCGGGATCCTCAAACCGCACAAGATCCCCAGGCAGGACCTCAAGGCCGTGCAGTCGATCTACGAGCGCGTCGAGAGCCGCCCCGAGCGCTACGAGCTGAACCTATACATCGCAGGGGAGGACGAATGAAGGTCGCCTACTGGCCGGGCTGCGTCAGCCGCGGCTTCACGCCCGAGCTGCACGGCTCGATGGCGAAGGTAGCGCCGCTGCTGGACATCGAGCTGGTCGAGCTCGACCGCGCCTGCTGCACCGGCGCGGGCGTGATCGCCGAGCACAACCAGGAGCTCGCCGACACGCTCAACGCGCGCACGTTCGCGCTCGCGCAGCAGGTCGACGGCGCGGAGCTGATGATGAACATCTGCTCGACCTGCCAGGGCGCGCAGAGCGAGTGCCAGGAACGCCTGGACGCGAGCGCGGAGTACCGCGCGCACGTCAACTCGACGCTGGCCGGCGAGGGCCTTTCGTACGAGCGCGGACTTCTGACGAACAAGAATTTCCTGTGGCTGCTGGTCGAGGAGATCGGCCTCGAGCGCCTGCGCTCGCTCGTCAAGCGCCCGCTCACGAACCTCAAGGTCGGCCCCTTCTACGGCTGCTACATCGTGCGCCCGCGCGAGCGCCTCGGGATCGACTCGGAGCACCCGCGCGACCACTACCTCGACCACGTGATCGACGCGCTCGGCGGGACCGTGATCGAGTACGCGGGCATGCGCAAGTGCTGCGGCTTTCCGATCATTACGATGAACAAGGAGGCCTCGCTCAAGCAGGCCGGCCGCCACCTGGGCGACGCGGTCGACGCGGCGGCCGACTGCCTGGTCACGCCCTGCCCGCTGTGCCACCTGAACCTCGACCTGCAGCAGCCGCTCGCCGAAGGCATCGTCGGGCGCGAGCTGCGGATGCCGGTGCTGCACCTGCCGCAGCTCGTCGGCCTCGCGCTCGGCCTGGAGCCCGGCGAGCTCGGCCTCGGCCGCCACGTCGTGCGCCCGACGTCCGTGATCGACTGGTCGGCGTCGGTCGTGGCCGCCGCGGCGTGAGTGACGCAGCCTTCCGGCGCAGGCCGTAGCCTGCGTGACGCAGCCTTCCAGCGCAGCCTGCAGCTGGCTGTCCTCGGCAGCCGCGCCCGAGAGCGACGCCCGTCTGATCGAGCGCTGCGCGGTCGTCACCGGCGCCACGCGCGCTCCCAGCCGAGCGAGCGGATCGTCTGCAGGACGAGCGAGAGCGCTGTCGCTGCCCTCCAATATGGTGGTCCGATCAAACGATCGATTTCGTTTCTAGGCGAGTATTTCGACCTGCTCCTCGCGACGTCCGGAGCGATCGTCGTGGCGATCCTCGGCCTCGCCGATCAGGTATCGGCCAGACACCTGGCGGAGGCGACACTCGTCGTCCTGGCGGCTCTATGCGCAGGGCTGATACGGGAACGATGGCGACGCGATCGGCTCGGAGACTCGGTGCGCGATGTCCTGGCGATCACCGGCACCCAGGCACCCTGGGAGACCTTGGAGGCCGAGCACAAGTGGGAGATCCTCGATGACAAGGGCACCAGGGCGGCCGCCTCCTCTCGCAAGGTGCTCCACTTTCTGCAGACCCAAACGCTTACGATCCACGAGTTCTCAGGCGTCCCCGGGTCAGTGAGCGCCCACCGCTGCGAAGGCAGGTGGCCGCGGTCGGCCGAATGGCGCAACCTCCCGGTGATGCGCGACGACTATCCCGGGCGACAAGGCAAGCGATACACGATCGTGTCGCTCGAGGGCGCGATGGGACGCGGGCAGATGCTCGAGGTGCGCTCGACGCGCGAGCTCGCAAACACCTTCTGCGAAGAGCACGAGTACGTAAAGGTATCCGTGGAGGTGCCGATCGGCGAGCTCGAAATGTCGGTGATCTGGCCGGCTGGCCGAAGCCCGAAGAACGTTCGCGTCGAGCACGGCTCCCAAGATCCATTCGAGCTGCCGAAGTCGGCCATCGACACGCTAGCGGACGGCCGCACGAGCGTCACGCACAAGGTGTCTCGCCCGACGGTGGGCGACACGATCACCCTGAGCTGGGACTGGTAGAGTCCGAAAGGGTGGTTGCGGCTCAAGCATCTGTGCGTTATGGCCGACCAATATATGCTGAGGGCTCCGCTATCATGGAGTCGTCGCAACAGCAGAATCCGCGATACAGAGGGAATAAATGAGCTTCGGCGAGATCATTGGACCGTAATCGCCTGTCCCTGGCGGACGGGCCGTGCGGGAGCTATCTCTAGACTCCTCGCGTGAAGCTCCTCACCGTCGTCGGCAACCGCCCCCAGTTCATCAAGGCGGCGGCCGTCTCGGGGCCGCTGCGCGAGCATCACGAGGAGCTGCTGGTGCACACGGGCCAGCACCACGACGACTCGCTCTCGCGCGTGTTCTTCAGCGAGCTCGGGCTGGCGCGCCCCGAGCACGAGCTGGGCATCGCGGGCGGCTCGAACGCGTCGCAGACCGCGCGCATGCTCGCCGCGCTGGAGCCGCTGCTGGCGGACTTGGGCCCGGATGCGACGCTGGTGTACGGCGACACCAACTCGACGCTCGCCGGCGCCCTTGCGGCGGCGCAGGCGGGGATCCCGCTCGTGCACGTCGAGGCGGGGATGCGCTCGTTCGACCGCACGATGCCCGAGGAGCTCAACCGCGTGATCAGCGACCACGCGAGCGACCTGCTGCTGTGCTCTTCGCCCGCGGCCGCGGCCAATCTCGCCAGAGAGTCGGTCGCGGGACGCGTCGAGGTCGTGGGCGACGTGATGGTCGACGTCGCCCTGCGCTGGCAGCCGGCCGCGCGTGCCGACGCGCGGGCGCCGGGCGCGTATGGCCTTGAGCCTGGCGGCTACCTGCTGCTGACGGCCCACCGCGCGGGCAACGTCGATGACCCGCGGCGCCTGCGCGCGCTCGTAGAGCTGGTGTGCGCGCTGCCGCCGCCGGTGCTGTTTGCGGTGCACCCGCGCACCCGCGCTCGGCTCGAGCGGGCGCGCCTGCTCGAGCGGCTCGCCGCTGCGGAGGGCGTGCGGCTGACCGAGCCGCTCGGCTACGTTGAGTTCGCCGCGCTCGTCTGCCAGGCGCGCGCCGTGCTGACCGACTCGGGCGGCGTTCAGAAGGAGGCGTACCTCGCCGGCGTGCCGTGCGTGACGCTGCGCGCAAACACCGAGTGGAGCGAGACGGTCGATGCCGGATGGAACACGCTCGTGGACCTCGACGCGGGCGCGGCGCTGGCGGCGCTCGAGCGCAGGCCGCCGGCCGAGCGCCCCGGGCTATACGGCGACGGGCACGCGGCCGAGCGCTGCGTGGCGGCGATCGGCGGGCTTTGAGCCCGCCACCGTCGCGCTGCTCGGTCTGGTCCGCCGTGGCCTGCAGGCGGCCGTGCCGGCGCACGGACACGAGCGGCCGTCATCCGGCCGGCCGGGACGCGACACTGTGAGATCGTGAGCCTCCCACCGAGACGCCCCGCGTGAGCGAGCCCGGTCAGGCGCCCGTGCGCGTGGGCGTGGTCGGGCTCGGCTACTGGGGCCCGAACCTCGCGCGCAACCTGGCGGCGATCCCGGGCTGCGAGCTCGCGTGGCTGTGCGACGCGGACGAGAGCGCCCGCCGCAGGCTGGCGCCGTCGTTCCCGAACGCGCGGGCGACGGGCGCGTTGGAGGAGCTGCTGGGGGACGATCGCCTGGACGCGGTGGTGCTCGCGACGCCCGTGCCCTCGCACGCCGAGCTCGCGATCGCGGTTGCGCGCGCGGGCAAGCACTGCTTCGTAGAGAAGCCGCTCGCGACGAGCGCGGTCGAGGCCGAGGCGGCGGTCGAAGCGGCCGAGCGCGCGGGGCGCGTGTTGATGGTCGGCCACCTGCTCGAGTACCACCCGGCGGTCGCGCGGCTGAAGGAGTTGATCGCGTCGAACGAGCTGGGCGAGCTGTACTACATGTATGGAAACCGCCTGAACCTGGGCAAGCTCCGGGCGGACGAGAACGCGCTGTGGAGCCTCGGCGCGCACGACGTGTCGGTGGCGCTGCACCTGATCGACGAAGAGCCCAGCCACTGCGTCGCTCAGGGCGAGTCGTTCGTGCGCGAGGGCGTGCAGGACGTCGTGTTCTGCTACCTGCGCTTTCCCTCCGGAGTGCTCGCGCACCTGCACCTGTCGTGGCTCGACCCGCACAAGGAGCGGCGCATCACGGTCGTGGGCGCGCGGCGCATGGCGACGTTCGACGACATGCTGATCGAGGGCAAGCTGACGATCTACGACAAGGGCTTCGACGAGGACACGCGCTCGTGGGGCGAGTACATCGCGCGCTCCGGCGACATCTTCTCGCCGCGCATACCGAGCGTCGAGCCGCTGCGGATCGAGTGCGAGCACTTCATCGAGTGCGTGCGCACGGGCGCGAGACCGCGCTCGGACGGCCTCAGCGGGCTGCGCGTGGTGCGGGTGCTCGAGGCGCTGCAGCGCTCGCTCGACCAGGCCGCGGCGGTGGCCTGCGACGCCGCACCGGGCTGAGCTAGCGGGGCTCGAGCTAGGCGGCGCTCACGCGGCGGCGCTCGATGCCGTCGAAGCGACCGGGACGGCGCGCCTGGCGGCGACGGTCGGGGCGCAGGACGGGGCCGATGTGGCGCCCGACCCCGCGCAGGACGTACGCGTCGCGCGCGAGGCTGTAGCGAAGCCAGGGTCTCATGAGCAGCAGCCAGCGACGGGCTACGTATCGGCGTGGTCTCTTGACTGTGCGCATGTCCCGACCTCCCCATCCGTGAGGAATACGTGCGCGCAAATTGTTGCATATTGCGGCAATCTTTGTGCTGATTCGGACCCGTCGCAGGCGTGCGGCGCGTGCGGCGGACTCACTCGACGCTGATGGTGCCCTCGCCGGAGAGCTCGAACGCGCTGTGCAGGGCCTGGACGGCCTGCTCGACGCGATCGCGGTCGATGACGCACGAGATCTTGATCGGCGAGGTCGAGATCATGTCGATGTTGACGCCCTCCTCGGCGAGCACCGAGAAGACCTTGGCGGCGACGCCAGGGTGCGAGCGCATGCCGGCGCCGACGATCGAGACCTTGCCCATCTCCTCGGCGGCGAGCAGCTCGGCGTAGGCGTCGCCGGCGAGCGGCTCGATCGCGGCGCGCGCGATGCGCAGGTCTTCGCGCGAGACCGTGAAGGAGATCTCCGCGAGCCCGCCCGCGGAGGTGGGCACGTTCTGGTCGATCATGTCGACGTTGACGTTCGCGTGCGCGAGCGCCTGGAAGATGCGCGCGGCGGCGCCCGGCGCGTCGGGCACGCCGACGAGCGTGACGCGCGCCTCGGCGGTCGAGTGGGTGACGGCTGTGATCAGGGGCTGCTCCACGGTGTCTTCTTCTGAGACGACAACGGTACCGGGACGCTCGTCGAAGGCCGAGCGGCAGTGGATGCGCACGCCGTGGTTGCGCGCGTACTCGACCGAGCGCAGCTGCAGCACGCCCGCGCCGGAGGCGGCCATCTCGAGCATCTCCTCGAAGGAGACCGTCTCGAGCTTGCGCGCGTCGGGGACGATGCGGGGGTCGGCGGAGTACACGCCGGCTACGTCGGTGTAGATTTCGCACACGTCGGCACCGAGCGCGGCGGCGACAGCGACGGCACTGGTGTCAGAGCCGCCGCGGCCGAGCGTCGTGACGTCCCTGGCGTTGACGGACACGCCCTGGAAGCCGGCGACGAGCACGATGTTGTCCTGCGCGAGCGCCGCGCGGATGCGCTCGGCGCGGACGTCGAGGATCAGCGCCTTGGTGTGCGACTCGTCGGTGACGATCCCGGCCTGCGAGCCCGTGAGCGAGATCGCGCGGTGGCCGAGGTCGTGGATCGCCATCGCGCACAGCGCGCACGAGATGCGCTCGCCGGTCGACAGCAGCATGTCGAGCTCGCGCGGGTCGGGGGCGGGCGAGACCTCCTCGGCCATCGCGATCAGCTCGTCGGTGGTCTTGCCGCGCGCGGACAGGACCGCGACGACCTGCTGACCGGCTTCGCGCTTGTGCACGATGCGCCGCGCGGCGCGCTTGACGCGCTCGGCGTCGGCGACGGACGTGCCGCCGAACTTCATCACGATCAGCGCGCTCACGCAGCGCAGGATAATCCGCGCGGTCGGTCGCTCGAGCGCGCCGGCGCAGGCGCCCTACAGCCCCCGGCGCGCGAGCACGTACGGGACGGTGCGCAGCAGGATCTTGACGTCGGTCCACAGCGACCAGTTGGCGACGTACAGGTAGTCGATCGCGACCATCTCGGCGAGCGGCACGCGCGCGGGACCGAGGATCTGCCAGTGCCCGGTCATGCCGGGCGTGAGCTCGAGCCGGCGGCGATGCCAGCCCTCGACGCGCATGTCCTCCTCGAGCACCAGCGGGCGCGGCCCGACGAGGCTCATCTCGCCTTTGAGGATGTTCAGCAGCTGCGGCATCTCATCGAGCGCGGTCTTGCGCAGCACTCGACCGACGCGCGTGACGCGCGGATCGTCGGCGATCTTGAACAGCCCCTCCTGGGCCTCGTTGCGGTGACGCAGCGAGTCCTTGAGCGCCTCCGCGTCGCGGACCATCGTTCGGAACTTATAGATATGGAAGCGTTCGCCGTGACGCCCGACGCGCAGTTGTCGAAAGAACACCGGCCCGCGGCTGTCGAGCTTGATCGCGATCGCGACGATCGCCATCAGCGGCGCGACCGCCAACAGCCCGACGGCGGCGAACACGACGTCGAACGCGCGCTTGACCCGCGCCGAGGAGCGCGTCAGCTCGAAGCGCCTGACGCCCATCACGGTGATGCCCTGCAGGTCGTCGAACTCGACCGAGGAGCCGAGCACCTCGAGCAGGCGCGGCAGCACGCTGACGCGCACGCCGACCGCCTTGAGCGTGCGCACGAGGTCGAGCACCTCGCCCGCGTCGGCGCTGCGCGGCGCGACGATCGCACGGTGCACGTCCAGATCGCGCGCGAGGTCGCGCACCTCCGCGAGCTTTGACGCGGAGCGCGCGTCGGTGGACCACGGCGCGATCTTGTCGAGGTCCAGGTGCCCGACCATCGTCGCGTTGACGCCGCCGTGCCCGGTGAGCTTCGCGCGGATCGTCCGCGCGGCCGCGTCGTCGCCGATGAACAGGCAGCGCTCGGCGGGCGCGAGGCGCAGGGCGAGCGCCCGCGCGAGCGTGCGCATGACGATCAGCAGCAGCAGCAGGGCGAGCCACAGGAACAGCGCCTCGTGGCGGTCGAGCGGCCTGCTGACCATCGTCGTGCCGCTCAGCCATGCGAGCAGCGCCGACAGCGTCGCCAGCTGAAACAGCCCGGGGGCCTCGTCGAGCGTCGTCTTGCGCAGGAGCGCCTCGTCGCGGTCGTACAGGCCGAGCAGCTTCGCCGCGAGCAGGAACAGCGGCAGGGCGAGCACGCTCACCCACGTCGGTCGCAATCGGGGCGCGGAGAGCTCGAGCGTGAGCGCGAACGCCCACGTCAGAGCGAGCGCGTCCGCGAACAGCAGCATGCGGCGAAAGATCGAGTCGCGCAGCCTGCTCGCCGCGGGGCCGCGAGCCTCGGAGATCGGCAACCCGAGTGCGAACTGGCCGAGGCCGAGCTGTTCGAGCGGGCGCCCGAGCGGACGCAGGCGACGCACGACCAGCGACGCACGCCGGTCCTCCACGGAAACCTGCGACTCCGCGACCTTGCCGTCCATATAGCCCGTTGCTCCTTTGCCACAGCCCGTCGTCCACGGGCCTGTGTCGGCGTCGGGATGTCAACGCCCCGCTCTGCTGTCGTGTATACCAGCGGATTACGCGACAGAGTTCAAGGCGACACAGGTCAAAAGCCGTTTGGACAGGGGTCCCCGCGTTCACAGAGCGATGACAGCGGCGCCCGCGCTTGCGGCGCGCGGCGACCGGCGAGCGCCTTCCCGAGCGTGACCTCGTGTGCGCGCTCACAGCGCGCGGCGACCGGCGAGCGCCTTGCCGAGCGTGACCTCGTCGGCGTACTCGAGGTCCGAGCCGACGGGCAGGCCGCTCGCCAGGCGCGTGACCTTGAGCTCGGGCGCGCGCACGCGCAGCTGTTCGGCGATGTGCAGCGCGGTCGCCTCGCCGGTGGTCGTCGGGTTGGTCGCGAGCACCACCTCCCTGACGCGCGCACCCACGTCCGCGCCGGCCCCGTTGCCGCCGGCGCCCGCCGCATCCGGCCCGGCGGCCGGGCCGCCCGGCGCATCCTGCCCCGCGTCCCGGCCGCCCGCCGCATCCTGCCCCGCGTCCCGGCCGCCCGCCGCATCCTGCCCCGCGCCCCGGCCGCCCGGCGCATCCGGCCCCGCGCCCCGGCCGCCCGGCGCATCCGGCCCCGCGCCCCGGTCGGCCGGCGCATCGCCGCGCGGGGTCGCCCGCGCGAACAGCTCCGACAGGCGCAGATCCTCGGGGTCGACGCCGTCGATCGGCGAGAGCGCACCGCCGAGCACGTGGTAGACGCCGTGGTACTCGTGCGTGCGCTCCATCGGGATCACGTCGCTCGGCTCCTCCACGACGCAGATCAGCCCGTGGTCGCGGCGCGGGTCCTCGCAGATCCGGCAGCGCGGCTCGTCGGTCAGGTTGAAGCACACCTCACACAGCCCGATCTTCTCCTTGACCTCGACGATCGCGCGCGCGAGCGCGCTCGCGTCCTCAGCGGAGGAGCGCAGGATGTGAAACGCCAGGCGCTGCGCCGTGCGGCTGCCGATGCCCGGCAGCTTCGACAGCTCGGTAACCAGGCGCTGAACGGGCGGCGCGTAGGAGGTGCTCACCGGCTTACAGGCCCGGCAGGCCCAGGCCGCCGAGGCTGCCGAGGTCCAGTCCGGCGGTCGCGCCGCCGAGCTTGCGCTCCGCGAGCTCCTGCGCCATGCGCAGCGCCTCGTTGACGGCCGCGAGCACCATGTCCGCGAGGATCTCGACGTCCTGCGGGTCGACCGCGGCGGGGTCGATCGCGACCTCCCGCACCCGCAGGTCGCCGCTGACCTTCACGCTGACCATGCCGCCGCCCGCGGACGCCTCCACGACCTCGCTCTTGAGCTCCTGCTGGGCGAGCTCCATGTCCTTCTGCATCTTCTGGACCTGGGCCATCATCTGCTGCATGTTCGGCATCCGCGGCTGCTTAGGCTGCTTGGGCATCACGCGCCTTTCTCGCCGCTCGTCACGGCTTCCTCGTCGCTCAGCTCCTCCGCTTCGAACTCTCGCATGAAGCGCGCCACCCACTCCTGCTCCGTGCCCTCGCGCTCGTGCCGATCGGGCGCCCGCTCGGGCTTGTCGCGCAGCTCGTACGCCAGCCGCCAGCGCACGCCTGTGACCGCATGCAGCGCCTCGCCCACCGCCGCCTTGCGCTTCGGCGCTTCGACCGTCTTCTTGTGGAATGCAGCATCGAACGCGAGCGTCAACGCGTCATCGTCGGCCGCCACCGGACTCGCCTCGGCGATCGCCGCCCAAGCGAGCAAGTCTCCGCTCTCCCGCACCATCTCCACAACCGCGGGCCACGCCTCGCGCACCGACTCCAGCTGGCCCGCGGGCTCCGCCGCCGCCGGCCGCTCGCCGGCCTTGCGCTCGGCCCCGGCCGGCTGTGAGGCATCCGCGCCGGGCGTCGCGGCCGGCGACCCGGACGTGCCCGGCGTGCGAGCGTCAGCGCCCGCGCCGGGCGTCGCGGCCGGCGACCCGGACGTGCCCGGCGTGCGAGCGTCAGCGCCCGCGGACGCCGGCGCGCCTGCGCCGGCGCTCGTTCGCTCGAGCCGCTCGATGCGCGTAAGCAGCGCGCGCAGCGAGCCATCGGTCTCCGGCCGGGCCGCCTTGACCAGCGCGAGCTCCAAGCGCGTGCGCGCGTCGGCGCCGGCGCGCACCGCCTCCATCGCCTCGCCCAGCAGCTCGAGCAGACGCACGACCGTCGCGTGCTCCACGCGCTGTGCTTGCGCAGCCAGCGCAGCGTCGGCCTCGGCGGTCAGCGACAGCTGCGCCGGGACATCGCCGAGCGTCTGGACGACCATCAGCTCACGCGCGCGCACCTCCAGGTCGGCGGCGAACGAGCCCGCATCGCGTCCCTGCTGCGCACACTGCTCGAGCGTGCGCAGCGCATCCGCCGCCTCGCCCGCCGCGACCGCGTCGATCGTCGCTTCCAGCAGGCTCGCGTCGGTCGCGCCGAGCACCGCGAGCACGTCGTCCAGCGCGATCTCCCGACCGCTGTAAGTCACGAGCTGCTCGAGCGTGCCCAGCGCGTCGCGGAAGCTGCCAGTCGCCGAGCGCGCGAGCGCCGCCACCGCCGCGGGTGGGATCTCGATCGACTCCGCTGCCGCCACCCGCCGGATCACGCTCGCGATCTGCTCGACCGTCGGGCGCTGGAAGTCGAAGCGGTGGCAGCGATCGACGACCGTCGCCGGCACCTTCGCCGCCTCGGTCGTCGCAAGCACGAACACGGTGTTCGGCGGCGGCTCCTCGAGCGTCTTCAGAAACGCGTTCCACGCCGCCGTCGAGAGCATGTGAGCCTCGTCCAATATGTACACCTTGCGCCGCCCGCTCACCGGCGCATACGCCACGCTCTCGCGCAGCTCGCGGATGTCGTCCACCGAGTTGTTCGACGCCGCGTCCATCTCGATCACGTCGAGCGAGCTCGCGCGCGCGATCGACACACACGACTCGCACTCCCCGCACGGCTCGATCGTCGGGTGGGTGGGATCTCGATCGCAGTTCAGGCAGGCCGCCAGGATCTTCGCCATCGACGTCTTGCCCGTCCCGCGCGAGCCCACGAACAGGTATGCATGGTGGACTTGCCTCCGCTGCACCGCGTTGCGCAGCGTGCGCACGACCGGCTCCTGTCCCACCACCTCCGCGAACGTCCGCGGCCGGTGCCTGCGATACAGCGACGGCTGCCCGTCCTCAGCGTCCGAGCGCTGCTGCTCTCGTGAATGCTCCACCGTCGACACCGTTGCGCCTGAGTCTATCCGCGCCAGTAGGCCGGCAGGCCGTGCGCCGGCCCGCACGGCCTGCCGGCGCGCACGGCCTGCCGGCCTGCACCGCCAGGGCGGCCGGTAGCGTCCGGCGCATGAGCGCTGCCATCAGGCGCTGGGTCGCCCTGCCTGTCATCGCCCTCGTCGCGCTCGCGCTGCGGGCGATCACCGGCGTGGGCTTCGCCAACTACGACACGCTGTACGCGCTCGCATGGGGCGGGCAGCTCTCGCGCGGGGTCGCGCCTGCGTACGAAGTGCCGATCGCGCCCACGCCGCATCCCTTGTACGAGCTGCTCGGCCTGGTGCTCGCGCCGCTCTCGCCCCACGCGATCGAGCAGGTCACCGTCGCGCTCGGCTTCATCGCGCTGTCCGCCTGCGGCTGGATCATCTTCCGGCTCGGCGCCCAGTGGTTCGGCTGGGCGGCCGGCGCGCTCGCCGCGCTGCTGTTCCTGACGCGCGTGCCCGTGCTCTCCTACGGGGTGCGCGCGTACATCGACCTGCCGTACCTCGCGCTCGTGCTCGGCGCTCTGCTCCTCGAGTCAAGCCAGCGCCGCGCCCGCGGGCGCCCCGCCGGCGCGCCGGCGCTCGCGCTGCTCGCCCTCGCCGGGCTGCTGCGCCCCGAAGCATGGGTGTTCTCCGGCCTGTACTGGCTGTGCCTGATGGGGCTCGTGCCGCGCCGGGCGCGGGGATCGACCGCGGGCGAGCCACGCTGGCTGGGACGCCCCCGCGGGGAGGTCGCGCGGCTCACGCTGCTCGCCGCCGCCGGGCCGCTCGTGTGGGTGCTGAGCGACCTGCTCGTGACAGGCGACCCGCTGTGGTCGCTCACCCACACCCAACACGACGCCTCCACCTTGGATCGCGTGACGGGCATCGCCAACGTGCCCGAGTACATACCCCGGCGGATCGGCGAAATCCTGCGCCCGCCGGTGCTGCTCGGCGCCGCCCTCGGTGGCGTGCTTTCGCTGCTGTGGCTGCGCTCGCGGGCGCTGCCCGGCGCGCTCGCGGGCGTGCTCGCGGTCCTTGTGTTCACCGCGTTCGCCGCCATCGGGCTGCCGATCGACACCCGCTACGCGTTCCTCGCCTCGGCGATCCTGTGCATCTTCTGCGGCGTCGGCGTGTTCGGCTGGCTGGCGCTCCCGCGCGCGGACCCGCGGCGGCGCTGGTGGATGGCGGGCGCGGCGGTCGTACTCGTCGCGCTGGTCGCCTACGCCCCCTCGCAGTACCGCGCCGCGCACAAGCAAATGCGGATCCTCGCCCACCAGCACAGCATCGAAGACGACCTCGTCGCGCTCGTCGCCAGCCACGCGATCAATCTGCGCTGCGGACCCGTCGGCGTGCCCAACCACGCGCCCGTGCCGCTGCTCGCGCTGTACCTCAAGACCAGTCCGCGCAACATCGTCAGCCTGCAATCCGGCCACATCAAGTCGGGCGTCTACGTCGATCCCGCGAGCAAGGAAGTCGAAGAAGACTACGTGCTCGCCGCCCACGACCCCGTCGAGCCCGTCTCCGTCCCGCCCGGCTTCAGCGAGTCCGCCGCGAACCGCTCGTGGCTGATCTTCCAGGGCTGCGCATAGGCGCGCGCCCCCCGTGGGAACCCGTCCAACCATGGCGATAGGGCGCGCATTTGGACCGTGCACCCCTCGTCGACGCTCGCGTCGCCCGGCGCCGGTCGCCGCCGGGACTCCGGCTCGGGGGCTCCCGCTGCGCCTGCCGGTGATCGCTTAAGGCTGCTTCCTTCCGGACCTGACCTGGTTCGCGAGCCGACACCGCGCGGGACCCGAGCCATCGACGCCTCGAACGGCGGAGCTACCGGGGCCGGAGCCCCTCGGAGGGGAGTTCAGCCCCGCTAGAGCGGATTGCGGATTCAGGGCACCGCTACCTCCCCGCCTAGCACGGTCCACGTGCGATCCTAACGCACCACCTCGCCACAACCCCGTCCAGTTCCGCTAGGCTGCCCGGCCGTGACCCACTTCAAGACCTTCCCCTCCAGGATCCGTCCGCGCGGCGGTCGCGTCGGCTCGCGAGCGGCGCTCGCGGCGGCGGCGCTCGGCGCCACGATCGTGATCGCGGGCTGCGGCTCGGGCGGCTCGAGCACGATTACGGTCGGCAACGAGAACACCGCCGACAACGCTCTGATCCACGCCGGCGAAAGCAAGACGTCCACGTCTCCCACCTCGACGACCGCGAGCGTCAAAACGCCGACCAGCGGCCCGCTCTCCAAAGAACCGAAGGTGACCGTGCCTAAGGGGCCGGCGCCGACGAAGCTCGAAACCAAGGAACTGATCGCCGGCACGGGCCCGGAGGCCAAGGCCGGCGACAAGGTCACGGTCAACTACGTGGGCGTCCTGTACAAGAACGGCAAGGAGTTCAACGCCTCCTGGGAAACCAAAGAACCGTTCAGCTTCACGCTCGGCAAGGGCGAGGTGATCAAGGGTTGGGACGAAGGCATACCCGGGATGAAGGTCGGCGGGCGACGTGAGCTGATCATCCCCGCCGAACTCGCCTACGGCAAGACCGGCTCGCCGCCGAAGATCCCGCCGAACTCGCCGCTCGTGTTCGTCGTCGACCTGCTGGCCGTGTAGGCGAGCCGACGGCGGGGGCGCACGAGAACGCTGCGCGCCGCGACGGCCGATCCCAGCAGGCCGGTCGTCGCGCCGCACTTCGCGCGGCAGCGCTCGCGGCGCTGGGCGGCTTCGCGCTCGTCCTCGCGGGCTGCGGCCGGCACACGGCCGCCGCGGAGCTCGCGCTCGAGCGTGGAGACTTCGTCGCCGTCGCCCGCGCGCTCAACCGCGAGGTGCCGGCGGTGCACAGCGAGGCGGCCGCGGCCAAGCGCGCGTGGCCTCACGTCGTGTACGGCCTGCCGCCGCGCTCGGGCCCGATCGCGCGCGCCGCGATCCGCACGGCGGGCGAACGCGCGGGCGCGATCGGCACGCCCGGCCTGTTCGAAGGACGCGTGAGCGCCTCGCTCACCGGGCCCGGCTCGGGCCTGACCAGCGAGTTTCGCGGCGCCAGCCTGCTCGCGGCGCGCGGCTGGCGGCTGATCGGCGCCGCGATCGAACAGACCGAACACGGCCCCGCGGCCGCGGCGCGCTTCGCGCACGCGAACGTCGGCCTGTACATAGAGAGCGTCTACGACGCTCACTTCACGCTCGCGCACATCGGCGAGCAGCTGCTCAAAGACTACGACCGGCTCGGCGGCACCGCGGCGTTCGGCGGCTCGCTCACGCCCGCCGAAATGCGGGCGCTCGCGAACGCGTACTCCGAGGCGAACGAGCGGCTGTACCCCCACACAGGAGTGCGGCTGGGATCATGAGCCCACGATGAGCAGCGTCCGCGAAGCGACGTTCGAGCTGTTGCGGGCCCACGGGATGACGAGGATCTTCGGCAACCCCGGCTCGACCGAGCTGCCGATGCTCGCGGACTTCCCCGAGGACTTCTCCTACGTGCTCGGGCTGCAGGAGCTCGTGGTCGTCGGCATGGCCGATGGTTTCGCGCAGGCGAGCGGGCGCGTCACGCACGTCAACCTGCACACCGCCCCCGGCGTCGGCAACGCGGTCGGTGGCTTGTTCAACGCGCAGGCCAACAAGGCCCCTTTGCTCGTGACCGCCGGCCAGCAGGTGCGCCCGCAGATCACGATCGAGGCCAACCTGACCAACCGCGACGCGATCCTCGGCCCGCTGCCGTACGTCAAGTGGAGCCACGAGCCGCCGCGCGCGCAGGACGTGCCACGGGCGATCGCGCGGGCGATCCACCACGCCGCGCTGCCCCCGCGCGGGCCCGCGTTCGTGTCGATCCCGATGGACGACTGGGACGCGCAGGCCGACGCGGAAGTCTCCCACGGCGCGCTCGCACGCGCGGTCGACGGCCGTGCCGTGCCCGCGCTCGGCGCACTCGCGCGCCTGGCCCGGATGCTCCAAGAGGCGCGCGACCCGGTGCTCGTCGCCGGCCCCGAGATAGACGCGAGCGGCGGCTGGGAGGATGCGGTCGCCGTGGTCGAGAAGCAGCGCCTGCCCGTGTGGGCCACGCCGGCGCCCGGCGGCGGGCGCATCGGCTTCCCCGAGGGACACCCCAACTTCCGCGGCATCCTGCCACCCGCGATCGGCCCGCTCGCGCAAGCGCTCGACGGACACGACCTCGTGCTCGTCGTCGGCTCCAGCGTGTTCCCCTACTACCCCTACATCCCCGGGCCGTCGCTGCCGTCGGGCGCGACGCTGGTGCAGCTCACGAACGACCCGGCCGAGGCCGCGCGCGCGCCGATCGGCGAGGCGATCGTGGGCGACGTCGCCGGCGCCCTCGCGCGGCTGGTCGAGCTCGTGGGAGAGTCGGCGCGCCCCGCGCCCGCGCGACGCGAGGCGCCGGGCGAGCCCGTCGACTCCGACCCGCTCAGCGGCTCCGCCGCGATGGCGGCGCTCGCGCAGGCGTGGCCGGCGGACGGGATCGCCGTGCTCGAGGCGCCCTCGAGCACGCTCGCGCTGCGCAACCGCCTGCGCCTGTCCGAGCCCGGCAGCTACTACTTCAGCTCGAGCGGCGGGCTCGGCTTCGGGATCGCCGCCGCGCTCGGCGTACAGCTCGCCGAGCCGGGCCGCCCCGTCGTGTGCGTGCTCGGCGAGGGCTCCGCCCAGTACGGCATCACCGCGCTGTGGACCGCCGCGAGCTACCGGATCCCGGTCACGTTCCTCGTCCTGCGCAACCAGGAGTACATGATCCTCAAGTGGTTCGCCGAGCTCGAGCACGTCGCCGGCGCGCCCGGCCTGGACCTGGCCGGCCTCGATGTCGCCGCGATCGCGCGCGCCTACGGCGTGCCCGCGATCGACGTGAACGGCGGCCGCGAGGAGCTCACCGAGGCGCTCGGCGGCGCGATCGCCGCGCAGGACGGCCCACGGCTCGTGCAGGTGCCGGTCGCGTCGGGCATGTGGCTCGAGTGAGCCGCCGCTCGGCCGGTGTCAGGCGGGGACCCGCCCACGGCCTCGCGCGCCGCGGAGCGCTTCGCCGCCTGTCGAAGCACCGGGGAGACGATTTAGCCGTGCGTCCATACACGTGCGCTCCAACGAGCGGCGAGAATCGCTGGGTTTAGTGGTCTGCCGGGCAGCAGTCGAAGCCGATGCCGAGCCGCAGGAAAAGGGGAGCCGTGGCGTGAAGCACAGGTGGCTTGTGTCAGTCGTCGTGAGCGCGCTCGGCGCGCTGGTCCTGCTCGCCGCGTCAAGCACGTCCTCGGGCGCGTCCGAACCGTCGAGCGCCGCGCTGCAAGCGTGCGGCTCGATCTCCGAAGGCGCGAGCGGCAACGCGATCACGGCGTGCGCACAGGGCTACACGGAAGCGAGCAGCAAGGCGACGCTGGCGGCCAGCTGCGCGTTCGGCGTGGGCGCGATCGAAGCCATCGAGAACGAGCACGACTGCAAGACCGGCTTCATCCTCGCCGGCGGCCCGAGCTCCTCGCCGCCGACGCCGAGCTCCGCGGCCGTGACCGAATGCGAAGCGATCACCCGCGGCGCGAGCGACGGCTCGCCCGCGGCCTGCGAGCAGGGCTACCAGGATGCGCTCGCGGGCGACAGCCAGGATGCGAGCTGCGACCACCTCGAAGAGGGTGCGATCACGGCCGTCGAGTACGCTACGTCCTGCGAAGACGGCTGGTTCGTCGCCAAGGACGAGCCGGGGTGCATCCCCGGGATCGACCCCGAAAACGCCCAGCCCGGCGACACGATCGAAGCCAGCGCCACGGCCGACAAGGCCTGCGCGAGCGGGTAGCGGTCGCGCGCTGGAGGCGCGGCGGCTCGCGAGGCAGATCGGCCAGGCCGTCGGATAGCTCAGGAAAAGCCGGGCCGATCGTGATCGTCGAGAGCCCGAACTCGGCGCGGCCGACGGCGAACGCGAGCCCGTCGACGTGCGCTGTGGTGGGGATCGTCAAGGTGCGTCGGCGCACGCTAAAGACGCCAAGCGCCGACCAGACACTCAGCCGCTCAGCGATCGCGAGGATCGCGAACGCGGCCGAGCCTTCGCGAGCAAGCGGCGCCTAGGCTGGGCCGCGCGCGCCGGCTGCGTGCGCTCGAGCACGCGCGCGAGCGCCAGGGCTGAGCGCGGGCAGAACTGAGACCCGGCGTTGTCGTTGATCTCTCGCAACGCCGCCTCGTGTCCCAGGGCGCGCCGATACGGGCGGTCGGAGGTCATCGCGTGATAGGCGTCGCACACGAACACGATCCGGCTCAGCAGCGGAATTCGCTCTCCCTCGAGACGGTTGGGGTAGCCGCGTCCGTCCCAGCGCTCGTGCTCCGCGCGAACGGCCGGGGCGAGGTAGGCGATGCTGGGCATGCCCGCGACGATGTCGGCGCCGATGTCCGGGTGGCGCCGCATTTCTGTCCACTCGGCGTCGCTCAGCTGCTCCGGCTTGCGCAGCACGGCGTCGCAGATGCCGATCTTGCCGATGTCGTGCAGCAGCGCCACGCTCTCCAGGTCGAGCAGCTGCTGGCTGTCCAGCGACAGCTCGCGCCCGACCGCGAGGGCAAGCGAGACAACCGCGTGGGAGTGGTCGGTCGTGTAGAAGTCGCGGGCGTGAAGAGCTGACAGCAGCGCGCTGATCGTCGAGGCTCGCAGCGCAGCCACGAGCGTCATGTCCATACCGAGCGCCTGACGCGCGACCCCGGACGCCTGGTCGATCAGCGACGCAGGAGCCTCGCAGGACGCACCGACTCCCGCCCTGAGATCACGCCCGGCCGCACGCGCAGAGGTAGCGGCTCGAGCGCTCCCGGCGCTCACGCCGATCGCTCCCGAGCCGCCAGCCGTTGCGCCGGCCGAGCGGTCGCTTGCGAGCTTCGGGCGACCCAGGCGCTCACGCTTTGACTCATACATGGCGTGATCGGCCTGGCCGACGAGAGCCTCCGCGGTGGTCGATTCCCCTCTGGACCAGGCCACTCCGACGCTGATCTGCGGCGTTATCACGCGGCCGGCCAGATGCACCTGCTCGCGTTGAGCATCGGCCAGCCGTGTGGCCAGCCGGACCGCGTCGTCGGGTCCGCCCACCTGCGGACACAGCACCAGGAACTCATCGCCGCCGATGCGCCCGACCTGGTCGCCGTCCCGCGCGGCGTGCTGCAGCCGCTGCGCGACCACGCGCAGGAGTTCATCGCCGACGACGTGGCCATAGCGATCGTTGACGTCCTTGAAGCGGTCGACGTCGACGAACACGACCGCGCGGTCCGCCTCGGGTGATCCGGCCGCGATGCTCGTCTCCAGAGCGCACATGAGCGACGCGCGGTTGTAGCAGCCTGTGAGCGCGTCGAAGGTCGCCTGGCGCTTGAGCTCCTCGCGCAGCCGCGCGCTGTCGGTCACGTCCGCCACACACGCGATCGCCCCGCTGACCGCGCCGCCGTCGTCGCTGAGCGCGCACAAGCCCATCGTGCAGAATCGCAGCTCATCGGTGCCCGGCAGGCGAAGCTCGACCTCGATCTCCGCATGCGCACCGTCGCCCAGGACGCCCTCGAGCGCAGCGTCGAGGATCCCCCGACTGGGCTCGGCGACGCTGCGCAACTGGGCTTCGACGGTGCCCGCTCGCTCTACGCCGAGGATCTGATGGAGTCGATCGTTGGTGTACAGGACGTCCCGGCGTGCGTCGAACTGCAACAGGCCCACGGGGGCGGCCTCGGCGAGCCGGTCGAGCAGCTGCTCTCGGGCCCGCAGCTCCTCGTGGGCAGCCATCTCGTCGGTGATGTCCACCATCTGGCAGATCACGCAGGGGTCCTCGGGATCTCCGAGCTGGTTGTGGTTGGTGACCTCGAACCACACCCACGCGTCGTCCTTGCGCCGGTGGCGCAGGCGCACCCTTCGTCCCGGGCCCGGCACCGCGAGCATCTGCATCCAGTTGTCGACCGCCAACGCCTGGTCGTCTGGATGGATGAACTCGAGTGAGCGACGGCCTTCCATCTCATCTGCGCTCCACCACAGGATCTTCGTCAGCGCCTCGTCGACCTTGACGATGAAAGCGCCCGAGTCCTTGAGCATCGTCGCGCACCGTGGCGCCGCCTCGGGCACATCCTGAGCGCCGACCGTCGGTTGCGCCAGCTCGCTCGCGTCAACCACCGCGAGCGTCACGATCAAGCCGTGGCGCTCACGGAGATCGAGCGTATAGAGGGTGCCATCGACATCGGGGTGACCGGCGGGGTGGAAGGTGCAGCGGGCAGCGCCCTGCGCGAGAGCCCTGTCCCACGCTGCGATCACCTGCTCGTCGAGCATCAGCAGATCGACTCCCGCGCGCGCCTCGAGCACAGGGTTCTCGCGCAGCGGCACGAGCGGCGGCATCGCAACCATGACCCCCTCCGGCGTGAGCGCGGAAACAGGCGCGGCGGGATACGCGGCGACCAGCGACGCCAGCACCATCTCGAGCGTCTGCGCGCTCAGGTGCTCGTCGTGCGCGCGATCGAAGAACTCGCGCTCGAGATCGGCGATCGCGAGCTGGCCATCGAGCAGGTCGGCTTCGGCAGGGATGTCGGACATAGGTCGTGCCGGCGAATCGGCAGAAGTTGGCGTTAGCGGTACATCGTTGTTTCTCAACCGAGCCGATGATCGATCGCGCGCGTCCGAAGCTTCAGCGCAGCGCGCACTTCTGGACGATCTAATCCAGGCCCCGAGGCACTGAAGACGTGCCATGGCACGCGCCGCGCCGGCGACCGTGCGAGCGATCGCTTCGCTGAGAGTCGACGTCTGATCTGGCCCCACTGTCGACGTTTGAAGTGGCCCCACCTCTGTCCGATCTGAGCCGGACGCTGGGCGCTCTGTTGAGCGCTACGCGAAAGGTCGGAAGGAGTGAGCAGAG
>Ga0335075_10000573_pt1 | contig 63738 bp, 53 predicted proteins | sample Lox_Sample_24_FD_206723 | JGI IMG/M metagenome (GOLD analysis project Ga0335075, IMG submission 206723) | Soil microbial communities from Loxahatchee National Wildlife Refuge, Florida, United States - Lox_Sample_2.4 | ecosystem: Environmental > Terrestrial > Soil > Wetlands | place: USA...
CGACGATGCCGAACGGATAGTTGTGCTTCTGGAAGCGGTCGCCGACATCGAGATCGCCAAAGGGCGGCGCGTTCAAATCCCAGGCGACGGCATGCGCGCCCGACCAGTGGCCGTGCACCGCGGCGCCGAGATCGAGCGCCATTCTCAGCCCGGCCCCGGTGTTGAAACGCGAGCCGCGCACCTTGGCCAAATCCCAATTGGGCCCGAGATAGCGCGCCCGCATCTCGGCATTGGCCTCGAACCCGCCGCAAGCCAGCACCACCGCCTTTGACCGCAGCTCGCGCACCCGCCCTTGGTGGCGCACCCGCACGCCCTCGACGCCGCGATCATTCGTCAACAGCCCGATCGCCGGCGTGTCATACAGCACCGTGATCCCGTCGCGGGCGGCACGGGCATGCAAGGCTTTGATCAATTCCTTGCCGCCGCCCCAGATATGGCAGGCGAGGCCGCCCCAGAATTTGAACTTGCCGTCGACGCGGAAGGCTTGGCGGCCGAGCCCCAGCTGGAAGCGCACGCCCTGCTGGCGCATCCACAGCGCCGCCTCGAAGCTGCCGCGGATCAGGATCTCGGTCAAATCGGGGTCGCAGCGGTACTGGGTCAGCCGGCCCATATCGTCAAAATACTGCTCCTCTGTGTAGGTGCCGAAATCGACATTGGCGAGTTCGTGCTCGTTCATATCGGGAATGAGTTGGGCGAGATCGTCGCCGCCATGATAGACGACGCGAAAGGCGCCGCCGGTAAAGGCGGAGTTGCCGCCCTTCTGGTCCTCGGGCGCGATTTCGAGCATCAGCACATCGGCACCGTGCTGCCGCGCCGCCAGCGCCGCGCAGCTGGCGGCGTTGCCGGCGCCGACCACGATCACGTCAAACTCGTCGGTCCCATCGAGAGTCATGGCCCGATCCTCCTCGATCCGGTTTGCTGCCGAGCCTCGCACCCGCCCCGATCACGGTCAATCGGTGAGCCCTTCCGGCGCGGCGGGCACCAGCCGCGCCTACGCCAGATAGGCGCCGCCATTGACATGCCAGGTCTGGCCGGTGACGAGGCTTGCCTCCTCGCAGGCGAGGAACAGCACGGTGTTGGCAATGTCTTCCGGCTGTGCCATGCGCCCGAGCGGGATCGCCCGCCCGGCCACGACGAGCTCTTGCTCGCTGCTGCCATAGCGCGGCTGGGCGGTGTCGGTCAGCCCCGGTGCGATCGCATTGACCCGGATGCGATAGGGTGCGAGTTCGAGCGCCAGCGCGCGGGTCAGCGAGACGAGCCCGCCCTTGCTCGCAACATAATGCGCGCCGCGCGGCGAACTGCGGAACGCCGCCCCCGAGGCGATGTTGACGATCGCGCCCGGCCGCCCGGAAGCGACCATCGACCTTGCGACCGCCTGCGCGCAAAAGCACGCCCCCTTCAGATTGACGCCGAGCACAAAATCCCAGTCATGCTCGGTCATGTCGAGAAAAGCGACGCGCGGAAAGACGCCGGCATTGTTGACGAGGATGTCGATCGCGCCGAGACCCCGCTCGACCTCCGCCGTCATCGCCCGCACCGCGTCGAGATCGCCGAGATCGGCCCGCACCGTCAGTGCCCGCCGGCCGCGATCGCGGATTTGCAGGGCGACCCGCAAGGCGGCGTCCTCGTCGTCGAGCCAGTTGACCGCGACATCGGCACCGGAAGCGGCGAAGGCCAGGGCGGTGGCCCGGCCGATCCCCTGCTGCGCTCCGGTGACGAGGACGATTTTGCCGGTGAAATCAGGCATTGCCATTCTCCGAGTTTCTGCCGTGCCGGTTTGCGAGATGGTGCGGGCCGCGCCCGGATCGGCTGCGGCTATTGCGGGCGCAGAAAATCGATCAGCAATCGGCTGACCGCCTCGGCCTGTTCCTGCTGCACCCAATGGCCGGCACCGTCGAGCAGGTGGCAGCCGAGCATCCGGGTGCAGGCGGTCCCTTGCATGCGCTCGAAACTGCCGGGGCGCTGATAGGTGCCCCAATCACTGCGGCCGGCGATGAACAGCGACGGCACATCGATCGTGCGCCCGGAAAACAGGCGCAATTCCGCATCGGCGAGGCCGGAGGTGCGGCTCCTGTACCAGTTGAGCCCGCCCTGAAAACCATTGCGCTCGTATTCGCCGCTATAGATTGCAAGCTCGCTGTCGGGAAGCCAGCGACAGGCGGCGATCTCCGCCGCCGACGGCATGATCGGCACCACGGTCTCGGCCATGTTGCGGTCGCGGTCCATGATGTAATAGGTCGGCATCCTGGCCAGTTCCGCGGCACTCCACGACGCGAGCGGATGCGGATCGTTGCCGCGCCAATCGGCGCTCTTGTAATGATAATAGCCGCGCAGGAAGGCGTGCACACCTTGCGGGCAGTGCCACATGTCGGCATTGGCCGGCCGCGTCGAATAATACCATTGGTAATGCTTGCGCGGCCGCGGCAGCGCCGCCAGGGCCTGATGAATGTCGACGGCCGAGGCCGGGGCCGCCGGTGTGTCGGCGGTATCGAACGGCAATTCCGGCGGGCCGGCGAAGGGCGCGCTCATCAGTGCGACGCGCTGGAACACATCCGGGCGCACCAGCGCGCACCAGGCGGCGACCGAGGCGCCGAAATCATGCCCGATAACCGCCGCAACCGAGCGGTGGCCGCATGCCAAGACCAGCCCTAGCACGTCGCGCACCGCATTCAGGATGCTGAACGGATGCAGGTCACCGTCATAATCGGCGCTCCAGCCGGTGGTGCGGCCATAGCCGCGCTGGTCGGGGGCGACCACGTGAAACCCGGCCTCGGCAAGCGGCAACATGATGTTGCGCCACGAATAGGCGAGCTCGGGAAAGCCGTGCAGCAGCAGCACACCGGGCCGGCCGCGCGGGGCGAAGCCGGCCTCCAGCACATGCATGCGCAGCCCGTTGCCGTTGGCGACAAAGCGCGCCCGCACACCCTGCGGCAGTGCGGTACTGTCGAGCGGCGGCAGTTCGGTCATTCTCGGCTCCTTTCTGGCGTGGCTTCTCTGGCGTGGCTTCGGTCGGCTCCCGCGAATGCCCGTTTTGGCGGCATGCGAATGTCAGCTGGCGAGAACGGCTACTGATACGCCTTGACCCGGTGTCGCGCTGCGAAAAATGGATTGGCTGCGAAAAATGGATTGAATGACACTCACCTTTTCGGATGGGGTTTTTCTCGCTTTGTGATATGAAGAAGACCTGAAGAACTTTTAATGGGACAGGTGTCTCGTGATACTTGTTTCTCTCGTGATCTGCACCAGGAATAGGGCGCATCAGCTTGCCGCCTGCCTCGATGCGGTGGCACGCATCCGCACGAAGATTCGATGGGAATTGGTCATCGTCGATAACGGCTCGACCGATGGCACGTCGCGGGTTGTCGCGGAATTCGCGGCTGCCGCTCCATTCCTGGTAACAGCGGTCGATGAGCCGGCCCCGGGTCACGGCAGCGCTGCCAATGCCGGCTGGCGCGCGGCGCGGGGAGAATTGATCTCGTTCACCGATGATGATTGCTATGTTTCGCCCGGGCACATCGACCGTGTTGTCGGCCTCTTCTCCGCTCCGGAAATCGGTTATGGCGGCGGCCGGATCACCCTGTTTGATCCGTCGGATTATCCGCTGACGATTCAGCTGCAGGACACGCCGCAGCGCATTCCGCCGCGCAGCTATGTCCGGGCCGGGTTCCTGCAGGGCGCCAATATGTCGTTTCGCCGGGCGGCCCTTGAGCAGATCGGCGGGTTTGATCCCGCTTTCGGGGCCGGCGCCAAATTTTCCGGCATCGATATCGATGCTCAATGTCGCACATCATTTGCCGGATGGACCGGAGCCTATGACCCGGCCCTGACGGTGGCGCACCATCATCGCCGCAAGGCGGCGGCGGCTAAGCGGCTGTTGCAGCGCTACATGGTGGGGCGCGGCGCGTATTGGGCGAAGTTTTTGCTGCGCTCCGACTCCAGGGCAGCCTTCATGCGCAACATCTACTGGGAAGTGCGGCGGGCACCTGTGGTCGAGACCGCCTGGTCGCTCGAAGGTGCCATCCGCTATCTGGCGGGCCGGGTGTTGACGGGTCAGGGCTCGCACCGAGCTGAAACTCGGCCCGAACTTCAGGACGCGCCGCGCTAACGGAATTCAACCCGATTGGCGCCAAGCCGAATTCTCAGCAAATTACCGTGTCAGCAAATTTACCGTGAGGGAGCGCTCCCGACCCGATGCCAGTGCTTGCGGTTCAGCCGGAAACCGCATCCAGCATCGCCGGGCGGCGGCTGCGCCAGTCGGTCGCCTTTTCGTAGGCATCGGCGAGACGCAACACGGTCGGCTCCTGAAACGGCTTGCCGACGAGCTGGATCGCAACCGGCAGCCCGCCCTCGCCAAACCCCGCGCACACCGAGATCGCCGGATAGCCGGCGACGTTGAACGGCATCGTAAAGCTCGGCGCGGCAAAGGTGTCCCAGACCGGCACCGCGTCGATCTTTGGCGCTTCGGCCGGCTGCGCCGCGGTCAGCACGACATCGAGGCCGCGCATCGCCCGCTGCAATTCGGCGCGCAATTCGCGCCGGCGCCGCACCGCCTGCACATAATCGACGCCCGACACCAGGGCGCCGAGCATCAGCCGGCGCTGCACCCGATCGCCGAAATCGCCGAGCCGGGTGCGCGCCCATTCCTCATAGGCTGCCGCGCGTTCGGTGATCGAGATCAGCGACCCGCAGGCGCCCCAATCCTGCAATGGCGGCAGTTGCACCTCGCCGATCTCGGCGCCGAGGCCGCGCAGGGTAACAATCGCCGCGTCGATGCCGTGCCGCGTGCCGGCGCTGACCGGGTAGTCGGTCTCGTGAAAGTGGTGGATCACGCCGATCTTCAGACCCTTGACGCCACGGCCGAGTTCGGCGGTGAAATCCGCGACCGGCCGGTTGGCGCTGGCCGGATCGCGCGGATCGTGTCCAGCGAGGGCTTGCAGCAGCAGCGCGCAATCCTCGGCGGTCCAGGCCATCGGACCGATATGGTCGAGCGTGTAGGCGGCGGGCGCCACCCCGGTGCGGCTGACGAGGCCGTAGGTCGGCTTGATGCCGGCGATGCCGCACAAGGCCGCGGGGCCGCGGATCGAGCCGCCGGTGTCGGTGCCGATGCCGCCGAGGATCAGCCCGGCGGCGACCGCAGCCCCGGTGCCGCTGCTGCTGCCGGCGGTGAAATGCTCGGGGTTCCACGGGTTGCGCGCCGGTGGTGCCGGCAGGTCGAAAGAGGGCCCGCCATCGGCGAATTCGTGGGTGGTGGTCTTGCCGATCAGCACCGTGCCGGCGGCGGCCAAGCTTTCAGCGCAGGCGGCATCGGCATCGGGGATATTGTCCAGCAGGATCTTCGATCCGCAGGTGGTCGGGATGCCCTTTGTGTCGACGATATCCTTGAGCCCGATCGGGATGCCGCAGAGCGGGCCTTGCGGTGCACCGGTCATGATCGCGTGCTCGGCGGCGCGCGCCTCCGTCATTGCCCGCTCCTCGGTCAGATGGACAAAGGCGTGCAGCCGATGATCGAGCGCATGAATCCGGGCGAAGCAGGCCCGGGTCAGTTCGACCGGCGAGAGCTTCTTGTTCGCGATCAGCCGGGCGGCCTCGGCGATGGTCGGGATCGGCCCGGTCATGGCAGATCCTCCTCAGCGAACCCATAGGTCAAGGCCGGCTCGGCCATATGCCCGCGCTTCTGGCGCACCCGCGCCGCCATCGCGGCGATTCCCTGATAGACCGATTTGAGATCGGCTTTCTGCGCATCGCTGAGGGCGAGCCCGGCGCGGGCCAACAGAAAATCGAGCGCCTGATCAGAGATTTCAGATGGCATCGCAAATCCTTCCGATTGGCGTCTGATGGGATGGCCCGGCCGATCGCTGCCTCGCCTATGGACTGACCCCGCTCGGCAGCTGCCCGCCGCGGCCGTGCGGCAGCGTGTGAAGCTTCAGTTCGACCGGGTTGCCGAGCCAGATCGCGTAATCGCTATGGTCGTCCACCGCGTTGGTGGTCAGCGGATGGACGAGGATATCGAGCCCCTCGCGGTTCAGCATTAGATAGGGGACCACCTGATCGAACTGGTCCGGCTCGAAGATGACCAGTGCGTTGGAGATCGGATGCGGTCCGCGCGGCGTGTCGCGGAACTCCTCGATTTCGACCTTGAACTTCTCGGCGACCGCACCGCATACGCGCTCGGCGACGGCGCGGGTCTTGGCCGGGTCATAGTAGATATGCGCGTGAAAGCCCAAATTCCCGACGGATTGCGCAGTCTTCTCGCTCATTGAATGACACTCCCTGCAAGTTTGCGACAGTGCGCCTGATTGTTGCACGGCGGCCGGCTTTTGCCCAGCGCGAGGGCGAGCGGCCCGGCGGCGCACCGCTAGGCGGCAAGGCGCATCCGTTGCCGTAGCAGGTCGGCGGCCTTCTCGCCGATCATGATCGTCGCCGCGTTGGTGTTGCCCGAAACGACGGTCGGCATGATCGAGGCGTCGGCGACGCGCAGCCCCTCGATCCCGTGCACGCGCAATTGCGGATCGACCACCGCCAGCGGGTCGACCCCCATCTTGCAGGTGCTGGTCGGGTGATAGACGGTGCCGCCGCGCTGGCGGGCGTAATCGAGCAGCTCGGCGTCGCTCGCCACCGCCGGGCCGGGCTGGAATTCGCTCTCGACAAAATGCTGCATCTGCGGTGTCGCGATGATCCGACGCAGCAATTTGAGCCCGTCGATGATGGTCTGCTGGTCGATCGGGGTCGAGAGATAGTTCGGATGGACCGCCGGCGGTGCCGCCGGGTCGGGGCTCCGGAGCTCGATTCTGCCGCGACTCTCGGGCCGCAGCTGATAGACGATCATCGTAAACCCGGACCATCGATGCAGCCCATCCTGCGGTCGGTCGGCGCTGAACGGCGAGCACGAGCATTTGATGTCGGCCGAGGCGAGCTCGGGCCGGGTCCGGGCGAACAACGCCGCCGGCGAGCTGATCGTCGCCAGCGGACCGTTCTTGAAGGCATAATATTGCAACCCGGCCTTCAGCTTTTTCAGATTGCTCAGCATCACATCGTTGACCGTGATCGGCAGCGCGCATTTGAACTTGAGCGGGGCCGAATAATGGTCTTGCAGGCTCTGCCCGACACCGGGGAGATCATGCACCACGGCGATGCCGTGCGCGGCGAGATGCGCCTGCGGACCGACCCCCGACAACAGCAGCAATTGCGGCGAGTTGACCGCACCGCTGCACAGGATCACTTCGGCCGCGGCCCGCGCGGTGCGCAGCTGCCCATCCTGGCGGAAGGTGACGCCGGTGGCGCGCCGCCCGTCGAAGGTGATCTTCTCGGTCAGCGCATTGGTAATGACGCGCAGATTGGGCCGGGTCAGCGCCGGGCGCAGATAGCCGACCGCGGTCGAGCAGCGCCGGCCATTCCGTGTCGTCGTCTGGTGATAGCCGACCCCGTCCTGCCCGGCGCCGTTGAAATCATCGTTGCGCGGAAAGCCCAGGCTGATGCCCGCCGCGATGAACGCCTCGCAGATCGGGTGTTTGTCCGGGACGTCCGACACGCAGAGCGGTCCGCCGGTGCCGTGCCAGGTATCGGCGCCGCGCGTCTGGTGCTCGGAGCGCTTGAAATAGGGTAGCACGTCGTCGAACGACCAGCCGGTGTTGCCGAGCTGGCGCCAATGGTCGAAATCCTCGGCCTGGCCGCGAATATAGACCATGCCGTTGATCGACGACGAGCCACCCAGCACCTTGCCGCGCGGCCAGAACACCTTGCGGTCGGCGGCACCCGGATCGGGCTCGGTCTCGTAGCACCAGTTGACCGAGGGGTCGGCAAAGGTCTTGCCAAAGCCCAGCGGGATATGGATCCAGCGGTTCGTATCCTCACCGCCGGCTTCGAGCAGCACGACCCGCGTCGCCGGGTCTTCGCTCAGCCGTGCCGCGATCGCGCAGCCGGCAGAGCCCGCGCCGATCACGATAACATCGCTCTCGATGACATCCTGCTGAGCGGTCATCCGATCCCTCCCTCCGCACGCAACGGCAATTATCGCAATTATAGTCGCCTCGCCGTTCGGGAAACATCGAAACCGGGGAGGACGGCCACCCGGCTCGAACAGCGCTTGCTGCTTCCGGGTGGCGCAGAACTCCTGTATGCCACCCGGCAATATGCAGCGGCAATGTGCATAAGAAGGGGAGCCCGCCGATGACCCAGACTGTCGCCCGCCTGTTGGCGGAAAGCCTCGAAGCCCATGATGTCGACCAGATTTTTTGCGTGCCGGGCGAAAGCTATGTCGGGCTGACCAGTGCGTTGATCGAGAAAAACTCGATCCGCGTCGTCGTCTGCCGGCACGAGGGCGGGGCCGGCTATATGGCGGTGGCCGACGGGCGCTTGCGCGACCGCGCCGGTGTTGCCGTCGTGTCGCGCGGGCCGGGCCTGGCGAACGCGATGGTGGCGCTGCATTCGGCCCATCACGATGCGACCCCGATGGTCATGCTGGTCGGCCAGGTCGAGCGGCGGGATTTCGGCCGCCTCGCCTTGCAGGAACAGAACTATTCGCGCCTCCTTTCCGATGTGACCAAGGAGGTCATCGAGGTCAATGAGCCGGAGCAGGCGTCCGAGGCGATCGCCCGCGCCTTCCATTTGGCCGAGAGCGGGACGCCGGGGCCGGTCGCGGTGATCCTGCCCGAAGATATCTTCGACGCCGAGACCGATGCCGCACTCGACACAGCCCGTCCGCGCATCATCGCCGGGCCGCGACCCAACGATCTCGACCGGCTGGCGGTCATGCTCGAAGCGGCGGAGCGGCCGCTGGTGCTGGTCGGCGGTGCGTTGTTGGCCGATGCGGTGCACAACAAGACCGCCTTCGCCGATCTCAACCGCCTGGCCGAAGAATGGGTGCTGCCGATCAGCCCGACCCATCGCCGGCCGCAGCTGTTCGACGCGAACCATCCGAATTACGGCGGCTATATGGGGATCCGTGTGCCGCCGCCGCAGATTGCTGAAATGAAGCGCGCCGATCTGATCGTGGCGCTCGGCGAGCGGATGACCGATTCGGTCAGCCAGTCCTACAGCTTCCCCCAGGCGCCGCAGCCGCAATTGCCGTTTGTCCACGTCTGGCCGGACCCGAACGAGGTCGGCCGGGTGTGGCGGCCGACCCTCGGCCTGCCATGCAGCCCCTACGAGGTGATCCGCGGGTTGTTGCGCCGCGGTGCTCCGGCCGACTCCAAAAAACGCCAGGGCTGGGTCGACGGCCTCAACGCGATCCATCGCAAATTGCTGGCCAAGGAATGGGACCCGACCCCCGACGGCATCAACTTCGCTGCGATCGTCTGCGAGGTCGACAAGCACCTCGCCCCGGACGCCACGATCACCACCGACGCCGGCAATTTCGCCAGCTTTGTCCATCGCTATATCGGCTTTCGCCAGGGCCAGGTGTTTCTGGCCTCGGTCGTGGGTGCCATGGGCTCGGGCATGCCGATGGCGGTGGCGGCGGCATTGCGCCGGCCGAACACCCAAATCGTGGCCTTTCTCGGTGATGGCGGAGCGTTGATGACCGGCAACGAGATCGCGACCGCGCTGCAATACGGCGCCAATCCGATCGCGATCATCTCCGACAACCGCATGTACGGCACGATCGGCATGCATTCCTATGTGCGCTATCCCGAGCGGCCGCTGATGGATGGGGTGCGGCTGACCAACCCCGATTTCGCGGCCTGGGCCCGTTCGTTCGGCGCCGAAGGCATCACAATCAGGAGCGAAGCCGAGATCGCCGATGGCATCGCCCGCGCGTTTTCGGTCAAGACCCGTCCCGTTGTCGTCCATTGCGTGACCTCGCAAATCCAGATGAGCGCGTGGCGCCGCTACACCCGGTCTGAGACATTGCCGTAGCCGCAGGAGACATGCCCGCGAGCGGTGACGGGAGAAGCGCGGCCGGCACCGATTTCCTCTATCATTGCCGCAAAGCAGGCTGGGCGAGGGGAGGCGGGCATGTCGGCGACGGCATTCATCGCGGCGCGAGACTTTCTGCTGGCCCATCGCGAGGATTATGCACGGGCTTATCGCGAGTTCCGCTGGCCGGTGCTCGACCGGTTCAACTGGGCGCTCGACTATTTTGACCCGATGGCGGCCGGCAACAGCCGGCCTGGCCTGTGGATTGTCGATGAGAATGGCGCTGAAACAAGGTTGAGCTTTGCCGAGCTCGCCGAACGATCGAGCCGGGCGGCCAACTGGCTGCGCGGGCTTGGAGTGCGGCGCGGCGACCGGCTGCTGCTGATGCTCGGCAATGTCGTGCCGCTGTGGGAATGCATGCTGGCGGCGATCAAGCTGGGCGCAGTGATCATCCCGGCGACGACGCTGCTGAGCCGCGACGATCTCGCCGACCGCTTCGCCCGCGGCCGGGTCCGCCATGTCGTCGCCGGGGCCGAGAATGCCGGCAAGTTCGCCGATCTCTCGGGGGACTACACGCGCATTGCGGTCGGCGGCACCGTGCCCGGCTGGCACCGCTGGGACGCCGCCTATCAGGCGCCGTCGCAGTTCGTCCCCGATGGCAAGACCGCCGCGTCCGACCCGCTGCTGCTCTATTTCACCTCGGGCACCACGGCGAGGCCGAAGCTCGTCCTGCACAGCCACCAGAGCTACCCGGTCGGCCATCTGACGACGATGTACTGGCTCGGTGCGCGGCCGGGCGACATCCATCTCAATATTTCGTCGCCAGGCTGGGCGAAGCACGCTTGGAGCTGCTTTTTTGCGCCGTGGAATGCCGGAGCCTGCGTCTTCATGCTGAACCAGGCGCGGTTCAATGCGAAGGGGCTGCTCGATGCGATCGCCCGCTGCGGCGTCGCCACCTTCTGCGCCCCGCCAACCGTGTGGCGGATGCTGATCCAGGAGGATCTTGCGGCTTGGAAGGTGAGCCTGCGCGAAGTGCTCGGCGCCGGCGAGCCGCTCAACCCCGAGGTGATCGAGCGGGTCAAGGCCGCCTGGGGGCTGACGGTCCGCGATGGCTACGGGCAGACCGAGACGACATTGCAGATCGGCAATTTTCCGGGGCAGGCGATCAAGCCGGGATCGATGGGGCTGCCGGCGCCGGGGTATCGCGTGCAGCTGCTCGACAATGACGGCACCGATCAGGACGAAGCCGAAGTGTGCCTGGCACTCGACCCGCCGCCCTTGGGACTGATGCAGGGCTATCAGGGCGATGACGGCAGCCTGCTGCCGCTTTCGGGTGCGGCCTATCGCACCGGCGATGTGGCGATGCGCGACGCCGAGGGATATTTGACCTATGTCGGCCGCGCCGACGATGTGTTCAAAGCTTCCGACTACCGGATCAGCCCGTTCGAGCTCGAAAGCGTGCTGATCGAGCATCGGGCGGTGGCCGAGGCGGCGGTCGTGCCGTCACCCGACCCGCTGCGGCTGGCGATTTCAAAGGCGTTTGTCGCCCTAGCCCAGGGCCATCCGCCCGATCGCGACACCGCGCTGTCGATCTTCCGCCATGTGCGTGCGCAGCTCGCCCCGTACAAGCGGGTGCGGCGGCTCGAATTCGCCGAATTGCCGAAGACCATTTCCGGCAAGATCCGGCGCGTCGAATTGCGTAGCGCCGAGGCCGCGCGACGCGCTGCCGACACCGGCTCCGCCCGCGCACCAACCGAGTTCTGGGAAGAGGATTTCCCGGAACTGCGCGACTGAATTGCCGTGTATCCGACGCAGCCGGGGTATCCGACGCAGTACGGCAGCAGGCCAGCCTGCTAGAATGCGGCGGTAAGCTGGGTCTTGAAATCACTCCCGAGGGGAAATGCCGATGGGTAAGCTCGATGGAAAGGTGGCGCTGATCACCGGCTCCGGCCGCAATATCGGCCGGGCGACGGCGCTGGCGCTGGCGGCCGAGGGGGCGCATGTCGTCGTCAACGCCCGCACCAACCAGCAGGAAGCCGAAGGGGTCGCGCGCGAGGTCCGCGAGCACGGCGTCAAGGCGCTGCCCATCCTCGCCGACATTGCCGACAAGGGCCAGGTCGAGGCCATGGTGGCGCGCGCGATGACCGAATTCGGCCGGATCGACATCCTGATCAACAACGCTGCGATCCGGCCGCACAAGCCCTTTACCGAGGTCAGCGTCGCCGATTGGGAGCGGGTGCGCGGTGTCGTGCTCGACGGTGCGATCTACTGCACCCAGGCGGTGATCCCGTCGATGGTCAAGAACCGGTACGGCCGCGTCCTGTTCTTCACCGGCGACGGCTCGTTCACCGGCGGTAGCGGGCGGGCGCATGTCTCGGCGGCGAAGACGGGTCTCATCGGGCTGGCGCGGGCCTTGGCCAGCGAATTTGCCGCACAGAACATCCGCGTCAACGTCGTCTCGCCCGGCAGCATCGATACCCGGCGCGACAACCCCGAATGGTATCAGGGACGCACCCCGAACGCCGCCGGCATCCCGCTGGGGCGTCAGGGCAAGCCGGAGGAGATTGCCGCGACCTGTCTCTTTCTGGTGTCGGAGGATGGCGGCTTCATCACCGGCCAGACGATCCACGTCAATGGCGGCGCCGGTTTTTATTGATCCTTGCCGCGTGCTGCCGCTTCGACCCGCGCTCCGGCCGGCGTCGCAACAGCGGGATCGGAGCCGGGGCGTGCGTGACGAGCCGCGGCTCGACCGCGGCTCCGATCCCCTCTCGTCGCGTCAGCCTCAGTAGCCGTAACCATAATAGTAGGGATAATACTGATAGGGCGGCGGCGGCGGATAATAGGCAGAGGATGCGGCGGCGGTGGTTGCCATTGCCGCCACTCCCGCGCCGACCGCGGCGCCGGCAGCAACGCCACCCCAGTTTGGTCCGTAATACCCGCCGCCATAGCCGTTGACCGAGACGTTCCGATTGACGTTGACATTCCCCGAATAATTCCGGTTTACGTTTACGTTCCCTGAATAATTCCGGTTCGCCGAGACGTTTCGATTGGCGACGTTCCGGTTCGACACGTCGCGTTGAAAATTGGTGCTGTTGAAATTTCCGCGATTGACGGTGCCCCGGTTGAAATTGCCGCCGTGAAACCCGCCCCCGCCGCGCCGCTGCGCCAGCATCATCGGTGCGCCCTCTATTGGCGGGCCATTCCCCGAGCCGTGTCCGGTTGCGATCCGAGCGGCCGCGGCTCCGGACCAACCGGGTGATGGAGCGCCTGCGGCCGGTGCGGCGATCAGCAGCATAGGGACGATCGGGATCAATAGCTTCTTCATCACACCGGCCTCACTTGCCGAGGTACTTGGCCTCGATCTGCTTCCAGCCTTCGGTCGCCTGGGTGCAGCCGGCCTTGTCGAACGGGTGTCCGGAACCATAGCCGAGGGCGCCGACAAAATTGAACGCAGCCCGCAGACCGAAATGAACCGCGATCTGGTCGGCCAGATCCATCGCCTCGGAAATCTGCGCCTGCCGGTTCGCCGTGGGCACGCATTGGACCACTTCGCCCGCCATGACCCCGACCCGGCGCAGCCCGGTCAGAAAATTCTGGTCGGCATCGGGGGGTGTCGGCGTTCCGTTCGGCGCAGCGCTCGGTGCGCTCTGTACCGGCGCCGCCGGGCGGGCTGCAGGAGCGTGTGCCGGGCCCGAGGTGCTGCTCGTCGCCGGGGTCTGCGCCACCGCCGCGCCGGCCAGCGAGAGCACGGCAAGCGTCGCCAACAGAAGCCGAGTTCGGCGCAATCTCATCTGATCCCCTTTCGCATCGGCGGGTGTTGGTTCGGCTTGGGGCCGCCGGCGGTCATCATCATAATCGTCGCCACGTTGCAGCCGCAGCCCTGTTTTCGAGTATCGGGCGAATTTTGGACTGCTTTTGGGCTTATTTCTCCGCCAGCGACCACACGCCGTTCCAGTCGGGATCGGGCGGCATCGTGTGAAGCCGGGCGATGCGGGCGAGGAACAGGTTGCTCGGGTCGTCCCCGGGCAGGATCGCCAGACAGTCCTCGAACCCGGCGCGGGCCTCGTCCCAGGCCTGGCGGCGATAGGCGGCGAGGGCGGCGACATAGGTGTCGCGCAGAGCCAGGGTTTCGGCGGGGACCGCGCCCTTGCGACCGAGCAGCTCGAAGACCCGCTGCGGCTCGACCTTGCCGACCACCCTCACCCAGTCGAGCTCGCGGGTCTCGACCAGATCGGCGGCGAGCCGGCTGGTGGTTTCGTCGATGAGGGCGCGGGTCGCATAGGCCTTGTTGGCACCTTCGAGCCGCGAGGCCAGGTTGACGGTGTCGCCGATCACCGTGTAGTTGCGCGTCTGTTCCGAGCCGATATTGCCGGCCACGACCTCGCCGGTGGCGATGCCGATGCGCATGTCGATAGGCGGGATGCCGCGTCGCAAACCGATCAGTTCGGGCACCTCGGCACGGAAGGCGGCAAGGCTGGCGAGCTGGTCGATCGCGGCGAGACAGGCGAGCCCCGCATGCTCGTCAGGCTCGGTGAAAGGCGGCCCCCAGAAGGCCATGATGCCGTCACCGATATACTTGTCGATGATGCCGCTGTAGCGCCGCACCGGCTCGGACATCAGCGTCATGTAGCGGTTCAGCACCGTGACCAGCGCGGCCGGGGTGAAACCCTCGCTAAAGCTGGTGAAGCCCTTCATATCGCAAAAGAGGATCGTCATTTCACAGCGCGTGCCGGTGGCATCGGTCAGCTCCGGCCGGTCGATCAGCCCGGCGACGATGCGCGGATCGACATATTTGCCGAAGATGTCGCGGATCTGCGCCTTGAGCCGCAACTCGCCGACCATGCTGTTGAAGGACCGGGTCAGCGAGCCGATCTCGTCATGCGAGGTGATTGGGATCACGGTGTCGAGCGCACCTCGTTCGACGGCGGCCGTGCCGAGCAGCAGACGCCGCACCGGGCGAACGAGACCGATCGTGACCATGCCGGCGACGATCAGGCCAAGCATCGCGGCGATCGCCAAAAGCACGATGCTGATCACGACCACGCGGTGCTGGTAGGCGCGGGTGCCGATAATCGCGGCGCCGGCGAGCTGGCGCATGTCGTCGCGTGCCGCCTCGATCTTGCGGTCGAAATCATCGCTCAAATTGTCGAGCCGGCCGAGCAGGTCGGCCGTCTGCAGTTTGTCCCCGGCCGCGGCGGCGGTCAGCAGCCGGGTGAGCAGATGTTGATAACCGGCGCGTTCCTCCTGCAGGTCGGCGATCCGGTCGTCGAGCCTGGCGAGCGCGATGTTGTCATTGAAATCGAGCGGATCGGCGATCTGCCGGTTGATCAGCCGCCGCGCCTCGGCAATGTCGGCGTCGCTCGCCTTGCCAGCGCTCGTGACCGCGCTGCGCAGATCTTCCCGTTTTGCGACGTCGCCCTTCGGGTCGGAAATTGCCAGCAGCAGTCGGCGGACAAACGCCGATTGCTCGACCGTGCGGGTGTTGGCCTCAGCGAGCGACACATAGGCCGGGAAATAGTTGTTGTCGATGATCACCAGCTGGGCATCGACGGTGCGCGTCATCCGCATGCTCAGCAACGCGACGGCGGCCATCAGGATCAACAGCCCGACGGCGATGCCGAAGATCTTCAACCCGATCGGAAAACGCATGACGCCGCCTCCGAGCGGCAGGTCGTCGATACGGGCCGGATTATAGCCGGGCCGACCGGTGTCGCGTCGAGCAGCCTTGATGCGACATGCCGATGATTATTGGCATCTGCCATCGTCCTGCCGGATCTGTCATTGTCCTGGCGGCCGGTCGCTGGCGCACGGCCGGCCGATCGGCTAGCCTCCTTCGGTCGCGGCGCGGGGCGGATCGGCATGACGGGGGCGGAGCCCGAATTTACGCTCGGCATCGAGGAGGAATATTTTCTCGTCGACCGGGCGACGCGTGATGTCGTTGATGACCCGCCACCGGCGATGCTGGCGCAGTGCGAGGCGTTGCTGGCCGGTCAGGTCGGCCCCGAATTTCTGCGCTCACAGATCGAAGTCGGGACACGGGTTTGCCGCAGCCTGGCCGAGGCGCGCGCCGAACTCGCCCGCTTGCGCGGCACCGTCGCCGAGGTTGCAGCACGCCACGGCATGGCGCCGATCGCCGCCGGCACGCATCCCTTCGCCCGCCCCGAACTACAGAAGACCACCCGGCGTCGGCGCTATGCCGATCTGCGCGACGATTTGCAGGCGGTCGGGCGACGACTGGCGATCTGCGGGCTGCACGTTCATATCGGTGTCGCCGATCCGGAATTGCGGATCGACCTGCTCAATCAGGCCGCCTATTTCCTGCCGCACCTGCTGGCGCTGTCGACTTCCTCGCCGTTCTGGCAGGGCGACGACACCGGGCTCAAATCCTATCGGCTCGCGGTGTTCGACGAATTGCCCCGCACCGGCCTGCCCGAACGGTTCGACAGCTGGGGCGAATATCGCCGTCATGTCGACATCCTGAAGGGTGCGGGACTGATCGAGGACGCGACCAAACTGTGGTGGGATCTGCGTCCGAGCGAGCGGTTCGCGACCCTCGAAATGCGCATCACCGATTGCTGCACGACGCTCGAAGACGCGCTCTCGATCGCCGCCCTGTTCCGCTGCCTCCTGCGCATGCTATGGCGGCTGAAGCGGCAGAACCAGCGCTGGCGGCTCTATCGCCGCATGCTGCTCGACGAGAACCGCTGGCGAGCGCAGCGCTACGGCCTCGATTTCGGTCTCGTCGATTTCGGCCGCGGCGAGATCGTCCCTTGTGCCGACCTGATCGAAGAGATGCTGGCCCTGACCGAGGAGGATGCGCATCATTTCGGCTGTCTCGACGAGGCGGCGCAGGCGCGCCGGATCCTCGCCCGCGGCACCAGTGCGCACCGCCAGCTGGCAGTCTTTGCCCGAGCCACGGCCGCCGGCGCCAGCCGCCGCGACGCGCTCGCCGCGGTCGTCGATTGGCTGATCGAGGAAACGGTGCGCGGTTTGCCGCAGGTGACCGCGCCGGCTTGTCCCTTTGGTGGCTCCGGCTAGGCGGCGACGTCGAGCCAGGTGCTCTGATAGGTGGCCCCGTCGCCGAGGTCGGTGTAGCGGTCGGAGCACAGGAGGTTGATCGTGCCCGACCCGGTCTCGTCGTCGGGGCGCTGTCCGGGGACCAGCACGACCCCGGGCCGGACCTCGTCGGCAACGCGCAGGACCAGCGAGACGGCGCCGCGATCGTTGAAGAGGCGCACCCGCTGCCCGTCGGCGAGGCCGCGCGCGGCGGCATCCACGGGATTGAGCACACAGCTCGGCGCGCCTTCCCGCCGGCGCAGGAAGGCGACGCCCGAGAACGCGGTATGGCTCTGGAAATAGCCGGGGGCGGTCAATAGCCGCAATGGCCAGCGCGCTGCCTGAAGCTGGTCCTCGGGGTCGGGCTGCCAATCGGGCATCGGCGGCAGGCCCCGCGCCGCCATCGCGTCCGAATAGAATTCGAGCCTGCCCGAGGGGGTGCGAAAGAGCTGCGCGTCATCGGGTGCGAGATGCACCGGGCCAGCGCTGCCAATATGCGCCGGATCGAGTGCGGCGGCACCACCGCGCGCACCGCGCAGCATCGCCGCGGCGATCTCCGGCGGCGCCATGCGGAACACCGGGTCCGTGAGCCCCAGCCGCGCCGCGAGGCTCTGCGCCAGCCGCGCGTTCGACCAGGCCAGCCCTTGCGCCGGCACCGCCGCCGGCGCGTATTGCAGGTAATAGGTGCCGTAGGCGCGATAGAGGTCCTCGGTTTCGAGATAGGTGGCGGCCGGCAGCACGATATCGGCATAGCGCGCGGTCTGGGACAGAAACGGGTCGTGGACCACGGTGAACAGATCCTCGCGCATCAGCCCGTGGCGGACCTTGCCGGCATCGGGGCAGGTCACCGCCGGGTTGTTGGCGGCGATGAAGAGACCGCGGATCGGCGGGTCGCGCAGCTCGAGGAGGGCGGCGCCAAGGCGCAGATGGTTGACGGTCCGGGTCTCGGCCGGCCCGGATGGCTTGCGCACCAGGTCATAGTCGAGCTCGCACGAAGCGGCGGTCATCAGCAAGGCGCCGCCGCCCTTGCGGCCATAGGCGCCGGTAACCCCCGGCAGCAGCGCCACCGCCCGCAGGGACTCGCCGCCCCTCGACAGCCGGGTCATGCCTTCGCCGAGGCGGATGAAGGAGGCCTTTGCCCGCCCATAGAGTGCGGCGAACCGCTCGATATCGGCAATCGCAAGGCCGGTGACCGCGGCGACGCGCCCGGGCGCAAAGCGCGGCAACACCTCGTTTTCGAGCCGCTCGAAGCCGAGCGTGTGCCGGGCGAGATAATCGCGGTCGCATTGCCCGTCGCGCACCAGGATGTGCATGACGCCCAGGGCCAGCGCTGCATCGGTGCCGATATGCGGCGCCAGATGCCAATCGGCGCGCGCCGCGGTGCGGCTGCGGCGCGGGTCGATGACGATGAGCGGCACGCCGCGCTTTCTGGCACTCTCGACCTTGGCCCAGAAATGGACGTTGGTGGCGACGAGATCGGCGCCCCAGGAGATCACCAGATCGGAATCGGCGACGCGTTCCGGGTCGGTCCCACCGACCGGGCCGACTGTCAGATCCCAGGCGGCCTCGCAGCAGGTGTCGCACACACTGCCGGCGCGCAGCCGGCTTGCGCCCAGCGCATGGAACAGGCCGTTGACGAGGCCGCGGTTGATCTGGCCCTGATGTGCGCTGTAGGCATAGCCGAGGAGTGCGAGCGGTCCCGACTGGGCGATGATCCGGCGCCAATGCGCGACGATCTCGTCGAGCGCTTCGTCCCAGCCGAGCGGGGCGAAGTTGCCGGCGCCTTTAGGGCCGATCCGGCGCAGCGGGGTTTGCAACCGTTCCGGCGAATGCACCAGTTCGGTATCGCGATTGACTTTGGCGCAGGCAAAGCCGGCGGTGAACGGCTGGTCGGGGTCGCCATCGATGCGCACGACCCGGCCGCCCTCGACGCGCGCCAACAGCGAGCACATATCGGGGCAATCATGGGCGCAGACCACGCGGACCGTACCCGCCCCGCTGTGCGGCTCGGGGGTGCGGGCCGCGACATCCTGATCGGCCGCGATTTCCCGATCATGCATTAGGGTTTTCTCCACGGCGACGTGCAAGCTTGCGCAGCCGGCGATTCTAGCCCGCGTCGCCGCGAAGTGCCACGCCGCTGCCGCGATTCCTGCGCCGATCGGCGGGCTGGGGCAGCGCGGTTGCGCGCGCGTCTCGATCGCATGACACTGGGCTCACCGGCGCGGCCATGCCCACATCCGGAGCGGTTGCGCGAGGCTCATCTCGATGCCGATCAATCTCAGCGACAACGAACCTGTCACCACGGCGATCGCCGATACGCCACCCCGCGCGGACGAAGTCCGGGAATTCGCGGCGGCGGTGCTGGCCAAGATGACCCTGGCGGTCGGCAAGGATGTCGCCGCGGCGACGGACCGCGACTGGTTTGTCGCGACCGCGCTGGCGCTGCGTGACCGCGTCACCCGCCGCTGGCTCGCCGACGACCGTGCTGCCGCGGCCGAAGGGCGCAAGCGCGTCTATTATTTGTCGCTTGAATTCCTGATCGGACGGCTGTTCAGCGATGTCGTCGAGAACCTCCGGCTGACCGAAACCGTCCGCCTGGCGCTCGCCGGGATCGGCGTCGACCTCGACCGGCTGCGTGCGGCCGAGCCCGATGCGGCCCTCGGCAATGGCGGCCTCGGCCGGCTCGCCGCGTGCTTTATGGACAGCATGACCGCGCTCGGCATCGCGGCCTGCGGCTATGGCATCCGCTACGATCACGGGCTGTTCCGCCAGGTCATCCAGGATGGCTGGCAGCACGAATATCCCGAGCAATGGCTGTCGTTCGGCAACCCCTGGGAATTCGAGCGGCCGGAAATCGTCTATGACATCGGATATGGCGGCCGGGTCGAGCCGCTCGGCGCCGATGCCGGGCCGTCGCGTGCGCAATGGCATCCGGCGGAGATCGTCCGGGCCGCCGCCTATGACACCCCGATCGTCGGCTGGCGCGGCCGGCACGTCAACCGGCTGCGGCTGTGGTCGGCGCGTGCCGCCGATCCGCTGCGTCTCGATGTCTTCAACGGCGGCGACCATGTCGCGGCCCTGGTCCAGCAGGTGCGCGCCGAAGCGATCTCGAAAATCCTCTATCCGGGGGACGAAGCGCCGTCGGGCCGCGAACTGCGCCTGCGGCAGGAATATTTCTTCGTCTCGGCCTCGATCCAGGATCTGATCGAGCACCACATTCAGCGTTACCGCACCGTCACGACGCTGCCGCAGCATGCCGCGATCCAGCTCAACGATACCCACCCGGCGATCGCCATCGCCGAGCTGATGCGAGTGCTGGTCGATCTCCACTCGCTGCCTTGGGACGAGGCGTGGCGGATCACCCGGGCGACCTGCTCCTACACCAACCATTCGCTGTTGCCGGAGGCGATCGAGACTTGGCCGGTGGCGCTGTTCGAAGCGCTGCTGCCGCGCCATCTCGAGATCATCCGGGTGCTCGATCGCGATCATCTCGAGACCGCCCGCCGGCAGGAGCCCGGAAATCCGGGCCGGCTCGAGGCATTGTCGTTGATCGAGGCCGGCGAAGGCGGGCGGGTGCGCATGGGGTCTCTCGCCTTTCTCGGCTCGCGCCGGATCAACGGCGTCTCGGTGCTGCACACCGAATTGATGCGCGAGACGGTGTTCGGCGAGTTTCACCGGCTCTATCCCGAGCGGATCACCAACAAGACCAACGGCATCACCTTCCGCCGCTGGCTGCACCAGGCGAACCCGCGCCTGACCCGGCTGTTGTGCGAGGTCTGCGGCGCGTCGCTGCGCGACGACCCGGAACTGCTCGGCCGCCTTGTCGCCCACGCCGACGACCGGTCGCTGCACCAGCGCCTGGCCGCCGTCAAGCACGCCAACAAGGAGGCGCTCGCCCGCCTTGTTCACGACCAGCTCGGGCTGCAGCTCGATCCGTCCGCCCTGTTCGACGTGCAGATCAAGCGGATCCATGAATACAAGCGGCAGTTGCTCAACCTGCTGGAGACGATCGCCCGCTACCAGGCGATCCGCGCCGCACCGGATTGCGATTGGCTGCCGCGGGTCAAGATCTTCGCCGGCAAGGCGGCATCGAGCTATGTGCAGGCAAAGCTCGTCATCAAGCTTGCCAACGACGTGGCTCGCTGCATCAACAACGACCCGCTGGTCGGCGACCGGCTCAAGCTCGTCTTTCTGCCGAACTACAATGTCAGCCTCGCCGAAGTGATCATCCCGGCGGCCGATCTGTCGGAGCAGATTTCGACCGCCGGGCTTGAAGCCTCCGGCACCGGCAACATGAAGCTTGCGTTGAACGGCGCCTTGACGATCGGCACGCTCGACGGCGCCAATGTCGAAATCCGGGACCGCGTCGGCGCCGGCAACATCATGATTTTCGGGCTGCGGGCGGAGGAGGTGGCACAGCGCAGCCGTGCCGGGCTCGATGCGACGGCGGCAATCGCGGCATTGCCGGAGCTGGCCGCCGCGGTCGCGGCGGTCGAAGCCGGAGAGTTCTCGCCGGAGGATCCGGCCCGCTTCGCGCCGCTCGTCGAGCGGCTCCGACAGGACGACCGCTACATGGTGGCGGCCGATTTTGCCGATTATCGCGCCGCCCAAGGGCGGGTCGAGGCGCTGTGGCATTCATCCGGCGGCTGGGCCGAAGCCATCATCGCCAATATCGCCGGCATGGCGTGGTTCTCCTCGGACCGCACGATCAGCGAATATGCTCGCGACATCTGGGAGGTGCCGATCGACAGGGACCCGGGCGGCGATCCATGCGCTTGAACGATGAAGAGCGGGCGATGCTCGCCGGCGAATTCGGCGCGCCGCGGCGCTGGGCGCTCTGCCACCAGATCGCAGTCGGCGAATTTTTCGACGCCGCCGATTTCGTGCGGGCCAGCCAAGCGCACATCATGGCCGATACCGAATCGCTGGGCGAGGCCGGGGTGCGGTTGCTCGAAGGCTTGGCCGCGTCGCCCGAGGCTGAGCGCCGCGTAAGGGTGCCGACAATCACCGACCCGCGCGGCCTTGATTTTGCGGTCTATCGCCGGCTCGGTCAGAGCGAGTGGATGGCGGCACTCGAGCAGCGGGCGATCGACGCATTGCGCGCGTTCGGCGTGCTGATGACCGACACCTGCATCAACTACCAGACGGTGATCGCACCGATCCGCGGCGATCACGTCGCCTATGGCGATACCGGCGTGGCCATCTATGCCAACAGCGTCCTCGGCGCGCGCAGCAATTTCGAGGGCGGGCCGTCGGCCCTGGCCGCAGCACTGACCGGGCGCACGCCGCGCTACGGTTATCACCTCGACCAGAACCGGCGCGGCACCAGGCGCTTTCAGCTTCTCGCGGCACCGGGCGATTTCGCCGAATGGGGAGCCGTTGGCGGCATCGTCGGCGAGGCCTGCGGCTCGTACTGGCAGGTGCCGGTTGTCGAGGGCATCGAAGACATCCCCAGCTCGGACGCCTTGAAGCATTTCGGCACCGCGCTGGCGAGCTTCGGCTCGGTGCCGCTGTTTCACATGCCGGGGATCACCGCCGAGGACACCGGTTTTGTCGGGCCGCCACCCGAAGCGATCGCGATCGGCCGAGCCGAGATCGATGCTTTCCTCGCGCGCTATGCCGCTGCTGGCGACCGGCTCGACGTCGTCGTGTTCGGCGCGCCGCAATTGTCGCTGTTCGAAATCGCGACGGTCGCCGATGCGGTGGACGGCCGCCGGGTCCATCCCGACACCACGTTGTTGGTCACGACCTCTCCCGAGAACAAGCACGCCGCCGACCGGATGGGCCTGACCCGGCGGATCGAGACAGCGGGCGGCATCGTTGCCCAGGGGATCTGCTTTTACCAGAGCTATGCGCGCGAGATGGCCGAGGCCAATCATTGGACCCGGCTGATGACCAATTCGGCCAAGCTCGTCAACATCGTCGGCGGCTACGGCTATCGTCCGACCCTCGGCAGCCTGGAACGCTGCATTGCTTCGGCGATCGCCGGCCGGGTGCTGTAATGTCCATCGTGCTGCGCTGCCACAACGGGATCGGCCCGCCGGTCGTTGGCACCGCGCTCGTCGCGTCCGACAATTTCTCGGCACGCTACGATCTCGATCGGATCAATGGGATCTTTTCGCGACCGACCCACAAGCTCGCCGGGCAGAGCTATGTCGATCGCATCCTGGTGCTGAACGACGCCAAGGGCGGGGTCGCCACCGCCTGGATGCTGCACGAGATGATGGCCCGGCTGATCGCACCGCGCGGATTGATCTTCAACCGGGTCAATCCAATCTTGGCGCAGGGTGCGGCACTGGCCGGAATGGCGCTCGTCGATCGGTTCGAGGGTGACGTGACCCGGCTCTTCCGCACCGGCGACGAATTGCGGCTCGACCCCGCCGCCGGCATCGTCGAGATCCTGAACCGCGACGCCTAACAGTTCCGGCGGCACACTCCCGGCGGCATGTCTCGGTCGCTGGACCGGATTTGCCGCGTTGGCTATCGTCGAAGGCGAGAACCGGGCGTCGGGCGATGAAATTCGGGGTCTTGCAATTTTTCAGCTGGCCCGAGCGGCGCGTCGATCTGGCGACGGTCTATGCCCGTGCGCTCGATCGCATCGCAATCATGGACCGCAATCCCTATGACGCGGTATGGCTCGCCGAGCATCATTTTTCGAGCTTCAGCGTGTGCCCTTCGGTGCACATGGTCGGCACCCTCGCCGCCGCCCGCACCAGCCGGCTGCGCATCGGCACCGCGGTCTCGTTGGCGCCGTTCTACCATCCGCTGCGGCTCGCCGAGGAGGTGGCGCTGCTCGACCAGCTGTCGGGCGGCCGGGTCAATTGGGGTGCCGGGCGCGGCTTCGCTCGCATCGAGTTCGAGGCGTTTGGCGTTCCGCCGGACGAAAGCACGAGCCGGTTCCGCGAGACCGTCGAAATCGTGCTTCGGGCGTGGACCGAAGAGCGGCTGAGCTTTGCCGGCAAACATTTTCATTTCGAGAATGTCGAGGTGCTGCCGAAGCCGGCGCAATCTCCGCACCCGCCGGTCTGGGTGGCGGCGAGCTCCGAGAATGCCATCGACTGGGCGGCCGGCTGCGGCTTGTCGATCCTGATGGATCCGCATTCCGATGCCGCCGAGATCGCTCGCAAGCGGCGCCTTTATGCCGAGCGCCTTGCCGCGGCGGGCTTTTCCGATCAGGGCCGCGATATTCCGATCGCCCGGCTGGTGGCGCTCGCCGGCGACGCGCAACGGGCGATCGCGGTCGCGCGCAGCGGAGCGCAGTGGATTGTCGATTCCTATCTCGGCGCCCGGCACCGCCCGGTCATGCAAACCGCCTTTGCCCCCGCCGGGGTCGACCCGGTGCGACGCTACCTCGACGAGGTGATCCTGCACGGCACACCCGAGGCGGTCATCGAGCAGATCCAGCGACTGCGCGAGGAGATCGGTCTCGATTATCTGTTGTGTGCGCCGCTGAGCCACGAGAGCTTCATGCTGCTGACCGACCGGGTGCTGCCGCGGCTCGGCTGAGCATGAACCCATGACCGACCTCGTGGGGATCATCGGTTGAAGCCGGGACGCGGCTGTGCTGGGATGCGGGATCGGCAATCGGGAGGACGATCGATGACGATCAAGGTGGGCGACCGGGTACCGACGACGACATTGCGCTATGTCGGGCCCGACGGGGTGCAGGCGGTCTCGACCGACGATTTCTTTCGCGGCAAAAAGGTCGCGCTGTTCGGCGTGCCCGGCGCCTATACCCGAACCTGCTCGCAGCGCCATCTGCCGAGCTATGTGGCCAACGCCGACGCGCTGAAGGCGAGGGGTGTCGGCACGATCGCCTGCGTCGCGGTCAACGACCAGTTTGTCATGGACGCCTGGGGCAAGGAGCATGGTGCCGCCGGCAAGGTCGTGATGCTCGGCGACGGCAGCGGCGATTTCGCGCGGGCGATCGGGCTCGAACTCGACCGCGTCAAGGAGGGCATGGGTGTGCGCAATCAGCGCTACTCGATGCTGGTCGATGACGGGGTGGTCAAGGTGCTCAATATCGAGCAGCCGGGCCAGTTCGAGGTTTCCAGCGCCGAGGCGATGCTGAAGATGCTTTGACCCCGGGCACGCGGCCCGGCACATGCGGCGGGCCCGGGCTGCTGCTGCGGTATTGGCGCTGGTAGTCGCCACCGGCCCGCCTTCCGCGCGGGCGCAGCCGACCCGGCCGCTGCGTCTGCAATTGCCGCCGGTCGATCTGACGACACCGCCCGACAACGATCCGCAGCGGCTCGCCAACGGACCCGATCGGTTTCGCGATGAGAATTGCGCGCCGGCATGGCCGTGCCGGCTGCGGCTCTTCGGGACGCTCGGGGTCATCGACAAATACGGCGGCATCGGGCTCAAGGGCACCGCACTGACTTGGTGAGCCCGAAAGGCCGGTCCCAACAAGTACGATCAACGATATCAGGCCGCCATCAGCGGTTCCGGCATGCCGCCGCGGCGGTGTCGGCGGGCTTGGCCGGCACAATGGCCGCGCCGGCTTGACACCGGCGCCGGCACCGGCGCGAAGATTGGCACGCAACGTTTTCGGGGCGAAGGCGATGAGCGGGCTCGAACCCATTCCCTATCCCGATGCGCAGTTGCGCACAATCCTGCAGCGCGTCAAGACGATCGCGATGGTCGGGGCCTCGGCGAACTGGAACCGGCCCAGCTACTTCGTCATGAAATATCTGCAGAACAAGGGTTACCGGGTGATCCCGGTCAACCCGGGCATCGCCGGCGAGACGCTGCTAGGCGAGCGGGTCTATGCCTCGCTGCGCGACATCCCCGAGCCCGTTGATATGGTCGATATGTTCCGCGCCGCGCGCGAAGCGCCGGCCGTGGTCGCGGACGCGATCGCGATCGGCGCCAAGGTGGTGTGGATGCAGCTCGGCATCCGCCACGACGCGGCCGCCGCCACCGCCGAAGCGGCCGGAATCGAAGTCGTCATGAACCGCTGTCCGAAAATCGAGTTCGGCCGGCTCGGCGGCGAATTGTCGTGGAGCGGGGTCAACAGCGGCATCATCCGTAACCGCCCGCCGGAGCCGCCGCTCGCGCGCCGCCCCAGGCAGCAGGCACCTCCCTCGCACAACATCGTGCACGGCTTTGAAACCCGCGCCGTGCATGCCGGCGCCGCACCCGACCCGGTGACCGGGGCGCGCTCGACTCCGATCTACCAGACCGCGGCCTATGTGTTCGACGACGTCGATCACGCCGCCTCCCTCTTCAATCTGCACAATTTCGGCTACATCTATTCGCGGCTCAACAATCCGACCGTCTCGGTGCTCGAAGAGCGAGTGGCGAGCCTCGAAGGGGGCCGCGCGGCACTCGCCGCTGCTTCGGGTCATGCGGCGCAATTCCTGGTATTCTTTACGCTGCTCGAACCCGGCGACGAATTTCTCGCCTCGCGCAATCTCTATGGCGGCTCGCTGACCCAGTTCGGGCTGTCGTTCAAGAAGCTCGGTTGGACCTGCGGTTTTGTCGATCCGACCGATCCGGAGAATTTTCGCCGCGCCCTGACGCCCAGGACCAAGGCGATCTTTGTCGAGAACCTCGCCAATCCCGGCGGCATCGTCGTCGATCTCGAAAAGGTGGCGGCGATCGCGCACGACGCCGGCATCCCGCTGATCGTCGACAACACGCTCGCCACCCCCTATCTGTGCCGGCCGTTCGAATGGGGTGCCGACATCGTCTGCCATTCGACGACCAAGTTCCTGTCGGGGCACGGCCACGCACTGGGCGGCATCGTCGTCGAATCGGGCCGCTTCGATTGGGGACGCGACAACCGTTTTCCGTCCTTGACCGATCCGGAGCCGGCCTATCACGGCCTCAAATTCTTCGAGAATTTTGGTGATTTCGCGTTCACGACCAAGGCGCGGGCGGTGGCGCTGCGGGATTTCGGCCCGACCCTGTCGCCGATGAACGCGTTCCTGACGCTGACCGGCATCGAAACGCTGCATGTCCGCATGGACCGCCACGTTGCGAATGCACTCGCCGTAGCAGAATTTCTGGCGGTGCATCCGCGCGTCGCTTGGGTCTCCTATGCCGGGCTCGAGGACAGCCCATATCATGCGCTCGCCGCCAAATATTTGCCGAAAGGCGCCGGGGCGGTCTTCACCTTCGGGGTCAAGGGCGGCTACGAGGCCGGGACCCGGCTCGTCGAGAATGTCCTACTGTTCTCGCATCTCGCCAATATCGGCGATACGAGGAGCCTGATCCTGCATCCGGCCTCGACTACCCACCGCCAATTGACCGATGCACAGCGGGAGGCCGCCGGTGCCGGCCCCGATGTCGTGCGCCTATCGATCGGCCTCGAAAGCGCCGCTGATCTGATCGGCGACCTCGACCAGGCCCTCGCCGCCACCGCGCGCTGATCGGTTGCGCGCGACCTGTCGGAATTTTTGACGCCGCGCTCGGGGGAAATATTTCGTATCCTCAAGACGTTGCGAGCTCCTCGCGAAACTCGCGAAGGCTCGCTGGCCGGAGCAACGACGGAACTTCTTACACCTTCGCGCAGCGGTTTTGGCAGCAATTTGATCTTTTTTGATATTTTTCTTGGCCTCGGATTTGCATAGCAACCAACACGACGACGGCTGTTTCCTGAATCGCCGTCATTCATCGTTAAACATATGACCGATACAGAGAGTGCCATGTTCCCAAAAATCAAGACGTCGCTTGTTGCTGCGGCTGGGCTGCTCGGGTTGGCAACCGCGGCGCAGGCCGGCATCATTCCGCTCGGGTCGAGCCTGACCTTCGGCGGCAATAACCTGCCGGGCGCCTGCACGGATACCACCTGCTCGGACACGGTCACGTTCAGTTCGACGCCGGTGCTGATCGACGGCGGGGCGCTCAGTCTCTACGAGACTCAGGTGGCGACGGGGTCGAACGGCGAGTGGGACGTATGGCACCTCTCGACCACCGGCGGCGGTCCGCTGGCCGGTGACATCAATGCCTATTGGGCTCTAGTCATGGACTACGATCTCAGCCAGGCAGTGTATTTTGATGCGGTTGCCGACCAGTGGACGGTGAACGGCACCCCGGTAAGCCCGCTTTCAAACGTTGGCGGCATCTGTTGCGCCACGGCGTCGAACCCGATCCTGCCCGGGGAAGCCTATTACAACAGCGGCTTTAGCGGCTCGTTGCCGGCCGGCGTGCAGAACGACTGGCAGCAGATCTTTGTCGACCCATATAGCTTCGTGTCGTCCGGCGGCATCGACCCGAGCACGGCGAACGGCTTCAACTTCGCGCTGCACTTCACGCTGCAAACGCCTGTCTCGACGCCGGAGCCTGGTTCGCTCGCGCTCCTTGCCAGCGGTCTTTTCGGGCTCGCTTGCTTGCGTCGCCGCAAGCGCGCCTGACGCCGGGCGGCGAAGAGGCTATCGGCGCGGTTGCGCCGTCCCAGCTGCCTCCCCCGCGGGCATGGCCGCCGGGACCGCGCCGTTATCGGCACCCTTCGGGCACCAGACACGGATGGCCGGGCTAAGCCCGGCCACGAGGTCGGAGGTAGTGGGTCCAAACAGATCCACTACCGGGCCGGAGGAGCGGTTGGCTGTGGGCAGATACCGATCTAAGCTCAACCGGTGGTGTGCTTGCGGATGAAAGCTTTCATCCGGTCGATCGCGGCGGCGGCGTAGGGCGCGTCGGGCTTGCCGGTCATGAAGCCGTGATTGGCGCCCTCATAGAGCTGCAATTCGGCATCACCACCGGCTTTCCGGTAGTCGGCGACGAATTTGCGCATCAGCTCGACCGGGACCCATTCGTCCTTGTCGCCGCCAAAGACCAGTGCCGGCGGCAGAGCGACCCTCTCGCCGCGTTCGAGCATGCGCGGCGGGTTGCCCTCTTCCATCGTAGCGGCATCACCCCAGAAATTGTGGTGATTGTCGAGGAGCTCGGCGTTGCCGGCGCGCTTGGCCAGTTCGTAGCGCAGCAGCGGGTCGAGCACGCCCCAGGCGGAAATCACAAAGGCGAGCCGGCTGTCGATCGCCGGGGCGTCGGCGAGCCACAACGCGCTATAGCGCGGGTCCTCGGGACGCATCGCTGCCAGCAGCACCTGGTGCCCGCCGCTCGACGTGCCAAAGCTGCCGACCCAATCGCCGCGGGTGCGGTATTCGCCGGCATTCGCCTTGAGCCAGCGGATGCCGAGATTGATGTCGGCGAGCGAGGCGGGGTAGGGCGCCTCGGGCGGCATGCGGAAATCGAGCGAGGCGACGAGGATGCCGCTCTCGGCCAGCGCCTTGGCGATGAAATCGTTGTCGGTGCGGTCCTTGTTGACCCAGGCGCCGCCATGCACCTGCACGGCCGCCGGAAAGGGACCGGGGCCGCTCGGCCGATAGAGCCGGGCCAGCATCGCGCGGCCGCCCTGGCGCTGGTACTCGACATCTTCGACCCGGATATCGTGGCGGGCCTCGCCTTCGACGGTGATCGACATCTGCGCTTCCTCGCGTCATGGTCCGAGAGGCATTTTAGCGGATCGTCACCGGGCGAATCCATCGGTCAGCTGCCGGTCAGCTGCCCAGCCGTCCGAGCGCCATGCACGCCATCGGATTTGCCGGATGCAGCCGGCGGATCTGGCACCTCAGCCGCCGTCGAAGCGTCTCCGTCTGCGGAAATTCGCGGTCGGTCCAGAAACGCTTTGCCCGGTCGAAAAAGCCGATGGTGTCGAGAAAGGCGACCGCGAAGTAGTAGCTGTCGGGCAGCGATTCGCCGGTCGCACGCATGACGACCCGGCCATCGGCGGCGATTGCGGTGTCGAGACACCAGGCGGAAAGCCGCTCGATCTCAGCTGCCGCCCGCCGGCGCTGATCGTCGCGCATCTTGGGCCAGCCGAGCTGGAACAGCACGGCGACATCGTAATTGTTGTGATTGGTCAGCCCGCCATCGTCGAGCCAGCCATTGGGATAACGGTCGTCGCGGATCGCGAGCAATGTGTCGATCAGTTGCGGCCAATAGCCGATTTGCCCGTCGAGATAGCGCGCCATGTGAAAGGTGAGGCTGAGGTCGGCGGTGCGCCAGCGCTGTCCGTCGACCGCATAATCTGCGCCGAAGAACCCGGTTGTCTCGTCCTGCCAGCCGCAGATGAAGTCGCCGATCACGGTTGCGAGTTGCGGATGCCACGGATAACCGGGCGGCCGGCGGCGCAGGATCAGCCGGACCAGGCCGGCGGTGGCAAAGTTTAGCTCCTTGCGCCGGTCGATCCCGTCCACCGCCGGATGTGACACGAGGAGACTGTCGAGATAGCTCGCAAGGCGCTCGGGATCGTTGACCCGGTCGAGAAATCGTGCCGCCTCGCCGCCGGCATAATCATCGGCGAGCAGATGATCGACCGAGGCATCGAGCTTGAGGAACCACACCCCGGTGCCGGCGCCGAAGCTGCCATCCCGATCGGGTCCGGCCGGGCGCGGCGGCGGCGATGCGGCGGCGAGCCTCCGCAGCCGGTCGAGTGCCGCGCCGGCGGCCTGCGCGTCCGCGGTGTATTGCAGCCGCCACAGCGCCTCGCCCAACGCCTGGCGCGACAGCGATCGGTCATGTCCGGCCGTCTCGGCGCGGTCCAATCCCGCCTCGATATCGCGCAGCTCCGGCTCCACCGCGCGCCACAATGCGGCGATCGCCGGGAAATGCATGGCGATCGCGTCTTGCGGACGCCATCCGACGGGCGGCGGCGGGGCAGGGGCCAAACGCTGCATGTGCGGCGTCGGGGTGGTCAGATCGTGGCTCCGGCGCCGGCCTTTGCCACATGCCGACCGAATTGCGTCAGCGAACTGAATGCCGTCACACAAAACAGCCCGGCCGCAGCGATGACGACCGCCAGCGTCAGCGGGTGTCCGCTCGGCCCCAGCGACAAGAGCGCGGTGCCGCCGGCCGCGGCGCCCATCTGCAGAAAACTGCACAGGCCGGCCGCCGCACCGATGATCCGCGGATTGACACCGAGACTGCCGCCGGCCGCATTTGGCGTGATCAGGCCGCTGCCGCAGCACACGAAGATCATCGGGCCGATCACCACAAACGGGCCCGCGACATGCAGCAGCGCCAGCCCGACCATGACAAAGCCGGCCGGGATCAGCACCACCGTGCCGATCATGATCAGCCCGTCGACGCCGAGCCGAAGGGTCAGCCGGTTGGACAGAAAGCTGCCAATCAGAAAGCCGAAGGGTGGTAACGCCGCGTAATAGCCGTACTGTTCGGGAGTGATGCCGAAGGTGCCGATCAGCACCGCCGGCGCGCCGGCGGCGAAGATGTGGAAGCCGGCATGGGCGCCTGCGGCCGACAGCGCATAGCCGAGATAGCGGCGGGTGCCGAGCAGCGTGCGGTAGCCGGCCAGCATGCCGGCGCCCGGAGCGACCGCGCGCTGCACCTTGCCGCGGTCCGGAACGTAGACCATCAGCATCATGGCGAAGCAGGCGAACACCGCGACCGCGGCGAAGTTGGCGCGCCAGCCGACCCATTGCTGCAGATAGCCGCCGAGCACCGGGGCGGCGGCCTGGAGGATCGTCGCGGCCATCGCTCGACCGGCGATGACCTGGGCGGCGGCCTCGGTGCCCCAGATTTCGCGTGTCAGGGCGCGGCCGACAACCATGCCGGCGCAGGCGCCGACCCCCTGCACGATCCGCGCCGCGATCAGCACTTTGATGGTCGGGCTGGCGGCACAGACAAGGCTGCTGGCGGCGCACAAGGCGAGACCGCAGAGCACGGTCCGCCGCCGGCCGAAGCGATCGGACAGCGGCCCCAGCACCAGCATGCTGACCGCCAATGCCAGCAGGTACCCGACAAAGGTCAGCTGCACCCGCGCGACCGAGGTGTGCAGTGCGTGCGCGATCGCCGGTACCGACGGGACGTAGATGGTCGAGGAGACAATGCCCAGCGAGGACGCCCAGGTCAGGCTCAGCAGCACAATCCTGCGTCGCACCCGGGTCAATCCATCAGCCGTTACCGGCAGCGGGCCATCGGCCGTCACCGGCAGCGGGCCAGCAGGCTCAGCCATGATCGCGGCTCGTTGTTAGCTCGGGTGCAGGGTACTCTATTTTGGATTTCACAATCCTTACGCCAAGCGCGCGAATTGCGGGATGGGCGCTGCGCGCGCGACAGCCGCGTCGCGGCAGACCGGTCAGCCGCACGGGCCGGCGGGCCAGCCAGTGATCGAGCGGCGTGACCGGAAGAACCGGCTCGTCACGGTCGCAATCGGGCAGCAACAGCACCGTCAGACGGCGCGTTCCGGCGGGCCACGCGATCTGCAGGCGCCGCACCGGCGCGCCGGCCGGCGGCTGGGCGGCGGCATCGACCCGCCACGGCAATTCCGACACGGTGGCACGGTCGCCTGGTGGGCAGCCGTGCAGCTGATGCGCGGCGGCGAGCGGGAAGGAGCGCGGTGATGGCGGCGTGACCAGTTCGAGGCGGGCTCCTACCGGTTCGAGAAGTCGCACGACGAAGCGATCCTCGCCCAGGCGAAACCGGGCGATCGATCCGGTCAGCGAGACCGGCTCGGCGCTGGTGTGGATCGCCCACAGGACGTCATGGCATGTCGCCGGGTCGACTTCGTCCTGGATGACGACCTGGCGGCCGATCAGCGCCGCCCCGCGCCGCACTGCGCCGGGTTCCTTGCCGTAGGCCAGCGACAGGTCGAACACCGCCCACTTGCACTCGCCCTCGACGCAGCTGCCGATGATCGCCGCGGGCGCGTTTGGAACCTGGTCGTGCCCGGCGATCGTCAGCGTGTTGTGTCCGGCGGCCTGCGAGCGATAGTACTGCCAGCGTCGCCCCGATCGAGCATCCGCGCCGTGCTCGAAATAGCCGGGCAAATCATAGTCGTCCCCGCCGGGATCGAGAACCCAGCGATGCCGCGCGCCATCGACGACAAACGTGCCGGCATCGGCCTGGGTGTGCAACGTCACATCCTCGGGCCGCGGGCTTGCGGCACCGCAGCCGCTCGCGACATTGCCGCCCTTGATCGCCAGATAGACCGGGCGCGCCGACGGACTGGTCGACCAGGTATTGCGAAAGCAGGCGAGATCGCCGCTCTGGAACACCTTGCCGGTCGGCAGGCCGAGTGCCGCCGGACCGGCGCCCTCGCGTTTCGGCCAGATCGTCGCAAACGGCAGATACCAGGCGTCGCAGCCGCCGAGCAGCCAGCGATCGATCGGCCGGCCAAAGCGGTGGGCATGCCAGGTCAGCGGCGAGGCGTCGAAGCGGCGGTCAGAATCGCCGAAATTGAAGGCGGCACCGAAAGGCCCGGCGGCATGGAGTGCGAAATCGCCGGTCTCGGCAAACCCAGGCCGGGCGGCGAGGCCGAAACTGTCCCCCAACGTGCTCTCCAGCGCCGCCACCATCAGGCCGGCATAACGCATCGCCAACGACCAGTAGCTCAACCCCTCGCGCCATGCTCCGTCGGGCGCCAGCGCCGAGAACACGTTCCATGACGAGGCGAGGCTGTGGGCCACCAGTTCGGAAGCGAGCCCGCGATGCCGATGCAGCACCGCGAGCGCCGCGACCAGAATGCCGGAATTCGATACGAGTGCGCAATTGTCTCGTCGTCTCGGCCACATCAGGGACGGGTCGTCATAGGCGGCGAGCGCCGGTTCGAGAATGTTGCGCCGGATCGCGCTCTCGATCGCGCTGCGCTCACCCGGCACGAGCCGTTGATAGAGCCAGTCATAGGCGAGCGACACGGCAACGGCAATTTCGGCGCAATCGAGAAAGGAGCGGATCACCTTGCGCTCCTTCCAGCTCGTTGCCGCAGCAAACCCGGCGAGCGCCGCGCGGGTGGCAGCCAGTGCCGCAGCGGCGGTAGCGCCCTCCGCGGTAAGTGCCAGGAACGCGGTCGCGATCAGCCGTCGTGCGCGGCGTTTGACCGCGGCGCGCGGGTCGCGGGGCAGTGCTGCCGGCGGGATCTCGGGGACCAGCTTTGCAACGCGGGCCTGCGCTTCGGGATCGGCGCTGGCGAGCCGGCACATCTTCGGCAGGGCGCTGCCGCGGAACAGTAGATAGGGATGTCGCGCACGGCACCGGGCGAGGGCCTGCGTGACGCGAGCAAGATCGAGCGATGCGGCCTCGACCGGGACAGGCTCGGTGCGAGCGGCCGCGACGGAAACGAGCGAACCGCTCCCGGTCCGGCTACCCGCCAGGTTCCGGGGGTCGATCGGTTCGGACCAGAGTGTTCGCGCATTGTCAAAGGGCAAGCGACATCCCCAGCGGGCCGGATCAAGGTTGCCGGGTCGGGAGCGTCATCTCTACAGGTGGGCAACTTACCGGATGGTTGCGATTGGTCGGCCCATCCTCGGAAATTTTGTCGCATCGGACGATTGCTTCAGGCCTGCGCCAGCAATTGAGCCAGATAGTCCTCCTTCCAGGCGGCTAGATTGAATTTGCCGCGCAGCGAGACCTTCGAGCGGTCCTTATGCATCAAATTGAGCGCCATGTGCCGCAAAATCGCGAGATTGTAAGGGCTGTTGTCGCGACGGCTGCGGACCTGGTCCTCGTTCATGGCGACGTTCAGCATCCAGTGCAGGCGGTTCTCGACACCCCAATGGGAGCGGGCCACCTGTCCGAGCCGCTCCGGCGATAGCGGCGTGCTCAAGAGATAGTAGGCATTCTCCCGGGTCGTTCTGGTCTCTGTCTTCACCGTCGTCTGGCGGACCCGCACGACCCTGCCGACCGCACGCAAACCCGGCCACTGATGGCGTTCCTGCAGCCGCTCGATGTCGCGCGCGACCAGGCTGATGCGGGTTTCGATACGGCCGTGGTCGTTGTCGCGGGTCGAATGGCCGACCTCCTTGCGATGTAAGGGATCGTCGAACAGCTGTACGACATCGGCGTGCAGGGCGTGGTGGTTGCCCTTGAGGGCCAGCACGTAATCGCCCTGTTGAGAGACGATCTGGCGGCCGATATTGCGCTGGCAATTGAGCGCATCGGTGGTGACGATCGTGCCCTTCAGTCGCAGCATTTTCAATAATTGGGCGACGGCCGTGCTTTCCCTCGTTTTGGCGGTCGTGGCGATCTGCGCCAGCACCAGCCGGGTGTCGCAGCACCAGGCACTGATCATGTGCAATGCCGAGCCCGGATGCGCCGGATCGAGCGGTCGGCGCAATACCTTGCCGTCGATCGCGATGACCCCGGTGCAGGTCTCGCTGAAGCGGGCCATGAATTTCTGAAAGCAGGCACGAAACTGATCGGGATCGAGCTGGCGAAAGACCCGACTGAAGGTGTCGTGGCTCGGGACCCCGTTTTTCAGTTGCAGAAAGCTGCCGAGAAATTCCTGTTTAGCTTCGGCGAACACTGCCATATCGACCGCGGTCTGGCCGCCGGACAACACGGCGCACAGCGCGATCATCAGGATTTCCATCAGATCGTGGCGTCTGGCTCCGCCCGAGCGCGGGTCCTTCAGCCCGATAAAGCAACTGTCCAAGCCCTGCACGGCGACCTCCCCAACGCAGCAGCGCATCTAATGCTGCCCGGTGCTTGCCGGAGCCGCGACGCTGGCGGCGGGCCTCGACGAACTGGAGCGCGGGGCGATGCGGACGACTCCTTTCACTGCCGCTCGCCGAATATTTGTGATGCCGGCGAAAGCAACCTTTGGCGTCCGAGCGCGGTCGATCAGTCGGAGCGATGCAATGCCCAAGGGGTGTCCCCTATCGTGCCCAATATCCGGAGTTTGCAGCCGGGTCAGGAAGCAGGCGTACATCGCTAATTCTCACGATTTTGTTGCGATTCCGGACAAAAGATTTGCCTTGAGCGGTCAGTAGTCCGTCGGGAACTGCGTCAATTGCACGTCCAAAATGAATTGGCCAGCTCCGGCCGAGTCGATTGGGCGCCTCGCCAACCCCGTTCCGCCTCGATCGCGCGAATCGCCGCCTGCGCGGGCGGCGGATGACGCGTCGGATCGTGATCGGCACAATGCCTGCCGGGCCGGTCGCCGGGCCAATCGGCGGGCCGGCCATGCGCCCTTGCGGGATCGGCAGGCGACGATCCCCCGGATAGAACCGCGGCGGCCGACCCGGCTCTCAAGTTCGCCTGAAATTCGCCCCGGAGGAAACCTTTGGTTAAGATTTATCGCGCAGATTTCGTTCTGACGGCGCTGCGGACGTTCTTTTGACGCCTGATACCGTAGGTTGGTCAAATTGATGACAAAGACGGCTGTTGGTCGCCGCCAATGCCGCCCTCGCCCGCGTCACATTGGATGGGATCGAACCCCGATGTTGATCAACGATCTGGCGGTGACGATAACCGACAACAGGCGGGTGATCTGCGCCACAGTACACTGGGAAGAGCAGCACTTTCCGGCGGCGCAGCTGATGTTCGAGATCGACCATGATGGACTGGACGGGGGCGGGTTCGACAGCAACGCGTCGTGCTCCGATCGCGAGCTGTGGGGCAGCGGCACCGAGGCGGATCCCTTTCTTTGCGCGTGCTTTCCGCTGGCCGCGGTGCATGGCGAAGCGCGGATCAGGGTCGAGGGTCGAGCCTGCCCGATGCTCGCCGAAGGCTTGCGCACCGCGCATGCGTGGTGGTCGAGCTGGGGTGGGATGCCCGGTCCGGCGCCGCGGATCGAAACCGTTCCCGGTGATGGCCCGCCCGCCCAGGCGTCGGGTCCGCGGCGCGGCGCCGCTTTTTTGTCGGGCGGGGTGGACGGGCTTCACCTCTTGATGTGCAACCGGCGCCTCTATCGTCCGCGCGATCCCGCCTACATCCGGACCGCCGTGTTCATCCATGGCTTTGACATCGGCAAGCGTGCCCGCGCACCGGAGGAGGAGCGGTATCGCGCCGCCGCCGCCCGGCTCGCGCCGGTGGTGGCGGAAACCGGGGTGCGTCTTGTCTGCTGCCGGACAAATTTGCGCCACCTGCCCTCGAAGCCGGATTTTTGGAACTACCGCCAGAACGGATCGGCGCTGGCCGCCGTCGGTCACGCAGCGCTGCTCGGTCCGACCTTCTTGTTTCTCGGCGCCTCCTACCATGCCGCCCACCCGGTGCCGATGGGATCGCACCCGGTAGTCGATGGCCTGTTTTCAAGCCAGCGGCTCGGCATCATTCACGATGGCGTGCGCTTCACCCGCCTCGAAAAGGTACGCGAGGTCGCCAGCTGGCCGACGGCCCTCGCCGCGCTGCGCGTATGCCCGGAAGGACGTGGCACCAAGGCCAATTGCGGCCGGTGCGAAAAATGCCTGCGCACGCGCCTTGAGCTGTTGGCCTGCGGCGTCGATGAGACCGAGGCGCTCGGCCCGAGCTTGACCCCGATCGAGGACTGGGAAGCGGCCGTGCCCGTGCCGAGCGGACATCGCGCACTGCGCTACCAGGATCTGCTGGCGCCGTTGCGGGCGCGCGGCTTCGAGACACTGTGCCGCATGCTCGAAGCGAAGATCGCCGCTTATCGCGAAGGATTGGCGAATGCTGGGACCAACGACCGATCGACGCCGCCAGGATCGCAGAGCGGACGATTTGCTTGAAGGCAGGTCGGGCGAGCGTCAAAATCGGTGCGACGTTGCGCCGCTGCGCCGTCGTCGCCGACGGGTTTGACGCAGGTCGCTGTGCGATGGGGTGTTGGTCATGGCGTTGCTGATCGGCCTCCTCGGACCGCTGGTAATCGAGACCGGAGATCGCCGGCTCGGCAAAGTCCCGAGAAAGGCACGCGCGCTGCTCGCCTATCTGGCCGCTCAAGGCGGGCGGCCGGTCAGCCGTGAGCGGCTGGCGGACCTGCTGTGGCCTTATCAGGGCTCGGACCAGGCGCGGCACAGCTTGCGCAACTGCCTCCTCGAGTTGCGCAAGGCATTGGGAACCAGCGCCAAGCGCCATCTCGCTGCCGAATTCGCCAATTGCCGGTTGCAGGAGGTGGACGTCGATATCGAGCAGTTCGAGCGGTTCTCGCGTTCGTCGAACCAGGCCGAGCTGATCGTTGCCACCGAACTCTACCGCGGTGAATTCCTCGCCGATTTCGTCATCGATTCGGAGCCTTTTCAAGAATGGCTGGCGGCCGAGCGCGACCGCACTCTCGATCTGATCTGCGGTGCATTGCAACGCCTGACCGTGCTTCAGGACGAGGCCGGTGATTTCGAGGCGGCGATCCAATCGGCGCGCCGGCTGGCCGGGCTCGATTCGCTGTCCGAAATTGGCCAGCGGGCGCTGATCCGGGCCTACGCCCGGGCCGGCAGGCGGCCGGAGGCGTTGCGCCAATACCGCATTTGCGCCGACATCCTGAAGCGTGAACTGGGTGTGGCACCCGATGCCGAGACGCAAGCCCTCGCCAACGAGATCGCCCGCTCGGGCGGGACCGGCGAGCCGGCGGTCACGGGGCGCAGCGCCGACCGCCTGCCGGTGCTGCACGACACCGCGGAGACGCCATCGGCCGTGCACGACAATGCCGGCGGCATGCCGCTCGTCGCGGAACCGGCGCCGCTGCGCTGGCCGTGTCTGCTGTCGAGCATCGCGGTCGCGGTGGCTCCGGTGCGCAATCTGACCGGGGATCCCGAGCAACAGTATCTGGTAGACGCGTTCTCCGAGGATCTCGTCACCGATCTGTTGCACCATGGCCGCGGGCTGCCGCACGCGCGTGTTGCCGACGAGCGCAGCGCCGTCACCCCGGCGCGGAGCGGCGAGACGGGGGGCGAATATCTCGTCACCGGCAGCGCGCAGCGCAGTGCTGCGCGCACGCTGCGCGTCAACCTCCAGATCACCGATGCGACGACTGCGGAATACCGCTGGGCCGGGCGCTATGAATTCGATCCCGAGGAGCACGGACCGACCCAGACCCGGATCACGCGCCAGATCTCGCGCGAAGTCCATGCGTTGCTGCTGCGCGAGGCCAGCCGCCGCGCGCTCAATCGGGGCGACCACGAGCCCGGGGTCAACGAATGTCTCGCTCAGGCCGCAAGCGCGCTCAAGGGCAAGATGCGGGCCGAACTGACCGCCGAGGCCCAGCGCTGGTTTCTTGCAGCACTGGCGGTCGATCCGCACAATCTCGAAGCGCTGATCGGCTTTGCCCGGACCTGTCAGCACCTGGTCAGCCAGCCATGGTGGGCCGATGCGAGCGCCGGTGCGGTGGCGTTCGATCTTGGGCAGGAAGCGATCGGCACGGCGCTGGAGCTGGCACCCGACCACGCCGATGCGCATTGCGTGCGCGGCATGCTGCATTCTGCGGCGGGCCAGCTCGAGGAGGCCGCTGCCGCCTTTGCCACGGCGCTGGCGATCGACCAGCGGCTGGCGAGTGCGCACGCCTTTTCTGGATACAATGCCGCCTTCCTCGGCCATGCCGAGGATACCCTGCCGGCGGTAGAACGGGCCTTGCGTCTCGATCAGACCGATCGCCGGCACAGCATCTTTTTCTTTTTTGGCGGTTTTGCCGAATTGCTGCTCGGCAGGACCGAGATATCGATCGCGCTATTGCAGAAATCGCTCGAACGCAATCCCAGTTACGGTGGTGCGCAGCTGTTTCTGATCGCTTCGCTGGTGCTCATCGGGCGGCGCGCCGAGGCGATGCGGGCGGTGGCGACGTTCCGCGAGCAATATCCGCAGTCGCGTGCCAACGTGTTCGAGCGGCTGTGGCTGTCGCGCTCGACCTGTCCCGCCTACCGCGCCCAGATCGATCCGGTGTTCGAGAAGCTTCGCGGCCTCGGCGTCGGCGGCTGAGCCCGCTGCCGGCGGCCCAGCGCCCAGCCCACATCGCCGGTCAGGCCCGCACCGATCATCAGGCCCACACCCCCGGTCAAGCCGGCGCTGCTGGCGACCACGGCTCCGGTGCACGCGGTTCGAGGTCGGTCACGACATCGACGAGGACGGGTTCACCGGCCCGCAGCGCTTCGGCCAGAGCGGGCGCCAGTTCGGCCGGGCTCTCGACCCGCAATCCGCGCACGCCAAAGCTTTTGGCGACCGCGGTGAAATCGGTCGGGCCGAACCGCACCAGCGCTTCGCCGCGGCCGGGCCGGTTGCCGGCGATGCGGCGCACCCCGGTCAGGTTCTGGCCAAAACCCGAATTGTTGTTGACGACGACGATTGCCGCGATGCCGCAGCGGCGCGCCGTTTCGAGTTCGGCGAGGTGGTAATAGAACCCGCCATCACCGGTGAAGCACACGACCGCCCGATCAGGTGCGGCGCATTTGGCGCCGAGTGCTGCCGGAAACGACCAGCCGAGCGATCCCGCGGCGCGCAGATAGGTCTGTCCCGACCCGTTGAAGTCGACCATCGTGCCGGTCCAGATGCCGGAATAGCCGGTGTCGGCGACGAGGATGCCATCGGCCGGCAAGGCCTTGGTGATTTCGGTGCACAGCCGTTCGACCCGGATCGGCGCCCGGTCGTCGCCGGCAAGCGGCGCCATCGAAGCGCGCCAGTCGCCGACGATCCGCGCCGCTTCCTCGGCAAATCCGCGGTCGCGCGCCGGCCTGCCGATCGTCTCGACGAGCCGGGCGACAGTCGATTTGGGGTCGCCGACGACGCCGATCGTATTCGGATAGCTGCGCGCGATCTCCAGCGGGTCGGCATCGATTTGCACGATGCTGGTCGCCGGTGACGGCACCGTCCAATTCAACGTCACCTGGTCGCCGGTGTCGCAGCCGATATAGAGGACGAGGTCGGCGCCATGCACGATGCGGTTGGCGGGTGGTGCCGAATAGCTGCCGGGAACACCCGCGGCGAGCGGATGCCGGCTCGGGATCAGCGCATGGGCGCCCAACGTGGTCGCCACCGGGGCGGCCAGCGCTTCGGCCAGCGCCAGCACTTCCGGCCCCGCTTGCGAGGCCAGGGCACCGTCGCCGGCAACAATCGCGACCCGTCTCGCCGCGGTCAGCGCCGCCGCCGCCCGCTCGATGTCATGCGCATCGGCGACCGGCCGGTGCGCCGGGATCCGCCGTGCTTCGGGATCGAGGACGGTCGGCTCGCGGGTCTCGCCGAGTTCGATGACATCGCCTTGCAAGCCACAGAAATCGAGGTGGGTCGGGCGCGGTGTATCGGATAGTGCGGCACGCCAGGCGTGGCGCAACAGCCGCGGCAGCTCGGCGGTCGAATCGACCGGTGCCGAAAACTTGGTCACCGCTGCAAACAGCGGCGCATGCGCGATTTCCTGGTAGCTGTTGCGGTGCTGGAACGACGGCTCCTTGCGGCCGGTCAAGGCGATGACCGGGCTGCGCCCGAGCCAGGCATCCTGCAGCCCGGAGGCGAGATTGGCCGCACCCACCGATTGCGCCATGCATACCGCCGGCCGGCCCGTGATGCGGGCATAGCCATCGGCCATGTAGGCCGCCGCCTTTTCCGAATGGGCGAGGATTCGCGTCACGCCCAGATCCTCGAGCTCGAGGAGCGTGCGGCGCATCACCGATTCGACAAAGAAGACGTGCGTCGTGCCGGTCCCGGCCAAGGCACGCGCCAGCCATTGCGCGCCATTCATGCTTCGCTCGCCGCTCATTGCGATGTCCTCCCCAATCTGAGACCGGCTGCCGATGCCGATCGGCCCATCGCAGCCCCACTGCACGCTACAGCGTCAGGCCGCCATCGACGATGATCGTCTGCCCGGTGATCATCGCGGCACCGGCGCACAGAAAAAAGATCGTCTCGGCGATGTCCTCGGGGTGGCAGGCGCGCTGCAGCGGCGTGCGCGCGATCGAGGCCTGCTTGCGCTCGCCCGGCCAGTCCTTGTTCCACGGACTGTCGACAAACCCCGGGGCGACCGCATTGACCCGGACCTCCGGGGCGAGTGTGCGCGCCAGACTGCGGGTCAGATTGATCAGCCCGGCCTTGCTGGTGGCGTAAGGGATGCTGCTGCCGCTGCCCATCACACCGGCGATCGATGCCGTGTTGCAGATCGCGCCGCGCGCCGCACGCAATGCCGGCACCGCCGCATGGGCGCAGCGGAATGGGCCGATCAGGTTGGTGGTCAGGATCGTGGACCAGAATTCCTCGCTCAGCGCGTCGAGATCGGCAAACGGGATCGGCGTCGGCGTCGCCGGCGTACCGGCGTTGTTGACGAGAAAATCGAGCCGGCCGAGAGCCGCGACCGCGCTCGCCACCATCCGCTCGGCTTCGCCCGGGCGCGACACGTCGCCGGGGGCGGCGATCACCCGCCGGTTCTGGCTGCGCAACCGCTCGACCGCGGCCGGACCGCGTGGATCATCGGGCAGATGGTTCAGCGCGACGCTCGCCCCGCAACCGGAGAACAGCTCAGCCGCGGCGAGCCCGATACCGGACGCCGCACCCGTCACCAGCACGGTCTTGCCGGCGAGATCGGCATTGATCATGACGCCCTCTCAACAGCGATGCGTGGCCGGCCGCAGCATGCGCCGGCCGTGCCCGCTGTCAAGCCGCCGCCCGGCAGCACCGCCGATGAGCGGCGACGCGCCGATTCAGAGTAGGTCGCGCGCCCGTTCGAGCTGCTCGTACTCGCCATAATGCGAGACCAGCAGGACCTCGTCGAAACCGAGCTGTTCCATCCGTTTCAGGCGCCGGCGCGCCTCGTCCGGTGGACAAACGAGCGCGACATTGGTCGCCGCTGCGAGCTCGGCCGATTCGGGTCGGTTGTCGAGATCGACCGCGACATTGGCCAGGACCGCATTGGTCCCGCCGGCCTCGCGATAGATGCGCATGCCATATTCGAGATCGTCCCAGCTGCTGAACCGTCCCGACGGGGTCCAGCCCTGGCATTCCTTGGCGGCATAGGTGATCCAGCGCGGGCTGCGCCAGGCGCCCATCAGGATCGGCGGCCCGCCCTCGCAGCCGGGCCAGACCGACAGCACCCCGCCATTGACCGGCTCGCCGCGCCATACCTGGTGCATGGTGGCGAGCGAATTGCGCAAGGTGCGGAAGCGATGATCGTAATCGCCACCGAGCAGTTCGAAATCGGCGCGGGTCGAGCCGCTGCCGACGCCGAGCCGCAACCGGCCCGCCGACAGCGCCTGCACCGACTGCACCCGGTGCGCCAGCTCGACCGGGTTGCGCAGCGACACCTGCAACACCCCGATACCGAGTTCGACCCGCTCGGTGACCGACGCCAGCACCCCGAGTTCGATCAGCGGATCCAAGGTCGGGCGGCCGCGGCCGAGCGAATCGCCAACCCAGATTCCGGGGAAACCGCCGGCTTCGATCCGTCGCGCATAATCGGCGGTGCGCGCCAGAAGCTGGTCATGTGGCCGGGTCTCGGGGCTGAAACGGATCATTGCGCTGATTATCACCAGGATCTCCTGCTTTGCTGTCGGCCCGACCTTGTGGTCGGAGCGGGTCACGGCCCGGGCGGTGTCGGCGCGAGCATGCCGCATCCCGGCTGCCGCGGCCAGTTGCCAAGCGGCGCCGCCCCGCATGTCCGCGTTGCGTCATGTCCGCGTTGCGTCATGTCCGCGTTGGGGCCGGCAAGCGCTGCCCGCCGTCGGAGGTTCGGCGAATTTCGTGCTAGAGTGAGGCATCCGAACCAGGGAGGAGCCGGATGGACACGATCGAGACCGCGACCGCAACCAAGCCCGCCAAGCTGTTGTCGCGGCTGCCGTCACGCCTGCACCACAATGCCTATGTCGTGAAGGACCACGAGAAGAACCGGCAGTTTTTCGAGGATCTGCTGGGGATTCCGCTGGTCGCGACCTGGTGCGAGAAGAATTACAACGCCGATCTCGGACGCGAGGTCGAATTCTGCCATACCTTCTTCGGCATGGCCGATGGCGGCGCGCTGGCGTTTTTCCAGTTCGCCGATCCCGAGCTCTACGCGCTGACCCAGGCCGAGAGGCCGGCAAAGATCGGCCGCTACGATCATATCGCCTTCAAGGCCGAGGCCGAGACCTACGAGGAATTGAAGCGGCGTCTCGAAGCGGCGGGCGAGAAATACCGCGAGACCAATCACGGCTATTGCAAATCGATCTATGTCGCCTCACCGGACGGGCTGATCGTCGAATTCACCCAGGATCCGGAGGACGTCGCCGAGATCGATGCGCTGCGCCGCGCCGACGCACACAGCGAATTGGCGCGCTGGCTCGGCGGCGACCGTCACACCAACAACGAGCTGCGCGGCCGCCACATCTGACCGGTGCGGTTTTGTCCGACGCCCGCTTCGCCGAACCCGCCGGTCAGTCGCCGAGACAGCCGAGCGTGCCGGCCGCTTCGAGCGCGGCAATCTCCTCCGGGTCGAGCCAGGCGGCGAGAGCCGCCGCGGCATCGCTCCGTTGCGGCGGGATCGGCAGGTCGGGACGGGTCCGCGAGAAGCGCGGCGCCGGCGCCGGCTGGACGATGCCGCCGATCTCGACATAGGTGCCGTGCGCCGCATTGTGCGGATGGGACGGTGCCTCGTCGGTGGTCAGGACCGGTGCGAAACAGGAATCGGTTCCTTCGAGCACTCGGCACCATTCGTCGCGGCTGCGGGTCTTGAACACCGCCGCCAACCTCTCCTGCAGCCGGGGCCAGTGCGCGCGGTCCGGCTGCGGCGGCAGGCTCGCCGGGTCGATCTCGAGACGGCGCAGCAGCTCGGCATAAAATTTTCCCTCGATCGCCGCCACCGAGATCCAGCGCCCGTCCGCGCATTGATAGGTGTTGTAGAAATGCGCGCCGCCATCGAGATGGTTGGTGCCGCGCTCATGGCTGGTGAGCCCGGCGGCGACAGCCCCATGAAACGCGGTCATCAGCGACGCGACGCCGTCGATCATCGCCGCATCGACCACTTGTCCCCGGCCCGAGCGCCGCGCCTCGAAGAGGCCGCAGACCACGCCAAAAGCGAGATAGAGGGCGCCACCGGCAAAATCGCCGAGCAGGTTCAGCGGCGCCACCGGTGCGCCACCGCGGGGGCCGAACGCGTGCAGCGCGCCGACCAGCGAAATATAGTTGATGTCATGCCCGGCTGCCTGCGCCAGAGGTCCGTCCTGACCCCAGCCGGTGACCCGGCCATAGACGAGGTGCCTGTTGCGGGCGAGGCAGTCCTGCGGTCCGAGGCCGAGCCGCTCGGTCACTCCCGGCCGAAAACCCTCGATCAGGGCATCGGCATGCTCGACCAGCCGCAACGCCAGGGCCTTGCCCGCCGCGGATTTGAGATCGACCGCGATCGCATGGCGGCCGCGCAGCAGCAAATCATACTGGCGCGGGCGCTCGACACCGAGCCCGCTGCCGCCCGGCCGCTCGACCCGCAGCACGGTGGCGCCCATATCGGCGAGCAGCATGGCGGCCATCGGGCCCGGGCCGATCCCGGCCAATTCGACGATCCTGATCCCGGTGAGCGGTCCCACGGCAGATCTCCTGAGGCTCTGTTCCGAGCCTGCGAAATCGGCCGCCGCGGGTCAAGCTCGCGCGATCCTGTTTCTATCCGGGCAGTGCGGTCAGGCTCGCCCCGAAGCACGGATCGCGCAGCAGGCGATGGCAACGGATTGCCGGTCCCGCCGTTTTACCCAGTGCAATATCGCACAGGTGATCCGATGCCCCTCGATGGCGCAAATTTCATCCTCTCACCTCAAAATTTCCGCTCGCCTCGGCAGGTCCTCGAGACCGCGCTTGCGGCAGAGCGGATCGAGCCGGTGGCACCCCGCCGCCTGTGCTGGCACATGGCCGAGCAAATCCGCCGGCACCCGGCCAGCTGGGCATATCGGCAGCAGCGGGCGGTCGAGCTTGCCCAGGTCGCCGTGCTGACCGCGGGTGTGGTTTCGTTTGTCGCGCTGTTCTCCACCAACCGGATCGGATGGGGAGGCGTGGCCGCGTTTGCGGCGTTCGCGGCCGGGCTTATGCCGCTGCTGCTGCCGGTCAAAGGGCCGGCCTCTTGGCGCGAGCGGATCATCGACGATCTGTACGAGGTGCCGGCGGCGATCCGCGAGCCGGCGCTGCGCCTGCGCTCGCGGCTTCCCGAAGCGAGCTATGTCGTTGGGGAGCTCTACCAGGACCGGGTCCGGCTCGATCCCTATCTGGTGGCCGAATATGGCGAGGCCCGCGCGATCCTCGGCATCTGGGACGGCGACACCGTGATCGCCCGCGCCGCAGCAGCGTAGCGCAGGGTTGCCGGTCTTGCCGGCTGGTTGAGCGATGCCCGGCGCGCAGGACGTTGCCGGGCGAGCGCCGAGCCTCGCTGGTGTGCGGCGGGTCGAGATGGAGCCGCGCAATCGGGATTGACCGCGGGCACCGGACGGTATCCGATTGGCGCCACCGCGCGAACCAGCCGCCACGGGAGGACCAGCCGGCGATGAGCATCAAGGGCAAGGCCAATATCGTCGGGATCTTCGAGCATCCGACGCGCAAGGCCGACGACAAGTCGCTGTTCCAGCTGCATGCCGAGTGTGCCGCCGGCGCGCTCGCCGATGCCGGGCTGACCAAGGACGATATCGACGGCTATTTCTGTGCCTCGGGCGACACGCCGGGTCTCGGTGCCCTGTCGATGATCGATTATCTCGGGCTCAGATTGCGCCACTGGGATTCGACCGATACCGGCGGCTCGTCCTACCTGCTGCAGGTCGGACATGCGGCCGAGGCGATCGCCCTCGGCAAATGCTCGATCGCATTGATCACGCTCGCCGGACGGCCGCGCACCGAGGGCCAGGCGACCGGCACCGCGCCGCGCAGTGCCGCGGTGCAATCGGCCGAGACCGCGTTCGAGAACCCTTACGCGCCGGCCACCGCCAACATGTATGCGATGTGCGCGATGCGCCACATGCACCAGTACGGCACGACCAGCGAGCAATTGGCGTGGGTCAAGGTCGCCGCCTCGCATCACGCGCAATACAACCCGCATGCGATGCTGCGCGACGTGGTCACGGTCGAGGATGTGGTCAACTCACCGATGATCGCCGACCCGTTGCACCGGCTCGATTGCTGTGTGATCAGCGATGGCGGCGGCGCGATCATCGTCGCCGCGCCGGAAGTGGCAAAGAGCCTGAAGCGGCCGCTCGTCAGGATCCTCGGCGCCGGGGAGGCGCCCAAGCACCAGATGGGCGGCGACATCGACCTGACCTATTCGGGGGCGGTGTGGTCGGGGCCAAAGGCTTTTGCCGAGGCCGGGGTCAAGCCGGCCGACATCAAATACGCTTCGATCTATGACAGCTTTACGATCACCGTGGTGATGCAGATCGAAGATCTGGGATTCTGCGAGAAAGGGCAGGGCGGTCGCTTTGTCGCCGATGGCAACCTGATCTCGGGCACCGGCAAATTGCCGTTCAACACCGATGGCGGCGGGTTGTGCAACAACCATCCATCGAACCGCGGCGGGCTGACCAAGGTGCTCGAAGCGGTGCGGCAATTGCGCGGCGAGGCGCATCCGAAGGTGCAGGTGCCGAACTGCGATCTGGCGCTGGCGCACGGCACCGGCGGGTCGCTCGGAACCAGGCACGGGGCGGCGACCGTGATCATGGAACGGGAGTAACGGCGATGCAGAGCCAGCAGCGCAAGATCCAGGCGCCGGTGCCCAATCTCGAAACCCAGGCATTCTGGGACGCGGCGGCGCAAGGCAAATTGATGATCGGCAAATGCAATGCCTGCGGGAAGAATTATTATTATCCGCGCTCGCACTGTCCGTTCTGCCTCAGCGACGACACCGCATTGCAGCAGGCGTCGGGCAACGGGATGATCTATACCTACAGCGTCATGCGCCGCACCCCGATCCCCTACGCGATCGCCTATGTGACGCTCGCCGAAGGGCCGACGATGATGACCAACATCGTCGATTGCGACCTCGACCAGATCAGGATCGGCCAGGCCGTCCGCCTCGTTTTCAAAGAAAGCGACGGCGGCCCCCCGGTGCCGATGTTCACCCCGCTCTGACCGGAATCGTTCCTGGGAACCGTCCAGCGAAAGAGCCGAACGTTCGATGATTACCACCGAAATTGTCTACCGCCGGACAGCCGCGGGATGTCTTATGATCGCTTGCGCGAATTCGCCGAGCGCGTGCGCCCGCAAGTGAGTTTGACATGAACTGGCGCGATCGCATCAGCATCGACCCGCGTATTCACCACGGCAAGCCTTGCATCAAAGGTACGCGCGTGCCGGTGCGTGTGATCGTCGGCACCATAGCAGAGCGATATCCGCCGGAACGCGTCATCCAGTCGTGGCCGCAGCTCACGATTGAGGATGTGATCGCTGCTTTGCGGTTCGCTGCGGCGCTTGCCGCGGAGGCCACTGCTGTTCCGACGCATAGTGATGCCGAATTGTGGCCGTCCGACTGAACGTCGACGAGAATCTTCCCCGCGAGATTGCCGATCTGCTCATTCGGCATGGGTACGATGCCGCCACTGTCGCTGGCCAAGGCTGGCGAGGGATGACCGACAGCGGCTTATGGCAGGGCGTCCAGGCCGAGGGGCGGTGGCTCGTGACGGCAGACAAGGAATTTGCCGATTTCCGGCATCGTCCGCCCGGAACGCATGCCGGGATCATCCTTTTGCGGTCCAATCAAGAGGGCTTGGACGAATATCTGCGGCTTGCGCAAAGGGTAATGGATGACGTCAATTTGGATGACGTCGCCGGCGCTGTGATCGTGGCAACGAGTCGCGGTGTTCGCCTCCGCCGCAATTCCTAAACGAAGGAGAAGCCATATGGACACCCTTGAAGCCAACATCTCGCAGCGGCCGGCGCATATCGGCGCCGAGGAATGGAAGGTGCGGGTCGATCTCGCCGCGTGTTACAGGCTGATCCATCATTTCGGCTGGGACGATCTGGTGCTGACGCATAATTCGGCGCGGGTGCCTGGCACGACCGACCAGATGCTGATCAACCCGTCGGGGCTGATGTTCGACGAGATCACCGCCTCGAACCTGCTCAAGGTCGATATTTCGGACGGTCATCTGATCGAGCCGTCGGTATATGAGCCGATCAACGCCGGCGTCGTGATCCATGGTGCGATCTATCTCGGCCGGCCCGATGTCGAATGCGTGATCCACACCCATACCGAGGCCGATATCGCGGTTGGCGTCCTCGAGGAAGGGCTGTTGCCGTTGAGCCAATGGGCGATGCGCTTTTACAACCGGCTCGGCTATCATGATTACGAGGGCGTCTCGCTCGACATGGACGAGCGCGAGCGCCTGCAATACGACATCGCGCAGCACCCGGTGCTGGTGCTGCGCAATCACGGTCTGCTCGCCACCGGTCGCAATGTCGCCGAGGCGTTTTCGCTGACCTACCATTTCGAGCGGTCGGCCGCGGCGCAGCTCAAGATCCAAGCGGCGGTTGCTGCCGGTGGCAAGATGGTAGTGCCGTCGCCCGAGACTTGCGAGCGGCAGGCCGCGCAATTCGTCGGTAATAATCCGCGCCTGCAAGGGCAGCGCGAATGGCCGGCCCTGCTGCGCCTCGCCGACCGGCTCGACCCGGGCTACCGGAACTGAAGCAACCGCGATCTCCGCTCAGCGAGGCGGCGGACCGTAGCCCGGTGAGGCATAGCCGGGTCCCGCCGCCCCATAACCAGACGGATATCCGGTGCCCGGATAGGCCGGGGGTTGGCCGCCATTGCATTGCAGTTGGCCGTTGTTGTTGCCGATGTCGCCGACGCAATTGGCGACATTGAGCGCGGTCTGCACACTTTGCCCGTCTGCGGCGCGGCAGGTGGCGATCAGGGTGGTCCCTTGCATCCCTATGTTGCCGCAACTCTGCTGATAGCTCCCTGGCGGCAGCGCCTGCGCATAGGCCGGGATCGACAAGCCCGCCAAGGCGATCGTCCCGAACAGCCTGCGAATAACCCCCATGCTCTCCTCCGGCGATTGGTCACGCCGATAACAGCGCAACCCCGGCAGAAAGTTCCGCGGTTTCGAGCCCGACGGATTTCCCTCGGGTGGCGAGCGGTGTAAACCTTGCCACATCGAGCTCAGGGGATTTGGCAATGAAGGTGACCGGCATTCGCTCCAATATCGTGGCGCTCCCGGCCGATGAGCCGCTCGCCGGCGCCGCTGAAAATCCGCGCGGCACGCGGCCGATCGTCACCCTCGAAGTCGAAACCGACGCGGGTGCCGTCGGCGTCGGCGCCACCTATTTTGGCGGTGCCTTGACCGGCACCTTGAGGCACGCGGTCGAGGAATTGGGCGCGCTGGCGATCGGCGAGGATCCGGTGCGGGTCGAGATGGTCGCAGCGAAATTGCGAACAGCGGCGGGCTCGTCCGGTCCCGGCGGCATCTTCAACCTGGCGCATTCGGCGATCGACACCGCACTGTGGGATTTGCGCGCGAAGTCGATGAACCTGCCGCTGTGGCAATTGCTGGGCGGTGCGCGCGACCGGGTCCCGACCTATGCCAGCGGTGCCTTGATGCGCGGCTTGACGCTCGATCGCGTCGTGCAGGCGGCGGCGACGTTGAAGGAACGCGGCTGGCGCGAGATGAAGACGCAGCTGGCGCTCCCCGGCGAGACCACGCCGGCAAAGGAGGTCGAGCGCATGCGCCGGGTGCGCGAGGCGATCGGTCCCGACATCAAGCTGATGTGCGACATCAACCAGCGCTGGCGGCCGGAGCAGGCGATCGATATCGGCCGCCGCGTCGAGGATGCCGGCGTCGGGCTCTTTTGGCTTGAAGACGTGACAACCGCCGATGATTTTCCCGGTCTCGCCCGCATCACCGCGGCGCTCTCGACGCCGGTCGCCGGCGGCGAATACGTCTGGGGCATCGTGCCGTTTCGCCATATGCTCGAAGCCCGTTCGATCGATGTCGTGATGATCGACCTCGTTCGAGTGGGCGGCATCACCCAATGGCTCAAGGTCGCCGGCATGGCCGAAGCCTTCAACCTGCCGGTCGTCAGCCACCTGATCCCCGAAGTGCATGTCCATCTGATCGGAGCCATTCCAAACGGGCTGACCGTCGAATACATGCCGTGGCTGATGCCGTTGTTCAAAGACGTGCCGCAGCAGCAGAATGGCGAGTTGGTCCTGCCGACCGCACCCGGTCTCGGGCTCGAATTCAACAAATCGACGATCGAGCGCTACCGCATCGCCTGATCAGGGCAGTCAGGGAGGCCTTCATGTTCGACATCCTGATCGTCAACGGCCTAGCCGTCCTCCCCACCGGGGCGGAGCCGGCCGATATCGGTGTCGCCGCCGGCAAGATCGCGGCGATCGGCGCGCCCGGCAGCCTCGCCACAATCGGCGCCGGCCGCACCATCGATGCCGCGGGGCAGATCGTGATCCCGGGCGGCATCGATCCGCATGTGCATTGCCGCTGGCCGATCGTCGTACCGGGAACGACCCAGCACCAGATGACCGAGGGGCCGGCGCGGGTCAGCCAGGCGGCACTCCATGGCGGCACGACGACGATCCTCGATTTCGCCCTGGTCGATGATGGCGACACCGTCCAGCGAGCGATCGAGCGGCGGCAGCAGGAATGGGCCGGCGACTGCCATTGCGACTATGCCTTTCACACGATGGTGCAGGGCAAGCTGCCGCCGGAAATCCTGCCGCAGCTGGCAGAGGCGGTCGCCGCCGGGCATCCCTCGGTCAAGATTTTCACGACCGACATCACCCCGAGCCGCAAGGGCCGCATGGTCGATTTCGGCGACATCTGGGAGGTGCTGAAGGTCCTGGCGCAGGCGGGCGGCATCGCCGCGATCCACGCCGAAGACAACGACCTTGTCATGCACATGTACGAAAAGCTGATCCGCGAGGACCGGACGGGCTTCGAGAACATGGCCGAGGTGCATACGACCTTGAGCGAGGACCTGGCGTTCAACCGGGTGATCCGGCTCGCCGCCAATGTCGAGGGTGCGGCACTCTATATGATGCACACTTCGGCGGCGACCGGGGTCCGGGCGATCGCGGCGGCGCGCGCCAATGGCGTGCCGATCTACGGCGAAACCCTGCACCAGTATCTGATGTACACGGCCGAGGACTATAAGCGGCCGAACGGCCAGATCTATCACACCTACCCGTCACTGAAGTTCCAGGCGGATCACGAGGCGCTGTGGGCGGCGACTGATCATGGCGCGATCCAGACCGTCGCCACCGACGAAATCTGCTGCCCGCTGCGGATCAAATTGCAGGGGCGGAGGATCGACGACACCACCGGCGGCAATGCCGGGGTCGAGCCGCGGCTGTCGCTGATCTATACCGAGACCGTCGAAAAACGCGGTCGCAGCCTCGCGGATTTTGTCGGCCTTGTCTCCGCCAATGCTGCGAGGATCATGGGGCTCTATCCGAAGAAGGGCGCGCTGGCGGTCGGTTCCGACGCCGATATCGTGCTGCTCGATCCGCGCCAGCGCCACATCGTGCGCGCCGCCGACATGCACGAGGCCGATTACAGCCCATGGGAAGACCGCGATCTCGCCGCCTGGCCGAGCCTGACGATGCTGCGCGGCAAGATCGTCGTCGAGGGCGGCAATTTCACCGGCGCTTTGCGGGACGGGCAGTTTGTGCCGCGGAAATTGCCGGACGAGGTCAGAACCCGCCCAATCGTTTAACCGCACCGGGCCGGCTGGGAGAGATCATGAAAAAGTCGCTGATTGTCGGCTCCGCCGTTGCGGTCACCCTCGCGGGCCTCTATTGCCTGCTGGCACTGAACTCGCTGCGGGCCGAGTTCCGCAGTCTCGGCCTGCGCTAGCCCGGCGGTCTGGTGAGGGCGGCCTGGTCGCGATAGTCACGGCGAGCGGCCAGGATCGGGGAAGTCGGTCAGCACCACCTCCTCGGTTGCGGTATCGAGAACGGCGCAGGAGAGCTGCCGCCCGTTGCCGCTGTCGCGCGCCTCGCCGGCCGATCCCGGATTGATCACCAGCGCGCCTCCCACCCGCCTCACCAGCTGATGATGGGTGTGGCCGTAGAGCACGAAATCGGCGCCGCTCTCGGCAAACCGCGCGAGCAGTTCGCTATGCGGATAGACATAGGTTCCGCGCGGCTCCCAGGGCGTCGAATGCACGGCCAGCAGGCGCTTGCCGCCGAATTCGAGGTCGAGCCGATGCGGCCGGCGGGCGAGCCAGCCGAGCAGTTCCGGGTCGATCCAATCGGCACCCCGCGCCCGTGCGCCCTGGGGACCATAGAAGCCTTCCTCGTGGTTGCCGAGGATCACCCGAGCGCCGCACTCCTTGAGAAGCCGCACAACCTCGTTCGAGAACCGGTATTCATAGATGCTGTCGCCGAGGCAGAGGAGTTCGTCGACATCGCCGATAATGTCGAGAGCGCGCTGCAAACCGCGATGGTTGCAGTGCAGGTCGGAGACGATGCCGATCTTCATGCCCGGTTCCGGCAGCGCAGGAGGTTCATCGGCTTCAGGCTCATCACCGTCTCGCCATTCTGGTTCAGCACCTCGACGAGGCTGCGCACCATGCCGCGGTCGGGCCGCGAGCGCGAGCGGGTCGCTTCGAGCACGGTAACGCGGATGCGCAGCCGGTCGCCCGGCCGCACCGGCCGGGTCCAGCGCAACTCGTCGATGCCGGGCGAGGCGAGGCTGGCGACATGGGACAGAAAATGCGCGACGAAGAGCCGCATCATCAGCCCGGCGGTGTGCCAGCCGCTGGCGATCAGCCCGCCGAAATCACTCTGCGCCGCGGCAGCGGGATCGACATGCATCGCTTGCGGGTCGAAGCGGCGGGCGAAGTCGGTGATCTCGGCTTCGGCGACCGCGACATCGCCGTATTCGTAGACCGCACCCGGCGTGTAGTCCTCGAACCAGCGGTCATCGATCGGCGCGGCAAAATCGGTCCGGGTCATGATAACCTCTGGTAAGACGATAGCCGGTCTTGACCCGGCTGCGGGCGATTGCATTACATCATCACGCTGAGAAAGTCGCCGCTGCCGGGCTCGCGCCACGCATCCCGGAGAGGTGGCGGTCGAGCCCGCGAGGGAGGAAGATGAATTACGATTACATCATCGTCGGCGGCGGGTCGGCGGGCTCGGTCATGGCCAACCGGCTGTCGGCCAGGAGCGCCAACCGGGTGCTGCTGTGCGAGGCGGGACAGGATACGCCGCATGGCAAGGTGCCGCCCGAAATCCTCGATTCCTACCCCGGCACGGCCTATTTCGACCCGCGCTTTCACTGGACCGAATTGAAGGTCCACACCGAGATCGTCTCGCACAACCGGCCCGAGGAGAACCGCCCGCCCTTGCGCAAATACGAGCAGGCGCGGGTCTTGGGCGGCGGCTCGTCGATCAACGGCCAGCTCGCCAATCGCGGCGCGCCGACCGATTACGACGAGTGGGAAGCAAAGGGTGCGGCCGGGTGGAACTGGGATGCGGTGCTGCCCTATTTCAAGAAGGTCGAACGCGACATGGATTTCGACGGGCCGTGGCACGGCAAGGACGGCCGCATCCCGGTCCGCCGCATCTTTCCCGATCTGTGGAACGGCCACGCCAAGGCCGTCGCAAAGGCGTTTGAAGAAGCCGGCTTCCCCTTTATTCAGGACCAGAACGGCGAGTTCAAGGACGGCTATTTCCCGATCACGATCTCGAACCTGTACGACCGGAGGGTGTCGGCGGCGATCGGCTATCTCGATCCGGGCACAAGGCTGCGCGACAATCTGACGATCTCGGCGGAGACCCAGGTCAAAGGGCTGCTGTTCGAGGGCGTGCGCTGCGTCGGGGTCAAGGCGCTGGTCAAGGGCAAGGAGACCGAGTTCCGGGTCGGCGGTGAGCGCGGCGAAGTTATCGTCTCGTCGGGGGCGATCCATTCGCCGGCCCATCTGCTGCGCGCCGGGATCGGCCCGGCCGGCGACCTCAAGGATCTCGGCATCGAGGTCGTGGCGCATGTGCCGGGGGTCGGCCAGCGGCTGATGGACCACCCGTCGATCTCGGTCTCGTCGTTCATCAAGCCCGAATCCCGGCTCAACGGGCTGACCCGCCGGCATATCCTCCTGGCGCTGCGCTATTCGTCGGGGATCGGCGGTGCGCCCGCTGGCGACATGTTTGTCGCCGGCGTGTCGAAATCGGCCTGGCATGCGGTCGGCGAGCAGATCGGGTCGCTCCTGGCGGCGGTCTACAAGACCTTTTCCGAAACCGGGCAGGTCAAGCTCGCCTCGCGCGACTGGCGAGCCGAGCCGATCGTCGAGTTCAACCTCCTGTCCGACCGGCGCGACCTCGACCGGCTGATGGACGGTTTCCGCCGGCTCGGTGCGATGCAGGTCAGCGCGGCATTGCAGCAGGCGACGAGCGACCCGTTCCCGGCGAGCTATACCGAGCGGGTGCGCAAGATCGGCATCGTCAACGCCAAAAACCGGCGCATCACCAATGTCATCGCCAAACTGCTCGACGGCCCGGCCTGGCTGCGCCGCATGGTTATCGAGAAGGTCATCGTCGAAGGCTATCGCTTCGACCAGCTGATGACCGATGACGAGGCGCTCGAAGAGTTCATCCGCAAGAATGCGATCGGGGTGTGGCACGCCACCTGCACCTGCCGCATGGGTGCCGAGGACGACCCGATGGCGGTGACCGACAATCAAGGCCGGGTACACGGCGTCGCCGGGCTGCGCGTGGTCGACGCCTCGCTGTTCCCGGCGGTACCCTGCGCCAACACCAATTTCCCGACCCTGATGACCGCCGAAAAGATCAGCGAGGCGATGCTGTCAGCGTCTTGAGAAGTTGCAGGTGATCCGATGTCGGTCGATCTTTCGCGGGGATGATGTGGTAGCGGGAGGGAAGGCGGATGCGGTTTGGGATTTTCGACCATCTCGACGACAGCGGCGTGCCGCTCGATCGCCATTTCGAGGACCGGCTGAGGCTGGTCGAGGCTTATGACCGTGCCGGGTTCTATGGCTATCACCTGGCCGAGCACCACAACACGCCGTTGGGCTACGCGCCGTCGCCCGGCATCTTTCTGGCGGCGGTGGCGCAGCGCACCAAGCAGCTGCGCTTTGGCCCGATGGTCTATCTGTTGCCGCTCTATCATCCGCTGCGGCTGATCGACGAAATCTGCATGCTGGACCAGCTGAGCGGCGGCCGGTTCATGTACGGCGTCGGGCGCGGCATCTCGCCGGTCGAGGTCGGGTTTTACGGGGTCGATTTCGCCACCGGGGCGGCCCAGTTCCGCGAGGCCTTCGAGGTGATCCGCCTCGGCTTGACCGAGGCCGAGGTGACCTATCACGGCAAATTCTACGATTTCGACCATGTGCCGATCGCGATGCAGCCGTTCCAGAAACCGTGTCCGGAATTATGGTATGGGCTCGGCAACCCGGCGAGCGTGCCGTGGGCGGCGGCGAACGCCGCCAACACCGTGACGAGGCGGCCGCCCGAGCAGGTGCGCGCGATCACCGACAGCTACCGCGCCGAATGGCGCAAGCTCGGCCGCGCCGAATCAGACCTGCCGCTGCTCGGCGTCAACCGCCACATCATCATCGCCGAAACCGAGGCGGAGGCGCTCGACACCGCGCGCCGCGGCTACCCGGCATGGCGACACCACATGGGGTTGCTGTGGCACAAATATAACGTGCCGTTCCCGCTCGAAGCCGCACTGCCCGAGGATTTCGGCATCTTGCAGCAGCATGGCGACGCGATCGCCGGCACGCCCTCCCAGGTGCGTGACTACATTGCCGGCGAGGTCGAGGCGACCGGGGTCAACTACTATGTCTGCGATTTTGCCTTTGGCACGATCAGCCATGACGAAGCGATGCGCTCGATCGCGTTGTTCACCCGAGAGGTGATGCCGGCCTTCGCCGGCGCCTGAGGAGGAGTATCGCGATGGGGATCATGACCGACTTCGCCCGCCCCGACGGCAAGGCCGCCAAGGGCTATCTGGCAACCGCCGGGCGCGGCCAGCCCGGGATCATCGTGATCCAGGAGTGGTGGGGCCTAAACGACCAGATCTGCGGCGTGGCCGACCGCTTCGCCCGCGCCGGCTACAACGCATTGGCGCCCGACCTCTACAAGGGCCGGGTCACGACCGCGCCCGATGAGGCCAACCATCTGATGACCGGGCTCGATTTTCCCGACGCCACGCATCAGGATTTGCGCGGCGCCGCCCTTCAGCTTTCCGAGCACAGCGGCAAGATCGCGGTCATGGGTTTCTGCATGGGCGGGGCCTTGACGATTGCTGCCGCCGTGCATGTTCCCGAGCTCGCGGCCGCGGTGTGCTTTTACGGAATTCCGCCCAAGGAGTTCGCCGACCCGGCCCGGATCCGGGTGCCGTTCCAGGGCCACTTCGCCGAACGGGACGACTGGTGCACGCCGGGCGCGGTCGACGACCTCGAACGGACCTTGAAAGCCGCCCGAATCGAGCACGAAATCCATCGCTACGCCGCCGCCCACGCCTTTGCCAATGAGCGCAGCGCCGCCTATGACGTGGCCTGCGCCAATCAGGCCTGGGAGCGCATGTCGGGGTTTCTCGAGGCGCAAATCGGGTAGCCGGCTGCGGCTGATGCTCGATCGACGACAGCCGACGGTTGCGGAAATCACTAGATGGTTTCTGACCGATCCGAGCGTGCCGGCGCATACCTTCGAGATCGCGCTCGTGCTCGGCGGCACCGTTTCGGCCGGGGCCTATACTGCCGGCGCGCTCGATTTCCTGATCGAGGCGCTCGATAGCTGGACCCGGCTGCGCGATGCCGGCGACGCCGCAGCACCGCGGCACAATGTGGTCCTGCGGGTCGTGACCGGGACCTCCGGCGGCGGAGTGTGCGCGGCGATTGCCGCCCGTGCGCTGAACTTCGCATTCGACCCGATCTCCCGCGGCACGCCGGTTGGCGACGGGCCGACCGGCAACCCGCTCTACGACATCTGGGTCAAGACACTGACCCTCGACCGGTTTCTCGACACCGGCGACATCCGCGGCAGCGTTGCCTCGCTGCTGAACGGCGCACCGATCGATGCGGGGGCACAGGGCATCGTCGATTTTGGCGGCAACGGCGTCCAACGGCGCAGCTGGGTCGGTGCACCGCTGCGTGTGATCCTGACCCTGACCAATCTGCGCGGCATCCCGTTCCGCCTCGATTTCGGCGGCGGTCGCAGCGAGAGCTATGTCGATCACGCCGATTTTATCCGCTTCGCGGTGCAATACCCGGGCCAGCAGATCGACGCGTTCCGACCGGACGAACTGACCCTCGCCTTTGCCGGGGAGCGCCTGCCGCAGGCCACCAACTGGGACGAGTTCAGCCGGTTCGCACGCGCCACCGCGGCTTTTCCGTTCGGATTTCCACCGCGTGCGCTGGTCCGGCCGACCTCGGATTACCGCTATCGGGTGGTGCTGAGCGCGCCACTCACGGCTGCGGCGGCAATGGCGGCCATCGGCACGCAGTCCTATGCCATCCTCGTGCCGGACTGGACCGCGCTGATCCCGGACGGTGAAAGCGATGTCCCCGACGATTATCATTTCCTTGCGGTCGATGGTGGGGTCACCGACAACGAGCCGATCGAACTGGCGCGCACCGCGCTGTGCGGCATCGCCAGCAGCAACCCGCGTGATGCCCGGCAAGCGAACCGGGCGGTGTTCCTGATCGACCCGTTTGCCGGCCGGGCGGCGCTCGGGCCTCCCGGCACGACCAGCTTTATCGCGACCGTGGGTGCGGTGGCCGGTGCGGTCATGCAGCAGACCCGTTATGATTCGCGCGATCTGGCGCTGGCGGCCGACCCTTCGGTGTTCAGCCGGTTCATGCTGACCCCGCAACTCGGAACGAGCCTCGGCGAGAAGGCCATCGCCAGTGCCGGGCTCGGCGCGTTTATCGGCTTCGCCTGCGCCGATTTCATGCGTTACGACTATCTGCTCGGACGCAAGAACTGCCAGGACTTCCTGCGCCGGGAATTTGTGCTGGCCGCGGATAATCCGGTGTTCGGCGGCGCCTGGAGCGCCGACCAGCGGCAGGCGCTGGCGAGAGACACAAATCCGGGCTTTCTGCCGATCATCCCGCTATTGGGGCGGTGCGCGATCGATGAAACGCTCGACCCGTGGCCCAGGGGCAAGCTCGACCCGGAGCGCTATCGCGCGCCAATCGAGCGGCGGTTTCGCGCAATCTCCGAAACCGAGCTTTCCGGCAACCCTTTGCGCGCAGTGCTGGGCTGGATCGCCGCCCATGCGGCGCAAGGCTCGGTCACCGATTATGTGATCGAGATGATGAAAAAATACCTCGCCGCCGCCAACCTAGCGTGACCGAGGTCGGGGCCCCTGATGCGCCATGCTCGTGCGCGCTATTGCGGGGTGGTTTGAAGACGCGTCCGGCGGCTGGGAGGATAGTTCGTTTGCGAGACTCTACAACCCGACTGGCGCAAAATTAAGCGGCTCGACAGCACCGTTCGGAGAAGAGGACCTTTGCCAGACCTTCAACCCGCCCTTCGCCGCCGTTGCGGGGTGGGGCGGCGGGTGAGGTAGGGGCGCAGATAGTCGCCGGTGTAGCTGCCGCTGGCGGCGGCGATGTCCTCGGGGGTGCCGGTGGCGACGATGTGGCCGCCGGCGTCGCCGCCCTCGGGGCCGAGATCGATGACCCAGTCAGCGGTTTTGATCACTTCGAGATTGTGCTCGATGACCAAGACCGTGTTGCCGGTCTCGACCAGCGCGTGCAGCACTTCGAGGAGCTTGCGCACATCCTCGAAATGCAGCCCGGTGGTCGGCTCGTCGAGGATGTAGAGGGTGTGGCCGGTGGCCCGCCTCGACAATTCCTTTGACAGTTTGACGCGCTGCGCCTCGCCGCCCGACAAGGTTGTCGCCGGCTGGCCGATATGGATGTAGCCGAGCCCGACCTGCTGCAACGTCAGCAATTTGTCGCGGATCGCCGGCACCGCGCGGAAGAACTCGACCCCCTCGTCGACGGTCATGTCGAGCACATCGGCGATCGACTTGCCGCGAAATAATACTTCGAGGGTCTCGCGGTTGTAGCGGCGGCCCTTGCACACGTCGCATTGCACGTAGACATCGGGCAGAAAGTGCATCTCGATCTTGATGACGCCATCGCCCTGGCAGGCTTCGCAGCGCCCGCCTTTGACATTGAACGAAAAGCGGCCGGGCGCGTAGCCGCGCGACTTCGCCTCGGGCAGCCCGGCATACCAGTCGCGGATCGGGGTGAAGCAGCCGGTATAAGTCGCCGGGTTCGAGCGCGGGGTGCGGCCGATCGGCGACTGGTCGATATCGACGATCTTGTCGAGGAATTCGACGCCTTCGAGGGCGGCATGGGGGGCCGGCAGTTCGCGCGCGTTGTTGAGCCGCTTTGCCAGCGCCTTGTACAGCGTCTCGATGACCAGGGTGGATTTGCCGCCGCCCGACACACCGGTCACGACGCAAAACGTGCCAAGCGGGACCTCGGCGGTGATGCCTTTGAGGTTGTTGCCGGTCGCCTCGATGATGCGCAGGATCTGCCCCGGATGCCCGCTGCGGCGGACCAGCGGCACCGCGATCCGGCGCGTGCCGGTCAGGTATTGGCCGGTGATGCTCGCCGGATTGGCCATGATCGCGTCGGGCGCGCCCTCGGCGACGACATGCCCGCCATGAATGCCGGCACCCGGTCCCATATCGACGACCCAATCGGCGGTGCGGATCGCCTCCTCGTCATGCTCGACGACGATCACGGTATTGCCGAGGTCGCGCAGCCGGCGCAAGGTCGCGAGCAGCCTGCCATTGTCGCGCTGGTGCAGCCCGATCGACGGCTCGTCGAGCACATAGAGCACCCCGGTCAGACCGGAGCCGATCTGCGAGGCGAGGCGGATGCGCTGGCTCTCGCCGCCCGAGAGCGTGCCGGAGGCGCGCGACAAGGTCAGGTATTCGAGCCCGACATTCTGTAAAAAACCGAGCCGCTCATTGATCTCCTTCAGGATCCGCAAAGCGATCTCGCGCTGGCTCGGTGTCAGCTTGGCGTCGATGCCGGAGAACCAGGCGAGTGCCTCGGAAATCGACAGCCGCGCCACCTCGCTGACATTGCGGCCGCCGATCTTGACCGCCAAAGCCTCGGGCTTGAGCCGGTCGCCCTGGCACACTTCGCAGGTCCGCGCACTCTGGTAGCGGCCCAATTCCTCCTTCACCCAGGTGCTGTCGGTCTCACGGAAGCGCCGCTCCATATTCGGCAGCACGCCTTCGAACGGCCGCTCGGTCGTATATTTCCGCAGTCCGTCATCATAGGTCATCTGGATCGGCTCGCCGCCAGAGCCCTGAAGGATCGCATCCCTCATCCTGCGCGGCAGATCCTGCCACGGCGTGTGCATGCCCTGTTTGAAATGCCGGGCGATGCTTTCGAGGGTCTGCGCATAATATTGCGAGGAGGAGTGCGCCCATGGGCTGACCGCGCCCTCGGCAAGGCTTTTGCGCTCGTCATGGACGACGAGGCCGGCATCGAAATAGAGCTTGGTGCCGAGCCCGTCGCAAGCCGGGCAGGCGCCGAACGGGTTGTTGAACGAAAAAAGGCGCGGCTCGATCTCGGGGATGGTAAAGCCGGAAACCGGGCAGGCGAACTTGGCCGAAAAGATCGTCTCCTCGCCCGAATCGGCATTTTCGGCGATCGCGATGCCATCGGCCAAATCGAGTGCCGTCTCGAACGAATCGGCGAGCCGGTTGCCGAGATCGGGCGAGACAACGATGCGATCGACGACCACCGAGATGTCGTGCTTCAAATTCTTGTTGAGCGGCCGCGCCTCGTCGAGCTCGACCATCTTGCCGTCGATCTTGACCCGCTGAAAGCCGCGTTTCCTCAGATCGACCAGCTCCTTCCTATATTCGCCCTTGCGCCCGCGGGCGATCGGCGCGAGCAGGTAGAGCCGGGTCCCCTCCGGCATCGCCATGATCCGGTCGACCATCTGCGACACGGTCTGGCTGACGATCGGCAGCCCGGTCGCCGGCGAATAGGGTATGCCCACTCGCGCCCAGAGGAGGCGCATGTAGTCGTAGATTTCGGTCACGGTCGCGACCGTCGAACGCGGGTTGCGCGAGGTCGTCTTCTGCTCGATCGAAATCGCCGGCGACAGGCCTTCGATCGATTCGACCTCGGGCTTCTGCATCAATTCGAGGAATTGCCTTGCATAGGCGCTCAGGCTCTCGACATAGCGGCGCTGCCCCTCGGCATAGATCGTGTCGAAGGCCAAGGACGACTTGCCCGAACCGGACAGTCCGGTCATCACTACCAGGCTGTCGCGCGGCAATTCGACATCGATGTTTTTCAGATTGTGCTCGCGCGCGCCGCGGATCCGGATTGTCTGCATGGCACAAACTTACCCGCGGCCCGGCGCTAACACCACAGCGAACAGAACGCGCCTTGAGCCGCGCCGATGCCGCTGCCCCCCGTGGTGCCAGTCCGGCCTCGCGCCGGGATTGCAACGCCGCTAAGATCGCCCAGTGCTGCATCCCGAAGAGGAGAGGGGTCATGGCTCTCGCCTACAATACGATCGATGCTGATGGTCATGTGCTCGAACCATTCTCGCTGTGGGAGGAATATATCGACCCGGCGTTCCGCGAGCGCCGGCCGCGCATCGTCATCGACGAGAACGGCAAGGAGCGGATGAGCGTCGACGGCAAATTGCTCGGCAACCCGCGTGGCATCGGCAGCCTCGGTGCGGTTGGCGTGCGCCAGGGAACGGTCAAGCTCGACAGCCTCAAATATGCCGAAGGGAAAAAGGGCGGGTTCGACCCGCATGCCCGCATCATCGACATGGATGCCGACGGGATCGACGCTGCGTTTCTTTATCCGAGCCTCGGCCTGTTCGCCGGTGCCATCGACGATCCGCAGATGGCGGCGGCGATGTGCCGCGCCTACAACCGTTGGCTCGCCGATTACTGCAAGCCCTACCCCGAGCGTCTGTTCGGCGTCGCGATGCTGCCGATGCAATCGGTCGATCTCGCGATCGATGAGATGCGCCATGCCAAAAAGGAACTCGGCATGCGCGGCGGGTTCCTGCGGCCGAACCCGTATCACGGCAACAAGATGATCAGCGATCCGATCTACGAGCCGTTCTGGCGGATGGCCGAGGAGCTCGACTTCTCGATCGGGTTTCATGAGGGCCAGACCAACGCGATGCCGACTGTCGGTGTCGACCGTTTCGCGGCGGATCGCGCGGCGCGTCACATGATCAGCCACACGATGGAGATGATGCTGGCGGCGATGAGCGTGATCTGGGGTGGTGTGGTCGATCGGCATCCGCGGCTGCGCGTCGCCTTTCTCGAATCGGGCGGCGGCTGGATCGCCCCCTGGCTCGACCGCATGGACCGGCATTTCGACGACCAGGGGTTCAACGACACCGCGCCGACGATGCGGCCGAGCGAGCTGTTCCAGCGCAATTGCTGGATCTCGTTCGAGCCGGTCGAGAACTCGATCGCCGTGCTGGCCGGCTATATCGGGCCGCACAAGGTCATGTGGGCCACCGACTATCCGCACCAGGACGGCTTCTTCCCGGGTGCGCCGCAGATGCTGCGCGACCGGCTCGGGCCGCTGTCGGCCGTGGCAAAGCACCAGGTGATGGCCGGTGGTGCGATGGGGTTCTACGGCCTGCAGTAGCTGTCGGCGGGTGCCGGTGCCGGGCTCGGAACCGGAAGCGAGCCCGGCCGCGAGGATCGGAATTCCTGCCGCGCGAACCGGCTAGGCCGCCGGGCGCGGCGGGGCCTCGCGCGGCGTCACCAGGATTTCGAGCTTCTGCGACAGGCGCAATATCGTAAACGGCATCGGTTTGCCGACCCGCTCCTCGGTCATCAGCCGGTGCAGTTCGTCGATATCGGCGATCGGCACACCATCGGCGCTGACGATGATGTCGCCGCTCAACAGCCCGGCGGCACGCGCGGCACCATCGGATGCGGTCGCCTGGACGCGCACCGCGGTCTCGCGCGGCAAATCGTGAAAGCGCACGACCCGCCGCGGCAGTGGCACGTTCTGCCCGGCCACACCGATATAGCAGCGCCGCACCCGTCCTTCGCGGATCAGCCGCGCGGCGACGAACTCGACTGTCGCGGCCGAGATCGAAAAGCAGATGCCCTGGGCGATACCGATGATCGCGGTATTGATGCCGACCACCTCGCCCGAGGCGGTGACCAGCGGCCCGCCGGAATTGCCGGGGTTCAACGCCGCATCGGTCTGGATCACGCTGTCGATCAGCCGGCCCGAGCGGCTGCGCAGCGAGCGGCCAAGCGCACTGACCACGCC
>Ga0335075_10000574_pt1 | contig 63645 bp, 70 predicted proteins | sample Lox_Sample_24_FD_206723 | JGI IMG/M metagenome (GOLD analysis project Ga0335075, IMG submission 206723) | Soil microbial communities from Loxahatchee National Wildlife Refuge, Florida, United States - Lox_Sample_2.4 | ecosystem: Environmental > Terrestrial > Soil > Wetlands | place: USA...
AGCAACGGCTTGCGTCTCCCCGCTCCGCGGCGCGCCTCACCGATCAGTCCGCTGATCAGATGCGGCGCTGTGCAGTTGATCCCCACTGCCAGGACCTGAGGGGAATCAGCCACAGCCGCCGCACAATCCCGCATCGTTTCCCCGTGAGCCACATGCTGTCCGTCGCGGCACGTGAATGATATCCACGCCGCTGTGACTTGCGGCACCAACTCCAGCGCCCGCAGGATAGCGCGCGCTTCTTCGAGGGACGGAATCGTCTCCAGCGCCACCACATCCGCGCTGGTCCGAGCGGCCACGGCCAGCCGCGCGGCGTGAAACGTTGTCAGTTCGTCGAATCCAATCTCGTACCGCCCGTGATATTCCGCGCCATTGTGCAGCGCCGCGCCGTACGGACCCAGCGATACCGCAATCCATACCCGTCGGCCGCTCTCCCGCGCATACGCCCTGCGCGCCTGTTCTGCGATCTCCACGGATCGCTGCAGCGCCTGCTCCGCCTCCTGCGCCGTGCGCCCCATTTCCCGGTATCCTTTTGCCGATACCTGATAGCTCGCCGTCGAAATGCAGTCTGCACCCGCCCGCAGGGCATCCAGATGCACTGCTGCGATCGTCTCCGGCGCCGTATCCAGCACCTGCGCCGACCACAGCGGCCCCGAAAGATCGCATCCCCGCTGCTCCAGTTCCGTCGCCATCCCTCCGTCGAGCACGCGGATGGAGCCAAAATCGATCTTGCTCTGTGGAGTCACGCCATCAGGCCTTCCGGCGGAGTTTTATCCCGCAACGAAACGAGCGCACAGGGCAGGAAATCAGCCTCCCGGCGCGCGTCATTCACAGCCCGCCTTGCATCGATCCTTTGATACACTCAAGAGCATAGCGGACGCACTACCGGGAACGGATCCAGGACCTTCCTCGCGCCCGCTTCCTTCCAACACGTTCGGGGAGTGGCTCAGCCTGGTAGAGCACCTGGTTCGGGACCAGGGGGTCGGAGGTTCAAATCCTCTCTCCCCGACCATTTATTTTCAACAGCTTGCGATTCGCCGCTCGGTCGGGAACCTGCCGACTGTAGACGATTTTGTAGCTGTGCAAGCTTTCATAGACAGTTTCGGCGCGGATCGCATAATCAATTCCGGAACGTTCGCGTCGACCTTTCCGCCGCTTGCGCCGTATCCGCCTACCGCTTGCGTGTAAGTAACCGAAACAGCATCACTATCCAACCCTGCGGTATGGAAAACACCAAGCAGACGAACGAATACGTGTGACGCACGAGAACCGCGCAGAACATGATGATCAGGAGCGGCGACTCAACGCGCGCGATCCAGCTGAAGTCTTGAGGGGCTGCATCGTCTGGCATCCTTTCCTGATTGTCCGTTGACATGCGTTGAACTCTTTTTGGCAATTCCACCAATTCATCGCGATGAAACACCACTGCCGCGCGCTTCAGACCACCTACCCGGTTCCTTTCGAGCGCTCTGCAAATCGCCCGAAGGTATTCCCCTTCCAACGGTGGATCGTCGTCCTCACAGGGCATGGGATTCTCCTCGGGACGCGCGGAAAAACCCGTCCAGAAAGCGGGCGAGAACAACCGCAAGAATGAACAACAAATTGATTTTTATTGGGAATCTAGTGCGGGCGGGATGGAACAGCGTGGTGAGCGGTTGAAGTTGAGGTTGATCGTAAGGTCCGATCCGGATTCCTGCGTCTCTGCGGTCTAGCCGCTCCGGCGGCGGTTGATACCGTCTCCTGAATCGGCCGCGCCGCCGACGTCGGAAGAGGCCCGGTGGAGATTTCCATTGGCAGTGCATGGTGCCTCCTTCGGAGACTGCCCACGACAACCAGCAGTAATTTGTGTCCGATTGTATCCGAACGTTTCCGATAAATAAAGCCCAGTTTTTCGCAAAAGTGCTATTCTAGCGAGTCTTGTCGTTCGGGGTTCGCCGCCGCAGTCTAACATTCCGGTTGTTTCTTGACAGATCTGCCAGCAGCCTCATAATGAATTCAGCATTATGGACCACGCATGGTGGTCTTCTCGATCAAGGCCCAATATATTGGGGTGCAAAAGCAACTCCGCATTTATCAAAGGAAGGAGGGACTGAGTACGGATGGTGGTCATCGAAGGAATCAAGCTTTATAACATCGAGGAAACGGCAGCGCTTCTCGGCATCACGCCGAGAACGCTCCAACGTTGGACCGCGCAAGACGAAACTGAACGCCCCAAACACATTTCAACTCTCCGTCCGGTTTCGGCACCCAACGGAAAAAAGTTGTTCAAGGAGGAGGACATCCTGAAGGTCGTGTCTCAATGTCTTGAGATAAACGTGTCGGCGAAGTCGCTGACCGATATCCAAAAGCTCGCCCACGCCTAGAACCTGAGCAGTGCCTTAAGGTATAAGCAGAGCCAAATCCAGAGCTCTGCTTTTTTGTCTGGATGCTCGTGAATCCGATCCGCTCAAAAATGTAGCGAGATCTTTTTCGTCGGCCTCCCAAAGGAATGTGACGGACCTAATAATTGGTCTATTCGTCACCCGAGAGGCCGGCGAAAAGGTTCGCTGCTCTATCCGATCAGGGCGACTCTGGCACCACGGGGAGGGACCTGCTCTGATGTTGCCAGTAGGCTAAACCCAACGCGACAGCGTCGAACATTGCCATCCGAGGGTGCTCTGACTGCCATGGGCGGCGCCTCGGAGGCAGCTTCCAGAGAAGCTCCGGAAAAATGCGGGCGAGCACGGCGGCAATGTCGTCTCGTGTTTCGCATTGCAAATTGCGAAATGTTGTTCTTACGTGATCCTCAGTGACGAGGCAGATCGGAAGAGAATGGGCGGCAGCCACACCCACCATTACCGCCACGAGAGATCGAATGTGGGGGCTGGTTTTGGCCCGGTCCCATCGTTCCCTCTTGATGACGATTACCGACGGCGAAAATGAAGAGAGTAAAGCCACGACTCTCTTGCTCGCCATCGTGGCCTCCAGTTCCCCAACTGCGCGATAGACGCGCAGTCCGGCATCCACAAGCGTTCTATGACCCTGAAATACCGCATATCTGCAACAGGGGCTGCCCCATCTGCGCTCCGGGCCGCAGGGGAAGCTCGTTTTCTTCCGCAATCAGATTGTCCGCTGGATTCTCGAACGCCAGCAGAAAGGAGGTAGTCACTCGTGAGTCTCTACAAGCGAGGGCATGTGTACTGGTCGGCGGTTTGGATCGACGGCGTGCGCCACATGCGCTCGCTCGAGACCGCGAACCGTCGTCAGGCCGAAACCCTCGAAAGCCGCTGGAAGGACGAACTCCATGCGCAGCGATTCCAGCTTCCGCAGTTCCGCCCCGACATGCCGCTCGGCGAACTCTACGCGAGATTCCTCGCCGAGGGCGACGTAAAGCCATACCACAAGCAGCACGCGAAGAAGTTCCTCGAATTTTTCGCCGAGACGCCAATCGGGAGGATCACGAAGAACGACGTCGCGCGCTACCGCAAACTCCGCCACGAGGACTACTGGCGAACTCATACGAAGGCGGGCAAGTCGCTTTCGGAAACCACCGTCAACCGGGATATCGAAGTCGTTCGCCATCTGCTCTATTGGGCAGCCGACGAAGGCTTCATTCCCGCTAACCCCATCGCCCGCGTGCGCCTCGTGCGCGAGCGCAGGGCGCGCCGTCCGGTGATGAGCGTGGCCGAGGAGGTGAAACTCCTCGCCTCCTCCTCAAAACACTTCCGTCCGATCATCGTTGCCGCGCTCGATACCGGGATGCGCCGGGGTGAACTCCTCAGCCAGTTGTGGGAGGATGTCGACTTCGATCGAAGGGTCATCTCGGTGACCCACTCGAAAACTCCCGAGGGTGAGCACCGGCTGATCCCCATGACGGAACGCCTGCGGGGCATCCTCAGCGAGCTTTGCAAATCATCCGGGATCGTCTTCACGTATGAGACAGTCTCCCTTGGCACAAAGGACGGGCGCCTAGTCCGCGAGGTTAGCGAACGCCCGATCCACCGGATCAAGACAGCGTGGGCGGGCGCGCTCCGCCGCTCTGGAATCCCGCACTACCGCTTCCACGATCTCCGCCACACCTTTAACTCGCGCCTTGCCGAGATTGGCATCATCGCTGACGTCCGCAAGGAACTCATGGGCCACACCGGCGGCGGCGATGTGCACTCCATGTATACCCACATCGAGATGCCTTCGCTCCGCGATGCCATCGGCCGCCTCGAAGCATGGCACACAGCAAAGCTTCGTTCTCTCGCTGAAAACCCTGAGGAAGCGCCGCCGCTTCCTCTCAACCACCATCCCGAAGCCAGAAAGGAAACGAAATGAATCCACCGAAAGCAACACCCACGCAAGCAGTTGGAGCCTCTACTAGCGGTAGAAAACCGTGGGTCAAGAAAAGTCCCGTCGATATTGTCATCGAGCAGGTCACCAAGCAGGAAGAGAAAGTCAGCGCCATGCGCACCGAACTCCAGCGTGAGGAACGCGAGCTCGCCAAACTGCAGCAGGCTCGCAAGGTTCTCGAAACCTCATAGCTCTTTCCCTTTACGAGGAGCTTGCCTAACGCAAGCTCCTTTTTTTTCGATAGCGTTCTCCCGTATCCGCCTATGGGCGAAAAACATTCTGCGCCGCTTCCCGCAAGACCGAGTAGCTCCGTAAAGTGGCCCCCGCTTCACGGAAATACACCGTCCAGAACGTCTGCAGGCTCTCCCAATACACGAGAGATTTCCCTGCGTCATCCGCGCCGAGGACTACGACGCGAACGTCGTGGAGCGCGGGTATGGGGCCGCATTTCTTCGCCACCACCGCAAAGGACGGCACTGTCGGCGGCAGCTCCAGATCCAAATCCGGCGTGCTTTGCCGCATATCGGAGAAGACGATTAACTCCCTCGGGCCTGCAACGGATCGCTCCGCGAATATCTCGCCCGCCAGGAACAAAGCCCCGAAAATGTCGGTCTGCCGAAAGGAGGGGCGCAAGCGGGCACTGCGCACCTGCCACGCACGGGCCAATTGAGCTCTCGCAGCGCCGAGTCGTTCGCCGAAATAGCCGGGGTCCGAGGGAACCTGAGCGGACAACAATATATACGGCGGGGCAAAGCTGTGGTCGGTGATGCCAACGACCGTGACATGCGACCCAGTGGGCACCTCCGCGAGCAACCGCGTTACGTCGGCCACGTTTTTCTGAAACTCGCTCTCGGCGTCGGGCCCGGATACCGCCACGGATGCGGTTAGATCCACGGCGATAACGAGGTCGGGACCCGTTTGGGCATGAGCACTGATCGGCGCGAGGAGAGTTACGGCAATTGCGATGAGCAGCAACTTCGTCATGGCGCTCCTCGACGCGGTCGAGAGAAGCGACCGATAGAAGTCTCGCCGGAAACGAGCCGCGAAGACGGCGGGTTCGTTGCGAAGCATCGTAACCTGACGAATGATCTCCGCCTGTCCCTGTCGAACCTCAACCAGTTCAACCCGCAGTTTTTCCCAGTCCTCTGAAATGTCGGGCGCCGAGCGCCATGCTTCGCGGAGCGCGAGCCCTGCGCCCACTTCCATGGTGAATGCCATGAGAAGCAGAGCGGTGCGAAGGAGTACGACGGTCGTTTCGTAGAAAGTATTCTCCGGCTGAGGCTGTGGCGTGGAATCGTCGATCACGGCCGCAGGAGCAGCATCCTGATGTATTTGCCACGCCAGCAGGTCGCCGCGAATGACGGCGAGAAGCATGAGACTCGCAAGCGCTGCCGTGGTCGCTACCGCCGTCAACCCTTTGACGACGGCCTCCATATTCTTACCCTCAAGCAGCTTCTCCACGAGAAAGGGCGTGATCACCGCGATGCCGGTGCAGTAGATCCAACCCTTCCATCCCAACCGAAACGGGGCAAAGGAAAGCAGGGTGAACGCGAAACCGGCCACGACCAGCAGCACTGTGAGAATCCACGAATAGACGGCTCTGCGCCGGAGACGCTGCCGGTCGCCGGGCGGCGGAGCGATCTGAAGCCGATCCTCGATGCGCCGCTCCTCTGCGACGAGCAGGCTGAACTGACCTTTCAAGCTAAGAATGGCGGGTTCGTTGCTCAGCGCAATGCGCTGGGCTTCGTGCCTGCAGATGCGCTCGGCGTTCGTCACGACGTTGTCGATGCCGTCGCTGCCCAATTGTTGCGCCGTGTCTTGTGCGTCAGATCCTGAAAACGTCATGACGACCTCCTTAAGGTTTGGCCCTTCACCGGGGAACCGGATACTGGCGATGGCTCGGTTGGCACTTGCTGAACCGAACGCCTGGCCCTGTCATCCTGGCGAGGCCAGTGTTCCCAGCTCACGTCGGCGTTGATCCGATAGCGAACGAGACGTGTGCTCGACTCTTCCGAACGGATAATGTCCCTCGCCCGCAATGGAATCCCTTCTTCTGCAAACAGGGCGTCGAGTTGCTCGCGTATACGCTCGATTTGCTTCCGCACGGCGGTCCTGCTCGTGCGAGCCGGACGTACATGGCTTCCGGGGGCATTCGACCCATGGGAAACAACGAACGGATCAAGCTGCAGTTGCGCGCTGATACGCTGCGCGTCCTGAGCGATCCAGCGGTGGCGGCACAGATAGTCGACCACGATCAGGTGCGTCGGCGACCACGGAATCCAATACCGCTTCCCGCGATAGAGCAAAATGGACGCTACCGTTTCCTCGCCGGGCATACATTTCCCGGAGATCTCGGTGTAGTCATGAATGATGTGTAACTGCACTCTTTCGCTGCCCATATTCCCCCCAAGTCGGCGAGTGCATCGGAATCGATCCGAGGGGGCCTGTCACGCGGAGCCCGTTGCCGCCCGTAAGTAGTTGACAACACTAACGTTCCGTGCTTCACTACCTGGGCAGTACGCTTAGAAGCATTGCCCGTAATGGTCCGCGAAACAGCGTCCGTCTGGGTCAGTTCCAGGTGGATGCTCGCCGCGATTGCGGCTGCCCCGGCCAGTCTCGCGAGGACTGGCCGGGGATTTTGATATTCGGTTAAGCCGTCCGGACAATACAATCACTGCATCCGGACATTTCTGTACTCATTTGGACAGTGGGCTGACTTATGTCGGACAAGTTGAACGGCAAACCCGCGCATCGCATCGACTTAGCAGTTGACGTGGCACGCGAATGGGCGATCTATCGAGGAAGAAAAATATTTCTGCGCAACCGTCCTACGTACCTGAAGATGTTGAAGCTGCTCAGTGAGGTTTATCCAGACCCCGTACCGACGAGCACGCTCATCAAGCAAATTTGGTGTGACCGGTCAGTTGGCGAGAACAACGTCTACAACACACGGAAGCGGCTGAGCGAAAGACTTAGGCCTTTTGGTCTTGCGATAATCACTGAACCAAATGGCCAAGGTTTTCGTCTGATCGATCTGGAGCAGCCAACCACATCCCTTGCCCGCGCCGACACTGGGGAGAGGATTCTGGGAGGAGCGAGGTCCGCTGGCACCGATGACATCACGGACGCCGGCAAATATATCCCGGCTTCGCCCAATCCGCTGTCATTAGCGCATGGCGCATCCGGCGAACGGTCACAGTGGTCCGATTTTGTCGCCTCCGCGGCCAAGCCCTCACCGGATGCGCTGAGATTCGCCGAGCACCACAACGGAAGTGATCGGCGGATCATTGGACCGGTCATTGAGCTTTTCAGGCATCGACATCTGGAGAGCAGTCTGCCCTTGGAGGCTCTCGGATGGAAGCCTGAGGAGATCCTGATGATAAATGATGGCTCTATCGACACCTCTTCAATCGAGAGCGACCCAAGAGTTCGGCGGGCGTTTGAAGCATCAGAAGAGGCACGTATCGCTCAAGGCAAAGGAACTGCCTTGCAGGGGGACAACAACCCGAAATTCGCGGTTTCTGACATTTCGACACCATTCCACGATGTCTCAACGCTCACGATATTGTTTAAGCAAACTGACTACTTTTCCGTACTGAGGACGCGACCGGCCGTCGCGGACAACGCAGAAGTGAGGTTCGAATTCGGAAGTCTGACGCCTCGCGATAATCTGATCCCTGGGGCAGCTGGAATTCAGTTTGCAACGCTCTTCACTGACGGACAGATTCTTACAATCCTGCGAGACAGCAATACATTCCCATGGCCTAACACGTGGAGCTTCTCGGGAGAGGAGCAAGTCGATCGGATTGATTTTCTATGGGAAACGCAAGATCGCATGAAATTCACCTTGCTCCGCACGATCCAAGAGGAAATTTTTCCGCTCGGACGCATCTACGAAAAGAACCAGTTGCTGAAGGCCATGCAGATGGCGGCACGCTACGTCAGTGGAATGCGAGTGTGGAGTGTGTTTCTGGAAGAACCAACTGCTACCTTCAGCGTCTTTTGTGTGATCAATCTCGCCTGCACGGTTGATGACTACCGAAAGGCCGTAATCGAGATGGTCACGCGGGGACTTGGTGAGATGTCGAATGAGGGAAAATACTTCGCTGTTCCTCTGTGCGACACGCCTGGTCTATTGCAGGGGCAGACATTGGAAGCAACGCAAGTCTTTGGAGCGCATCGTGTGTCTGTCCATCCTGACCGATTACATCCAACATCACGGTATCGCTTGTTACGGCTTCTGGAGGCCGCCCATAATGCTCCCGCTCCGTAGGCTCGTTGTGATGTAACGCTCCGATCCGGACTGGTGGCCCTCTCCGCCCTTCGATAATCTGACCTGGCCCTTGCTGCACGGATTTTTCACTTCTGGCATTGACGTGGGAGCTGCCGCAGCTCAAAGAGGCGATCAGGAAACTGCAAGTGTGGCTGCTACGAGAAAGATTGAAAGACAAGACAGTTAGAAACAAAAGAGGCCTGCTACTTAACAGGCCTTTCCTTCTTAGAAGGTTCAACTGGGACAATTCCTAATTTGTGCGCGACCGCTCTCGCCCGATGAACCGCCGCTGAGGCGAGCTGTCTGGCCAAGACTGGTGGATGATGATGCTCCCGTGCCGTTCGGTAAACACTGGCTCTCAGCGTATCTTCTCCAGGCAACGGTGATAGCTCGGAAGGTTGTTTCGCGGGCGAGTGCTTCACTGGTACCTCCGTGGTTACCTTAGTAACTATATTCAGGTTACCATGCCGCGCTTGTAGGAGCAATCATAGAGGTTCATACTCGGGGGACAATGGGCATTGGCGTGTGGGTTGTCCGAAACATCCGGAAAATACTTGCGCTGACTATTGCAATGGTGGGCGTGGAAGTCGTTGCCTGCTGGTGGGGATTCGCACGCGCAGGTAGGTTGCATCCACTTCTGGAGGCACTCGAAACTACGGGCAGTTTCCTAATGACCTTGAGCTCCCCGAAGGATTTAAGCACCGCACCCTCAAGAATTCTCTTATTCGCGCGTTGCGCTGGATGGGTCATATCGTTCATCGGGTGGTTAACAATTCCCGTGTTAATTGGAATATCTTTGTCTCGCTCCCAAACCGTAGACCAAGAACGCGATGAATTGCGCTACAAGCTGCTAAAATACGCCGAGCGCGCCGGAGCACCTCTCTGTGTCGACGAAGCGCTAGTGGATTTGGAGAAACTCCCTTCAGGGACGAGGCATGCACAAAGAAACGTTCGAACAAGAAAAGAAGCGGTACGAAAAGATTAAGCAGGATGTTGACTTTGACGAGCACCTTCAGCATTATTACTGGATCAGGTATCAAAGATTTGTGCCGCTGAAGGACATCGAAAACGGCCCCGACGATCTCCTGACGACGTCGACAGTGAAGCTCAATCAGCGGTTCGTAAGATCCCACAAAAAAGCTTCCGGCGCACAAAAGGAAAAGCGGGATGTTAGAAGAAAAGCATAGCGGAGAAATGTTGCTCGAATCGCCGCCAGTAGACCAGCCCATTGCGAGTATCGAACAGAAGCTAGGGGAATACCTTCGAAAGGCATGCCCGGACGTTCCCTCAGATATTCGGGATGTGTTTACTCGGGAAATGCTACGAGCATTTAAGGTATGGGGTTCGGTTCCCGAATCCGAAAGAGGGGCTACGTTGGACGCTGTACGCTCGCGATTAGAGAGAAAACTCACACGTCCGGAGCAAGCCAAGTTCAAGGTTAGTTTCTCGAAGAAGAAAAATAAAAACGAAGAAGCTATTCGCGAGGTGACAGACAAGTACACGACAGAATTGTCGAAAGTCATTACGAAGTATCGGGAAAGCAAGGGATATCCAGAGGGGCAGCTATCCTTTAAGGTCGATGGTATTGATATGGATCACCCGATTTTGGCGATCGTTCAATTTACAGCTGCAGATTCTCTGCTGCGCAAAAAGGAGCTAAGGCACGGGAAGGGTAGATTGAGAGCAAAAGCCGCCGGCCGCCCAGCGGCAGCCAAATTCGATTTCGAGTCCGTCGAGGTCAACACTGGCACCGTGGAGTCCATCACACGTTCGCTGTAGTCGATTTGTCACCACGATTGCATCAAAGCTCAACAAATTCGCCGCACTACTGATCTTGGTCCGCAATTGCGTCCGCCCACCTCGACAAATAGTTCTCCATCAACCTAATTGGCATTCGTGTACGATTGTTTTCCTCATATATTCACTCTCGGAGGGAATCAGCAGTGCCTATACCGAATCGTAGGGGGTTGGGAGCAGTTTATATTGCGTTGAGTGGTGGCTGCGTTGGATTTCTGGCGGGACTTTCCGTATCGCCAGTTGCGGGAGCGCTGTTATCGGCAATAACGGCGCTGGTCGTTGGCATCACAGGTACACTGGCAGGCGTCCAGGTGTCCGGGGCCGGCGATAGTACCGCAAATGCTTTAGGTCCTCGAATAACAGTCAACGCATTGCCTGTGGCTCTGCTCCTGATGGGCATGGTCGCCGGCTCGGTAATCGGAGTCGCAACACGCACGCATAACTGGCTGGGCGTTCCCACAGCCGACAAGCAGCAGTCCGGTAACGTCCAGTCTCCGGGGGTCCTGTACAGCGCGCGGACGTCAGAATGCTCGGAATGGCGTGCGATCGAAGCTGAAAATCCGCTTAAAGAGAATCTGATTGCATCGGAGACGATCAAAGGGAATTCGAAACTCTCAAACCTCGTTCAGGCCTGCGATAACAAGCAGTGCCTGGACGCCGTCGTGGAACTGCTATGTTCAAACTAACGCCGTCGACCGCTCTTCTTTACCTTTCGTCCTTCTCATTGCCGTTGTGCGCGCAAATCAGCAACGGAGTCTTTCGGGTTTCCGCCTCCGGATGCGGGCAATCTGGCGGATCCTTTTCACAGTCGGCATTCAAGCCTGCCGGCTCCGCTGTGCTGATTACCGCCTTACATGGGGTAGCCGGCTGCTCTGCGATCAAGGCGTATGACGCTCAGGGCGCGCCTGCACTTGGGGGACAAGATCTGAGAATCGACCGGGCAGATGTTCCGCACGACATAGCCGAACTGGTCGGCGGCACGGCGTTTTCCACTGAGGGAGGCCTGAACACCGCGCACGCCTCTCTTCAGTCATTTCAGATACTTTTCGTCTACGGCTTTCCAGGAGGCCGGGTCGTCTCGCGCGGCACCGAGGTCAGAGTCGCGGATCCCCCTTTGATCATGCTGAATTCCTGGCCATTAGGCTTGCCTGTAAGGAATGCGCTCAATGAGCGAATGAGCCCGAATCCAGACCTAGTCGACTTTGTCGACATCGACGGAGTTCTGATGCCCGGTCACTCCGGCGCACCTCTGCTCAACACAGCGCATCAGGTGATCGCCATCGGAGACGGCGGTCTCAACGGAGGCGCCGACAACCGTTCTTGGGCTGTGCCCTGGGCCGCGGTCACGCTGAGCCCATTCAGCGCCGCACAGAACAGTGCGCTCGGTCACCCTCCTGACGTACTCTTCGCTTACGATCAGGAAGCGCAGCCATTACCGGCGATTGCGACGCAACCGGTGGCTGAGGGCGCGCAGGGCACCGTGTCAATCAACGGTGTCGGATATATCCCAGGCCTCCGCGGTCGGCTGACCCCGATCCTCGACAGTGCTAACCGAACTTATCTTTATGCAGACAACATAGCAATCAACGGAGGCGAACCGCAGCCGGTTGATTTTAGTACCGGTAAGAGGCTCCAGCTTGAGGACAGCGAAGGCAACCGCTTCAGCGTTGTCGTGACTGCTATAAACTCCAGTAGCACGAAACTCTCCTACGCGAAATTGCAGGTTGATCGGTCTCGTTTCGCCGGACCTCTGGATGTAACGGCAACTGACGATACGGGCGCGGTTCTTGCGGGCGCGGCCGTAGCGGTGCTCTTTCCGGATGGCACCTCAGTCGCCAAAATCACGAACAGCGGAGGCGAGGCGCGGTTCGCCCTGCTGAAGAATTTTTTCGGCAACATAACCGTCACGTCCCCGCGGCACCTTGCAGTCATCCTCTCGGATCAACCTTTGAGCGGCAGCCTCACCGCGACCCTGCGCCGTTCCGAAGTAGGCGGTTCGCTCATCCTGAAGGGCAATGCCGGCGAAATACCCGGGCTTGACGGCGGCTTGAATCCGATACTCGATGCCGAAGGCAGAATGTACCTTTACGCGGACAATATCGCGATCAATGGCGGCAAAATCCAGCCAGTGACATTTTCGCTGAACGCGCCGATGACTCTAGAAGACAGCGACGGACATCGCGTATCCGCCTCGATTGTTGCTATCAATGACAGCTCTTCAACCTTGGAATACACCCCAGAGCGCCGCTCGGACAGCCTGCTGCCAGAAGCCGAAGTCACGGTCTTCGATGAGAGCAACAATCCAGTAAGGGGTGCCGACGTGATCGTCGTATTCAGCGATGGGACAGTTGTGGCGGGTGAATCCAATCTGAACGGCATCGCTCGTTTCCACAATCTCAAACAGCAGACATTCGGGCTGTTCGTTGCGCGGCCCGGGTTCGATGGCGCCACTTTGCCAAACCAAGATGGCACGCATCCCATAACGGCCATTATTCATAGCGATCCTTTCGCAAATAGCTGCGTTTTCGTCGGCAGGAAAGGGCAGATTCCCGGACTTCAGGGAACGATTCAACCTATCCTCGATGCCGAAAATCGGCGGTACTTGTACGCGACCAGCTTGGAGGTGAATGGCAACAGTCCTCAGCCGGTTGACTTTGCACTTGGCCAGAAGCTCACTCTCCGAGACGGGAACGGTGTCACGATGAACATGAAAATACTGGCGACGGCCGCCTACGCGTCATTGGTTGAATACTCAAAGGCCGATCAGTAATAGCAATTGCTAGAACTGGTCTCATAGATGACAAGCAGTCGTTCGGGATCTGGTGTTCGTTTGCGTCACCCACCCAATCCGACGAATCGATCAATGCCCTTATCCTACTGACCTGATGGTATAGACTCGGCCCGGCAAGCAGTGTTTGCTACCGTCGGGCGAGGAGGTGGGTTTGAGGCAAAACCGGAAAGCTGTACCAGTTGGAATTAGGGTGCAGGTCAGCGCCTGTCAGTTCCTCGCAGCTCTCATGCCCCGCTGGCGGTCCCCGTGGCCTGTTCGGTATCGCCGACATTGGCGCACCCAGATGATTCACCCGCCGCCGCGCCCACTATAGCCAAGAGCGTTCCACACTGTGTTCGACATAGTCCGGCAGGAGATGGAGACAATCCATGCGTTATCCCAGCGCAGCCTCATCGTGATTAGCGGCCTCCTCTGGAATGACGAATCCTATCCTTCCTTTTGGATCGGAATGCGAAAACCCGTTTGGACCCACCACTTTCTTCGGCCAAACGAGATACGGGGGCCGCAGTGATTACCACAGGAACCATTCGCGTCCCGACAGCGTCGGTGACGCTCCACGAGCTGGATCCGAGCGGTGATCGCCCACTTCCGGAATTTGAGTCGCCGTGAGATTTCATGACGTCCCCACTTGACATCTTGGCTGGTACGAATTATAAGGTTGCAAATCACTAAACAGTTTCCTATGGGAACTGTATAACCTGCGTTGGTTTCTCTCCTTTCCTCTGCGTTGTTCTGCACCTAGACGGATCAGCTGTCGGCGCGGCATCATAGCGCGAGGTCCATTCAGAAGGTAACGACTACATGCATTGACAAGTAGTGACGCGTGCGGTCTGCAGACACGAGCGAATTCGCTCACAAGTCGAAGCACGAATGCGAGGCTAGAAATGCATAGCGTACTGTCGCCGGGGCGCGATGAGATCCGTCGCCACTCAGCAGGCACTGTGCTCCATGTGAATCAGGTCAGGAGCACCATATCCCATGATGGAGTCAACCTGCTCTGGCTGGCCTTAAGTGCCGTTCTTTTTGTTGCGTTCCCGGCATCCGGGCAATCGCCCGTGCCCGTCAGCGATCCTGAAGCGGTAGCACTCGCCGCGAAGTCGATTGCCGCAATGACCGGCGGCCACCCAGTTCAGGATGCAACGCTAACTGGCACCGCCACACGGACCGCGGGCGGCAGCGACACCGGCACCGTGACCCTCAGAGCGCTCGGAAACGAAGAGAGCCGCGTCGATCTCGCACTCACTGGAGGAACTCGCACGGAAGTCAGGGACTCCTCAACCGGTGTACCGCTTGGAAAATGGATTGCCGAGGACGGTAGCTCCGGGACGTTTACTGGACACAACACGTTCACAGACGCAGTATGGTTTTTCCCTCCACTGGGATCGCTGGCGGCCCCATCCGATGTTGTCCTCTCCTACGTGGGAGCTGAGACGAGGGACGGGGAGTCAGTACAGCATCTTCGATCGTACGTCTACCAGCCGCCGCTGCCGGGCCAGCCCAGTCCTAATGCGGAGCAGCTCAGCACAATGGATTTTTACCTTGATGCAACAACTTTGCTGCCCGTCGCTGAGGTGTTCAATCAGCATCCGGATAACAACGCATTGGTCAATATACCGGTAGAAGTGGATTTTTCGGATTATCGGGCATTCTCCGGCGTTCTTGTGCCATTGCACATAGACAAAAGCGTCAATGGCTCGCCGCGACTACAAGTCACCATCACCGGCGCCACCTTCAATTCAGGCTTGACTGATTCGATGTTCACAGCCCAATAGCGAGGCATACCGATGACACGCGCGACCCGCATCTGCCTGCTTCTCGCCCTTGCTTCTGCAAGCGTTTCTGCTCAGGTTTCAACTGGAACGCCACCCTTCAGCACCATCGTCGGTGGTCCGTTTGATGCAATCAACTTGGGGAACCTGAATATCCACTTCACGATCCCAATTTTACAGAAGGCTGGCCGGGGCACCCCATTCTTCTACAATCTCGTTTACGACAGCTCGATTTGGGTGCCGGTCACGTCCAACGGTGTGACGTCGTGGCAACCTGCGACGGACTGGGGTTGGAGTGCTCAGACTGCAGCTATGACGGGGTACGTGTCCTACACGCTGACGTGGGAGACGCTGCCCGGTCCGCCCTGCACGAGCTATACCCAAGACACTTTCAGCAATTATGTCTACCACGACGCGCTGGGACGCGCGCACCCATTTGCGGGATCCATCTGGCAACAAATGCGAACATGCGAACCGCCCGATGAGCGCGTCGTCAACAGTCCTCCCCTTACCGGTACCGCGACAGACGGATCCGGTTATTCCATTAACGCGTTGCCAGGGGCCCTTACTTGGATCACATCCGCGACAGGAGTTCTCTTGGCGTCGCCCGCTAACACTCAGACCGGTTCTGCCACGTATACGGATCCAAATGGCAACGAACTGACGGCCAATTCGAGCGGCCAGTATTTCGACACGTTGTCCGGCGCGACTCCCGTATTGACAGTGACAGGAAGTGGTACCCCATCCAGTCCCAATGAGTACACCTATACCGCACCCTCCGGCGCAAACGCGTCGTATACAGTCAACTATACGCAGTACACCGTGGCCACCCACTTCGGCTTCACCAGCAGTCCCGCAATCGCCGAATACGGGCCAACCAGTGTGGCCCTGGTGAGCAGCATCGATCTGCCGGATGGGACACGCTATTCCTTCACCTATGAGCAGACACCCGGCTCCTGCACACCGCTCAGCGGGACCTACTCTGCCCACTGCGTTACCGGACGCGTCGTCGCAGTCACGCTTCCAACCGGTGGTAGTATCACCTATACGTATACAGGGGGTACTCACGACACAGGGATTTACAGCGATGGATCCACGGCTGGTCTCACACGGCAGCTTTCGCCTGGCGGAATATGGACCTATACCCGAGCCCTGAACTCCGGTACACCGGGACCCGGGTCCGCCTGGACTACGACGAGCGTAGACCCCGAAAATAACAATACCGTTACTAGTTTTGCGGAAGATTCCACTACGACAACCTCCGAAACAGTGGCGACGTACAATATGTATGAGACCCAACAGCAGATATATCAGGGGAGCATCTCGTCGAGCAACCTGCTGCAGACTGTTCTTGATTGCTATAACGCCAATTACTCGACCTGTGCCACAGCGAGTGTCAGCTCACCCATCGGTATGATTGACAAGTACACCGAGCTGCCTAGTGGCTCTACGCGTCTTTCACAGACCGAATATAACGGATCCTTTCCGAGTTCCGGGCTACTCAGCGAGGACGACGACTACGACTATGGCGTGTCCACTGGCACAGCCCCCGGTACTGCACATGAAATCCAACAGACACTAATCGGATACGCGTCGCTAGGCAACGGTATCATTGGGGCCGTTGACTCCGTGGTTGTCAATGACTGGAGCTCGGGATCCTCGCATACTATCGCGTCTGTAACTTATACTTATGATCAGACGCCCGTCACTGCAACCTCGGGGACCCCACAACATTCGACAATCTCCGGATCGCGCGGCAACGTAACAACCGTCGCCGCTGAGGCCAATAGTGGTACGACGCTGTACCAGACGTTCAGCTATTACGACACAGGAATGCTCAATCAATCGACGGGCTTGAGCACCTCGGCATCGTCTCCGGGACCAACTACGACGTACAATTACAGCTCATCCGGCTCCTGCGGGAATTCCTTCCCCACCTCCATCTCCGAACCGCTGAGCCTCAGCCGATCAATGCTCTGGAATTGCACAGGAGGAGTACAGACCAGCCTCATCGACGAAAATGGCAAGACCACGACGACGACTTATAGCGATCCATATTTCTGGAGACCGAGTAGCTCCACCGACCAGGAAAGTAATACGACTACATACGCGTACAGCGGCCAGAGTTCGGTCGAGTCGAAATTGCTCTTCAACGGAGGCAGCTCAGCGATCGACGTTCTCTCAACGGTTGACGGTTTGGGCCGGCAGATCCTAAGCCAACAGAGGCAGGGCCCTAGTGCGACAACCTTCGATTCATACGAGACGGACTACAACAACGTGGGTCTGATCAGTCGATTCACCATGCCGTATAGCGCATCCGCCGGCACGACGAATTCTTCAGCGCCGGCAGTGCAGGAATCCTATGATGCCCTCGGCCGCCCGCTGACGATTTACGACGCAGATGGTGGCATGACGTCTTACACCTACACCAACAACGACGTTCTGCAAACTGTGAGCGGTAGTCAGACATTCAAGAAGCAGTTTGAATACGACGGACTCGGACGACTGACTTCGGTCTGCGAGATTTCAACGACGCTTCCCGAGGTTGGAACTTGCGGCCAAGCATCACCCCAATCGGGATACTGGACAAAATACACGTATGACGCGCTTGGCCATCTTCTCACGGTGACGCAGAACGCCCAAGCCGGCACCGGCCAGCAGTTCCGCTCATACTCTTACGACTGGCTTGGGAGGATGACGTCGGAGTCCGACCCCGAGATTGGCGATAGCGGCTCGGACGGCAGCATCACCTATAAGTATGACGCAGTTTCGCCCTGCGCGGACGGCAGCAATTATTCCTATCCCGGCAATCTTGTGGAGCGGATAGACAACGCGAACAACGCCACCTGCTACGCTTACGACGCCCTAAACCGTCTCGTTCGTGCGGGTAATAGCGCCGCCAGCAATACGACTCTGCGCGAATACGTCTATGACTCAGAGAGCAGCTACCCATCCGGCGTGAGTGTTGCCAATGGCGCAACCAGGATGGTCGAAGCAAAGACAATCAATACATCCAACATGAGCAGCCTCGTGACCGATGACTTTCTTGGCTATTCTCCACGAGGCGAACTCACGGATTTCTACGAGGAAACGCCACACTCGGATGGTTATTATCATACTTCGACCTCATATTGGCCGTCTGGTGCCCCTGAAACGCTCAGCGGCATCCCCGGGACACCGACACTTTACTACGGAGCGAGCACTGGTAGCGGGCTCGACGGCGAAGGCCGCTATACACAAGTCACGGCAAGCTCAGGCACTAACCCCATATCGAGTGTCACGTATGCGGCGACGAGTTCTCCAAACCCGCTCGACTCCCTGACAGGAGTGATATACGGCTCGTCTGACAGTGATAGTTTTACATACGACCCCAATACCGGAAGAGAGGAATCCTATACTTTCTCTGTTGCTGGGAAGACAGATGTCGGCACGTTGTCATGGAACCCAAATGGTACTCTCGACACTCTCAATATCGCCGACAGTATACCTGGAACTTCCGACTCGCAATCCTGCTCGTTTACATATGATGACCTTGGCCGCGTCGGCGGGAAGGATGCGAATGGGTACAGCGTCGACTGCGGCTCGGCATGGCAGCAATATTTCTCGTACGACGCATTCGGCAACATCACGAAGTCCGGTGACCTCACGTTCCAGCCAACCTATTCTTCCGCCACAAACCAATTCACTGTGAGTGGCCTGACTGTCCGTTACGATGCTGATGGCAACCTTTTAGCTGATAATCTGGGCAATTCGTACACTTGGGATCCCAATTGGGGCAATATGACCTCGGCCAGCGACGGGTCCACGACCGTAACCGCCACCTACGACGCGCTCGGCGATGTCGTCGAACAGGATAGCGGTTCTACGTATACTGAGATCTTGTACAGCCCACTTGGGAAGGTCGGACTCATGAACGGCGGCTCTCTTGAAAAAGGTCTGATTGCACTGCCTGGTGATGGCACGGCTGTTTATACGAGTACCGGTCTCGCATATTTTCGGCATCAAGACTGGCTTGGCAGTTCGCGGCTGGATTCAACTCCGTCACGCACGCTCTACTCGAGCACTGCCTATGCTCCATTCGGAGAGACATACGCAGCAACCGGAACAGGAGATCCTTCGTTCACCGGCGAAAACTCTGATACTGTTACGAGCCTCTATGATTTTCCTGCGCGAAGGCTAAGTCCTTCGGAGGGCAGATGGATCTCGCCAGACCCGGCAGGATTGTCGGCAGTAGTGCTCTATGATCCGCGAACATTTAACCGGTATGGCTACGTCGGGAATAACCCCTTGGCGCTCACTGACCCATATGGCCTCTTCTCGCTCCCACCGCAGCCTGTTGCGCCTGACCCTGATTGTGGTACCGACGCCTGCATGTGCATTTACTACGGAATATTTTGTGGCGGTGGAGGTGGTAGTGGCGGAGGAGGTGGTAGCGGCGGAGGCGGCGGTAGCCAAGGTGTTGCCCCAAATAACGTAACCTGCGCTGGAAAGACGACGCTAGTCAACGGAAACATTCGAATTCAGGCGAACTCTCAGGGTGTGATTACTGCTATTGGAGTCCCCTTGACAGGCGCCTCCACGTATGCAAGCGGCCCACTTACTGTGTACCCAAACACGATTCTGGGGATTGGTCTGGAGAATAACGGAGCGCTGTCCGTCGCGGTCAATAATCCGATCTACTACTCCACTGGCGTCTTTGGGGCTTACATCTCTTCGGCGACATACAACAATGGCGCGTTCACTCAAGTCAATGGGACGCGGGCCATCCTTGGAATTCCGTTGAGTTCCGCCGAGACGCCCTCATCCTATCTGCAAAACCTCTTCAACGCCAATTCGAGTCTCTCTAATACGGCGGGAGCACTCCAATCTGCAGCGCAGTTGGCGCAACAGCTTATAGGCTGCAAAGTGACCAACTGAGGAGTAGAACAATGACGAGACGCACACGTTTGGTCGGCTGGATCGTAATCCTCGTTGCTGTGGTTGCCGGGATCGTCTGGTGGCAATATGCGAAGCTGGGCAGAGGACTTCGGACGATGCCGGCAGGAACTGCCGGAGAAGTTCTTATCAGTTCGCTTTCGAAAGAAGTGTTAGCTCCAGGAGTTGATGGAACCATCTCGCAATCCAGTCCACACGGGCCACTTCTCGACCAGTATCGCAAGAACCCAGAAGTCGTTCGCCAACGCTACCGACTTGTGATGACCTGGGTACACGCGAGCAGGATTTTCAAGGCCATCGGTCAGGACCCGTCCTTCAAGGACAAAATGGTCAGCAGCGCGTCCCTTCCGAGCATCCCTGCGGCGGACCGTGCCGATGGCTGGGGAAATCCCTATTGTATTTTTGCCGGTCCCGATCAGATGACCTTCCTTAGCAGTGGCGGAGATGCTGCGCTTAACTGCGATTCGTTGCGGCAGACCGCAGAGCAGGCTGCATCAGTATCAAAAGATTCCCGCCTGACCAAGGACGGGAATCTTTTGGTGGCCGTTTACAAGCGTGATGGGGACCCGCTTCTCAGCAAGGTATCTGCCCTGCAGTCGAGGCCGTAGTGGGCCAGCCGATATCGTCGCCGCCTCGTGGAGGCGCGTGCTTCGGTGTCTGGGCCGACATCCCGAAGTGCGCGGTGCTTTGCACCGGCAGAAAGTAGAGACGTCACCCCCGGTGGATTTCGTGCAGCGAATTTGCGAATCCACAGCGCTGCGTGTCATCATGAACGATTTCTCCTGGCCTTCCGGACTTGCAGGTGGAGTGCGGCTTGCGAAGCAGTAGCTGGGGCTGGTGAAGGACAAGGCACGGGTGGCCCCGAGTACTCCTGAGCGCAACTCTACTAAGCCGAGGAATTCGCGCCATTCCGGTGTAGTCGAATTTGTAGCGGTCGGAGCCTCCGAGAACCTTACGAAGCTACAGAGTTCAGGAAGACGGCTGCAACAGGTTCAATCAAAAGCCTTAACGATCAATAAATGTCAACAGGTTTCAATAGGCTCCGAGAAGCGGTTCGGGACCAGGGGGTCGGAGGTTCAAATCCTCTCTCCCCGACCATAAACTGCTGATTCGGTTAGGCTCGATTCTCGCGGTTCCCGCAAATTCCACAATCTACAGTGCGAGTTTTGTGTCCTAGTTGTGTCCACGCACTGCTCAACCGCAGCGGCCATTGACCGGAACACGGCCCATGAGGGTGTTTGCACCTCCGACGGCTCTGGTATCCCTGCACTGTCATACCCTTCGATCAGCGGAACGCCTGCGTCACGGCCCTTGAGAGGGCCAGCGTCGGAGAAGATATTGTGCCGTTCGCAGATTTCCTGGCAGAACTGGTTCGCAAGCGGGTGGCTGGAGAACCGCTCCCCGCGGTGCCCGAGACTCACAAACATTGAGGACGCCCCAAGTGACCTTGCTCAGTTTTGAATTTGAAGCCAGCCTCAAATTTGGCTAATCGATCGCGTCTAGACTTTCACGCAATGGCCGAGTTCGAACACGAAGGGATTGAGGTCTTTAGCCTATTGACGTCTTGCGCGCCTAGGTTATATTTCCTAGATCAGTTTCTTTCCCGTGCTTTGCAAAAATCTTGTCGTGTGGAGACGAGCCTGTGTACTCCCGGTCGTGGATTCCATTCGTTTTCTTAGTGCTGTTGGCTCTGGCAGTGTCAGCTTTCGGACAGTGTGGCCAGACTACGATTACAGACCCTGCGGAGTTTAATGCCTATCAACTCGCTATGACACAGGCCGATCCAGCCACCAAAGCAGCAGCAATCGAGAATTTCCTAGCTGCATATCCCGGGTCTCAAGTGAAAATCAGCGCACTGGAATCCTTAGTCAAAAGCTACGCCGCTCTTAATTCGAAAGAGAAAGCGTTAGACGCTGCTCGGAGACTCGTACAGGCCGATCCCACAAGTCTCCTTGGACTTGGGTTCGTCGTTTGGGCCGAGAACACATTGGCGAACGGCGACCGAGAGATGCTATCCGATGCGGCTTCGACGGCTCAGACAGCCCTAAACGCCCAAAAACCGGCATGTATGACAGATGCGGAGTTTCAGGCGATTCGGAATGCGTTTATCCCTTCGCTCAACTACGCGGTCGCTCATGATCCAGCCAAGCAAGTTCCGGTCGAGCAGATAATACACCAGATGGTTTCGGATTCGCGTAACACGCTGGGCATTGGCGATAGCCTGTTCGCTCTCCGTTTCGGCTCGATAAATGACGCGCAGTTGGTTTGGAAGGAGATGGTGGGGACGACCGCAGACCTTTATGGAAAGGTGATTTCGGCGTCGTCAACGTCTCTCACTGTCGATCCGTTTGGGCACGGCGACGAAGTGCCTGTGACTGTGAAGTTGACGAGTCCGCTGCCCGACGCTCCGAGCCAAGGAGCGCAAGTGAACTTTAGCGGCATGTTCGATTCATTCACGGATAGCCCACGGGCTGTGGTCATGCGGAATGGGAAACTCGATGCTCCGCAGACGAAAGTGGCATGGACTAAACGCGCCGAAACTGTCGACCTGGCGGAATTGGGAGCACGCGCTGGCGGCGGGGAAGTCAAGGCTCAGGTGGAACTAGGTTCTCGGTATGCGGTCGGCAAAGATGTTACGAAGAATTATGCGCAGTCCCTTTCATGGCTCCAGAAGGCTGCGGTACGCGGCAATGCCGAGGCAGAATACGACCTCGGAATGATGTACTACCACGGCCTTGGCGTTAAGGCGAATTACACTCGGGCGGCGGGCTACTTCCAAAAAGCAGCGGCGCAGAACTATTCAGGGGCTTCAGCGGCACTGCAGAAAGCGCAGTACGCACAGGCGCACGGTATTGCAGCGGTACAGCCTACACATCAACCTATGCTCCGGCGGACCGGGTCGGAACCTGTGAGTGTGCCAGAGCAGACGTTTGTCGCCTTCTCATTCTCTTCGCCGGGAGTTGACGATTTCGGAGGAGACGGGGCGTGGGGCGCCGCACTCAATCGGAATGAGCAGACTGCAATTGATCAGGCTGTCAACACTTGCGCTGGGAGCTCACAACGCCCCGATTGGTGCGAAACCGATGGCCGCTGGCCAGTCTGCCAGGCAGACGGCCAACCAAAATGGGTTGCTCTGGCAATCAACAACGACGGAACGCGCCAAAACTGGGCAGACGGTGAAGCAATTGGGTATGAGACACAATCCGATGCGGCTCAATGGGCAGTTTCGAATTGCAACCACACTGGATGCCATGTCGTTTGGAGCCAAGCTGTAGGGTGTGGCGCGCCCGTTGAGCGCGGCTCATGTGCAGCGATTGAGACGGGGGAAAGTAATATTTCAGGGGCGCGGCTTAGCTTTGGCCTGAGTTCGGGCGCACTTAGCGAAGACGAAGCGATTGCACAAGCACACGATCAGTTGACTGCTCACGGGGGAATCGATCCCATGTACCCAGCAAGGAATAATTTCGTATACCACCGTTGCGGCTCCCACGGCGCATTCGCCGTTGTGGATGGAGTCGACCCTCCAGGGGACATTTACTGGTATTCCTGGGGAGAGGGAGATACCGTAGAGAGCGCAGTTCAGAAGGCCATGGCCAACTGCACCGAATCATCGAATCATAAAGACCTGCCATGCCGAATCGTTAGCTCTTGGTAGAGATCACTTTCGCTAGAGAAAGGGGAGCAGTCCGGCGAGCAGCCCGTATCTCCGGAACGCGCCCCAGCCAGGTGCCCCAGGGCCGAGGGCAGCAGAACGATGAAGAAATTGACTAGGAAAATTCGGGATGCTCCCCCAACGGATTCAGCCTGAGCGCTACTCGGTTATTTTTGGTAGCAAATCGGTGGCATTTAACGCTAATTGAGCTGTTTTTGCCGGTTCAGCCGATTAATAACCTCTTTGTCGTCAACAAAACGCCACTCGGGACATTCCATGCCACAGTGGCTAGGCCATAGGAATCAGAGTGTTGCAAGGTATCACAGGGTACAGAAAGAGCGCTGAGGAAAGTTTGGAACATCCCTCAGTGCCCTGATTGTGCCCTTGTTGTTTTTGGGACGAGGGTGAGACCTCAACGCTGTTCTAGCTGCGCTCGTTCGGCTGGCACCAACGAGTACGCGCATGGCTCAGGTAGCGGTTCGAAATGCGAGTCCGCCTTAAACAATCGGAACCCCGGCATGATGCTGGGGCACCCAGGCACCTCCGCCTTCCAGTCTAAACGTCGCCATGAATTCTGAAGTAGGTAAAACCGCTTCTAGGAGCGGCCACTCTCGTGCCGCTCGTTATGTTCACAGCCATATCCCTGTACACCTGACGGCTCTGGTCGTCGAAGCGCATCCACACTCGCAGAATTTGTCTTGTGCTGACCAAAGTTACGCCTGTTCCTGCGTTTCTCCACTCTCTCAAAGTCTCAGGCGACAGGCTTGCGACGTACTCGAACACACTTCCCGTAGCAATGCACTCCGACATTCCGAATACGTTCCCCGCCTCGCTGCGGAAGTCAACGCGAGTGAAATGAATGGTAGGTTCCGTGCCCGTTAAGCAAATGGAAAGGGGCTGATTCGCATCTGCTTCACCCTTGACGGAAATCGAAGCCGCTCTCGCTCGACTCACCAAATCATCAGCCTGTTCCTGCCGTTTCATCCGGGCATCTACGCTGGCAATGCCGGAGCGGACTTCCTCAAGGTGAGCCGTGTTCTGCTCGACCCGAGCCAAATCGTCTTGCGTGGGAGCCTTCCTGCCGTAGTGGAACGTTGCCCACGCGGCTGCGATGCCGACGGCGAGGGTCGCAATTGCAACCACCAGCGTCCAGATGGCTATGGGGTCAGCGGTGAGCAGGATAAGGCCGAGCATGGCTCGGATTATACTTCTGCCCCGCTCGGAGACTCATTACAGACATTCTCAAGAGGGTGCTCGGGCGTTAAGCTGTCGGTGTTGTTTAGTGGGGGCACACGGATCGTCTCAAGGGGAGGAATCTATGCGCCTGAGGATTGCCACGACCTTCGCAATCTTGTCAGCCTTTGCTATATCGGCGTCTGCCCAGTCAATTGCCGCCACGGAGGCTGCTTCCCACGTTGGCGAACACGCGACTGTTTGCGGTGTCATTGCCGGTGAGCACACGGCCACCAACGGCCGAGGCACTCCAACGTTCATCAACCTGGACAAGCCGTATCCCAACCAGGTTTTCACCATTCTGATTTGGGGGGAGAACAGGGCCAGCGTCGGCCGTTTTCCCGAAACGGGAAAAGTCTGCGTCGTCGGTACCATCACCCAGTACCATGGCAAGCCGGAAATCGTAGTGCGCGATTCTCACGGCTGGTATGTTCCGAAATAGCGGAAGGAGCAAGCCGTGTCTCTGAAGAGCGGAGCAAAGAAGCACTTGGCGATGCGACAGGCGGCAGGGAAGGCGCGTCGGGAACTATCAGCCCTTGAGGGCTTTATATCGCGGTACGTCGAACGGGGAACGGATACCCTTGGAGCCGAACTCACGCGGACGCAGTTCCGTGTAAAGCTGACAGAACAGACCGACGCATTACGTCGGCGGATTGAAGAAGTCGCGACGTATGCGGTGCTCGAAGGATGACATAGCACTACGCAACTGATCCCACCATGCCCCTCCGATCCCGCCGCATCGATCCCCGTTCCTTCGATCTCTCCACGCCGTGCCCGCTCTGCGGATATCGTATCCAGCCCGCAGAAATCCTGCGAACAGGATGGAGTACGATCCGTTGCCCGTCATGCGGGAAGGACTTCGATTCGATGGCTGGGAAGAAACCGGTGAGCACGTCCTGAAGGGGATGAGAACAAGAGTCGGGAGCGAGCCTCAGACTTGGTAGCGACGATTTCCGATTGACTCATGGGAAGATGAATCATGGATCAAAGAGAACTGATGCAGGTGATTGGCGGTTCGACGATCAGCGATGATGAGGTTGCCGTCTTCCCCGCTGCCCGAATTGAGGTTGATGGTCTGGATGAGGACCAGATAGTGTTGACTGTTCACTTTTACCGGAGCCCAGAAGCGTTTGATAGAGAGGAGACACACTTTCTCAAGTTCCTCGTCCCGATTAACGGCGCACTCGGTCTCTCGCAGATGCTGACCTCTACCGTCGCCGGTCTGCGTAACAAGCCCTGCGGGAGTTAGGTATGTGTGGCCGCTACTACCGCCGATCCGACAAGCAGCGCATTGCTGAAGCCTTCCGTATCGGGATGCCGACGACATTCGACATCCTGCCGTCGTACAACGTCGCGCCGCAGAGCTTCCAGCCTGTGATCCGGCTCGCCCATGAAACGGGCGAGCGGGAATTCGCCCAAATGCGGTGGGGTCTGGTTCCCTTCTGGTCGAAGGATGCCAAGATCGCATACTCGACGATCAACGCCAAGGCGGAGACAGTCGCCACGAGCCCGACGTTCCGCGAGGCCCTAAAGCGCCGCCGCTGTCTGGTACCAGCCGATGGGTTCTACGAATGGCAGAAGCTGGACGCGAAGAACAGGCAGCCCTACGCCATCGGCCTGAAGGATGGAGCACCCCTCGCGTTCGCCGGTCTCTGGGAGTGGTGGACTGATAAAGCGACGAATCAGCCGCTTGAAACCTACACCATCATCACCACCGAGCCGAACGAACTGACCGCGCCGATCCACAACAGAATGCCCGTGATCCTGGCCCCGCGCGACTACGAGCGGTGGATGGCCCCCGCTGATCCGGCCCGGTTGCCGGTGGACCTTCTCAGACCCTACGACGCGGACCAGATGAAGTCATGGAAGGTGAGCGCCGCCGTAGGGAACGTGCGGAACAATACGCCGGAGTTGTGTGTGGAGGCAGACTGACAGCAGGAACGCGACCCCAGCGCGACCGCGATCCGCACGTTCATCATCATACTTTCACGCTGGCCGGGCGGGTATCGGCACGCGGCCGAAGTTGGCGCGGTGGTGGCGATTAGCTTCGGATTCGCGCCGATGGTCTGGAAAGCAGTGAAGCGAGGCAACGATGACCCTGGATTCCAGAAAGGTCAAGGAAATCAGAAGACTCTTTGAGCAGTTCGCCAAGAAGCTGCCCACAGTCGAAGAAGCGGGGGCCGTCCGCGAATCGCAGCGACCCGGTCCAATAGAGGGACACCTGCTGGTGCGAGGAAATATCGTTCTAACGGGCCTATTGGCGAATGCCTATGTAGACCTCGTGAATAAAGTTCATGCCTACCTTCAGGACGAAGGCACTTGGAGCAAGCCATCTGTCGATGATCTCCTTATGACGAATATCATCGCAGTCTTCAATTCTCCCACGGGACAGCGAGCAGAGACGATCCACGATCGGTCCAAACAGTTGGTTGACATTCTCAAGGTCGCGCCTACGGAATGGATTGTTGATCTGCAGATCGCAGGTGTCCAGCCTGACTGCGCAGGCGTCAAATTCGGGAAGATCGAATTCACAGTTGACAAAATTGATCTCAGTCGGTTTCAGCCGACTCAAGGGATCGCGGACGTAACATTGGCGCGAACGACTGTCGCCGCAATAGATCAGGAATCGGCCAAACTCGCCGCAGAACACCTTGTTGATCATCATCTCGCGATACTAAATGCACTCTGCACAGATTGGCTGCCGTCTCGCATCCACCTATTCAGGGGCGAAAACAAGCCACCGATGTGGCAAACTGTGAATCGCCTTCGGAAGCCAACAGAAAACAAATGGGCACACGGCTCCCAAAGCAGAATCACCGGTACTCTGCTGACGAAAGCGGAACTGCTAAATTTCCTTCAGCTTCGTGGCGGGAATCGCGTGAGCGATTTCTTGGTCAATCCAACAACCTTCGGCAATCGCCTCATCGTCGGGTACCGAACTGCAGGAACAGCATGTGTGGAGGAGGAACCATCCTTGGCATTCTTGCTGTTTGCCATCGCATTGGAAAGTGTCGTCCTCGGCGGTCATGACAAAGCAGAAATTACTTTTCAGCTTCGTGCCCGAGTTGCACATCTTCTGGGCGAAACGGCAGAGCACCGAGGGGTGGTCTTTGACCGGGTTCGTAATCTCTATGATGTGCGCTCCAAGATTGCACATCAGGGTATGAGCGAAGTCGCCGAAGCAGAACTGGAGGAGATGCGGTTGGTCTGCCTCGCCAGTCTGAATGTCCTAACCGTCTCGCCAGACTTCGCCAGTGCCCAGACGAGCAAAGACCTAGAGGAGTGGTTCCGCCTGAAATTGCTTGGGGCTGGTGTGCCGTCCAAGTAAAGGGCTCGCGAGTGTCCGTTATCTTGGAGACCGCACTTTTCGTATTCACACGCGGTCTACTGCTCGACCATCTCGCTGGCGGGGCTGTTTCGTCGTTCGAGCTTCCCGGGGTCCTCGATCCAAGAAGTAATCTCCGCCATCTGGACTTCAAAGCTCCTGTGTGAGGGTTGAGGTCGACCGGACGAGTGGGGGAGAGATGGCAGAGGACAAGGTGGTACGAAACCAGCAGATGGCAGAAGCCTGCCACGACGAGACGGCTGAGGTCGTGCTCACCGAAGAAATCGCCACGCTCTGGTCTGCGCAGCGTGACCATGCCGCTGCAGCCCGGCGCACACGGGAGGAACTGAAGACCCTCCGCCGCGACCTCGGCCAGCGGCTGCACGCGGTGAAGGTGCTCCTCGTGCAGACTGGCCGGGGCGGTCGCTGGGCTGCGTACCTCCGGGAGCAGCGGATTCCCCGTGCCACGGCGAATAGGCTGGTGCAACGCCACGAGGAGACGCTGCAGCCGGTGACCGAAAAGCGTCTCAGTGAGACGATTTCGCCGTCGATCGAGCAGGAGATTGAAGCCCTTTTCAAGAAGCTCCGTCCCCAACTCTTGAAGGTGCTGACCACGCAGGAGGCTGCGTTCCAGTTTGTCGTTGAGATGCTATGGCTCCCCGGCGTTGACGGTGATGTCACCGATAAAGGGGCCTTGATCTACCGGCCCGGCGAGTCCGGCTCCTGCGAGGCTGCGGCTGCTGACCGGGAGCCGCTAGTACCGGTAGAGGTCGAGTAGGCGCTCCGGGCTTTTTGGACCAGGCTGGCGCGGCGGTGAAAAGCTATCTCGGCTCACGCCTTCAGCCCGATTTCAGTGTTCCAGCCGGGCAGCAAGAGAAATTGCCACCTCCCATCGTTCCAAGTATTTTGGGATTGACTGTTCGGCTTCGCAAGATACTGATTACTCTTTGTCTCGGCCATCCCAGTGCGCACGGACCGTCTTCACCGTGTGCCAGAGTACGAAGGCCGTCGGCAGCAGTATCAGCAATGACAGCACTGCCGGAACCACATCGAGCCGCAGGATCGCCACCACCAGCGCCGACAATGCAAAGATCACCACCAAGGCCTCAAACACCATAAAAGCGACATCGACATCAACGTCGTACCAAGGCGGTCCATCGTCCATTTTGCAGACCCTACGCTCACAGATCGCGTGCAAGAATAGGAAGACCATCGGCACCAGCACCAGCAAGCCAATCGCCGCACAAACCATCTCCCGCTTCGAGATTGCCCACGATACCCCCACAATGCAAAGGCCACCACTACGGCCTCGAACGCCAGCACCAGCATCATCGCCGGCACGTCAACCAAATCCAGCTTCAGGATTGCGGGCATCACGGCCAAGAATAGCAACGCCACCACGACGGCTATAAGCCCTATGAACAGTATCGCCATCACCCTCCCGCCGCGCCGGATGCCAGCGTAATGCCCGTTGCTCTCCTCCCCCAACAGGCAAGCGGCCCAGCCTGCGCGACAGCCGTCAACGCCTGCTACGAACATCGCGGAATTCTCCGATGGCACGCGCTGTAGAATCGGATCGAGGATGCGCCGGGCATGAGTTCAACTGCAATCCCGAAATCTCATAGGGACACGATCCTGAATTACCTGCGGAGCGCTGGGGTGCCAGCGCCGGTGAAGAACCTCCCCGACTTTATTAGGCAGATACAAGATGTCTCCGACCGCTGGCAGAAGGAAGATTGGAAGCAATACGAGTCTGACGAAGAGGAATTGCTTAACCCGGTGCGGATTGTGGGCCAGATTTGGTTCCGTGGTCAGCCCGATCTCACACTTTCTCTGCGTCCTGGACTGTACCGGGAGAAGACATATCAGAACTTGCGGAAGTTGTCCGGGAGTCCAACCCCAAGCAGTGTTGATGCGTACCGGTTCGTAGAACTCTTCGACCTTGAACATGAACTGCGTGTGGATTTCACAAGTTTCGGACAGCTTCTGAATCAGGCGAAGCAAGCCCAAACGGGAGCCGATTGGTATTTTCTGATGCAGCATCACGGAGTTCCTACCCGTCTGCTCGACTGGACGACCAATGCTCTCGCAGCGCTGTTTTTTGCACTCGATGGTTATAGGCAACATCGCGAGGAGACCGACGCCGGGGCAGATTCGGGAGTGACTGTCGCTGTCTGGATGGTGGACGCCTACTGGCTGGCCCAAGAACTCAGTGACGAATGGAGTGCGCCTCTACTCGCCTGGTCATCAGATGCCACGAGATACATTCCGCCTTTGGAAACTCTAATCGATAAGATGGGCGATTCCAGAGCGCTGCTTCCCGAACATGCCATGCCAATTGAGCCTCCGGCACTTCATCCCCGTGTCGCGGCTCAGGAAGGCAGGTTCATAATTTTTGGTCGGACTGAGGACCTTATGGACGAGGAAATCCGCCTTGATCTGTTGCCCGACTGCTCGGGAGTGGAGGAAATGCGCCTCACTCAGATCGGCTTTGCGGTTGAGGACGTGGATTTCGTCCTTAGGGACCTAGCGCAACTCGGAATTTCGAGGCGAACCCTATTCCCCGATTTTGCCGGTCTTGCCGATTTCGTCAAATGGAAGCACTTCCACAAATTGCGTGGATATAAGTTGTAGCCAATAAATGGCCGAACATAGCAAGGAAGGGTTCAGGTCGCCATTTCTGGCAAACTGCCATAGAAGCCGGTAAGACCAGCGGCTCACCGCAACTTGGTGAGGCAATCAAAGCGGGTGGATGTGGCTGCTGTGCTTCTTCGCAGCCCACTGGAAAAGGCCGCCGCACGCCTCGCGGCGAGCGCATTGCTCGCAGGCTGGCAGGTACAAGTTCTTCCAGTCCGAAATTGACTTCCTCGCGTACCCCCACAACTCAGGTTGCAGGACGCAGAGTTGATGGTTGTAGATTGAGACTGTGATCCCCCGTTCCGACAAGAAGCGAACGGCGGCGGCGAGTTCCAACTGGTAATCGAACGGGTCGATCCAAAGCTCTGCAACATTTCGTGCTGTGTAACCGACAAACTCCAGACCCATCAGGGCCACATGTTCTGCGAACGGCAGGTTCCGGAAGATGAACTCAGCGAGGCGTGCCAGCCGGGGCACCGTCAACCGATGCAATACAATCCGAACTTCGACTCTGATCCCGTGACGGGCCGCCTGATGGAAGCCTGATAACGTCTGGTCGAAAGCACCTTTGGCCTGTACCACGTAATCGTGATCACCAGCTACATCCGAGTAAAGGGGAATTCCAAAGCTGAGGTCCGGGTGCCCCAATTCGGCGATTCGGGCGCAGTACTGAGGCCAAGCAAGAGTCCGACCATTACTGAGAATGTGGATCGCCGTAGATGGTAGCAGTCGCTTGGCCTCGTCAAGCAGATCGAAAAGATGATCGCCGAGCAGCGTGGGCTCACCGCCCGTAATAGTGAGATATTCGGGCTTTGGATTCATCAGGCGGATCAGTTCTCGGTTCCGAGCCGTCAGAGCATCCACGTCATCATGGTCCTTCGGTGGCTGCGAGCACATCAGGCAGTTGCTGCTGCATCGCTCTGTGACAAACATCGAGTGATGCTTCTCTCTTGGACGGTAAAGGGAGCGCACAAAGCCGTTCGGTTCCAGCACAACCACATCGCCGTCAGCAAACGTCAGCACCTCACGGAGCCTGTCAACCACAGGTAGGGATGTTGGTGCCGAACCGTAGGCGAGAACGCCGCGATAGCCAGTCAGGTCCTGGATCGCCCCATCGCAATCTTGCAACAAACGAATGTGATGAACGCGTTCGGACTGCGGCAAATCGTGGGCCGCTATGCGCCCAACGACACCTTCCGCGAAGTTCCGGGCCGACCCGGTGGTCGTCAGGCGCACGGCACCTCCAGAGAAGGCAGCGGACGTCCAGTGAGCCATGCCCAGAAAATCCCCATCGTGGCGGGATCATCCTGGGCGATGTACGAGAACAGATGCTTTATGGACTCCATGTTCCGTGCACAGAAATCAGATGACGGGCGATGGCCGTACATGTCGCCCTGAGTGGCATGATGGAAGATCGGATCAGCGCCACAGTATGCCTGGAATGCGCAGTCGGAACACCCGACCAGCGTTTGATTGCACGACGACTCAAACATCGCGAGCGCGGCGTCGCTGGTCAGCAGGGTGCGGCGTGTGTCCTTGTGCACGTTCCCGAGGCGGAAAGTATTGTCCCGCATCTCGGCCAGCATTCTCGACTCGTCCGACGCAAAGACGTTTCCGTCATAGTTGTAGACGAGAACGTTCCAAGCTTCACCGGCGGGCGACTGCAGATCGACATAGCCGGTTCCATAGGGGGTGAGAATTTTCGTTAGAAGAATCTGGGTGTAAATCTCAGCCAGCCGATAGCCGGAGCGGTTGATTTCCAAAATGTGCTTGAGGCCTCGCTTGTAGAACTCCAGGAACCGTGCCATCTCGTAGCCTGTTCGCTTTCGGGACTTAACAGCGAATCCGTACGGGCTGATCGGGCGCAAAAAGATCGTGTGGAACTCCTGCCGGACGTACTCGTCGATGATCTCCTCAACGTGGTCCAGCGATGCGGAAGTGGTGGTCATTAACGCGGCGACGTTCTCCACGCCGACGATCTTCCGGGCGCGTGCGATGCCATCTATGGCCCGCTCGTAGCTGTCATTCCCCGGTCGCGGACGGTTCTGATTGTGAAGAAATGCAGGCCCGTCCAGCGAGGTAGAGACTTTCACTCCTTCATCCGCCAGATATTGAAGCATTTCATCTGTTGCAACGGCCAGGTTCGTCGTCACGACCAAGTCGAGCATCTTGCCTCGTTCCTTCGCCATCGCTTTTGCCCGTGGAACCAGGTACCTGATCATGTCAAACGCCAGGAGCGGCTCGCCCCCCTGCATCTCCAGCGTGAGGTGCGGTGCTGGCGAATCAAACATGAGAGCCAACGCCCGATCCGCCGTTGCGGTGCTCATGTCGAACTCACCTTTCGCTGCCCCCTGCCGCGACACCTGACAGTAATGACAGGAGTGTTCGCATCGGAGGGTTACAACGAAGATATGCAGCTTGGTTCCACCGTAGATGTGCTGGAACTTTGTCCGGATTTTAGCGGCGAGTATGTCCAGAAGGGGCGAGGAGGTGTCGTCGTACAGGAAGTGCTTGGCCTTCAGGTCTTTGTAAAGCTCTGTTGTGGCGGCAAAAGACCCGCTGACGAGGGCGTGGACAGTTCCTTCGGGTGCAAACAGGTATTCTCCGGCCTCGTTGACCAGGAGTTCCTTGCCGAAGAGACGCGTGAATCGGAAGGGCAGGAGCGAAACCGAATTGGGGACCGGCGCAAAGTTCTCAGCGGGATAGAACGTTCGGGGCATGCGGGCTCACCATTAGCCGCTGGCATTACTGAGAATCTTGAATAGGCCGTCTGGCTTCTCCTCTTCTATCGGGTCCCCGAAGACGCCTTCGGGAGAGTCCTCCAGTACACCTGCCTCCGCAAAGGCCTTTGCCAAAAGCAGTTCCCGAATTGAAGTCGTACGCGCTTCGATACGCTCTCTGAGCGTGAAGTCTGTCGCCATCGAGATGAAATCAGCGCGGACGCACTCCGAAGCGACGGAGGCCTGCTTTACCGTGAGCGACACTGACAAGCAAGCGCCTTCTCGTGCGCAGATTTCGAAAGCAAAATCCTTCGAAAACCAGTGGCAGGTCTTCAGCACAGCTTCAGCACTGAACAGCGTGCGGTCCAGTTCGATCGTAACCGTCGAACCGAGCCCGGGAACTTCCTTATCCACTTTCGCTCCTATATCGCGCGGGACGAGTGCGAGGAATGCGAGGAGTGGGAAGAATGGGACGAGTGCGAGGAATGGGAATCGTGCTGAGCGATCAGCCTGAAGCCCTCCCCATTCGTACGCTGTTTGAGGATAAGCTTGGGTGCTGGCCTGCTTGCCGCCTGCGCTTCGGTAAACGCAATGCGGCCCGAAGTTGTCGTCCCGGCAGTCGGTGTCATCCCGTGGGCAGAAGATAATGCGATAGCCCCGCCGAGCAGAAGTGACAGCTTTTGGGCGATGCCTGCGAGCAGCTTGCGACGATCAGCCATTGCAATCTCCTGGGGTAACTGGGGTGCGGCAAAGATACACAGCCGTCTGCCGGAAAGTCAAGATGTTTACTATTCCGCCAATCTTCGCTTCGGCTCGTGCCAGTCGGTACGCCTTCGTGTTAAGGAGCGAAGCTGATTCTCTGAATGGTGAATCCGGCCCCCATGTAAACCGGGGTCCGCTTGAAATTAGCCAGGAACGATAATTGTTCGGAATATCGATCGGCATCTGCAGCAGAGTGATGGATGTCCTCGTCAACGAGTATCGCCTGGCTAGTTCCCGCCAGGAGACCGAGTCTGTGGCATTCGTCTCTGGATATCATGTCGATGTCCAATACGTTCGTGCCAGGATCGGCATACATCTGAACGACCAGAGGCTCAAAAGTGATCACGTAATTTGCTTTCTCATCTGGACCCGAGATCAGTTGCACTGCCTTCAACGCAGGAGCAACACGAATGTTGGCTTCGTCCTGGACGCCGTCGATACGGAGAGACCGTGTAATAGCGTAGCTCAGGGCGCAAAGCCCCAACACGGCGCATCCGGCAGCAACTGTCCAAGTCTGACGACTCACACGCGTGAACCGAACTCGCCTGAGGGCTGCGGCCACTCCAAGCCCTCCCAAGACGGACCATAGGCTCATCAGGCTCATTTCGAATCGGAGGGCCGCACGAGGATCGGAGTTCCCAGAGCGCAATTCGTAATAGCCGCGAATGTGAAGCGCATACACGGCGAGGTATCCGAGAAAAACTGCTGTTACAGCTAACGAAAGTTTCTGATGACGCCAGGCAATCATTCCCCATACGACGAAGACGAAACCGCCAAGATACCATGAAGGGTCCACAAGCGATCGGAGAAACGCCCAGACGATTCTGAATACAGCATCCAGCGTCGGTCGGAATTGGGTTAAGAGGGAAAGCTCTCCGTCACCTGTGTGGGCAATGTTCAGATGCCAGGCAAACAGTCCGCAGATGACCGCGACAGAGAAGACGCCGACAACGTACATCTTCCTGCGTGGGATGGTGGACATGCCGCGCAGGCCAATCGTCACGAGCAGGAGCGGGACAGCAATCAGGAGGAAAGCGTTCTCTCGTTTGACGGTCATGGCGAAAGCAATGCTGAGCGCCAGCGCCAACAAAGCCAGGATTGCACGGCAAGGCCTTAGGCGGGAGAAATAGCGTAGCAGATAGACAAGCCAAAACACGACGACCGATATGGCTGCGTTCGAAACTGGCTCGGCGGAGCTTTCGAGTCCCTGTACCGCAAAGATCGGTGTGATTGCGAATATCAAGGCCGCACTCGTCGCCGCCACAGAGTCCTCGCTGACGATGCCTACAATCAAAACAATCAAGCAACACGATATGCATGCTGCGCAAAGCGCAACCGACCCGCCCGCATCGGGTGAGTATCCCATGATTCTGGAATACGCGCAAATGACGTACGCCGCGCCGATAAGGTGCTCCGGGAAGGTTTGCCAGTCACTGCAATCGTGCAGATTTCCTGCCTCGCAGGTGCTGATGGAATAAGGGAATCCAAACGGGGCTTCGTTCCCGGGAGTGTGCTCTAGCACCTGTCGAGCCGCTACCGTATACACATACGAGTCCTCGTATTCAAGCCCGTGATAGAAATGTCCGCCTGGCGGAATGCGCCAAAGCAGGGTCAGGATGAGGGCGCACAGTACAACCTTCCATCGCCTCCTGATAATTGAGCGAAGGGAGGGATCGGTGGCGCATAGCGCTGAGCAACTAATAATCGCGCCCCAAAACAAGAGCCGCACCGCGTCGAGCGGGTCCAACTGAAAAAAGTAGCGACTCATCGGAACCTGAAACCAACCCAAATTGCGGTGTTAGTAATGGCCATCATACGGCTTGAGCAGGTCTATCGGCGGTCGTTCCGGCACGAGTCCGCTTCTCTCAATGCACTTTGCTCAGCACCACGTTCAGGTTCGCCTCGGCCCGCTCATGCATGGCGTAGAGCGGCTTCATGTCGGTGATTCCGTTCGCCCGGGCCTCCTTCAGCCAGAGGTCCATCGTGCCGGTCCTGAGCATCGCCTCCTCGGCGGCAAGCTGGCCCGGCCCCAGCGGCGGGTCTTTGGCGAACAGGTCGTCCCAGTACGTCGTCTGGAAATTGAGGGCGTCGTCTTTCCCATCCCCGTTCTGGTCGCAGTCGTCGGCGAGGCACATGCCGGTGATCTCAGCGCCGCCGTCCCGCCACTGGTACTCCAGTTTCACCTTCGGATCGTCCGGCTCGTCAATTTGCGCCCGGTCGATCCCGAAATAGACGTAGCGCATCCGCACCACCGGCGCGTCCGGGAGGTGAATCTGGTAGGTGGCCGCGCGGTAGGCCGCCACCTGCTCCGGTGTCAATGCGCCCGGCGCGACGCCTTCGGCATCGCAGAAGCTGGACGGAAGGAATGTGCCGAGGGGGCCATTCTCCGACGCCAGCGTCTGACCCGCCGTCAGGTGCGCCAGCGCCGAGCGCAGCGCCGCCGTCATCATCGCCACGGTCTCATAATCGCGATGCATGCGGCCAGCCTTGCGGTTGAGCAGGAATTTCGGATCGGCCCGCTCGCTCCAGGTACCCAGACCGGTGTCGTTCAGCGCGGCGTGGCCCACCTGGCAGAACGGGATGCCGTGGTCGATCACCGTCGAGTGCGCGTCGGTCACGATGAAGGGCAGGATCGTATCGCGATACTGCCGCTCGTCGCCGTCCAGGTCCTCCGTATCCGGGTAAGGGGAGGGGTCGGTGACCCAGAGGTGCTCGGGTGAATTCCAGGGCTCGTCAGCGAACTCACCTCGGATACTCGACCATGAGGGACGATTCCGGAAGTCGATCCTCAGGTTGACCACCCAGTTGCCCTGGCCGTTCCACTGCTGCGCGAAGTTGGTGACGATCTGCGCGACCTCGGCGTCGCGGGCTCGCTGGCTGCGCGGGCCGACATCGACGATCCAGCCGAACCAGCAGACGATACCGACCAGGATTGCCAGACCGGCGGTGCCAAACACCATCAGGATGTTCTCAATCAATGCGATCGGCGACAGAAGAAAGTGCGGGGTGCGCTCATTGACACGCCCTATCTGTTCGTCGGCATTCAGAAAACCCATGGATATGTCCCCCCAAAGGTAATCTGCCGAGTTGCCGGGTGAAACGGAGAAGACCTGAGATTGGCTACAGGCTTCCTCATCGGCGTAAACATCTGCGAATGCAGACCGGGCGCTCGTGCTGCCTTGTCCGTTCTTGACGTGCGGAATGCCGCCCTTCGGAAGCGTCAGTCGGAGTTTGACAGTTATGATAGACAGCGACCCGCGCGTGAATTATTCTAGCGGTCACGATCCACTCCATCGCTACTCACGTCACTGACCTTACGGTCAATTCACGCGGAACGTCCGACCATGGCCACAACCACACCAGAATTTGACCCCCTCACGCTTGGCTTCGAGCTTCACGAGCAATTGGCCTCAGGGAACCGGTGTGCAGGCTTCCTGTTCGGGGCAGGCACGTCAATCTGTTCTGGGCTGCCAGACCTCAATCGGCTTTCTGTTGAAGTTGCCTCCAAACTCACAACTGATCAGCGTGCGCAGTATGATGTGCTTCGGTCTGGCGGCCGAAACCTCGAAACAATTCTGAACGTTGTGCGCGGAATTCGCGAGATTCTTTCTGGTTCTGAAACGCTGTACGGTCTCAGTCACGCCGCAGCAAGAGACCTCGACATTGCTATCTGCCGGGCAATCTACGAAGTCATATCCGATGGTAGCCCAAAACCCAGTGCGGCTCATGTGAGCCTAAGTAATTGGCTGAAGCACTTTCACAGCGACAGCCCAGTCGAGATATTCACTACGAATTACGACCTTCTTTTCGAATCGGCATTTGAGAGTGGTGGAGTGCCATACTTTGATGGATTTGTGGGTGCGGTACAGCCCTTCTTTGTTCCGCAGTCGATTGATCCGCTAACACATGCCGATAGCGCCCGTAACGTTCCACCCCCAAGCTGGGTCCGATTATGGAAGCTGCATGGTTCCGTGGGATGGTGTTATGCAAATGACGCAACGTCCTTGCAGAAACGGATCGTTAGGATGACTGGTCTTGGCTCCAAGCCAACAGACGAGGTCGTCATTTTTCCAAGTCGCGACAAGTACTCTGAATCGCGACGACTTCCGTATTTGACGTATATGGACCGCCTGCGGCGGTTCCTGACCAGCGGCGAAAGAATCTTCGTGGTGTGTGGATACTCCTTTGGAGATGAACACATAAACGAAGTTCTGCGGCAAGCACTCCAAAGCAATGTTCGCCTGGCGATGCATGCACTATTCTTTGACACTATCCCAGATCACGCGCGGGCCATCGCAACGCACTACGCAAACCTATCCGCGCTGGGTCGTGACACCGTGGTAATCGGCGGAGTGACCGGAAACTGGTCCCTGCCGACTCGCAAACCCGCAGCGGGCGAAGTGTGGCACTTCTGGGACGGGGCCAAGAACGCGTTCGCATTGGGAGATTTCACTGCGCTTGGTGCATTTCTGGGAAGCATGATGAGACCGAAACCCTTGGTGTCTGTAGCCCCATGAAAGATGAACCGACATATATAGGCAGAATCCTCCGTGTAACCGGAGCGAAGGTGCTGATCGAGATCACGCGAGAACTGCCATCGGCCTCTCCAATTATTGACGGGAGAATCCACCGCATTGGCCAGATTGGCACGTTTGTGAAGATTGTGATCGGGCTCTACCGACTCTACGCTGTCGTTTCGATGGTCGGAGTTTCGGAAACGATGGCGCTACAAGAGGAGATCGCTCCGGTCGCGGGCCGTCGATGGATGGAGGCTCAGCTAGTAGGAGAGATCGCTGGGAACCTCCCCTTTCAGCGTGGGGTAAGCATTTCGCCAACAATCGACGACGAAGTTCACGTTGTCACCGAAGCTGATCTCGAACAGATTTACATAGAATCTGGTGCTGCGCCGGTACATATCGGACACCATGCAAGTTCCGAGACGCTTAGAGCAACGATTGATTTGCAGAAATTCGTGACTCGGCACGCGGGGATATTTGGATCAACCGGCAGTGGCAAGAGCAACGCCATCGCCGCTCTATTGAAGGCAGTTGCTTCGAGCGGGTACTCGAACGCCCACATCCTTATATTTGACCTGCACGGCGAATATGGTACGGCGCTCTCGAATGAGGCCGAAGTCCTCACCATTGGAAGTAGCGTGAGGCCGCTTACCGTACCGTACTGGGCACTGCCATACGAGGAGTTTGCGTGGTTTTTTATGGACAAGAAGTCAAGCGAGTCCCTCCAGGACTTATATATGCGTGAGAGAATCTTCGAAAAGAAACTTGAAAGCGCAAAAGGGATGCCTGGGCTTGACCCTGATAAGGTGACGCTGACGGCCGATTCCCCTATTCCGTTCGACCTGAAAAGCCTGTGGTATGAACTGGATTTTGCAGAACGTGCAACGTTTAAGACGAACCAATGTACCCCCGGAGAGGAAGAGCTCATCTCGAAGGGTGATGCAAGGGGAGTTGCTTCTGCGAAGTTCAAGCCACCCGGATTGGGGTCGGCGGCTCCCTTCCGAAACAAAGCTGCGATCGGAATCGCGCCGCAATTAGGGCGAATTGCGGCGCGTCTGCGTGATAGACGCTTCAGCTTCTTGTGTGATCCGGGTGATTACGGTCTTGGGGGCAAGGATTTGGACGTCCTGCTGTCACACTGGCTATCCCACGGGAAACCCATAACGATCTTCGATCTAGGAGGTATGCCTGTGGAGGTCGTGGACCTCGTTGTCGCAGCCGTTTCACGAATCGTGTTTGAGATTGGCTTTTGGGGTCGAGACCTGAAGGGGGTGGGGCGTCAAGCGCCGACGCTGATGATCTTTGAAGAAGCGCATGGATACCTGCCCAGCGGACCGCAGTCTGCGTTCATTCAAGGGTTCGCCCGCAAAGCGGTGCAGCGGGTTGTAAAGGAGGGTCGGAAATACGGCGTCGGTGCACTGGTCGTGAGTCAGCGTCCATCAGAATTGGACGAAACGATCTTGTCACAGTGCGGTACTATTCTCGCGCTCCGTCTCTCAAATCCACAGGATCAGGCGCGGATCGCTTCCGTGCTTCCTGATTCCATAGCGGGGATCATGGACATTTTGCCTGCACTTCGCACCGGCGAGGCGGTGATTGTAGGCGAATCGCTTCCTATTCCTTCGCGAGTTCGCTTTCCCAGAATTGAACCTCGTCCGAAGAGCGATGACCCTGAAGTCTATAAACATTGGCTGGGTAACCCTACCAGCGATGCCGACTTCGGCACCGCTGTTCGGGCGTGGAGAACGCAGGACGTAACAGCGTACAAGTCAATCAAAGAAGGGCCATGATGGAAAGGCAGCCAGTACCTTCGACTAACATCGCAAGCGTCGGCTACGGAGTGACAGTAGGCATTCTGGAAATAGAGTTCCACTCAGGCGGGATATATCAATACTACGGTGTGCCGGAGTTCGTGCACCAGGAACTGATCAGCGCCCCGTCCATAGGGGGATATTTTGCTCGAAACATAAAGAACGTATATCCGTGTCAGCGTATCGCTTGAACTACGCAGCGCGGCTGGCTGTGCTCTGCGCCTCTTTTTCCAGCTGCTCAGCAAGGGCTCGAAGTGCGTCACTAGGTGTTGTGCCGAATCCGGCAATGCCTTCCCCCAAGTCTCGCCCGATCAGTGCGCATACCTCTGAGCCATCACGGAAGACCCGTACCCGGATTTCGCCGCGAAAACCCATCTCAAAATACTTGGATGATTTAACACGGGATTCGTTGCACTGGGACGTGAGTCGTTCACGTCGAGCGAAATCTCTCATCGTGCTGCGTTATCAGTCAGGAGCAGACCCGGCCCCAGCGCCTCAATCTCCTCAAGGCTCTGGCCCGCGATGCCCTGGAGATCGCCGTACATCCCAGCGGTCGCTTCGAGAACGAGCCGAATCTGTTCCTCTCGCTTCGCCCACTGCCTCGTGATGACCCTGCGCTCTTTGTCGAGATCATCCTGCATGTCGGTGAACTTCTCGACTATGGTCTCGACGCGCTGGCGAAAACGTGGCCCCGTCAGATACGCGTAGACCTGCTGGACCTTTGTTTCCTGGCCATCACCCGCTCGACGTGCGAAAGCGAGTTGAACCACGGCCTGCCGCAGCGCCGTTGCGACCGGCAGCGTGCACGCAATGCTCGATACCCAGATGCCGTCAAGAAGATCGAAATGCGTCACATCCTTCGGTAGCGCCTGCGACACAATGACGGCCAGATCGGCCCCGGCTGCACGCTGATCATTCCGTAGCTTCGCCAGCCAGGCTTCCTGCCAGTTTTTCGTGCGCTTAGACTCCCAAAGGATTTTGCCGCACAACTGGCCGCTCTCATCGCGAACCTGCTGCAGGACGTCCGCACCGGGTTCACCTTTCTCTACCGGTTCGAACAGATCGAACGGAAACCGCGCCCGAAGTCGGTGCTCCAACAGGGCCTCCAGGGACTCTCCCTGCCCCTGCTCCGATCCCTGATCAGCCCTCCTCTTGAGGTCCGTGATCTGTCTCGTTAGCTCTTCGATCTTGTTGTCCCGGTCTTTCAGCTGTAGCTCGGTCTGCTGCTCAGCCTCGCTGGCAGCATTCTTACGTACAGCTTCCAGCCCCGCCCGGATGCCCTTCTCGATTGTCAGTGCGATTTCGCGCTTCGCGTCCTCCAGTTCTCGTTCCTTCCGGAGCAGTTCCGCCTGCGCGGCCTGAGCCGAATTCAGCTTCTCCTGTAGCTTTTTGCCCCTCTCCTTCTCCTGCTCCAGAGCCCGTGCCTGTTCCTCAATTTCTCCACTCAGCAGTTCCTTCGCCTTCTTTGCCTCAGCGGCGGCAATGGCTCGACGCTCTGATTTCAGCTGCGCCTCAACCTGCTCCGCGACTTGTGCGTCGATCGACTTTTGCTTGCGGTCAAGCTCTGCAGACTGCCTCTGCAGGACGAGTTCGCGCTCAGCGATCTCCTTGTCGCGTGTTTTGAGCTTTCCCTCATACTGGGCGCGTACGGCGGCCACCAGCGGAGCGGCCAAAGATTCCGTAAGCTTAATCTCCTCGCCGCACTTTGGACACGTGATGCTCTGGTCGGTCATTTCTATGCCTTTCAACAAAGGGATCAAACAGCTTTTCCGGTCGGCAGAAGGATAATGCTGCACCACTTCGCGCGTGACGCCGCGAGGTCCCGTAAAGTTTCCATCATCTTCGCGGAATCGTCAAAACAATCGGGTCTCGCTCGATGCCACCGCCATCCCCGAGCAGGGCAGCGTTCACGAAGACGGTCTTCTCCGTTACCTCCACGCCATGACCCCGGTGATGATGGCCAAACACATGGAGGGCAATATCCCGACGGTGAACGGCCTCCAACAATTCGGGGTCGCCTGTGTGATACCTCGCTCCGGGGGCGGAATCCAGGATTCCGAGCGGCGGTCCATGCGTGATCAGTACATCGGTATCCTCGGGGATGCGCGAGTACAGACGTCGCCGGTCGGGGGGGTACCACATCCCGAACGCACCGCCGGATAGCGGTGTCACAGGCGAGCCCCAAATACGCAAATCCATAAAATCGATACCGCCGTTAATCAGAAGCACAGCGTTCGTCAGAAGTTTATGGGTCGCCGGATCAGCCTCCAATGGCACATCGTGGTTTCCCGGCACGACGACTTTTAGCTCGTGGGGCAACTCGCCGAGCCACGCGTTGAAATCGATCAGCGTTTGCGTGCTCTCGCCCTGATGGCAGAAGTCTCCGGCGTGAATGAGCACGTCTCCGTCCGGAACCTCGACTTCCCGGTGCAGGCGATGCGTATCGGCAATGCAGGCTACGAGGAGCGAATCGCGGCTCCGAAGTTTTCTGCGGCTGGTCAGATTCCCTCCTTGGATAGGACTGCGGCCGTCGATTTCACGCCGCAGAAGTACGCGAGTACCGGTACGAGAGCCCGTTCAATGGGGATGAAAAAGTCCTGAATATCAGCAAACTCGTCCTCTGTCACTCGGTCACCTTCTCGATAAAGCCCAGCCTGCTCGGGGATAGCGACGCTGGAATCGAGCAGCACGACGAGCTTGTCGGGACCACCGATCGGACGCTCGGTGTTAAGGATAGGCAACCTGTAGTAAACCGTGTTGAGCCGGTCCTTGCATCTAGGATCGCCGAACCCGAGGCTGACGTACCCACGCTCAAGTGCATAGGCTGGCTCACAAGCGATCCACCATTTTCGGCCGTCAACACTCATCTTCTTCAGGACCTCGCGTAGGATTTCGACATTCACAACGATGGCAAGATCGACGTCATCCAAACTAACTTTCATGATGTTCTCCTCGGTGCAGCGTGCTTATCGCACAGCAGCGATGCTGGCGTTTGCAGGTTGGGGATCGAGGTGTGCGGCTTGCGCCTCCCGTACGAGCCGGACGACACTCGCCCGCGAAAGACCGTACTTTCTCGCCGTCTGCGTGAGCGACAGCCCGCCGATGCGATCCCGCACCACGGCGGTACGATCCACATCGAGCGGCTTGCGTCCGATGCGGCGGCCTTCGAGCTTCGCCCGGCGCATCCCGGCGCGGACGCGCTCGACGATTAGGGAGCGTTCCAGTTCGGCAATGGCCGAGATGATGACGATAATCGCCCGGCCCAGCGGACCCTCCGTGTCGATCGACTCGCGCATTGAGAGGAATTGAATTTGAAGCTCTCCAAGCTCGTCTAAGACCTGGAGAAAGTGCTTAGTCGAGCGTGCTACCCGGTCGCAGGCCCACACCATCACCGCAGAAAACCTATGCCGGTGAGCGTCTTTCAGGAGCCGATCGAGGGCCGGGCGGCGCACCCGCGTGCCGCTTACGCCATGGTCCACATATTCCTCAACAATCTCATACCCGCGCTGTGCTGCGTACTTACGCAGTTCGAGCGCCTGGGTCTCAGGATGCTGATCGAGCGTCGATACTCGCAGGTACAGTGCGACACGTTTCATTCGATTCGATCTCCTCTGGAATCGCAGTACTCAGGCGGGACGCCTCGGGCAGCCGAGCTTTGGCTCCCAGAGCCCCCCTTACCTCTACTCTGCTGACCTGGGCGAGCAATCGGCGAAGTTTGATTCGTATCCAGCAACGCGCTGCAGGCTTGGTGACGCGGACCCATTTGATCGTCGCCGGGAGCGTCATCCGAGGCTCCCCGACGGCTAGTGCGAGGGCGGGTCCTTCGGCCTGCCTTCCTGTTGCCCATCGCGCATAGCGGCTTCGAGTGCCTGACCTTCAGCGCAATTGTGAGTGCTTGTTTCGGGAATCAGATCATCTTCGGTGCGGATAGCGCTATCGCAGAGTAGGCACCAGCCGATGTTTGGCTCGGGATCGCTGTTCCAGTTTTGCAGCATCTGTTCCAGGTTGGCCGGAATCTGGATCGGCTCCCAGCCAGGCTCGACCTGATCTTTCATCAGGAGGTGGGACTCTGCGGCATCCGCCTGCCCTAGCCGGTGGAATGGGCAGTCCAGCAATTCGACGGTGTATTCGCTGTGATCGCCGTCGTCCAAGGGCACGCCATGGTCGAGGCACATGCATACGGTTGGTTCTGTCTCCGAATGCCGAGTGGCAGTACCGTCGCTATCCCAGTAATGGCCGTGACCGCAGGCATGTCTGTGCATTGCTCTCAGATTCCCCCCTTACCTCTACTCTGCCGACCTGCACGGGACATCAGCGAAGTTTGGCCTCTGATCGGGGAGTGGATGCAGAGGGAGGCGCACAGTACAAGGTCCACCCGGTCCCGGATTTCCACAGAGAAATAATGTGGGCGGGCGTTGGCTCCAGTATTAACCTTCATGACGAAAGATGATTTGCTGAAGGAATTTGAAGAGTCTGTTCGGTGGCAAAGGCGCATCCGTTATCACGAGGCTGGACACGGCGTTGCCCTTTACATTCACAAATTTCGCCCGAAGATGATCGACGACGACGCCTGCGAATTAACCGGAGCTAGATGGTTGAACCGCGATCTGCGGACCTGCCGGGCTCGCGAGCGTGCTGCCGATCTGGCAGTCTGTTGCATCGCGGGAATCGTGGCAGAGAGCAAGGCCTGCTGCCTGTCGATGCACGATCTGCGGCGGAGCACCGGCAGGTTAGATTACGAACGCGTCGAGACCCTCGCGAGGAAGACTGCATTTTGGCTGAAAGGGTGGGAGAAAAGTGATGCAGTCATTCAGGCCCAAATCGCGCTTTGGGAAGCTCGCACCCTGACGCTTTTCGACCAGTCAACAGTTTGGCGTTCAGTCGAATGCGTCGTGGCAGAACTCGATAATGACGATGGCTTTCTCGGGGGCTCTAATCTCATCCAAGCCATCAAACGCGGGCTTTCATCGGCCGAACCCAGTTCGGAGTTCTTCGACATGCCACTGGTCGTGCCGCTTAGCTAGTCTTCATGATCAGCCTGAACAGCGACTACGGCCCGGTATTGATTCGGGCGCAATTGTAGGGTCCTGCTGTAGGGTCCCTGCAGTCGAAACAGTCGCCACTTCCCCGAATCCTTAAACAGTCGATACAGCCAGAGCTTCTCGCCTAGGATTTCTGAGCGAAGACGCTCATTCTCCGTGATGATGAAGGGGGTCACCTTGCTGAATTCAGTGGCCTTCACTTCGATGTACTTCACCGCGCCATCCGACGCGAAAGACAGTATGTCATAGCCGAGCCCATCGCCTTGGGTCTGAGATACAACCTCCACCCTTTTCGCGAGGTCCTCGCGCCCGGCCTCGACGAGGGCCTGCCCCTCCAGCTTCGCCACGAATTGCTCGGCAGCGGAGCCTAGGCGTCGGTTGGCTGCGTCACGGGAGGCCCAGTCGATCCGCGCAGGCTGCTCACCTGCGTGATGTACGGCGATCGACCGAGGGGACGGCAAGTCTTCGAGCAGGTCCTCTATGTGCGTGCTGGCAAACGCGAACGGTTCAAGATGATTTGAAACGATGTCCGATTCGTTGCCCCCCGGTGCCACAGGCGGAAGTTCTATGAAGCGGCGTTTGGACAGATCGACATCCGCAATCAGTTCGCCGAACGTGCGAGCCATCCAGTTTTCAAGGCCCACTTCGAGTTCTGCATTAACAGCGAACGCGGCTCCGAGGCCTCGCTCGATGGCTAATCGAGTTGTGTGCCCATCGAACGGTCCTTTGGGGCCCAATGTTCGCGCATACAGATACCGAGCCGAATCCATTCCTTTGAAGCCAACGAACTTCGATGGCCCGAACAGGTCCGAATCGTGGTCGTATACCCAGTATGTGGTGATCCTTGCGAGGTCCCGAGCAAAGGGGACGTACTGTGGAGCCTCGCTGTTGAATCTGACGAGTGATCGGCGAATTTCGTCGGCGGTCTCCGCCAATGCAAGCGGTGCCCGCCTCTGGTACTCCTCAACGGTGGCGAGGCAAATGGGGTCGTCATCGGCCCGGAGCATGTCAAGCACAGCTTCGCGGACGACCTGCCTGCCTGCGCGATCGCGGAGCAAGTCCTTCAGTTCGTCGCGGAATCTCGCTTCGTCAACGTTCTTTGAAACACTTGAGGCGCTCGGCTTGATCTCCGCAGCGTCAACGATTATTCCGCCGTGCCAGAGATTCCAGACCTGCTCTCCAGTCGCCAGGTGATAGAAGGGCTCCCATCCCCTATCAGCGCCATCGGGATCGACGTCAGACACCAGGAATGCGAACCACTCGACAAATTCCGCATACGGAACAGGGTGATCCCCTTCGTCCGTTTGTTCCAGAAGATCGAGAGCGATAAGGAGGGCGGCTGGTTTGTAGTGCAGTTTGCTTCTTCTCCTTTGCACCTGCTCAAGAGCGTTTTGCCACGCGATCGGAAGTGACAACGGCAAGTTGGTCCCCCTACCTATTTGGTTCATCCAGTATTTGGCCTTTTCAGCGATTATCCACCGGATTCCCCCTCGCGGGTCGGCAACGTCTCCAGGCCTTCGCGGAATGATGTGAACGTGAGCGTGTGAGATTGTCTGACCTGCTGCCTCGCCATCATTCGTGCCTATGTTGAACGCCGAAACTCCAGGGCTCCTGATGAGGTCGCCACGAACTTTTGCTACGAAGCGCCAGATGGCGAACTGCTCTCCAGGTGAGAGGTCGAAGAGACTCGTTACGTGCCGCATCGGGACAATCAGAGTGTGGCCACCCGTGACCGGAAAGCTGTCCCGGATGGCCACAGCGGATGCTGACGTCGCAATTAGCCGATCTGGTGAAATAGCGCAGAATGGACAAGCCGGGTCGTTCCGGCTCACCTGAACACCTGAGTGGCGTGGTATTCCAGATTCTCGAATGTGGGACGGAACAACTGCTCGCGCGGCTCGCGAATCGGCGCTCCTTCGAGGGCGTAATAGTCACGCCCGTTCTCGAACTCCTCTTTAATCCGGCTGCTCACCAGAACCTTCCGCTCTGTCGGGTGCACGGTCAGGTATCCGGCGTCGAAGAGGCGGTGCAGGTCGCTCCGCATCAGCAGTCCGTTCGGCAGTTCATGACGCTGAACAACTGGGTAAGGTTTGATATGCGCCGCATCCAATACAGGCAGGGTCCTCTCGCCGGTCATGGCGCAACGCCGCTCATACACATCTGTGAGCAAAATCCGGAAGAGCCCCTGCCCCAGACGAGGCAGGACCACATGCGGCTTCCCGTAGCCACGCGACTCGATGGCCGCAACAGTGGCACTCTCCGGTTGGAGATTCTCCGGTGGTGCTGCCGAGAGACGCTCTGATACGGCCAGCCAGAGTTCCCGACCTGTGCCAACATCAGACTCGTAGCCCTTTCCCGGGCCGTAACTGCGCTCGAAATCGGAGGGTGCTGGAATCCAGAGGTTCCGGTCCCAGAAGAACGGCTCCCCGAGCATGATGCATCCGATGGTCGGGTCTTCGGTCGGGGCGATCGGCCTGTGACGGTAATGCGCGATCCGCGCCCGCATGTCGGCCAGCGATCGAACTCCGTTTGCCTCCCCGAAAACCTCCCACGCCATATTGACCGGAAGCCGAAGGAAGCGCGTGAAGAAGCCACCGCCCACGATGTAGTTCTCGGGAGCGTGCAGTTTGAAGAGCAGGAGTTCGCCCGGACTCAGGGCTTTGAAGGTAGCTTCGGGGGAAGGACGCCAGAAGTTCACCTCTTCCACTCGGGAGGCCGAGGAGTGCAACGCGAACCAGTCGTTGTCGGTCACTGCGAGAAACAGTCGCATGGCATCAACCAGGCAGTCTGAGCAGCCATTGACCTGAGTTCAATTCTATTTCGGGACGTGCCAGTCCTGCCGGTTGCGAAGCACGATCTCCGGTACGCCGCGATATTGGGTGATAACGCCTGTGACACAGAGACGCCCGGTCGTCGGCAAATCACCCACGCTATCCCTGGCATCGCCCCATACGAGAACCGTGAAGACCTGATGAGGATATGGCTGATCAAGATTAATGAAGGTGGGGGTTCCACGCGCACTCGCCGCCGTATGCTCGCCTGCAATGCTCCCGCAAACCGTGGCGTGCTGGCCAATGTGTTTAGCAGCGTCGGAAGCGGGTACGGTCTGCGCAGCGGCCAGCGTGACCGACACAAGCAACAGGGGCAAGAACCTTGAAGCGATCATCTCGTCTCCTCCAACGTAGAACGTCGCGGCAGGATCATAGCACGTATTTGGCGAGGCGATTGGATTCAGGGAATGGCCGCGATGGTCTGAGCCGAACAGAGCTTGGCAAAGCGACTACTGCGGGCGGCGGAGTTGACCATCGATCCGGGCTGCCTTTTGGTTGAAAAAGTGCATCATTTGAGCCCAACTGATCTTGCCCGTACCGTAGCGTTCAAGGACGTCCCTGTCCTCAGAATCCAGACGTGTACCTTCGGACCCGGCTTCGATGATGGCCCGCACCAGAGCAGCCCGAACGTCGGCGGCCGCGCCACAGTCTGACCCGATCCCTGGGCCGTCGCTCTTACTTTCGGTCATCCCGTGAGTATGAACAACGGTGAGCCTGCGCTGCTGTGAGAGGCGTCACACGCAGGAAAGAAGTTTCTGCCTGCGGCCCTCATGGGCGATCACTTCCGGCAGCGGTCTTAGGGCAACGCCGGAGCGAGCGGGGTGAAACAATCTGCCGCGTGTCTCGGGCAGGGGTATACTCCCCGCAAGCTGTGTGCGGAGGAAGAAATGGCCGGGATATTACCTCAAGTTAAACACATCGTCGCCGTCATGCTGGAGAACCGCTCTTTCGACAACATGTGTGGCTGGTTGTACCGCCAAGGCACGCCTCCGAGCCTTTATCTTCCGAAGGGGAGCGATCCTCAGCCATTCAACGGCTTGAACTCGACGCTCTTCAATCCGGTCAGCGAGCAATACTTCGTCGATGGCAGTGGGCAAACATACCCCGTATTCGACCGTGCAAACGCCACGAATATGCCGAACCCTGATCCCGAAGAGGGGTTCGACGACGTCAATTATCAGTTGTTCGGCCCTGAGCCGCCGAGCCAGACACCCAAATGGCCGAACCTCGGATTCGTGATCGACTACGCGAAGGTTACCGGCACCAATATCCCCGTTCAGATCATGGAGCCGTTCAGTCCAGAGCAGGTGCCGGTGATATCGGCGTTGGCGAGGAATTTCGCCATCTGTGATGCGTGGTTCTCGTCGGTCCCGAGCGACACGTGGCCGAATCGCAGTTTCTTCCATTCGGGGACCTCCAACGGGCACGTGGTGAACGGCGACCATCCGAACCCCCTTGCCTGGAACGTGCAGACCATCTTCAACGTCCTGGAGGATTGCGGGGTCTCGTGGCGGGTCTACAGCGCTGCCACGGCCATTCCCGCACTAACCTGGCTCATGTCGCCTAAGTTGTGGCAGTTTTCGCTCGATCGGTTCTGTCACTTCGACGACTTCAGGAAAGACTGCGCCAGCGGCGACCTGCCTCAATACTCGTTTCTTGAGCCCAGTTTCGTTGAGAATCCCAACGACGAGCACCCACCGCATGACGTGGTTGCCGGGGAGCAGTTTCTTTGGGAAATCTGGCAGGCCGTCAGCCAATCCCCGGCGTGGACTGAGACGCTGCTGCTGATCACGTATGACGAGCACGGTGGTATATACGACCATGTCATGCCACCGTGGAAAGCCGCATGCCCGGACGCGGCGAGCAACCCTGGGGAAGAAGGGTTTGCCTTCAACCGCTTTGGGGTTCGCGTTCCCATGGTAGCCATCTCTCCCTGGATTCAGGCGGGTACAGTATTTCGATCCGACTCTTCCGCAGGGGTGCCGTACGACCATACGTCGATGGTGGCCACGCTCCGCGATTGGCTGAGTATCCCCGCTGACAAGATGCTGACGAGCAATCGGGTCAGCGCGGCACCGAATCTCGGGCAGGTTCTCACGCTTGGTGAGGCTCGGACGGACATGCCGCAGATTCCTGCGCCTGCCGCTGAGGTGCAGGATACGGCGATGTTCCTACCCCCTAACGCCTTGCAGCGCAGCATGGTTTCCGCGCAGGCGGTCAAACAGGGTCACGACCCAGTCACGGTCCTTGCATCCGTTCAGACGCGGAACGAGGCCCGAGTATACCTGCAGGACCCGCAACGGAAATGAGGGTGGTTTCGGCAGCGGCTTTGATCAGTTCGGGATTTCACCCTGTCACGCCATCGTCGCGAAACTTCTGGATCGCAGGTCAACCACTGAGCGATGAAGAATCGGGCCATCTGCTTGGCGAAGACCGACCTGAATATTGTCGGAGTGCCTGACTGTGTTTGTTCTACTGCTGGTTGGCTTGCTTGAAAACGTCAGGTCTGAAGAATGTGAATATCAGCGATCTACTCCCGTCGCCCAGGCGAGCCAAAGGACATTGCTGAGCTCGGCCGGTACGTAGAGGGTTCACCGAAGGCAGCTTATTCTTGCCGTATCATATTGACGACCCAAATCCGGGGGCACAAGGCTATGGGTGAAGGCGGCATATTCTCCGGTATCGGCGAGGTGATCGAAAAGATTAAGAGCCCGCCCGATCTTTTTCTGATCATAGGTGTGGCCCTTTTCGGCTGGGGTGTCTTCAAAGGCCCTTTCTCCATTGACAATCCGATGATCGAATGGGGCATGGTCCTGGCGCTCGCAGGGATGGGATGGAAAATGCTCGGAGACAGCATGGCATGGATCGGTGATACGTATAACGATTATCGATATATCCGATGGGGCAAGCTGATTGGCGGCTCATTCTTCTGTATCGGCTCCCTGGTCATGGCTTTTCATCTGTTCTTGCATCGGTGGCCGCTACAAAAGTTTATGGCGTGGGTCATCCGCCTTTGAACTCGATGCTGTCGGGGTTCACATTGATTTGAGACACGCCAGAGATGGATTTTGTGAACTCACGGATCGTCCGCTCTTTCACGCAGGTCTTGCATGAGATTTGTGCCTCGAATTCATAGCCATCTTTTCCCCGGTCACTTTTCGAGACTTTCGAGATGCGGTATTCCAGGTCTTCATGGTTGCCGCACCTGGGACATACGAATTCAACCGCAACAACCCTGATATTGTCCCGAATAGCCCGAATCGCCATGCCGCACGCGGGGCAACTCATGACCTCGCCTTTGGTCACCCATCCCGTTGGGGAGCTTACAGCATGCGTGAGAGTGACGCTTGGAGAAGTAGTCCCATGCGCACAGTACGGGCATAGTCTTGGCTTCGGTATGACCGCCACACTCGTCGAGTGCTTCGGGTTCTTGCCCCTAAACAGCGGCGTCATGCGGGAATAATACGCGTGATACGCACTCTTGTGTGCGATTTCACGCATTTGGCGACCCTGTCTCGATTCGCCACCCACCTTCCCGCTCTGAGAATCGGTGTTCAACGAAGCCGCGATAACCCGCTCCCTACTGGCGCAGACCCGAGTTCCTTCGAGCATTGGAGATGGCGGCGTGGCTCAGCTTCGTGGCTCTTGTTCGGGTTATGGCGGTCGGAAAGTCGGGAATAAAGGTCGAGATTTTTTGGATTGGCGACGCCTTGATTCTTCTGATATAGTTCAGACCTCTAGTCGGCCAATCTTTTTTCGTCTGAGAAGGCTTGTATATGCAAAAGGCAGCCGGAATAATTGGTGTGTTAGCGTCGTTGGCGGCGGTCATAGCTGTGGTCCTTACAGGCTGGCAGTTGCATCATGATTTACAGGCTCAGCAAATCCAGCAATGGGAGGACGTGGCTGTCTATTCAATTTGCCTTGATGCTGGAAACCATGGAGCGAGCCTCAATGACATTGAAAGCAAGTATCTTGAAGCCGCGAGGAATTTACCCGTCGCTTTGCCACGCGAGGCACAACAGACGAACGCCATAAAACGAACGTTGCTATCACTCATAAATGGCAACGCCGTCTGGATGCTGCCTGACGGGAGCTATGCTCCAACAATGGCGCAAGGTGTGCCCGATATTGGCGTTCTCGCCGCCAAGTCTCAAAAGATTATCGACAGGCTCGTTGCACTTGTGGGTAGTCACCCTGGTTCGTTCAGCGAGGCACAATTGGAATCGCAGATGCTCCAAGAATTCCCATCATTTTCCAAGGGACAGTTGGATGCGCTATTCAATCAGATTTCGCTTGGAGAGCCGCGTATTCTTGCCTACGACTCAAAAGGTAAAGCAATCCTCACGAGCGTTAAGTAAAGGTGCAGCGAACAAAAGAGCTCGGTTGCGGGAGCTATTGAGGCCATGACGAACGAGTCGATCAACCATTTCTTAGGGTCCGACCACTCTTTCCCGACTGCTCCGATCGTCATCAGGATGGAACCATTGCGGGCTGTAACAACGCCCGTACTCCCAGCCGCTAAATAAGCCATCGGCAACGAGTACGACCCAAAGCAGCATCGTCGCATTGAGTCTTGCCACCGCCTCGGTCGCGTTGACTCGGCTACAGCGTGGCCATACCTGTCCCGCAGCGCAGCTGAAGTACCTCGCCAACCTTGACATCGAGGCCGTCGAACAGCCGCCGGTAAACGATATCATGAAGAGCGCCGACCCCACCCTAAAGGCTAAAGCACGAACCCGCCCATTCGCATGGTAAGTGGCACCGTCGCGAGAGAACTGGGCCACGACCCCTACTACAAGGCTAAAGCCGGGTCCTGGCCGCCTCGATTCTAGGTTTAGCGGGCCGAGATGGGATGATCGGCGCACTTACGGTGGGATGTCCGGCATGCGTCGTCCGGCGGTCGGCGTCCACTCCTTCAGCATCGCTTTCCTGCTCGAAGGTCTGGATTTGCGAAAAATAACAAAGAGATCGTCAACCGCAACGCGAATAATTGGAGTCTCCCCCTTCGGGAAGTAATACACTTCAGGGACTCAGTGATGGACAACAGAGAAAACGTTTGTGACCAACCTACCCCGTCGGGGCAGTCCGCTCCCCATGTTTCCCGGCGTGGGCAGCCTGCCGCAATTTGGTTCTCTACCACGAACTTTATCACCAAGAAAGCTTCGGAAATGGCGGGCAAGCGTTGCGAAGGTATCTCTGGCAGTTTTTGCCTCCTAATGCCCTGCAGAGGAGCATGGTTTCCGCTCAGGCAATGAAGCAGGGCCATGACCCTGTTTCCGTGCTGGCATCCGTGCGAACCCGACAGGATGCGCGAGCGTACCTCCGGAACCCGAAACCGAGATGAGGATGTGGGGAATGTGGCCTGTCCGGTCGCTCTCAACTAGTCCCGACAGGGAGGAGGCGGTGCTTTTTGCATGCGAAGAGTTCTCGCGATGCCGCAAAACTGAAATCAGGAGAAGCCTCTAGCTTGAACACCTTCACCCACATCACAGCGTATCTTCCGGCCGCGCATGCCGTTTCGACTTATTTCATGAACTCATAATATGACATCTAACATCATTTTACATTGGCATCATTAGCCATCTAAGTATCAACAGTTGCCCTCGTCTTTTTTCGATTGCGCCACATATACATATATGCGATAGTACCTGCACAGCATACCCCCCACTTTGCCCGGACCCCTCTCGTTCTCCAGATTGTCACAGTTAGAAAAGGGCAGCGGTATTGCCTTGCTATTCGTGCATAAGGAGAGATAGCTCATGCGGGTTCACCTTTTCATTGTCCTGCTGGCGATGGCTTCCGACCCACTCTTGCCGCAAATGAAGCAATCAGAGCGCCTGCCCGTCCAACAGACCGTCCCGCCCGATCTTTCTTACGACGTGACGCAGCCTGCCCCGGATTTGTTACCGCAGCCCGCAGCTGATCAGGACGAGCAAGGCACGCCTCTCGAATTGCGCCCTTCAAAAAATAAACGCATTAATAAGACCTGCCATTTCGATGCGGTGAAGCGGTCCCTGAAGACTGAGAAGAATGAAGATCGAAGACAGGGGATCATCAGGCAATTTAATTTGTGCGTCGAGGGCCAGGAGCAGGCGTACGGTTTCAATCCTGCACCGCCTCCACCCCCTCCACCCCCTCCGCCTCCTCCACCCCCTCCGCCTCCTCCACCCCCTCCGCCTCCTCCACCCCCTTTCCGGGGCCCTGCTCCTCCTCCTCCACAGAATGAAGGCCCACAACACATTCAAGGCCAACAGGTCACACAATCCGCTTGGGGCACTCCGGATGCCTGCTCCAGCGAAACGACCGGGGGTGCAGCAGCGAAGGGATTGCTATATGTGCATCGGGCTCTGGTCTGGCCGAAGGAAGCATCTGATGATTTCGGTTATCGGCTCGGAAGACGTTTTGTGGTCTACCAAGTCACTGTGACCAATGCGAGCACTGAGTTCGAATATGAAGTAAGCGACATTCTCGTTGATCTTGGACCGATTTTTTCCCTACTGAATGTCCCGCTTCTAGATGTGAATGATTCTCAGAAGTACGCACTGTATGAAGCATCGAGTCAGGACCTTGCGATGTTGCGCGGCGTTCCTGAGAAGGGGCAGGATCATGATCCGCGCAACATCACGCTGCACGTCTTACAAGGTATCGGTTCCGTTGGGGCAGCAGTCAGCGGGCTCACCCCGTTCGCCGACGTGATGGGACCCGCGATGGCGAATTTCAACGGTGCCTTCATTCAAGCCATTACACTAATCGCCCCCGACCATACGTCAACTCAGCTAAATCGGCTGAGCGACATGGCGTTTACTTCGAATACTTTGATTGAGAAGCTACAGACAAAGAAATTTGCGATTTTTATACCCGAAGCGTTTGTGATGGACAAAGACGATCAGACAAGTTATTGGAAACGGCCAAGAAAGCTTCTCAATAAACTGCCATTCGATCAACTGAATGTGTGTGTTGATGGCATCCTCCTTGTGCAGGCGGCCTCCACCGCTGACCCAACGTTCTCTACGACGGAGAGGAATGTCCCTTCTGGCACGAGCCTGAGTATTTCCGATAACACTGCAGCAGCGATGATCTATTACACAACGAACGGGGATAACCCCACTACAAACTCAACCAAGTATTCTGCGCCGGTCGCTCTTGGCACTTCCGGCAGTGTAACGGTAAAGGCATTTGCAATTGCGCCGAACGAAGCACCGAGCAACACAGTTGTCGCGACTTTCACAATAGCACCTCAAGCGCAGGCTCCAACGATTTCCTGCGGGGCTGACAAAAAGACAGCAACGATCGCTCCAGCCACTCAGAATGACACCGTCTTCTACACCGTAGACGGAACTACACCAGGCCGCAATTCGACGGCAACCGCAGGCTCAGTAACGATAAACATCTCCGGAAGCCAGACCATCAAGGCCATCGAAGTAGGGAACAATACATCATTCAGCACTGTGACATCTCAAGTATGTCCAGGTTTCTAAGCCGCGGAGACGGGAGCGTGGGAGCGGTGGTTCCCGTCTTTGGAACGTAAATTCCCAAAGCCGAGTCGGAACGAGGCAACGACGGCCTGATAAGAAGACTGAGAGAAGGTTCGGTTACTGAGGTGATAACTCTGGAGGGCTACGATGGCGAAGAGACTTGCGGTTACCATTGCAGGAGCGGTGTCGCTCGGAAGCTACGAGGCTGGAGTTCTGTTCGAGTTCCTTGATGCGATCCGCCAGCACAATGCCGATCCGGCCGTCTCACCCACTGATCGGGTGGAAATCGATGTCCTGACTGGCGCATCAGCAGGCGGAATGACCGCCATCATTCTGGCTCAGAAGCTGCTCTTTAGCGGGGATGATTTCGAGGGGCCTTACGACAACCCGTTGTACAACACGTGGGTGAAGCGTATCAGCCTGGAAGGGCTCCAGCAGACCAGCGACGACGAGCTTGCCTTACATTCGCTTTTCTCTTCGAACCTGATCGAGGCCATTTCAGAGGAAGCCCTGATGGCTCGTTACGCTGGTCCGCTCCCCCCTCCAAAGCGGCACGGCGCTGTTGGCAATCGGATTCGCGTGGGAGTCGCGATGACGAATCTGAACGGAATCGGATATGGATACGATCTGTGCCCGTCGGGAAGATTCGTGTACCTCAATTACGGAGATCAGAGAACGCGGCTCGTCGATGCAGCCATCCCGGCCTGCGATACGGCGACATTCTGGGAGCCCCTCCGCGAGGCCGCAGTGGCATGCGGCGCATTTCCCATCGCATTCCGTGCCCAGGACGTGTTGCGATCCGCCAAAGGTGAGCCCGACGACTATTCTGCGAGCAATCTGATGCCTTGGGACCAGGACCCGGCACCCTTCACGTACTCCGATGGAGGAGTTCTTCAGAATCAACCCTTGGGAATAGCGAAAAATTTGGTGGATATGATTGATCAGCATTTGAATCAGGAGGAACGCTTCTATCTGTTTGTCTCGCCCCATGCGAAGGACCCTGCCGCAAATGATGCCTTTCACGAGGCCAACGCAGACTACCTGCGGTTGATACGGCGGCTACTCGATGTAGTCATGGGACAGTCGGGATTCCAAGATTGGATAACGGCCCAGGGCGTGAATAAGCGGGTTGCGCTTTTGGATGAGAGAGCCGAAGGGTTGAAGAGAGCAATCGGGGGCGGAGCGATAAATGTTTCGGCACTGCAGACCACGGCGACTTCTCTCTTGGGGCTCTTCTTCCCGGGAGGGTCGCACATACCACCTGGCGCGACGCTGCCGGAGTCGCTGGATGCGGCCAAACAGAGAATTGCGAAGCAGTACGTCGTTGAGATGGATGCATTAGGAGGTGGGTCTCCCGAAGCCCTGGCTTTTCGCGATGCAGTGCTTGCATTTGAGACGGCGGCTGGACTTGGTGCTCGCGACCTCATGACCATTTACGGCGTGACGGCTACGGCCTCGCAGTTGGCAGGGGCCGGGTTACAGGCTTTCTTGGGCTTCTTCGATCAGCGGTTTCGTGATCACGATTACGATGTTGGACGTTCGCACGCTCGCGAGGTCCTGGCGAACCCGGTTTTGGCAGCTCCTGGCAGCATCGGTCCGATCCATTATGTGGGCTGTGACATCCGTCCGATTGATACGCGGCTCGACGGGCTGCAGTTGAATCAAGTTCCTGCCGCCGATCTCTCGATGTTCAAAGCAGGAATGAAGAAGCGGCTGAACCAGATGCTGCATGAACTGATGGGTCGCACTGCTTTTATAGCCGATCCGGTGGCCGACGCGGTGCTTGGTGGAGTGCTCGATTACGTCATTTACAGATCGTGATTCCGTGGCAGGTCCGGCTTTGACGAACCTCCGCTCTTGCCCCTCTCCCGCACGCTTATGGGCGACCGTTCGCTCGAATGGTCGGCCATACGGAACCTTCGTCCGCCAACTGCTTCTTCGGAGTTCGAGAGCGGGCAGTCCGCAAGCCCGCTACCGAGGAAGGCCTTAATCCACTGATTCTGCCTGAGGCCGTTCACGCTGGAGCGAACGGTCAGAAAACTAAAGGTCCGCTGACCAGTGGGGATCACCGCGATCCATTACTTGATCACCGAACACCGATTCGGGTGAATATTGCCGCACACGCGAGAGCCACCGCGAACAGCAATGAACCAATCGTTTTTGGCATTTTGGCACCCGAAACAATGCTGATCGCACGGGCACAGAGATAGAGGACATAGAAACCCAATCCAGGCATGAGGAGGAACCACACTAAGCCGAGATTGCCTCCCAGTGATCGCAGCAGGATATAAGCGGGTAGCCAAGGTGTGGTCGTTAGCGCGAAACAAAACAGGGACTGGCGAACAGAGATCGAAATGCCGAAAAGTTTGGAGTAAAGGCTGTACGCCACACTGAAGCATGCGAAAACTGTGAGGGCTTCAAGGGCGTGTTGATCGGGCAGAACGGGTGCAAGAATATGCGGGGCATAGTGTGTGGCAAGACCCACCGTTGCAGCTAGAGCGGTTGAGACGGAACAAATCCGAAAAAAGTGTCCCCACTCGGAATCGGGGAATTGTGCGTGCGCGCAAAAAGTGGGTGCGCGAGGTCCATTGATACCGACAACCCATTCGTCGAGAGCTATGCTGATTTGAGTAGTAACGGCGGATTGGATGTTCGTAAGCGCAGGCATCGCACTCACCTCATTTCAAGAGAACTCGGCCCGTCCAACGACCACTCTTCAGTCGTGTTCATACTCCCAGTTCCTGTTTGCGCTCCGAGTAGATACCTTGGAGCTTCCCAGCCAATTCGTTCCAGACGCCGCGCTGAACCCCCGCCACGAGGCCAAAGTAGAGAGCGGACTCGATGAGCGCGGTGCGGGTACGAACATCGGAATCGCTGTTGCTGGAATAGACCACCCATACCGGAAAGCAGACAGCAATGCAGTTGATCGTCTGCGTGGTGGAGCCTGGGGTGAAATACCGGGGTTGCTGGACCAAGCCTTGCACTTCTGCGATTAATCCCGCGTCGTTTTGGCCGAGCGGGAAGGAGGGGACAGGCGTGGAGACTTGGTCATCGCTGCCGAGGGACCACGAAACCGGTCGAAGACCGGCGATATTCGCAGAGCCCAGCGATCTCACGGTTGTGTCTAGGATGCATGCTAACGAGTCAATTGCGGTTGCCGGTGCATCAGATGCTTCATTATTCAGCCGAACCATCTGATAGCTCACGGCTGCAGCTGCCATCTTAGCGTCAATGGTACGAATTCCGTTCAGCGCGGAAAGCGCCTCCTGAAGGGACGCAACAGCACGCTGGTACCAGTCTTCTACACCTCTGACACCATCAGAAATCGCAACTGCCGCCTTATCCATGTTGTCGCCACAATCGTCATTGAGCTCGCCGATCTGGTTGTTCCAGGCATTCCATTCGTCCCGCCTCGTATTGACGACGTCTTCGTCATGATTCTGTTGGGCGATTTCGCTGTAAATCTTATCGACCAAGCCTGAGATTTTACCATCCGGATCAACATCACAGTCGCTGGAAATATCCTTCATCAGAAGGCGAAGGCCCTCAAGCGTAGCAGGTAGAGCTTGGAGTGCTCCCTCATTTACTTGACCGGTCCGCTGGTCTTGAACAAGCGCGAGGCTTTGTTCGAGAGTGTTAAACCGTTGTTCCAACTGCGGCCAGTGTGCTTGGCCGCGCAGGCGCTGCTGAATTTCGCTGAACACGTCGCGCAGCTCAGTCAAATGATCATTGCACACACCCAACGCGTTGATGGCACCGGCAGCAGCACTCTGGTAAGCGTCGCCCCTTACTTTTTCGAGGAGGAATTTGTATTGGATCAGAGAATCAGAGGCATTGATCAGGAGTTCTGCAGCCACCGATTTCTGAGCAGAGGCTATCTTAGAAAAGGCGAAAGGCAGGGTAAGGGCGGGAAAAGAAAAAAGCAAACGGCGGCGTCCAATCAGTCTACTCATACCATTTCCTGATGGGCTTCTGAATGCCTTGAATACTCTGTTACGCCATTTGAAGCAAGATACCCACAAAAATCAAAAAATGCAATAGCGTCCGCAGCCCTTTGAAATCATTCTATTCCGCGAACGCGCCCAGAAACCGGTAGATGCAGACAAGGCGCGGCGACGGCCCCTTGCGGATTCACAGGATTTCCGGGGTTCGCACCTGGCGAATTGGAGACGACGCCGGATTGAAACAATCGCTTTAGGGGCTGAACTCGCTTGTTTGAGATTACGCTGGAATTTGTGCCCTTAATTTCGTTTTAGCTGGACCAGAGCCCCCCCGGTTGCATCGCGCTTGATTGCTAGACCGCTACGTATGGAAGATGCGCGCAATTAGCGCTTCGTCCCGGGCGCTGAAGGTGGGTCTGGTCAAGAAGCTGAACGAGAAGGTACCCCGGCCAAAGATTACGAGATCGGCAAACGCGGCCTCGAAGCCATCCAGCGCCTTCGTAAGCCACTGTGCAGTGAAATCAAGGGCCGTTCCCATGTTCGCTTTGTCGACATCGTTCTCTATGCCGATTCGCCCATGCGTGGCGGTGCGATGAAATCCTAGAGCCAAGCTGTGAACGTAGTTCGAGATGAACCGGTAATAGCCGAGAGCTTTATCCGGGTCTTCATTCCACCGTGAGATGATTTCCTTCTTGCCAAAAAGAGTCGCTTTGTCTCCGGTGAGGAGTTCCTTTCGCACTTTCTCTGGCAATGCCTGGAACGCTGGGTTAGCCTGAATTTGTTGACGCAGCCAAACGGCAGTCGGCACAAGACGAGCTAGTTGCTCGGCGCTCCCCATCCAGTGGAATAGACGGATTCTTTCGGTGCAGTCCGAGAGGTGAACCAGCTTGATCCGGAGGTTCCATTCATCCTCCGTCACCTGTTCGAGGCCCAAGTAGAAGAGCATCAATACGGCCTCGAATGTAGAGCGGCAAAGGGCGGCGACGCTCTCGAAATCCCACGTCACACTTCTCGGGTTAAGAGTGCTGCCGGGGCAGACCCAGAGAACGCTGGCTGATAGAGAGCAGATGCGAGTCAATATGACTGAAGCCCAATATCGCTTGCTGTCTGCCTTCACGTTCTTGGCCTCAATCGATGAGGTCATTGCGCGGCGTACGGTCTCAGTGAAGTCCTTAAGTGTCTTTCTGTAAAAAACATCAGCTTCAGACATGTCCGAAGTTTATCCGGTGATTTGCCATTTCTTAAACCGGGGATCGAAGAATCCCATGGTGGGCTGGTCCATACGGCGTCAACAACTTGTAGAACCGAACCCCACATCTCGACCTGTCGGATATCATTGCGGGATGCAGAGAGACATGGACCTGATTCGTGAGATTCTGCTTGAGGTCGAACGCCAACCGATCGGTAGGTCTTGGCGTGCGCATCCGATGCTCTGCCACGACCTTGACGAGGTCGTGGAGCATGTCCGTCTTGCAACAGATGCCGGTCTTCTTGAGGGTCATACGTTGATCAGCGGAGATGCCAACGTCACGCGGATGACGAACGCGGGGTACGATTTCCTGGAGGCATCGAGACAGCAAACGCTATGGGAGAAGGCCAAAGAGAAACTGCGAGCTGCCGGTCTGCCCACGACCGTGTACGCGCTGAAGTCCGCGCTCGACATTCTGATCAGGGACGGCCTTTCGCATCTTCATTGAAGCGGCTGTTAGTCCTGGTCTTTGTGTCACGGCTCGTCTGGCACAGACTCCGCCATTTCGCCGGGGCTAGGCTCGCGGCGCTGCTGAGAGCAAGGAAGTTGATCCACACCGATAATGACGACAAATGCTTCCTCCGGTGACCTCTGATGTAGGCAGTTGTCGTACCAGAGGGCCTGGCAATAGCCCCGGCCACGTACCAGTGTTCGGTTTGAGGTTTCGCGCGAGAGAGTGAGCGCCGAAGACCCTCATTCCTCAGCGACTCCGATTTGTTTCTGGCAACCCGCATGCAGTTTCAAAGAGGTCCCATTTGGTCACCAATCTTTACCTTTTTGACTATCCGCCCCATCGAAAATGGCTAGCGCAGAATCAATGGTTTAAGGCTGGAATCGGCGGGGGGGTTGCGGACCACCCGCCTTCGGGCTCGGAGGAAGCGTTTGGCGGGTAAGCCTTCGGAATTGCCGACGACACATGACAGATGAGACCTTCCTCGTACAATAGCGCCATTGCCGATGCTGCTTAAGCGCATAAGCCTCTTACCAGACCGTGTGGATAGCTGGAACGAGTATCCCTTCAATGTCCCAGCCATCGCGGGCCTGCGCGAAGTCGTGATTCGCAGCCCCGTCCTCTTCTTTGTCGGAGAAAACGGGTCTGGGAAATCAACTTTGCTGGAGGCAATCGCGAACCACTACGGCTTTGGACGTGAAGGCGGCAACCGAAATCTCCGCGTTGAAACCACCGAGAGTGTCCGCGCAGTGGACCCGCTTGTAAGAGCCCTGCGTCTAAGTTTCACGAACCGCCTCGGCGTGGGGTTTTACCTGCGAGCGGAGAGTTTCTTCAACACGGCCACTGCGGTTGACGCATTGGGAGTAACGGATGGCTACGGTGGTCGAAGTCTACATGAGCAGTCGCATGGAGAGTCGTTCATTTCCCTAGCCGCCGCCAAGTTTAACCGCGACGGCTTCTACATCATGGATGAACCCGAGGCCGCGCTTTCACCTCAGCGGCAATTGAGCCTGCTTCTACTGATTCATGAACTTCTGGAAAAGCACAAAAATGTCTCAGTGCTGATTGCCACCCACTCTCCGATTTTATTGACGTACCCGGAAGCACAAATTCTCTCGTTTGATGGCGGCGAGATTCGGGAGATCAATTACCGGCAGACCAGTTCATACCAGTTCTGGAGCAGCTTTATTACTGATCCAAACCGCTACGTCCAGGCGCTCCTCCAGTGTGATCCCGACACTGAAATTAATAGTTGACGATCCGGCGCACGGAGTTGTTGCCGTAACACCGGCAATACGAAACATTCGGTCTGGCGTGCTGGGATCGGGTTGAAATGTCCGAGATGCCGACCACCCGGCAAGGACCGTCCCGGTTCCGGTTTACAATAATCGTGGTCTTCCTCTTCCGTGATGTGACGGGCAAATCCATCTGGAAGGAGAAAGGCCGTGAAAGACGAATTCCTGTACGAGAATACCAGTAAGCGCCGCAAGGGCTTCCCCTCCGAAACAAACGTGAAGCGCGGGTTTCCGCGTTGTACACGGGGATAAAGAGCTCTTTGAGAAGCTGGGCCGAAATGATCTCTGCCCTTGTGGTTCGGGACGCAGATTTCAAGAAGTGCTGTATGCGTAGCGGCTGCTACGACGGCTCTCGGCGAAACCACTACAACCGCTAATGGAGAACGGGCACGGCGTAACGTCGTGCCCGATTCTCGACTCCTGTTGAGAGCACACAGCCGTTCTGGCCGTATCACCGGCATTGCGGACGTTTCGCCCTGCCGGGGACAGCCCACGGAGTAAGCGTCTGGTCTTCCCATCTGGACAGCCAGTGAGCGACAGCCCACGATAGGCGCATGGATGGCGCGATCGCATCAGGGCGGAAGCAGCGAGTGTTTCGCCGGATCGAAGAGAAGCTGAGGATAGTGAAGCTGACACTGGAGCCGGGCGCGAGCGTGGCAGGTATAGCTCTGGCGAACGGCGTGAACGCCAACCAGGTGTTTCGCTGGAAGCGGCAGTATGAGCGTGGCGAGTTGCAGCCACGCAGGTCGAAGCCGAGCGCGGCTCTGGTGCCAGTGACGGTCGCAGCAGAACCGGAAGTGCCGAAGATGGTCGAGTCTTCGACAC
>Ga0335075_10000575_pt1 | contig 63623 bp, 56 predicted proteins | sample Lox_Sample_24_FD_206723 | JGI IMG/M metagenome (GOLD analysis project Ga0335075, IMG submission 206723) | Soil microbial communities from Loxahatchee National Wildlife Refuge, Florida, United States - Lox_Sample_2.4 | ecosystem: Environmental > Terrestrial > Soil > Wetlands | place: USA...
GGAGATCAGACCGATGAACATTCACCACATGCAGCACGACACAGCCGCCGCGCAGCAGATCATCAAGGCCCTGGCCCTGCCCGCCCTGAGCAGGGCACCTGAGCCGCCGCGCCCGATGCCGCTCAGCCACCTCCCCCGGCTGCCGCGCGAGACGTCCATGCTGTACACCATCGGGCGAGTCGATCCTTCCGGACGGGTCACGAACCGCGCAATCACCGACGCCGTGCGGTGGCGGCCCGGCGACCGGCTCGCGATGACCCTCACCCCCAGCGCCGTCGTCCTCTGCCCAGCTCCCGACGGGCTCCTCCGCGTTCCGCCCAGGCCCTGCATCGCGATCCCGGTGACCGCCCGCCGGCTCCTCAGCATCACCACCGGCGACGAGCTGCTCCTCGCCGCGGCCCCCGAATACCGCGTCGTGATCACGCACACGATGCAGGCCATGGAAGACATGCTCACCTCGTTCTACGCCCAGATCGCGGCGGACGAGCTTCCGCAGCCATGACCGGCACCAGCGAGCACGGCACCGGCTGGAATGACCTGGACACAGCCCGCCTTCTCCTCGAAAAGCTAGGAATCAAGCCCGCCGACCTGATGGCAGCCCCGGCCAGGGCCGAGGTCCCGCTGATCGCCGACTACATACCGCTCGTGGAGCAAGCGGTCACCACGGGAACCCGGCGCGTCTACAGCCCGTACTGGGCCAAAGTAGTCCGGGAATGGGGACACAGGCGCGTCAACGAGCCCACCGCCCTGGAGATCAGCCAGCTCGCCGAGCAGGTCAGGGCAGGCGCCGTGCAGCGCAGGAATGCCCGCGGCGGACGCGGCGCCGCCGAGCACCTGATCGGCGCGCTCCGGTGCATGTACGGCTACCTGGTGGCTGATGGCATCCTCACCCAGACCGAGAACCCGGCCGCACGGGCAGCGAAACCGCGCAGGCTCCGCAGCGCCCGCATGGCACTGCCCGACAGCCGCCTCGACGAACTATGCCGGGTCGCGGCCACGACCGGCAACGACCCGGCCCTGGATTCGCTCCTGCTGCGGCTGCACATGGAAACCGCATGCCGCCGCGGCGGCGCCCTCGCGCTCACGCCTGACGACCTGGACCCGGAGCAGTGCCTGATCCGGCTGCGCGAGAAAGGCGAGACCGTACGCTGGCAGCCCGTATCACCGACACTGATGAGGCACCTCCTCGCCCACGGCGAGAGCCGGGGCGGACTCGGCAACGGCCAGCGCCTGCTGCGATACGCCAACGGCAGGCCGATCACCAAGAAGCGCTACGAGCATCTGTGGCGGCGGCTCGGCGAGCACCTTCCCTGGGTCGAGACTCTCCAGGTCAGCATGTACTGGATCAGGCACACCATACTGACCTGGGTCGAGCGGAACTTCGGCTTCGCCGTCGCCGAAGCCTACGCCGGCCACGAGGACAACCGGAGAGGATCACGCTCCATGGGCGCCATGGCCACCTACGTCCGGGCCGGCCTGCCCGAGGTGGCGACAGCCCTCGCCGCCCTCACAGGAGAACCCCACCCGCTGGCCATCAAAGACCCCGGCACAGGCCCCGCCGGCGAATACCGGCATTGATCCTGGCTCGCCTCGCAGCCAGAACCGCCTGCGCAGGTGTCAACGGCCCCGTATCCTTTCCCTGCGGCCACCCTGTTATCGGCATGACTTTTGGTCATGGATCGAAGATCAACGGCGCGGCGACGCCGATTTGTGACGGCCGGCCAGGAGTTGCTTCTATGCGCAGGCCAGCTTGTCGCGGAGTGGAGCATGATCGGCTCGGTCGACCCGCCAGGCGGCGGGGTCCAAGCAGATCGACTCTGGGCACCTTCAAACCGTTCCTGGCCTGACGAGCAGCGGCATGCAGATCACATTCGTTTCGGCGTGCTTCCTCGGGAGGTCAGGAGAAGCCTGAGCGGTTGCCACGATCCCTGGATGGAGCGGATTTGCCGATGCCGTAGGGCCACCGAAGACCGTACACAATCGACGCGCATACGCACGCGGTCAGTCACCATGCCCAACGCACCATGAAGACCGCCAACACCGTCGATGACAGTGGCCCTTGTTCTTACGAGGCCTGCGGCCCGTCGTCTCTATGGATTCCGTATCGACCGTCTCAGGACCTGAGTTCGATGTCGATCGAAATCGGCTGGAGGGCGCTCACGGTCAGGGAGTACAGGTCCACATCGATGTTCCCGAGATCCACGCTGACGATGACCGAGTAGGGGAGCCTCCTCTCCCACGTGGTGGTGCTGTCCTCCCACCACCCCGTCACCGGGTATACGGCGAGCAGGCGCGAGCCAGCGATCTGGCTTGCAACCACGCGAGCACGGTCGTGCTGGAGCGTGCCTCTAGAGCGGGCCTGCGTCCCGATCTGCCATTCGTAGGATCCTCCGCCGGGCTGGTGACCCTGCTCCCTGACGAGCCGGTTAATGCGGGCGCGGAATCCGTCGGCATCTTCGGCCGGGCCTTGCAGGTCCCATCGAAGGCGGCCACCCGCATATGTGCCCCTCGTGAGGTTGTCCGTGGGGTCGATGAAGTACGAAAGGGTGATCGCGAGTTCGACGGGAGTATCGCCGAGTTGGTCGAGTTCGTCGTACGGCAAGGGCAGCTCGATGAAGTCCGCGAGCCGTTCGGGCTTCCGGTCCCGGTTCCGGTGACTCGGCCGGATTGTGCCCTCGTAGATCATGACGGGCCGGTTAGAGTCGCTGCCCATGGCGCGCTCCGGCGTGGGTACACCGTAACCGAAGGCGCGGAGCAGATCACGCCTGTCCGGGAACTGCTCTTGTGCGGCGACCGGCCAACTGGTCGTATGGGCGAGAAGCCCGCGCCAGGTCGCCGACCGAATCGAAGGGTGGGCGTTGGCGATCCGGGCCAGCGCGTTCGCCGCAGCGGCCGCGGCCGGACTAGTCGCCCAAGTACGGCGCAGGAGAGTCCCCCTGTCACGCCACTTGCTGTCGAGACTAAGAACAGTCAGACCCTGCCCATCGGGGTTGTCCAAGCCCCCGCCGGGTGCAGTGTTGCCCGCTTCCATGACCAGGTCCGGCTTGAGCGGGCGGTTGCCACCCGGTGCGGTGCGGCTGTGCGGGCTCAGAGACCCAGCCGGCGCAAGCGGCTCGGGGTATCCCATCTGCTCATCTTGTGCCGTGCGGCGGTCGAGATCGGTGTACCCGCCGACGGTGAGCGCATTCCACGCCTGGCCAGGCTGCTGGATGTGGGGCGGGCCGAGATTCAGGTGAGGGTAGTCGTCCCGGTCGGTGATCGACTCGGTGTTCCCAGCCGCCACAACGAACAGGCGGCCCGCGCCGGAATTCCACGCCAGGACGTCCACGGCAACCGACCATGCCGTCCGGTCAGTCCGTTCACGTGCGGTGTTCTCCGCGCCCAGGCTCATGTTATGGATCACCGGTCGTTGCGGGGCGAGGGCTTCTGCCGCTGCAATCGACTCCACGGTACGTTCCGCCCAGAGCGGTTCCCTGGCCGGGTCGCCGCCACCATCTTCCTTGCTTTCTAGGAGACGGACGGAAACCAGCCATGCGTCTGGGACGAGTTGCCCGGCTATTATGCCTTCCGCGAGCCTTGAGTACGCCGCGACCCCGGCCATCTGCGTACCGTGCCCGTCGGCTATATCCGCAGTCGAGGGAGCACCTGGCACCACGCTGCTTGCGCCCAGGAGCACTGGATGGATATACGGGTGATCATGGGTGATCCCGCTATCGTGTAGACCGACCGCGACGGCGGACGGATCGGGCTCCTCGACAGGAACCTGCGTTCCAGCTTCGTCCACTGTCTCGGCGAGGACGATAGGGCGCACCTCGGGGGCCAAGTGCACCTCCACCGCGGACGGCAGGAGGACCGGCAGTGCCTTCAATGCCGCTCCTGTCGACGAGATGAGATGAACGTCCCGCTCAGGCCCGCGGTAGACCGATACGAACGGCGGAGTAGGTCTGATGGATGGCATCTGGCTCAACGCGGCGAACTCACGGACCGCGGCGTCCATAATTTCGCGCTGGTCGTCAGATAGGTGCGGACCGCCCGGCATCCAGATCTCGACCCACAGCCTCTCATCGTCCGGGATCGACTGTCCGATCTCGCCGAGGCTCAGATCCTCGATGGTGGCGGGCTCAATCGTGTCCAGTCTCGCGACGAGTTCCTGGAATCGCGGCTTGCCCTTGGGCGTGTTTTCCCTCGCGTAAGCGCCGATCTTGGTGCGGAGCGCGCCCAGATCACTCTCGACGTGGACCACCGCACGGCCTTCACGCACTGTCACAACATCGGTCCCGGTAGCCCTGTCCCGTAGCTGCTTGTTGACCTTGCTCTCCTCCAAACCAGGGCCGATCGCAGCCACCAGCGCACCAGACGTGCCCGGCAGAGCCTGGTCACGGGCAATCGACAACTCCCGTTCGACCTCCGCCACGCGCTGGTTGAGGACTGCGGCGTGCTGTTGGCGGTCGCGCACCGGCACGACACCGGAGGAGCCACCACCCTGGGTGCTCCAGAAGGCCTCAGGACGCACGACTCGAAGCCCCAGAAGAGGAAGCCCGTTCTGGATCAACTCGAGAGTCACCTTCTATGTGGTCAGCCCAGCACGATGCCAGGAAACCGACGATGCGGACGAAGAAAAAGGCTAAAGCCAACGCGCCCTTCAGGATAGCCGCGAAGCCCGGTTCAAAAGCATGTCGCGTACCTCGCCAGGGTTGGGAGCCTTTCGGCCGTCGAGGATCGTTTCCTTCCGGGCATCATCTACAGCTGCGTGGATATCAGCGAAACTCAGGCCAGCAGTCGCTTGCAGCGCAGCTGGGTCCGGCGTCGCGTTCCACTGCCTCATAAGGCGACTCAGGAGTTCTGCGGCTTGCTCTGGTGTGGGTCCTGGCATCTCCAGGACGTCATCGAAGCGGCGAAACAACGCCCGGTCCAGGCTAGCCCCGATGTTCGTGGCGGCAACCAGCACGCTCGCGGTGTCGTCGGTCGTGTCCAGAAGCTGAAGGAATGTCGTGACAACACGTTTGACTTCGCCTATGTCGTTATCGTCTAGCCGGGTGCGTCCTAGGGCGTCGAATTCATCGAACAAGTAGACGCCGCGAACACGGCTAGCTTCGGCGAAGATCTCTGTCAGGGTTGCTGCTGTCTCTCCCAGGTACCGGCTGAAGACCACTTCCAATCGGACGCGGATGATCGGGAGCCGCAACTCGCCCGCGATCGCATACGCGGTCATTGTCTTTCCGCATCCTGGCGGGCCGTGCAGGAGCAGTCGGTGCCGCGGGCGCAGCCCATGCTCGGCAAGCGTATCGACGGCTCGCTGCTCAGCGATCAACCGGCGCAAAGCTTTGTGATTCTCCGGGGAGAGCACGAGGTCGGACAAACGTGTGTCGCTGTAGCCGACGGAGAGGACGTGTTCCAGGTCCCGAGGGGCGCGCGCTAGCTGAGTGGGCTTGGGAGCGGCATCGGCTTCGGCGCGCAGGTCACGCAACCGTTGCGCCAGGCGGACATGCCCGGCGCGGGACTCTGACGCAATGAACTGGTTCAGCAGGTTGCCGAATCGTCGCTGGTCGCCCGCGTAGTGCGCCCGGACCAACTCGGAGATCAGCTCGGGGTTAGCCACGATTACCTCCTCCCTCCCAGTTTCTACACTCTCATGCTAGCGTAGAAGTAAAAATTTACTTGTTAGACTCTTCGGCGTGTCAACGCCGGGACGTCCGCGGCGCGCGATCAGGCCGCGTGAAGATCTGGGGCGCGCAGTGACTGTCGTCTTGCGGGAGACCCGCATCGAACGAGGACTGACGCGCGCCGAACTCGCCTTCCGCGCTCAGGTTTCGGTTCAGACGCTGGCGAAGATCGAGCAGGGACAGAGCACGGATCCGGGATTCACGGTCGTCGCAGCTGTCGCCGAAACCCTCGCGCTGACGCTTGACGATCTCATTCAACGAGCGAGAAATAGCGCGACCAAGCCACATGCTTGATCTGGAGATAGGTCATCACCCTGGACCCGGGCTGCGGGTCATGGCATGGCGCCTCTTCGGTCCTGGTAGCGAGACTGCCGCGAACCGCTACGTAGCTCGCATCATGAATTGCCGGGCCGGGCATCTGCGGCGTGCTACTTTGGAGTGGTGATAGATCCCCGATTCGGGGATGTACCACCTCCGTGGGGGTTCAAGTCCCCCCTCGGACACAAAAACCCGCGCATTTTCCCCGGTTCGGCACCCGCTTGAACACGCGGCGGTGCGATCTCCCGCTCCGGGGAGATTTCACCGGCCTGCGTGGTCAAGCGGTGCTTCAAGTGCCAGGACGGGCGGGAAATCCCCCTCACGCGCATTGCCTCAGTAACTCCGTCGGCGGCACTGCTGTCCGCATCGCGGCTGGCCCTGCCCTCCTTATCGCAGGGAGGGTGCCGTGACCGCGCAGCCCTTGGCTCCCGTGATTCCCTCGTCGGCCCTCCCGGCCGCCCGGCGGCGCGCAGGGTCGGCTTCGGGCCGGCCGCTGCCGCTGGCCCGCCCGGTTCGGTCGGTTCCGGAGGACGTGGTCTACGGGATCGCCCGCGTTGACGCCTCGGGCCGGATCTGCGAACGGGCCATCATCACCGCCCTGGGCTGGGCCGGCGGCGACCGGCTGACCTTCACTGCCGATGCGGGCGTGGCGACCGCGCGCCGCGACCCCGGCGGCATGGTCACCCTGCTCGCCAGTGCCTACATCAGCATCCCGGCTGCCCTGCGCCGCCGCTGCGGCCTGGAGGCCGGCGACCAGGTGCTGCTGGCCGCGCTCCCCGGTCAGGACACCCTCGCCGCCTACTCGCTCGCCGTGGTGGACCAGGCCATCCGCGCCCACGGCACGTTCCCGCACGTGCAAGGAGGAAAGCCATGACCACTACCCCGGCATCTCCAGCCGATTCCCGGCAGGCCGCCGCGGACGCGGCGCTGCTGATCCTGGAGCGGATGGGCCTGTCCCTCGATGACCTGACCGCCGCTCCCCGGCACCGGCCGGCCGTGCCGACCTTCGCCGAATACGTTCCGGCCGTGTCCGCCACGGTCACCGACGGCACCCGGAGGGCGTACGGCTCCTACTGGAACCGGGTTACCGAGCAGTGGGGCACCCGGCGGCTGGACGAGCCGACGCCGTCGGAGATCAGGCAGCTCGTGGCGTACGCCCGGGCGAACGTGGTGCCCCGCCGCAACGCCCGCGGCGGGCGCAGCACCGCCGAGAACCTGATCGCCGCGCTTCGCTGCCTTTACAAGCGCGCCGAGGACGACGGGTTCATCGACGAGCGGGACAACCCCGCCCGCAAGGTGGCCAAGCCGCGGCGCCTGCCGTCCACCCGCCGGGCCGTGGCCGACACCCGGCTGGCGGAGATCAACCAGGTCGCCGCCAGTACGGGCGATGACCCCGAACTCGACACGCTGATCCTGCGGCTGCACACCGAGACCGCCTGCAGGCGCGGCGGCGCGCTCGCGCTGCGCCCTGCCGATCTGGACCGCGAGCAGTGCCTGGTCCTGCTCCGCGAGAAGGGCGAGACGGTCCGCTGGCAGCCGGTCTCCCCCACCTTGATGGCCGGGCTGGTCCGCCACGCCGGGGAACGGCACGCCCCGGCTGACGGGCGGCTGCTGCGCTACCGCGACGGCAGGCCGGTCACGTACCGCCGTTATGACGGCCTGTGGGTCCGCATCGGCAGGCACCTACCCTGGGTCCGCACCCAGCAGATCAGCACCCACTGGATTCGGCACACGACCCTGACCTGGGTGGAGCGCAACTTCGGGTTCGCCGTCGCCCACGCCTACGCCGGCCACACCGACGGCGCGGGCGACACCGGCACCGCCACGACGACGTACGTGCGCGCCACGCTCACCGAGGTCGCCACCGCGCTCTCTGTTCTGACCGGCGAACCCCATCCCCTTGCCGAGTCCGAAGGAGGGCAGCATGACAGCGCTAGCTGACATCCGCGTGACACAGACCGCCCGGGACACCTACCGCGAACCGGACAGTCCCCGTTCTGGCCCGACGGCGGTCTCCGATGCGGTCCTCCGCGCGGACCGGTCCAGGACGGTCCGGGACCACGCAACGACCATGCGGTCCTGGCCGCTGCTGGTCCTCGCCGTCCCCGCCTCGGCTGAAGTATGGTCCGGCTGGGTAGGCATCGCGCAGAAGACCGGCTTCGGCCTGGTCCCCCTCCTGCCAGGCATCTGGTCCTCGCTTCACCTGGACACAGCCGTCACCCTGCCGGTCGGGGTCGAATGCTACGCGGCCTACGCGCTGCGGGCCTGGCTGGCCACCGGCCACGCGATCAGCGACCGGACCCGGCGGTTCGCCAAGCGGTCAGCGATCTGCTCATTCGCGCTCGGCATGGCCGGGCAGGTCGCGTTCCACCTGATGGACCAGGACCGGATCACCAGGGCGCCCTGGGGCATCACCACCCTCGTGTCCTGCCTTCCGGTCCTGGTCCTGGGCATGGGGACCGCCCTGGCCCACATGCTGCGCGAGGACGCCGCAGCAGCCGGGCATGAACAGACCAGCGCCCCCGGACCAACTGCTCACGTGCCGCTGGCCTGGTCCCCAGCAGACCAATCCGGGGATCAGCCAGACCAGAACCCGCCGGTCCGGACCGCCAGGGAACCCCGCGCTCCGGACCGGACCAGGACACTGCCCCGGCATGACGGCCATACTGCGGCTGAACCCGCAGTACCCGTCCCGAACACCGCGGAGCCGGGCATCGAGCACGCCCGCAATATCGCCCGCGAGCTTGCCGGAGCAGGCCAGCGCGTGTCCCGGAGAGCGCTGCGCAGCCGGGGGGTCAAGGGCTCGAACGAGGCGCTCAACGCCCTCGCGCTCACCCTCAGCGCCGAACTCGCGGGCGACACGGCCGGTCGTCCGTAAGGCGGCAGAGGCCGGTCGGTTCGCCTTACGGGCCGACCGGCCTCACGATCCTTCTTTCCGTCCGCGCCGCCCGGCACGGCACCGGGCGTTGGTCCCCCGGCAATAGGGAGGCAACTGGCTACACTGAACCGCATCGGCCGCCGGGAGCCGCCGTCGGAGTCCCGGGCAGAGCTTCGGAGGCGTATGGGAGTAATCACCATGACGGCCGGAGCCAAGGGCGGGCAAGGCGAGCCCGACCCGGGGCATTTCGAGCGGCTCTGCAATGTCGCTGTGCCGGACTCGCTGACTGATGTATGCCACGTGAGCACCGAACTGGCCGCGCAAATCGGCGAGGACATCCTGGCCCGCGCGTAATCCTACGGAATGCTCGACGACAAAGGACGGGACGTACTGATAGCGCCGTTCGCTGAAGAGATCGCCAGGTACGAGCCGGCCGACTCGTCACTGATGCTGAAGGGCGCGGTCGCCGTGGTGGTCCGCAGCAGCCTGCTGGAGGAGGCGCACGCGCACGGACCGGTGGAAGCCGGCGGCATCCAGGGCATCACCACCTTGGCGGCGGCACCACTGTCGCACTTCCTGGCCGCCCGGCGCCGGAACTCGGTAACCGCGGAGCACAACCTGTTCGCGGACCTGGCGGACATCTGGCCGCGAGCCTGGGCCTGCCTGGGATCCGTAGCCCAGGCCTACGGTGCAGGCGGCGGCCGGTGGCCCTACCGCTTCGCGGCGGCACCGGTCCCGGAACTGCCCGTCGCCGAGGTCGAGGCACCCGCAACGGACACCCGCGACGGCGTGGTGATCCTCAGCGGCATCGACCCCCGTTTTGACCGGGAAGCCGTGCAGCGCATGCGCGAGGCAGCAGAGCCGGGTGACGCGGTGTGGCTCACTACATCGCTCAGCCGCATTTCGCGGCACCTGGGCAAGCTCTTGCAGGCGGTGGAATACCTGCTCGCCCACGACGTTTCCATCCTCACCGCCAATTACCTGCTGCGGCCCCCGCGAAGTCTGGGTGCGCCGCGGTGAACTGGCTACAGTCGACCACGAGGACCCACTCGCGGCCTGGCGTTCCTCACGAGGTCTGTCCGGTGTGCACCGCGCCGTGGCGGCGCAGGCCGTGAAGCGAATGGAAGCCAAGGAGAAGGCCGCGAAGGGCCGGACGCCACATAGGCCGGGCGACGAGAAGGACTTACCCAAAACGCGAAGGAACGCGGGACAGGGCTATGAGGAACTCGGCCGGTCATTCTCGGAAGTGCGCTTCAGTTCGCACTTCTACGCGATTTCCCCGGCTCGGTTCCCCACTCGCGCTGCTAATGGTCTTCGTGAGCGTCAGCCACGATCCACCATGAGCTACCGCTTTTCAGAAGGTCTGTACCCACTCGGACCACAGGAAGCTCCGCCGTGGTTAGCCCTGAGCTGCCTGCATAAAGGCTTGTCAGGGCTAACAGGGTCACTTTAGCACCGGTGCCGCCGTGTGCCGGGGAATGCCGTTTCGTCCGTGGGGATTTTGTGGGGAACCACGCTGCGGACCCGGACTTGTGGGGATTCTGTGGGGCTGGGGACACGCAGCTCAATCAGGTTTCCAGGCCGTCAGGAGCATCTGGGCGATGCCAACGGCATAGCATGCCGGGCAGGCCCGGTCGCCGTGCGAGCTTCGGCGTTAGCGACGACACCGTTCTTGCCGGGTCATAATCGGGACCGCAGACCACTGGCAGGCACCCGCGCGGCGCGGTACTTGCCCGGTATGACCGGCATCAGCACGAGCACCAACCCCAGTCACCGCGCTGCTCTACCGCGCGCGCAGTGCCCACCAGCAATCCCGCTGACGTCGGCCAGCAGCCGGGACACCGGCCCCTCCCGCCGACTCATGAAATCCTATGACGGCGGGTTACCACGCCGGGGATGTCAGGGACGTGCACCACGCGCCGATCGCCGAATCGGAGCAGCCGACAATCACGGCTTCGACGTGGACTGTGTCGCGCATATCGGCCAGTTCTGGCCGCTAGCGCCTGCAACGTGTACCCGCCGTGACGAATTGCCAGTTCAGACGGCCCACGATGGGTTTAGAAGCGGTAAAGGGCAGCGGTGCAGTATAGAGGTATACGAGTCGATCACGGTCCTACGACAGCAAGGGCAGAGCTGCCAGCCATTGGTCAGGTGTCGAATTCCGGCGCATAGCTGCGAGCAGTTCAGACGTCAGCAGTGGAGCCCACTGGGCCCAGGTGCTCAGATCGTGGACTGACGGGTCGAGCTTGGTCGCCTCCTGTACTAGCCGCTCGGTAACGGAGATGTCTGTCGAGTGGGGCAGCAGGCTGAGCAGCGCGCTGCGGGCGCGGCATTTGTCTTCCGGCATCGGATCGAGTTTCAACAGGCAGCCTACTAGGTTTATGGCTTGGTTACCGTTGGACTGTGTTGCCAGCAATCCGAGTATTGCATGGCAGGCCTGGCGCTTATCCTCTGCCACCGGATCGAGCTCGAGCATCAGGCCCACCAGCTCCATCGCCCACAAGCCATCGGTCTCGCTGGCCAGCTGCCTGAGCAGAATGTCGCGGACGGGGCGCTTCTCCTCTGTAGGAATAACCTGGACCAAGCCCCATCGCAGGCCCGCAGTACCGATCCGGTCGGCTAGTTCGACTAGCACATTCTCAACCTGGCGCTTATCTTCTGCCGTCAGATCGAGCCGGATCAGCGCGCGTACCAGATCGGTGACTCTCGTACCGTCAGTTTGGTCGGCCAGCACGCCGAGCAGCACGTCGCGGGTCCGCCGCCTTTCGTCCGCAGCCGGGCCGAGCCGGAGCAGGCAGCCCACCAGGTCCGCCACCCGTAGGTGGCCGGATTGGCTGCCCAGCAGGCCGAGCACGACATCGTGAGCCTTCCGCTTGTCCTCCAGTGAGGGATCGAACTGCAGAATGCAGTGCGCCAGGTCGATAGCCCTGTCGCCTTCGGTCTGGTCGGCCAGTAGGCCAAGCAGGACTTCGCAGGCCTGGTGCCGACCCTCGGCGGTGGGGTCAAGCTGTGCCACCTGCCGCGCCAGGTCCTCAGACCGCCAGCCGTAGACTCGGCCACTGGCCAGCAGGCCTAGCAGGATGTCGCGGGTCCTGCCGTTCTCCTCCGCCGTCGGATCCAGCTGCAGCAGCAACTTTCCCAGGTCCGTGGCCCTATCCACCGCGGCCAGACCGTCCAGTATCCCGAGTACGACAAGGCGTATCTGTTGCTTGTCCTCCGCCGTCGGATCGAGCTCCAACAGCAACCTCCCCAGGTCCACGGCAGTCCAGCCGCCAGCCCGGAAAGCTGGCAGGCCGAGCAGGAGATCTCGGGCTTGACGGATCTCCTCTGCCGTCGGACCGAGCCGGATCAGCCCGCGCACCAGATAGACGGCATTGCTAGAGTCGCCTTTCCTGGCCAGCATGTTGAGCAGTACACCGCGGGCCTGGCCCTTTTCCTCTACTGTCGCGTCGAGCGTCAACAACCCGCCCGCCAGTCCCTTGGCCGCCCAGCCGCTGGCCGGGCTGGCCAGCAGGCCGAGTATCGTGTCGCGGGCCTGGCACCTCTCCTCCGTCGACAGGCAGAGCCGGACCACCCCATTCACCAGGTTTTCAGCCACGGCCCTACCAGCAATGATCTTGGCCATGACGGCCAGAGCAGAGGATCGCTCATCCGCCGGGCCCGCTGTGCGCCTGCGCTCCTTCCTGCTGTCAGGCTCGCTGCGAAGGAGCCCGAGCAGCACTTCACGCGCCTGGCACCGCTCCCGTGCTGTCGGATCAAGCCGGATCACCCGCTCCACCAGTATGGCAGCCGTCCCGCCGTCAGGTTCGCTGCGAAGGAGCCCGAGCAGCACCTCACGCGCCCGGCGCCGTTGCTCTGCTGTCGGATCGAGCCGGATCACCCGATCCACCAGCTCGGCGGCTGACCTTCCATCGGTCTGGCCGGGCAGGAGCTCAAGGAGCGCTTCGCGGGCTTGACGGTCGGATGTGCCCCAGCCCACCGCAGTGATGACACCCATGCGACCCGCTAGGGCGAGCTCCACCCGGACCTGGCCGATCATCTTGGCTACCTCCGGTGACCAGTCGGCCTCACACGACTCGCCGGCTACTCGTGCGACAAGCCTGCGGAACTGCCCCCTGACATCAACGGCACCCAGGTCTGCAGGGATATGGTCTGAGCGGGCGCTGCAGCAGATCAGTGTCCGCAGAAGCTGGTCATGCTGCGGGTGCATGGCGATTGCCGACGGCGTCGAGTACTCCCAGTCCGGGTCGTACCAGAGGTGGGGCAGCAGTACCTTGGCTGCCTTGTCCACGGGGAGGCTCGCCACATGTTCGGCCACGAGGTGCTCTCGCAAGGACCGGTGAATGAACCGGCGCACTGTCTCGCCAGAGTCGACATCGGGAGGGCCGACGGGAGAGGCGATGTGATCGAACGCGGTATCGCCGGCCTCGGTCAACGGCTCGAATTCGACGGCAAAGTCGTCAGCCCAGGTCCCGACACCGGAGACAGGATGACATGCGGCTGCCGACCATGCCCAGCCTCGCAGCTTCCGTAGCTGGGCGTTGGCCGGCTGCGGATCATCCTTGCCGTGCCAGCGGCCGGTGAGCATCCGGTTGAGCACCTTGGTGTACAGATCGTGCCTGTACGTCGGGAGCGGCTGGTCGCCGCCAATGATGCAGCAGAACGCCAGAATCAGAGGCACAGTGGCGGCCTGCTGGAGGTCCGGGCGCTGTGCGATCTGCGCGACGAGAGCGTCCCCCCGCTGGGGCCGCGGGGCGAACCAGCGGCGGATAAGTGGCGCGACATCGTCTGGGTATCGCAACGGCTGGAGTTCAACCACGCGGTTGGCATCATCCTCTTGGGGCATGAGGAAACGGCGGTCCCACGAGCCTGGCCGGGTAGTAAGTACGATCCGCCACGGGAGCGTACCGACCTGCCGGAGCTGCTCATCGTTGCAATGGGTTTCGTCGAGGGCGTCGATGACGAGCACGGTCCACGCATTCCGTTCGGCGAAGAACACAGCCAGGGCCTTGCTGATGCGCTCGCCACCCAGGTCGCCGACGTGGTCGAGTGCGCTAGATACGGCCGCCACACGAATGCTCCCCGGCGCGCTGAACAAGTTGGAGAACGTGGTGTACAGGGGGAGCTCGATGTCATCGACGTCCTCACCCGCCGCCAGCGCCGCAAGGGCACGCTCGGCGCACCGCCGCGCCGTCCGCTTGGCCAGCCAGGTCTTGCCTGAGCCCGGCCTGCCAAGAACCACCAACCGGCGGCACTCCTGTGCGAGCCCGTCAGCATCGACGTCCGGCCCAGCAGCTTTGTCCGGGAAAGTAACCCGGAGCTTGCGTTCGACATCGGCCGGAGTTAGCACTGGCCCGTTGAACCGCGGGTCCTGCGGCCAGGGATCGGTGCTAAGCCACTCGATCAGCGTGGTGAGGTACACCGTGATCTCGCCTCGATGCGCTGGCCCCGGCGGGAGCTGGGCCAGAACTCGCTTGAACTGGTCCATCATGCTGGCGAAACCAGCGACCATGTCGGCTTGCGTATGGAGCAGTGCCTCATCCAGAGCAGAGCCCAGGCCACTCTCCATCCGTCCCAGCCGGGCTACCAGCAACTGCTGGAAGTACTTAGGGTCAAGACTGGCGGCCGCGTGCTCAAGCAGGCCGCGTGCGATACCAATTGCCGCGGCGTGCGAACTTTCAGCGGTCCGGCCGTCACCTGACGGAAGGCAGGAAGCGATCCCGTGCGTCAGGTCCTCCACGGTCCCGCGCCCTGCTACGACCCAGGTCTGCGGGTCTTCAACCATCCGCCGCACCGCATCAAATTCAGTACGGGATAGATCAACTGAGGTGCCGGTCGCCGCCCTGACCAGCCGACTCAGATCATCCGTGCGACGAACCCGCCGGAACCAGCGCTTAGCCTCCTCCGCGATCTCGATCCCGACCCAGTTCACCGGCAGGCCGACGAGCGCAGGCCCCACCCCGCCCTCGATCAGCCAGGTGAAAAAGAGATCTTCCACCACAATAGGTTAACTGCTTGTCGCTCTCCGGCGGCCTACCTATTCAGTGAGCGTATCGACCTTGAGCAGTTGGCCATGTGCGTCCCAAGCTGCGACGCTATCCCAGCCTTCGCCATGAACAGGCCTCGGATAGTGCCTTGCCTCATCCTGACTGCTCCTTGTGCTGCGCCAAAACCATCCGGCGACGTAGACTCCTTCGGTCCCCGCCTGCCCTAGGACGTGAAGACCTTCCAGCGGGCGGCTGTCATCAGGCAGCAGTTCATCAGTGAGCTAAACTCGTGACCCGGCGTGCCCGCGCTGCCAGCTCAGGTGATCCAAGGACCTCGGCGAACCCCGGGCAGCTCGCCGCACCTAGGGAGCACAAGGCACAGCGGCGCATGCACCGCCGTCCTCCCGGCGTGGCCATTGTTGAGGTCGAGCAAGGTCACCATCCAGGCCGCGGCAAGCTTGTGCGAACTAGCGCGGTGGTTGGCTGCATGGCCGCGGGCTGGTCCTCAATCATTGTCTCCGTGGCGGCGGGGAGGAGGAATTGCGGCCAGCTTGACCGGCCGACGGCTCGGATGGATTTCGTGTGCGCCGAAATGCTCGGCAGCCTGTGGGTGGTCGGGATCGGACTCTGTCGCGACACTGTCGACCGGTAGCCGGACGAGTGTTGAGGCTACGGCGTAACGTGCTAGCGTGACTGATAATCCCGTCCGGTCGGCCGTTAATCTCCCGTTGCGGCATACGGCTAGGCAATGGAGGCGTTCGTGGGGCTGGGACAAGCTCTATCCTGTATGAGGATGTGGTTAAATGGCCGCAGCAGTAGCCGTCGGCCCTGTCGTGGACACCGCGCTAGCGGTAGCGCAGCCTGCGAGCAGCGCGGTGAAGCGGCAAATACAGAATAAGCGCGACGAAAAATGCATGCGGCAGCTACTTGAGGTAGCCATGCGACAGGCATGGAGCGAACTGGGTTCGCCGCAGAGGCCTCTCGACCAAAACGTGGCCAAGGTGGCTGGAGGGGCAGTCAGCGTCGGCAAAACCGGACAGGTGGAACCTCCAGGCTGGCGGAAGCGCCTCTGGCAGAGCCGACCGGAGTTCATCGGTGGATACCACCGGCACCGACTGCAGGCCGTTGGGTCGCTGGCAGCCATCGACGAGCTTGCAGGCTGGATACAGCGAAGCGCCGCGGAGAATCACGTCACGAGTATGCAGGGTGAGGCCTTTGCCAGGCGGGCAGCACGGGATTTCCTGGACTACGTTTGTCGCTACCCAAACGACTTTTCTAAGACAGCCGATTTCTGTGAGCGACTGGCGGATGCGTGGGTGATTCAGGACGACAAAGCCCGCGCGCGTCACAACATCGTCGCATCATGTGAGCTTCCGACTGTACTGACAGGCGCTGCAGCCGCAGTTGCGGCCATAGTCGGCTGGACCGCGTTCGAGGTGCTGCGGCTTGCGGGGACAGTCGGCACCCTGACTGTCGCTGTCGCGGTCGGCATCCTCCTCTATAGGAGGCAACGCGATGCAGAGACATCGGCGCATACACCCGCTCAATTCATAGAGCTACGTTCACTTCTCGAGCAGATTGCAGCCTTCGTCATTGACTTGAGACAGGTGTCAGTGGATGCCACTGCACAGACCGAAGCCGAAGAAGACCCTCCTCTGCAAGATCGTCTCAGTGTGCTCATGAAGGACCTAGAGCAGCGGCTACTGCCAGAAGCTCGGATACACGCGCACGTGCTGGCCTCTCACCTGCGGCGGGTATACGACCAGTTGCTTCTCCTCCAGCAGAACAGGCAATCGTTCGATTCGCCCAATCTCTACGCCGCTAACCTGGATCTCTGGAAAGCGCTTGAGGGCATAGGCCGTAAGCGGCGGATCGAAGTGCCGGGGGTATCCATACCGGCGACGATAGACAGTGGCGGCGCCGAAACGGCTGCTGCTGCTTCTCCGAGCGCGGAGCCGGTAGAGATCGAAGAACCCGAGCCTTCGAAGTCGGGACTAGAACCCTGCGACCGCACATAAAGCAGTCTGCCAAGCCGGATCGCACACGACCGATGACCTTAACCTCCGCTATTCAGCGCTAATTGGCGGTTGAGCGGTTCGAGGGATTGCCTGTCGCTGCGAGCTGGGCTTTTCGCGTGGTGGCGGGCTGGCTGCGTGTGCACCTTATGGGTGCGTGGCGATCGCGCGGGAATGGCGGACGTCCGCGGAGCTGGCGTCTTTGTCGCGTTCAGCTGAAGTCTTCGTCTGGCGTGCCGTGGTTCCTGGCTTCGAAGTTTGGCTTGAACGGCCGGGGCGCTTGCTGTTCAGTTCATCGTTTCCGCTGCTGGCGGTGGTGTAGAGGGTCAGCTTGCAGCAGTGCGTCGCGTCAGGACTGCGGTCGCCATACGGCCAGGGAACCACCAGGCATGCAGACCAGGAGCAGGCCATCAGGCCCGTTCGCCGTCCACGCCTCGTGCGCCGGGTCCGGTGCCACGCTCAGCAAGTGCCCGTCATCAAAGACCAGCCGCAGCATGCCGGACTTGAAAGCCACCGCCGACAAGACGGTGGTGCTGAACAGCGCCTGGGCGGCAGCTACGTGCTGACGCTCGGGATGCAGCTCGACGGTATCTGGCTTCACGCCCCTCGCCGCCCAGCCTAGATTCGCGGTGCCGGCGATGCTCACCCTGGCTTCGCCGCCCAGGACCAGCCCGAACTCGAAGTCCACCACGACCTGGGTCACGGTCAGGCCGCGAAATGGCAGGATCCACCTGTCATCAAGCTCGGTCAGGCCTCCCGGCACGGCGACGCTCACCTGGACAGTCTGGCCGCTGCGTCACATGTCCTCAACGAGAATCCGTGCCATCTGGCGGACGACGAAGCCATTACCTGAACAGGACAGTCCTTGCCGGTTTAAGGGCGAAGAGCGCCCTGGTTCTGGGAGATTGCAGGTCACCACAACCTTTGCAGCGTCCCGGAGACTGCAGCGCTCTTCGCCGTGCAGGATACGCGGTGGGCCCATGCCCTGAAGGTGACCGGCAGCGGGACGGGCCTGGTCGGCCACGCCGGCGCGGTTCTGCTCGCAAGGCCGCCGACCAGGCGGGACTGACCGCCGCCTTGAGCGCGGCGTTGCGGAAGGCGGGCACGTCGCCGCTGCTGGACCGGGGAATCGTGCTGGTGTCGATGGCGGCCTGGCCCCGGTGCTGGGTGACGCGCCGAGCGGCCCGACGATGCGGCGGGCCCTGGGCCTGTCCGGCGGGGCGGGGATGCTGGACCGGATCGCCCGCGCCCGCGCCAGGGCCCGCGCGCACGTCTGGGCGCTGATCGGCGGCACGCCCGCCGGGTTCCCGTGGCTGGCCATCGCCGGGAAGACCCTGACCGGGTGGCTGGTCATCGACATGGACGCCACCTTGGTCACCGCCCGGTCGGACAAGGAAGGAGTCGGCTCCCACCTGGAAGAAAGGCTACGACCTGTTGACTGAACTATACGGCGTTTGCGCAGCTCAGCTAGGGTGTCCCTCGCAGGGGTCCTCGGTGAGATGTCCGGAAGATCCGGATTGCTAGGTCGCGGCGGCCTTGTTGCCAGCCTGATCCCCACAGATACCGGACATACGGCGCGTAACCAGTCGCTTGCCTTCTCCTCGCCGCCGATTTCCGGCGTCAGCCGCAGCGCGCCTGGAGTGCTCTTGCAGAGTCCGTGACCTGCTACGGCACGGCAACCTTGCAACTCGGCTTGCATTGTTCAGAGAAGGCTTCCACCCGCTGGGCGCGTGGTGCGCGAACACCCGCGAGTGCCTGGCCATGTCAAGACGAAGGCACCGTTATGCCATGGTGATGTCTTGCTCCCGGCGGCAACCAGCCCAATGAAGACGCCAGCGATGCCCGCGACAAGTGCCAGAAAGCGCCAGCGGTCAGCCTGCATGGCCGACGCGCAACAGGCATCCAAGCGTGGACAGAGCCGCGAAGCCATTCCGGGAAGTCAGGAGCGGTCGCCGCGAGCGCCAGCGCCACCATGAGGGCCAGGACAACCACCCCCAACCTGAGCGCTTATGAGAAGAAGACCGGCTGGCGGTACTCCATCACCTGCACGAACATCCCGGACGGCGGGATCGGCGGCGTCCCGGGCAGCCACCATCCCCAGTACATCGACGCCGCTCACCGCGAGCACGCCGTCGTGGAGACCGGCGGCGTCCGCACCGCGAAGACCATGGGCCTGCGGAACCTGCCATATGTCCTGGCAGGTCAACTGCGGCTGGGTCATCGCCGCGAACATCGCCGCCGATCTGACCGCCTGGACCCGCCTGCTGGGCTTCGGCGACGAGGAGGACCTGCGGGACGCCGACCCGGACACCCTCCGCCGCCAGGGCGGGTCTGGCACATTCCCGCCCGGCTGGCCCGGCACGCTCGCGAGCGCGTCCTGAAGATCAGCCCGGACTGGCCCTGGACGGACGCTTTCCTCACCTGGGTGATCGGGCGGTGCCGCTGATCGCGTACGAGTAGATCACGGACGTCATATCTGACGAAGCTAGCTGCACGGCCAGTCGTAGTTCATGTTGATCGATCTAAGGTCATGTTTGCGTCCGGCGCCTAGCTCAACTCCCCGTTACGGATGCCAGCCAGGAACGCGCGCCACTCGTCGCGGGTATACCGATGGACGGGACCCTCCTGGTTGTGATCCTTGGTATCCCGCACAATCCTGACGCTAACTAGCCCGCTGTCGCAGCTTAGACACGCTAGCGAAAGGAAAGCGTCAGCCTGACGCAAAGCCCTTCGGCCAAAATGAATTCCACCTGCTGATGTCGTCGCGGTGTCAACGTCGGTCGAATTCCTCAGGCAAGGCAAGCGAGATCCGTGATGACGGTCTCAGCTCGATCGGCGAGTAGCCGCAGCCAGATCACGGCAGGTTTGTCTCGCAGCATCACGGGCTCGCTGAGAGTGACGTCGAAGAAAAAGGTTGCTTCGGTCGCCGCGAGGTCGGCTGGCGAGCCAAAGAGAACCACGCCCTCTTCCACAGGAGTCCACTGACGAAGCTCAACCAGCAGCGGCCCGCGCTCATCCATGCCCGAGTATTTCTTAACTACTGCCAGCTCATAGCTGTCCCCGTTGAGCTCGATCCCGGTAACAGCGACGGCCACCGAGAGCAGCAGGCGGTGCTTGTCGATCCGATCCAGCTCATGGATGGCCCACAGCAGCGAATCCCGGCCCATCTCCCAGGGTTCGAGCTGCGCGACCGCGTCGATGAGCCCGACCGGGGCACCTTTCAGTTGACGGCAGACCTGCTCCCTCCACTCGCCCGGCCCGGGCACGGCGGTCTTGCCCCAGATGGGGAAGTAGGTCCGCGTCCCGCGGTCCTGAGCCGAGACAGCAGCCCAGGCGAAATGATCAAGCGCAGACCGGAGGTTATGCGCAGCATCACCCATGATGAGCGCAATGTTGTCCGGCACCGCCCTCATCCGCTTCACCCGGAAGGACCCGTCTCCCGCGCTCTGGCCGCCCACAATCTCAAGCTCGCACGGACGAGCGTCCCAGAACGCACCGATCTCGGCCTCAAGCTCATCGGCAAGCTTGCGAGCCCGGCCGACCTTCGACAAGGCAGATCCGGAATCCTGGTTCATAGAACTTCTCTCAGATGACGCCGAGGCCGGAACACCTCCGATACGGAAAGCTACCGCTAGGACTACCTGGTCAACGACAGATTTTGTCACCTCTGCCTTCGCGTTTCGCGACTGCGCCCCGCCGCTCGTCCACGCTGCTCATCATCGTTCTGCCTCGGGCGCTGGCACTGCGTTGTGGGTCAGGTGGTTTTTCCGGGGTAGTCGTCAAAGATGCTGTCGCGCAGCGGTACCGCGGGGCAGGCGGCCTCGGCTGCGCCGAGGTCAGCGGCGCCCTGGTGCCAAGCGATGCGCCATTGCTCGGCAACGGCGGGGTCCGTCCACAGCTGGTCGACAGGCGGTGGCGGGTCAGCGCGCAGCGGCCACCGGCCGTCGCTGTTGAGCAGCAGCCGCATCAGGATCGAGCGGCGGACCAGATCGCGCAGCCGGTCGATCAGCTGCTCATTGCGCATCCGGGGTGTGCAGTCTCCCGGTGCCGGCACCGTGGACAACGCGGCGAGCCATTTCTCCAGCTGCTTTTGGGTGATGATCGCGCCGTGAACGAGGCTGGACCGCAAGTCGTACAGGGCTTTCACATCGGCGAAGATGGCCGGCGCCGGATCGGTATCCGCCCGCAGGATGATCGCGGCCCGGGTGCAGATCCTCAGCGTAACGTCAGCCTTGTCGGTGCCGGAGAGCGTGGCTTCAAGGGCGGTGGCCAGGTCCACGACCTTCTCGAACCAGGGCCTGGGCGCGAACGAGCTGGTGAACTTGATGATGGCCATCTCCAGGCCGTGGACGACCTCCTTCTCGGTGCGGTGCTCCGTGCTGTCGTACAGGGCGAGCAGCTTCTCGACCGGCCCGGCCGTTGACGCGGACACCACAGCCGGGCGCACGGGCACGGGGTGGAAGTCGTGCGGGATCTCCTCCAGGGTCGCCGTGTACCGGCACACGGACGTGACTTCGCCAGTCACCTGGTAGACGTCGGCGGTCGTCGCGCTGTACAGCAGGCGCAGCGCGAGCAGGAGGCGGTCAATAGGGCGCTCGGCATCCCGTGCGAGGGCGAACGGATCGGGTCCGGTCGCGTAGCTGACCAGGGTAGCTTCGGGCGGGGCGAACGATTGCGGCCGTTCGCCGTTGTACGCCGAATGCGCTGTAGGGATGACCTCAGTGATCTGCCGGGTCTCCTGGAACTGCCGGTACTCCAGGATGGTGACTCCCACGATCGTCAGCTCCTTTCGGTCCGCGGTCATCAGGTGGGAGACGCGGCGCGCACAGGCGAGGCGGGAGCCGCCGGAGTCCAGGTAATCAACAAGATGCAGAAGTGCCACCTCGACCGCGTCGTTCGGTGTGTCGCCCGTCTCGCCGCGGCAGGTCACTTCGGCGATGGCCGCCTCGATGAACTGGAACGCCAGGTGATCCGGGTACCAGCGCCGCTCCTGGCCCCATGGCGCGGCGAACCATGCCGGGTAGATCTGCTGGAGTATCTCGCTGAACTGCGTGAACGCCGGGCGTCCGGTCAGCAGGCCGCCCTCGTAGTCACGCCCCACCCGGATGTATGGCCGGTACCGGGAGCACGGCACGACATGCTCGGCCGCGAGGGCACCCCATGCCTCGGTGATGGCGGCGACGGCAGCGCCTCGCAACGTATCCATCTCGGCAAGCGACGTGCTCATGACAGGACCAGGCCCTTCACCCGACGGTCTCTGGTAACCGCTAGCCCCGCCGACCAGCCCACGCGTCGCCATCTGGCCTCCGGACAGCCCCCGCGCCGAAGCCGCCGTTCAGCGCCGTGCTGCCGGTTCCCGTCCATCCACACGAGAATGCCCGCTGACCGGCGGTTCCGCGAGTCGTTTCTCAGGCCAAATCGAACTTCCCGCCTGCGTGACCGAGGCAGCAGCTCAAGCTGGCCTGCACCACGTTCACGGCGGTCCCGGCTGGCCGGGACCGATGCACTCAGGGCTGCGGCAGCTGCTTCCTCGCCCATATGCCGAAGGCTCCTACTGGAGCTCATCTATGCGAATCAGCGTACAGAAATATCATCGAGATCATGTTCTGGGATTCTGCAGCAGAGAAACCAGGATGGAAGTTCTTTACCTGTTTTGGAATAGCAGTTAAGCTCCAGCTTGCCGCGTACCCTACGCGACATAATCCCAGGTTAGCGCTATTGCATGCAGGCTCGGAGCCTGATAGTGTCGCGTTAGCGCGGAGCCGCCGGCGGGCGGCTCCGCGCTTTTGTTACCCAACCAAAGTAGTGCTCATCTTGCACGACGCAAGAAGGGAGAACCCTAAAGAAAGAAAGGTGGGATTAACTGAGTTGATCAATACAAGCAGCGATAAGCCTGCGTTCCTCAACACAAGCGAATTGGTCGTAGTCATTGCAGACCGTGACCACGTCCGCCGACCGCCAGCGGGGAAAAAACCGCGCACGGCCGCAAGAGGTTCCGCAGTCATCGTTCCCGTGATCGGCACCGTCGGATACGTGGCCGGAGGGCCCGTACTCGCAGTGCTGATGGCAGCGATCGTGTTCGTCCCGTTGTTCGTGGTACTGCTGGCGATGCTCGACAGACGGGAGTCTCTCTCGCCGTTCAAGCGCCTCATCCTGGTAATTTGTACGATCATCGGGCGCTCACCGCACGATTACCTGCCGCGCGCATAGCGCGCGGCGTCCTTTGAATCGCAGGACGGGACGGCTCACGTACCGATCACCGTCCCGTCCTGCGGGACAAGTCCGAAGTAACATGCCGTCGAGCGTGGAAGGGCACGTTTTATTCCGGAGCCGGGAGCCATCCCAGATCGCGGGCGATCGCGGTGATATTCGCGCGGGTATAGCCGAATCGGGCAGAGGCTAGGCATGCCGTGTGAAGCGTGTCCGGCTCGATTCCTGCATGGAGCAGGAGCAGCAGCCGGAGCAGCCATGGGGTCACGTACGAGACCGCCACCCAGCGGTCGATCCGGTCGGCGAGCGGTTCCTTCTCCTCGTTCAGCACGAGATGGTGGGCGATGTCGTTGCGCGCGGCCATCAGCTTCCCAGCCAGATCCGGGACAGACTCCGCCAGCTCAGGCACGGCGCTGGTGACCTGGCTGGTGATGTCTTTCGCCCTAGTGCGGTAACCGACGTCCTCGAAGTGGCAGACCGCGTCCCGCACTGCCGTGCACACGAGTGCGGGGTCCATCCCCTTCTCATTCGTCGCCTGGGCGGCGGCCGCTTCGCGGGCGGCCTTCTTAACGTGGCTGCGCCCGTTACGAGATGCCGCGGGGAACTGGGACTGCTTGTACGGCAGGCGCCGGTGCAGCCCCTCGACAAGGGATGTGCCGACGAGCACCTGCGATTGAACGGTGCCCTCGCCGAGCCCGTCCACTGCCGACGCGAGACCGTCAAGTGTGCCGTTCAGTGCAATCCATTCCGCGAACCTCTCGACCGTCAGTTCTGCCGGGGGCAGCAGCGACTCACCGTAGCCGGAAACCGGCGCGCTGTACGCCTTGCTGTGCAGCGGAAGCCAGCCGCCGTCCTGGCTGATGCGTACCTCGATCGTCCGCACGGCCAGCGGCCGGTCGAGGGCGAGTCTGGCCAGGGCACGGCAGCCCGCCAGCACGCGGCTATCCAGGTCCCGGATAGAGCACGGCTCCGCGGACTCGTACACCAGCCACATGCCCTCGTCCTGGCCCGCCTCCGGGGCGTCCGCGCGCAGGACCGAGCGGTCGCCGGGGACTATGTGGTTCTCGCCGTCGCCAAGGTGGGCGGTCCAGCGGGGATCATCAATGCGGAACCTGACCGCGCTGTACAGCTGGCCGCCGGACACGTGGGCGCCGGTAAGCAGGATTCCTGCGACGTACTGGGGCCGGAGCGGACCGTGGTTCTGCGCGGAGAGCAAGGTTACCAGCTCGCCCGAATCCAGCTGCCCGTGCAGGTCGGTGGGCGCGAACGCCGCGATTTCCTTGGCCGGGTCGCCCGACACGCTGGTGATCAGCGTGCCCGTCGTGGTGTGCACCACCGTCACCCGCGGGTCGTCGGCTACGCGGCCGGCAAGCCTCACCTCCGCGTTCCGCCCGGTTTCAGCAGTGAATTCTCCTCGCACGCGGGCGCCGCCACGCGCACTCCAGAACCAGCCCTCGCTCACCAGACAATAATCGGCCATGTACAGACGCATCGCCGACAGGCCGGTCCGGACACGGTGGCGACTAGCGAAACCTCAGGGCAGGCCTGGGCCAGTCTGCCGGATGCGGCGAACGAGGCCAGAGACGGGAACCTCTTTGCGCCGGTCAGTCCTCTTGATGTTTTAACCGTCGGTCGTCTCTTATTGGATCTTTGTCAACCCTGACGGTTCTTCTGTTGCAACAAATATTGTCGGAGCAGTCCTGTACGGTAATCGCCAGGGACGAGCAGAAGCTCTACCAGGTCCCTGAAACGCGAGAATTCCATAGGTGCTGCATGAGCTGCCGGGTTGCGATATCGGCCAGCGACGAGCAGTAGCTTTTCAGGCAACTCATCTAGAACGAAATACGGATCGGCCATCCGGTTACGGCAGAAGGCGATGAATTCCTGGCTGATGCTTTGAGCTGATGCGCCGTTATTCGCTGTCATCGAACGAAGAGCGAACCCCATTCGGCCAAGCTCGATGGTCCTTGAAGGTGAGGCGACGGCAGACGCGAATGACTTCAGCGGACCGTTAGCAGTTGCTGTCACGCTTCGGGTTGCGAGCCATTGACGGAAAGGGCGGAGAAGTCGCTGGTTAACCTCAAGCTCTAGCGCCTTGGTTAGCGAGATGATGCCGGGTGAAGCATCGAGGAGCATCCTGCCCATCGCGTCACATTCTTCATAATACACTAGCCCGGAAATCAGAAAACGTCGTGCCGCCGTTGAGACGCTCTGCCATATAGACCCGAGTGCGCGCCGCAACTGCATCTTCAGGAGTTCAGGACCCGCAGCAGGAGGCAGGTAATCCATGCTCCGCCGGGTAAGAAGCGTGAAGCGCTCATCCTCGGCGAGGAGGGGGCTTGTCTTCAACCGCGTCGCCTCGTTATCGATGTCAATGCGGATTATGCGGCCACCCTGCCTTGACTTGTCAATCGCGAACGCCAAGTCAAGTGCGATGAAGTCAGCATCACCGGTCAGTTTATGGTGACCGTCAACTTCGATGCGATTAGGCACTCCAGGAAATAGCCTGCGCAGATCTGATGGCACGGCGACAATTCCGCGCTCCTGATATAGCCGCTTATCGTTCGTAATGCGGACGCCAACCCCATGCCCTATCAGGCTATACCAGGAACGCATGGGAATTACTGACACATAGCAACTGTCTCGCTCCTCTTTCCATCGCTCGACAAGGGGCCACGATCGAAGATCATCCTCATGGTCTTCTCCGCAGTACCAGTGCCTGTGTGCGAAGTATCCGCTCACGATGTCCTGGAGCGTCCGATAACCAGCCATCGAATATACAGTCTGCGTTAGATAATGCATCGTAGATCCCGGCGATGACGCGCTGTAATAGCTGCGCCTGGAGGTGGCTGTGGTATCACCCAAGGGTACGAGCCGATAGCGGGTGTGCCGACAGCCGGGCGAGGCTCCGTTCCCAGCCATGGCGCTGCCGGCAACGATTTGATGGTCCACTGGCAGCCTTGGCGGCCAGCTGCAAGCCCTGCGGGCACAGGCAGTGCCGTGGTGGGTTCGCCTGAGCGAGAACCGCTAGTCTCTTGAGGGCCGCGATGTTCGAGCTAAACTCTCGCAAGCGCGGAGAGGCCTCGCGAGAGGCTTCACGGCCTTGGGATGAGGGGGGGCGATCGTGCCGGGTGACATCGTGGGGCATCGGCCAGCAGAGCACCCGGAGCCGACAGACGCTACGGTGAAGCAGTTGTACGCCACCGCGCTGCGGTGTGGTCGGCCGGGCTGCATTCAGGCGCTGTACCGGCTCAGTGATACTGGCGAGCGGGTTCTTAACAGCCGGGTGGCGCATATCCATGCTCGCCGGGAGAACGGTCCGCGGTGGAATCCGGCCATGAGGAGCGAAGAGAACCGGAGCTATGACAATCTGATTGTGCTCTGTCTTGCGCACGCCTCGGAGATCGACATCACTCCGCAGCACTTTCCGGCAGACGTGCTGCGGGAGTGGAAACGGATCCAGGTCGCGACGCAGGAGCGGGCAGCGAAGTCACTGCCACGGCTGACCGACGCCGAGGCTGATGAGGTGATCCGGCTGTCGTTCGGCCTTGAGGACCTGGTCGGCGCGGTCGCGGCGGTGGTGCCGTTCTCTGCTCGCTCCCGCAGCCGTGACGAGGCTCTCGACCGGGCTGTCCGGCAGTCCTTTGCGCGGCGGACGACCCGGCTGCTGGCGGTCCCGGCTGACCGGCTGGACGCGGTGCTGGGCTGGATGGCCGAACAGGACGATGCGGTGGTCGATGTTCCCGAGGGGCGGGTCCGGGTGCTCGTCGCGCCGATGGGAGCCGGCAAGTCCGAGCATGCGGCACGGTGGTGGGATGAAGGACTGTCTGCCGCCCAGGGCGATGACGAGATCGAGATCCCCGTCTGGCTCGATGCGCGCCGGGTTACCCACGGCCTGGATGCTGCTGTCACGGAGAGCATCGGCCGTGACCCGGTCCGGCCCTGCCGTGTGGTGATCGACAACCTGGATGGCGTATCACCTGGTGAGGCCGGCCAACTGCTGGACGAGGCCAGGTGTCTTGTCGGCACCTGGCCGCGCACGCGAGTGCTGGCCACCTCCCGTCCGGGCATCGCTGTAGGTGAGGACGAACGACTTACTGTCCAGCCCTGGCCCGCAGAGCGGGGCATCGATCTGGTCCGTGTCATCACTGGCGATACCGGACCGCACTTCTGGATCAGGGAGACCGCGGACCTGCTCACCAGCCCCTTGACAGCGATCGCTGTTTCTGCCCGGCTGCTCAAGGGCCGGGACATCCAGGTATCTCGGCTGACCCTGCTCCTGGACCTCGCGCAGACCATCATTCAGCAGAAACGCCCGAACCAAGCGGCACTGCAGCTCTGGGATGAACTGGCCCGCCTAGCCGGCCGCATCCTCAGCGAGCCGACGCCGGTGACCGCGGCATCGTTCGCCGACGAGGCGCAGATCTGGCAGCTTACTGACACCGGGCTGGTGATCAACGACGACGACACCCTGCGCTTCGCGCTGCCGGTGTTCGAACAGCACTTCGGCGCCCACGCACTCAAACGCGGCATCGTCGCCCTGGACGAGGCCGCCGCTCCCGATGCCTTCCCGCGCTGGCGTTACACCATCGCATTCGCTGTGTCCACCAGTCAGCCGGGACAGGCCGAGCAGTACATGCTGCTCCTGGCGCGGATGAATCCCGCTGTGGTCTCGTGGACGCTGAACGAACTCGCCGGCAACGATCACGCCACTCCCGCGCCCGCGCACACACCTGGCCAGCCACGCTCTGCCGAGGACGGAACCGGGGAACACGCTGCGATCGGCGAAGGCCGGCGGCTGCGCGAGGCACTCCAAGCACTCATCGAGGGTTTCGGAGCATGCGGCACACAGCTATCCCGGCACCGAGACGGGCGCCTCGTACAGTGGGGCGTCCAACTCGTCGGCGACGACTGGATCGGCCTCAGCGAAGCCCGGGAGATGCTCCCACCGCCTGACCTGGTGGTCACCGCGTTTGATCCCTGGGATCAGCCCGCCCCCGAGTGGGGCCGCCGGACCCTGTTCCCGATTCCCCGAGGATCTCTTGCCAGGTGGTCCTGGGCGCGGAACTGGCTCATGCATGCGCTGGACGAACTGATCCGGCAGCGTCGACTGCCCCTGCCGCCGGACTCACCGCTCGCGCGAGAGCGCCAGTGGATACTCGCACGGCGGGTCATGCAGATCGCCAGGAGACCGTTCGGCGCCGCGATCCCTCTCGCTGAGCTCCGGCAAGCAGTAGACGTCTTGATGGAGACGGTCGATCGGTCAGTCCACGCCACCTGGGCAGGTGGCGGCTTGCAGGTCGACTCGCACGACATCCGCTGGATCCGGACCCAACTCCAGCGCGAAGCAGGCGACCAGATCTTCCCTCCGTGGCCAGGGCCTGACCGGCCCGCTATCTGGGCGCGATGGCCGTGGCAGGGCTACTCCCCCGAACTAGCGCGCACGATCATGACCGAGGTACTGGGCGCTGCCGTCAGCGGATACCGTGACCTCGTTGCCGAGAATTTCGCCGCCTTCGGCTGGGCTCTCGGCCTCAACAGCGCGCTGCCGGTCCAGGTGGAAGGCAGGCTGATCATCCCCGAAGCCGGCACTGATGGTGAGCACTGCAGCCTGCACTACCAGTTGAACCCCTGCCAAGCGGCAGGCAGCGACGCGGTCTCACATATCGACCTGGATCTGGTGACCCAGCCGGGGACCCAGTGGCGAGGGGCGCAGGTCGTCGCTATGCCATATGACCGGAGGCGAACCCCGTTCTACGTTCCGATCGGATACAACATCTCGCCCCCTATCGGGCAATCCAGGCCGGCGACAAATCTCGCCTACCAATGGCTCGCCGCCGATTTGCATGCTCTCGGCTGGCTCAGCCACCGCGCTGCCTACTACGACTGACGAGGCCGACCCGGAACGTGGCATCGCGGGAACCGGATAAAGACCGTCGAACCGAATAACTAGCTTAAGCCCGACCGGCACAATCTGCTTTCTGAGGCGCGCCGACGGCCGGACATGCGACCGCGGGGGGTTCGGCGAGCACTGACTACTGTGCCGTGGCTGCCTTGAACTTGACGACCAACTCGGCGGGCACCCGCCCGCGGTCTTTGACGTCGATGCCCTGAGCCTTGGCCCACTCCCGGACTTCGGTCGTGTTGACGCCGCTGATCCCCGCCCGGCGGCTGCGAGTTGTCCGGCGCTGCGGGCCGCCTGACGCCTTGCGGGCGGCCGTGAGGTACGGCTGCAAGGCCTTTCGTAGCGCGTCGGCGTGCTGGGTACTCAGGTCGATCTCGTACTCTGCCCCGTCGAGGCCAAAGCGCACGGTACCGTCTGCTTCGCCACCGTCGAGATCATCAATGAACAGCGTCTGTATCTTCTGCGCCATGCTGGCGTACTCCGTTCTCTGATTCGATAATTCGCCAAGTGTAGACGGTCGGCGTGGCCGGGCATCATCACTGCGCCGGTAACGCAGCCTTCTTGTCATCGCTGAAGGTGTTCCCGAAAGGAAAGCAGACCGCACCCGTGCCGACTTGTGCCGGGGAATGCCGTCTTGTCCGTGGAAATTTTGTGAGGAACCACCCCGCGGACCCGGACTTGTGGGGATTCTGTGGCGCTGCAGACACGCAGCTCGGCCAGCGTACCTCGGCAGGCTTGCGACAGGCCAAGCCAGGGCTGGGACGTACAGGCGTCTTGGGCGGACTTCCCTCGGCTGAGCGGGACGATCGGGCACTTCCGGATGTGCAAAAGGGTAGATGTCCCAGGCTAGTTCGGGATGAAGAAGGCAGGTTGGTAGCGGCCTGACCCAAGAGCAGGTCGCCACCCGGATGGGCGTGTCGGTCGCCCGGGTCTCCCAGCGGTTGTTAGTCCCGAACCACAGCTACGGTCGGTACATCAGAACTTACTACAGCACCATGATGCACAGATGGGAACGCGAGGTCGGCACGCCGGTGCTTTTCGCCCATCTCACATCTTCGAAACAAGTTTCATCAAGAAACATCACGGTCGCCCCGCTGTTTCCATTTTGATATGAGATTAGCGTTTACTTTTGAACCCGTGAGCGGTAGACACTTACGTAGAGTAAACATGTCATTGCGCACGGCTTAGGGTCACGGCCCCTAAGGCGCGTCGGCATGGGACGGAGAAAACTTGTCCTCCCACGTCAGCACGAAGGGCGGAAGCACGCGATGAGGCGTCCGAGGCTTCAACCGGCTGCTCCGAACAGGGTAAATCCATATGCCGGCCTTATCGCCACGGAAGATCGCGCGAGGTTACAGCTTTGGTGACACCTAATATCGCAAGCCGTGCGCAAAATGCGGTACGAATCCTGTTCCTCCTGCGGGATGCGGGGGAGCAACCGCGAACGCCCCCGGATCCACCGGGCATGTCAAGTGTCGTGCACAGCGAGGTGCGCCTACACGCACTAGATTTCTGGCTGCGAAATCCAGACTACCTAGCTGACGAACTCCTGAACGAAGTCGATGCAGCGCGGCTTGATTCTCACTATGTGGATGCGGCCGAGCATCTGCTGGAGGATTCCGAGCCGAATCTTCGCTACTACCCCATGCATAGATGGCTCTTCGGCGCGTACGAACCGCTGGACGATGCTGGTGGCCTGCTAGAAACAGCAGGCCTCCTTCAGATCAGGCGCACTCCGCGGCCTGGCTCCACGCAGACAGGACGGACACAGTTCTATCTGACGCAGCAGGGGCTTACCGCTGCGGACGGACTCGAAGCCCTGGATACCGCATTTACATGGTATCCACGCCAAATCGCATTCGTCGTCGCTGTCGCACGGGATGATCCAGGGTCACAGTTGAAGGAACGGCAGTACCGGCAAGCGGAATATGCCGATACCGAACTCGGCAGCCGAATAGCACCGATTCATGATCGGGTGCGCCGACGTCTCGCCGAACGCCGTCCCAGCGAGGTGAATGCATGACCAGCCCATTCGCATCTGACGTCGCGGCTTCCCTCGGCGGGGATGTGTCAGCCGATGAAGTGGAACGGGTTCTCGCACGGGCTCGGGTGCGTCCGTCGAGTGCCGTTCCCGTGCCGCGCCGACTGAAGCTAACGAGACTACGATTCACCGGAATTAAATCGTTTTCTCAGGCCTCGCAGGATCTTAATGCTGCGCCAGATGGTCCTGTTCAAATGGAACTTACCGAGGAGGAAGTTCCCGGGATCTCCTTCGATTTCGCCTGGGAATTCGAATCGGGTTTGTACGGGATCGGCAGCTTCAAGAACTTCCGGGGAAAGTCCAGCGTGCTGGAAATCATCCTGTGGGCACTGCGCGGCCGATGTCACCTGCAGGCAGACATCCGTGCCTGGCTGCGAACTGTACAACTGGACTTCGGTGTAGGTGACGAGCGGCTGACGGTTGCGTTTGAGGTCCGGGCAGGGGTTCCATACGGGGAGGTTCGCTCGGGAACGGTCGTACTGGCTGTCTTCAAGACACATGGAGAGTTCGAGGCATCCATGGACGACGTGATGATGCCCCGACTAGGCCTGACAGCCATACCAGCGTGGCAGGGCGTACCAGGAGGCGAGGAGGAAGATGGCCAAGCTGTCAATCACTCGTGGGTAACCTACGCTGGGGCGCTGTTCATCACACACCGGTCGCTCGACAATCTGCTTGGGGACACGAGTTATAGCGGGCTACCAGGTCGACTGTTGCTCATGTTTGTCGGCGTTCCCTGGGCTTCGACGATGGTAGAGGCCCAAGTCTCGGCGAAAGCCATACAAGCAGAGCTTGCCGCAGTGAGGCGCCGGGCAAGTGCAGACTCACATGCGCGCAGTCGCGATCGCAGCACCCTAGAGGATGATCTGCAGCAGGCACGAGAATACCTGACCAGGTTGCCGGACACAGCTGATAACCTGCGTGAACTCTCAGCCGCCATGGACAGCGTAAACGTGCACGCAGCCGAAGTGGCACGACTGCAACGGCTCCTTTACGAGACGCAAGGGGCAAGGGATACAGCTTCCTCCGCACTGCGCGCGGAGGAAGCACGCAGGTTGTCGGTGCTTGAAGACACACTGGCGCGTCGCTTCTTCAATTCCTTCGAGCCGACCGTCTGCCCCCGCTGCACCTCACCTGTCACGGAGGACCGCCGCGCACGGGAGCACGACTCGCATATGTGCTCGGTGTGCGCAACCGGCCTAGACCTGGAAGCGTTGGCCAATGACGTCATCCTTGCGCAGGATGCCCCGGATATCGAGCGAGATGTCGTTCACGCAGCCGCAAGCCTGGCTGGCGGAACTCATCCTGACGACGACGCTGAATCTCCAGTCGACGAGCTCAACGCACTCCGAGAGGCGCTGGACAGCGCTGAGCGCCGTCTGGCCACCTTGTCCAAAGAACTTCGTAATGCCCAGGAACTGCTGGAAGATGCCAACCTCAGGGTGACTGCCGCTCACTCCGCAGATGCACTGCTGGGAGCCAGGCGCAGGGCCGAACTGGACATCGCCAGACTTGAAGGCGCGCTCGATCAGGTCGCCCGCGTAGAAGGCCGCACTGATGACAGCACCGAGCAAAGACTCGAACGCCGCTGGCGGATCCTCACAGCGGCGGAGAAACTCGCTCGGCAACGCGTACAGGCCGAGCAGAAACACCTGCTCGACAAGGTGGGTGAAGAAATACTGAGGCTCGGGCACCAATTCGGCATCGAAGCACTCGAAGCTGTGACCCTACGCGGCAACGCCACACTCACGGTCCACAAGGGCGGCCAGAAGGTCGCTTACGGTGGCTGCACCCGCGGTGAGATGTTGCGGCTGAAGGTCGCCACCGCAGTGGCACTCCTCCGAGTCGGGTTCACCTCTGGCGCCGGACGTCATCCCGGGCTGTTGCTAGTGGACTCGCCTGGTGCCGAGGAAGCAGCCTCAGCCGACATCGACGCCATGCTGCATGCTCTCCTGAACATCACAAGCGATATCCCGAACCTCCAGATCCTGGTAGCAACACGCTCGCCGGACCTGCTTTCGCAATTGCTGGGTGAAAAACGCCGTAAGATCGCGCCCCCAGACGGGTACGTATGGTGACATTTAGCGAACACGCTTTCATTTTTCGTCCACGGCCTCTACAATACATTTCTAGAGAACCGGAGGAGCACTCATGCACGAGGCGGGCGGTGACAAAGAAAGCCATCTGACTGAAGTTGAGCAGCGTATTATCCGAGCCATAGGAGACGGCAGGGTCGCGACCCTGGAAAACCTCGGTGGCGTCGAGGCCATCAGCAACGAGGCCGAACAACTCAGCCGTTCACCGCTACTCCCGGAAATCGCCAGGATATTCACCAGCGAGGAATTCTTCCAGAGCGAGACGAGCGGGGACGGCCATGATTTTGTGGCGCGCATCCTGATAGACGGGCTTAATAAAGTTAGCTCTCCGCTAGCCTTCGCGGAGACCCTTGATGTACTCCTGGATTCTGAATATGCCCTGGATGACCTGGCTGATCAGATCAACGAGGCGTGCCTCGCCCGAGTAGCCCAACGGCGCGGCCATCCAGCAGCGGCGGGTTTCGCTATCGAAGGTGCGCTACGAATCGCCTTGGGTGGCTGGGTCCCAGAGTTCGATCTGCTTGGCGTGCTTGTGCGCATTCGCGAGCCAGAATCACATTTGTTCAGCAGGCCCGCTCTGCGCTGCTTGGGAGTCGCCTACGAACACTGGCGCGATAACCGTTTCATACAGGCTATAAACCGGATTGCAGGACTTGACGGAGTAGTTCCGGAAAATCTAATAAATGAAATTCAGTTCATAGAGCATGACGCCGCTCTTGAACTGGGCCATGCAGCTCTTCTCGACGCATTCACTACATCAGATATCAACGAGGCAACCTGCCATCTGAACATCGCTCATCGACGTTTTATCCTGGCCCAGAAAGACGAGGACCGAGTAGACGCACGGCTTATGAGCACAGCAGTGGAGATCCTTATCACACAGCTTCCATCTGATGATTCGATAGGCCAATCAGATGAGGTTTCCGCTACACTGACACGGCTTTCTAACAATCTCCTGAGCCTGCTCCAAGAACACCAGCTCGGCTATGCGGGCCTGGATGGGTGGCGCGGGGCGCGCCTTGATGCCGAGGTCGCATGGACTGGCCTTGCGCAAGACATCGCAACCACAGCGCGTGCCCTTGCACAGCAGAGCTGGTACGACGCAGCCCGCACGCTCGCTGATGTGATGTCTGCCTACCAGGCGACACGGTGCTCGACTGTCCTAGGTAAAACTGATATCGCTGGCCTACGGATGCTTCTAGCTCCGCGGATTACTCGCGGCATCGGACAGAGCGCTGCGCTGTTGGCACATCTCCAAGATCATGTGCATGCACTTGAGACCCGGTCAAGGGACCGTAACCCTGAGGACACCGAAGAAGAACTACGAGTCACCCGACAATTGCTAGAGTCTGCACGAAATCAGAGTCCAATCACTGGTGGTGGTATCCCAAAACGACGATCCGCGACCGGGTTCGCGGATGCTGAAAATTTCCCAATCTTGGCGTCGCAGGTACCATGGAGCACCCTCGCCCCGCTTGCGGAAGCAAGTCCGGTTGCGCTATCCGCAGTGGAATCGGCGCTTGCCGAACGAAGGAATTATGAATCCGATAGAATCAGCTCACTGGTAATATCGGAAATCTTCTCCCATTGCCAAGCGGAGCTACTTGAGTGCCCAGACTATAAGAGCGAGGTCAAGGCCGCATTCGACCAAATACTCCACTCGCTGCTCAGATTCTGTCATAGCAGAGCCCAGCGCACCGAATCGAGACGCGGAATGGAGTACCTTTTCCAGGCCAACGCACTAGAGAGTAGCCTAGCCGACGATGTAGATAATTTTCTAGCCGACAGTGATTTCAGCCATCGCCTTCACACCGAAGTTCGGGACATCGGCGGAGGCCGAATAGATTTGGCAATATTTCATGATCGCTTCACAATCGTATGTGAGCTAAAACGCGAGCACCAGGATCTATCGCCTGAAGGACAACGTCGGCACCTACTGCAGGCGGCCGCTTATCAGGGTAGTGATGTACAGCTAGGTTTCCTGCTTGTACTCGATTTGCGAAAGCGCACGGGTCCTCCTCCGCATCTTCGCGCCAACGTGCATGTGATAGCTCTCGATGACGAAGCCCTAGGCGGCCCGCGCTACGTTGTGATGCTTTCGGTGCCAGGGAATCGGATTTCGCCCTCAGCCGTTCGATAAGCAGTCAAGCGACGCAAGGGCAAGATAGAGAAGACCCAGGGAAGGAACGGGTTGTCTCGTGTTCGGACTACCGGCCGTATATCCGGGTCGGCCGTGACTACGAGTGCCATGTTCTTATGAACGGTCCGGCGATGCGCAAGTTCACCGCGCTGACCGGCACGTACCCCCCGGGCCGGTTTCCAGGCTCCCCTGGGCGAGTCTCCCCGTAGGGACGCGTCGCTGATCGCGTTCAGTTTCGTCGAGGCGTGCGTCACCGCGAATGTCCTCGTGCAGGGAGACAGGAGATGCACCAGGTGAGGCATTCGACGAGACGGTCGTCGAACTCGTCGACTACCTCGCGGCAGTCGACGCCCAGGTGTGCTGTGCTCGCCGCGTTTCCCACCTGATGACCCGGGACCGGCAGCAGCTAACGATCGCGGGCGTCGCCGTTCTTGCCCACGAGCAGTTCGAGGAAGCCCGGCAGATCTACAGGCTGATCCCGACGGCCGCATCCGCCTTCAACGGGGAGCTGCGACGAGTGTTCGCACCGCCCAGGCCACACTGGCCAGCTACGCAGAGGGACCTGACGCGTTCCTCATCCGGGCAAGCGCCGGACACTCCATCGACCGGTTACGGCCGGGCGGAGGCCGGGCTGGTCCGGCCGACCTGGCGTTCGGGGAGTGCAGCCGCTCCGCCTGCGAGCCCGTCGGCCTGAGCGGAATGGTGCCGCTGGTCAGGGGGACCGAATGGGTCACCCTAGCCTAGCGGGGACGCCCGGACCCGCGACGTCGGCTTGTGCCCGACTGCGCCGAGAAACCACACCTTGTCAGCATCTGGGGGTCCGGGCTCCTCGGGACGCCAGTAGGGCACCTGGACAAGGCCCGGCTCAACGAGCTCCAGCCCGTTGAAGAACCCGAGGATCTCCTCATGCGTGCGCAATGTGGCCCCGGGAGTCACCTTCTTGTACTCGGCCTCAGACCTGGTCGCGGCCTCGGGCCGGATATCGCCGGTCACGTGGGATAGCACCAGGTAACTGCCAGGAGGAATGGCGTCTCGGATGGCGTCGACAATCGCATGGGGCTGGTCCTCGTCGCCGATGAAGTGCAGCACGGCAACCATAAGAACGGCGAACGGCAAGCTGAGATCGATGAGATTCCGTGTACCGGGATGATCGAGAATCATCTGTGGCATACGCAAATCCGCCTCTATCACAACGGTATTACTGCCGGTCTTGAGGGCACGGGAATGCGCCATCACCATGGGGTCGTTATCGACATACACCACCCGGGAATCCCGGTTAATTTCCTGGGCAACCTGGTGCACGTTGCCGGCGGTAGGCAGGCCCGTACCGATATCCAGGAACTGACTGATTCCTGCCTCGGCAGCCAGGTAGCGGACCGCGCGGCGCAAGAATTTGCGGTTCTCCCTTGCCATCAGCGGCGCCTCTGGCGCCACCTCGCTAACCTCCAGCGCCGCTTTCCGGTCCACAGCGAAGTTGTCGTGTCCGCCGAGCCAGTAATCGTACATCCGCGCCGTCGTGGGAACCGTGGTATCTATCCCGAACGGGGTCGTGATATTGCCGGTCACGATAACTATCTCCGCCAATCGCGAGGTGCCGGGCATGGTGAAGCTCTCATTTCCATCCGTAGCGTCCCGGCTGCCGGGCGTCGCGGCAACCTCACCGCCATGACAAAATGCAACGTCATGCGGTCACTGCCCATAACAAAATGTTGCGAGCGAGCCGCGATCGAGCACGCCGTCCTAGCGCGGCCTCACCACTGAGCGGCAAAGCCGCGTTCCAGGGGCGATCGGCCAGGAACGGCGCGAACTGGACCGGGGTCCCCGGGACGCCGACCCACCGCAGTGGCTCCGGTTCGTCAGGGTCCCACGCCAGCGGAACCGCAGCCGGGTTCCCGGCATCATCAGCGCCCGGGAGGCGAACTGGTTCCCGCGGTGATGGCGGAAGAAGCCGTGGATCCCCTGCCCGTACTGCAGCCGCGGCTGCCGGAAGGTCCGCAGCACCCGGTCGATGCAGCGGACCTCCATCGTCACGTGCCCGGACAGGACCTCGGCGGCAGTACGCGGTAGCGTCATGGCAGGCTCCGGCTGGAGGCTCGGCCCGCAACGGCCACCTAACCGCATGACCGCTGCAAGCGGTAAATGAACAGGTCACATTGTGAACTGCCTTGAGTCCCAGCCGGGGTCTTTACGCCAGCCCCTGCCCGTCGGCGCAGACGCCAGCCCGCACGCGCATGCCTCGTCGGGTTGGGGCGAAGCCCCGATGTGCTTTCAGGCTGTCGCTGAAGGTCCGCCACGCGGCTGGGGTGACGGCGATCACCGGACTGCCCGGCCCGCGCTTGCTGTCCCGGAGCAGGATCATGCCCGGCAGAGCGGCCACCTCAACGCAGTTGCCGTTGGCAAGGCTGAGCGTCGACCTGACCCACGTCGCGGCGGGAAAGTCTGCTGCTGTCATCTGCGTATCCTCAGTTTCTCTCGGGTCATTCCGGTAACCGCGTTCAGCGCCGGCTATGACGTGGCCTGCGCGGTGGGTCAGCAGTACTGGCCTGTCTGCCGGGACAGCCTGCCCTGCCCTGGCGGTCCCTGCCTGTGCTCAGGGGGGCAAGGGGGAGGCTGGCTGGTGCCGGTCCCGCGCAGGGGGGCTGGAGGCGCGCTGGACCGGCGGCCTGCGAGGGGGGCGGGTGTTCAGTGACAGGGCATCTACGCGCGCCACTGTCCAGGAATATCGCCTGGTTCTATGCCTCATCCCCGGTAATGCCCCTGGGAGGGCTTCACCGCGCAGCGGCAGGCATCAGTTCCTCCTCAGCGCCTTCGCCTGGTTCGCGGGGACGCTGTACCACTCTCCCTTTCTGGGCCGCCCTGTCCCGGGCCATTGGGTGGTCATGTGGTGAACGCGAAGTGCATGAAGCCGTAGTTCATCAGTGGTTGCCCGAGCCGGGAAGGGGCGTAGCCGGTGATCGTGTGGCTGTAGGCGTCGAGGGTGTCGGTGAACGCCGGGATGATATAGCCGCCCTCGGTGAAGTCGATCTGCTGCATCTCGTAGAGGATGTCCCGCCGCAGCCCCACGTCCGCTGTTGCCTGAGCCTGCTGGTACAAGCTGGTATAGCGGGGATTGTCATTGTGAGTTTCGTTGAACGGGCTGGCGGGCAGCATCGACTGGCCGACCTGGGTCAGGTAGGGGAAGTAGCTGTAATAGTCCTGGGAGAAGGTCCAGTTCAGGTAATCAGGGCCGAAGAATGTCCCGGGCGGGACATTCTTCAAGGTGATCGTGACCCCGGCGGCGGTGGCCTGCTCGGCCAGCACGGTGGCCAGCGCGACGACGCCGGACAAGACCGGCGAGGTGACCAGCTTGACCCTGAGGTTCTCCTGGCCGGCCTGCCTGAGCAGGAACTTGGCCTGGGGGATGTCCTGCTCGCGGCGCAGTGCGTGGTCGAAGTCCGGATCATAGGGGGAGAACACGTCGCTGGCGGCGGTGCCGAAGCTGTCCAGCGCCGAGTCGATCATCTGCGGCCGGTCCACCAGCAGTCGCATCGCCTGCCGGACCCGGACATCGCTGAATGGCGGCTGGTCGACCCGCATCGTGAACGGGACCATGCTGCCAGCCTGGGAGACGACGACGTGGATGCCGCTGGTGGTGGACAGAGCGGGGATCTGGGGCGGGTCGAGGGTTCCGGCGGCCTGGATCTGGCCCGTGGTCAGCGCGTCGGCCAAGGACGTGGTGTCAGGGAAATCGATGATGGTCAGGGTGTCCGCATAGGGCAGCCCGTGCTGCCAGTAATCCGGGTTGCGGGTGAACACGCTGCGCTGGCCGGGGGTGAAACTGTGATACCGGAACGGGCCGGTGCCGTTGGGCCGGGCGGGGTTGAACCCCTCAGGGGCGATCAGCAGGTCGAACGGGGCCGCCGCCAGCGCCCCGCCGTAGTCGGCGACTGGCGAGGTCAGCTTGACCGCGACGGTCTGGCTGTCCATTTTCGACGTGGCGCCCAGGTCGATAGGACCCAGGAAGATCTTGCCGGGCGCGTCGAGCGAGACGATCCGGCGGAAGCTGAATAGCACGTCATCGGCGGTGAGCGGCGTGCCGTCGTGGAAGGTGACGCCGGGCCGCAACCTGATCAGCCAGTCGGACAGCGACCCGCCCCGGGGGGTGATCTCGCCGGCCAGCAGGTACTGCACGACGCGGGCCTGGATATCCAGCGTGACCAACGGCTCGTACAAGGTCTGGACGCGGGAGATGTCCAGGTCGGTGACGGCCTTGTGCGGGTCGACGGTATCCGCCTCCGATCCGCCAGTCAGGCCGACCTGGAGATTCCCGCCATAACGCTTGTCTGGGGCTGCGCCGGTCGATGTGGCGGGCCTGCTGCTGCCGCACGCGGCAAGGATGCCTTCGGTGCCAGCCGCCACGCCGACGCCGGCCAGCCCGGCCAGGACTCGGCGACGGGAGAAGCCTGGGGCTTGGGCGGCAGGTACGGGCCGGTGCATATTATCTGGCCTCCTGTCATGCAGCGGAAAATATGGGCAGCAAAAAATGGCGTTGACTGTCTTACGGGGCGGAGCGCGGGAAATCAGGGCATCGTAAAACTGCTCCGATGCCTTCGTAGCGTTGCTGCTATGGAGCGCTGCGGCAACCTCGCGGTCATGACAATCTGGGGCGGGTGTCTGTTAGCCGTTCACAACGATTTGTTATCAACCGATAGCCATGGCTATGGCCCCGCGACCGGGCCTGAACCTCGGCAGATTTAATCCGTAACTCACGTATCGGCATGTCGGGATACTGTGGCAATTTAATTGCGTTCGCAATTTGTCGTGGGCGTGCCGGTTCGGTCACAACAGATTGTTGCGAACCGGATATGGACAGTCACACCGGATTGGGATTAGCGTGCCTGGTGACCGCGTGGCTGCACCCGCATCCACACTCCCCTGCACAGGAGATTCCCATGGCGCTGCGGTTCCTCGGCTCAGACCCCGACTCACCGAACGGCGGCAGTCCTTCCCTGTGGGATGACGGCGACACTTACGTGCTGCAAGGCTGGCGCGTATCCGACCCGTCTGCGATTGCCGAACTGCTCCAGACCGCTGGCCGGGACCATGTCCCCGACCATGAAACGTTGATCAGATTCCCCAAGCGGCTGATGCATATGTTTCCGGAGTTGACCAGTGGCCGGTAGCGAGGCCGATCAACTGCTCGGTTCGTGTCAGCGGTCAGCGGTGCACCTGGAGATGCGCGACGGCTACAGTCGCACCGACCGTATGTTCACCGCCTGGCGGCAAGGTGAGCGTTACGATCCCGCGGACTGGGACTCATGGTGGCGTCCGTGGCTTGACATCGTGGTCGCGGCGCGAAGCCGTGGTGTGATCATCCGCCGGGCGCGGATCGTGAGCGAGCCGGTCAGTGAGTACATCCGGTTCGAGCACTATGTGACGTTTCCCAACGTCGAGGCGGGCGAGGATGTCCGGTGGCTGCCGCGGCGCCGCGCCTCGGAACTCTTGCTGCCCGGTAACGACTTCTGGGTGTTCGATGACCGCCTGGTGCTCTGGAATCACTTCACCGGCGAGGGCGAGATCTCGCCCGAGGGCTGGGAGATAACTGAGGACCCGGACCAGGTAAAAGCGTGCGCGACGGCGTTCGAGTCGGTATGGGACCGGGCAGTGCCCCACGGGGATTACCGGCCTGCCTGACCTAGCCCCGGTGTAAGACTGCACCATGGTCACCTCGTCCACGGTGCAGCAGGCCAGGCAGCAGATCGCCGATCGCCTGCGGGAGATCAGGCTCGACGCCGGCCTGACCAAGCGGGCGTTGGCTGCGGCCGCGGGGTGGCACGAGTCGAAGTGCTCGCGGATCGAGCACGCCCGCACCCCGCCATCGGACAAGGACATCCGTGCGTGGTGCCGGATCTGCGGGGCGGAGGATCAGGCCGCCGACCTGATCGCCGCGTCGCGGGCAGCTGACTCGACGTGGACCCAGTGGCGGCGGCTGGAACGCCCCGGGCTGCGCCGGATACAGGAGTCCGTCGTCCCATTGTGGGAGAACACCCGCGAGTTCCGGATCTACTCGCCGTTCCTCGTTCCTGGCCCTGTGCAGACCGCCGCCTACATTCGGGCTCTTCTCAGGGCCGTGCGCGACCGCCGCCCGAACCTGGTCGATGACGTCGAGCAGGCCGTCGAAGTGCGTGTGGCCAAGCAACACGTGACCCAAGAGGGCGAACACCAGTTCGCCATCGTGTTGGAAGAGAACGCGTTGCGGCACCAGATCGGCGGCCCTGCTGTTCTTCACGAGCAACTCGACTACCTGCGGGCATCCATGTCGCTGCCGTCGGTGACGCTCGGCATCATTCCCTTTAGCGCGGATCGATCACTGCTGCATCCGGTGGAGATGTTCTTCCTCTTCGACGACACGCGAGTTGATGTCGAGCTGGTGTCCGGATGGCTGAGGGTCACGCAGCCGAGCGAGATCGGGATGTACGTGGAGGCGTTCGGGCGGCTGTCGGAGATGGCGGTATACGGCAACGCGGCACGCGTGCTGATCAACCAGGCGATTGATGCCATTGGCTGAAATTGGCGCGCAAGTCCGTGCACGTTTGCTTTCGTGATGGTCCGGCCCGGCATACCGTCGGATCACGGAGAGTGCCGCAGACATGACAGCATGCCGGATACGGTCGGCCAACACGGCGGTCCGGCAGGGTGTCATCCGCCCGCGACCTGACAGGCCGACGGACCTCATAGACGGGTCATCGGCAGCACGGCTGGGAGGTGCAGATGCCGACGGTCCTGGCTTATCCCGCGTGCCGTTACTCCCTGCGCCCTATGTCAGGTCTGGCGTCAGGTGCGCAGGCCGAGCCAGGACGTGAATGCGGTCAGGGGGTCGGTGCGACGGCGTTCCAGGCGGGCCAGCATCCGCACGGTCTCACGCACCTGTGGGTGGTAGCGGGTTTGCTGCGGTGCCAGCTTCCGGGCGGTGAGCAGCGAGCCCAGCGCCGCGTGGCGGTCTCCGGCGTAGAGCTGCCCGCGGGCGAGGTCGATGTAGTGGTGGGATACGCGGTTGGGGGTGACGCCGGTGAAGTCGTGCAGGCTGCTGGCGCGACGGACGGCTTCGGCGCCGTCGCCGAGTTCGACGGCCACGCCGACCGACCAGATCGCCACGTTCGCCTGATTGACGGTGAGGCGGTAGTGATCGGCGTCGGCGGGAAGGTTCCGGGCGGCACGGGCCGCTTCTGCCAGGTGGTCGCTGGCGGTGGCGGTGTCGTTCGCGCCGCGGGCCGCGGCGAGGGCGGACTGCAGGTGGGACCAGCCCCATGCGGTCCAGCTTTGCGGCGAGTCCTTCCCGGCCGGCTCGCCGAGCCGGCCGCGCACGGCTTCCAGCAGCCGGGCGGCGGCGCGGCCCCGGTCGACTTGGATGAGCTCGGCGGCTCGCAGGCTGTTGCCGATGGCGACCGCGCACTCATCGCCCGAGCGGGCGGCGGCGTGCGCGTATCGTTCGGCCATCGACTGGGCCAGGTCGGAGTAGCCGAGGATGCGGGCCAGCATCCGCGCGTTGCTCCAGGTCTCGGCGAGCATCGCCCACACATCGCGGGCCTGGGCGCCGTCACTGTGGAAGGCGGTGGTGCGCAGATCGGCGAGCAGGTCAGGCAGGTATTCGCCGAGGCGGACGAGCTGCACCTCATGAGCGAGTTTGCTGACCGCTCCCACCCGCGCCCGCAGGTCTTCGAGGGGGCGCGGTGCGATGTCGTCTTCGGGCAGGTCGAACAGCGCGACCTCGGCCCGCAGCGGCCCGATCGCGGCATGCACCCGGTCGGTTTCGGCGGTGTCGCCGCGGTAGGGCTGGCCTTGGAGCTCAGCGGGGGAGGACTTCAGCGCACGCGCCACCGCGCCGATGAACGCGGGGGTGGCCGGTACCTGCCCTTGCTCGACCCGGCGCACCAGGCTGAGCGACACGCCGGCACCCTCGGCGAGCTGGTGTTGGGTCAGGCCGCGCAGCCGCCGCAGCTGCGCGGCCCGCTGGCCGACAGAAATGTCAGACATCCCGGTCCTCCAGTGCAGGGCTTGACTTCCACCCTACGCAGGGTCGGCTTGCGGACTAACAAATTCCTTGTGAGTTCGGCCGGCTCCGGTGGCTTTACGGTCAAGCCCATGCCGGAGAGTGCCGATGTCGTCACGGAGCTGACGCTCAGGCATCCGGGATGGATCTTCTGGCTTGGCCGCTACAGCCGCCGTTTGTGGGCGCTGTGGGTGAAGGGTTCCCAGATGGTGCTCGATGGCGCCACGGGCGACGAGCTGACCGCCAAGATCAGGGAGGCGGAGGGCACGTGACCGTCCAGCGGGTCATCACCTCGGCCCGCTCCCAGACACCGGCTCGCCGTTGGCGGCTGGCCGGGAGAGAGGCGGCTACGGGCAGGAACGCGAGGTCCCGCGAGCCTGCTAAGGACCGCTGCGCGGTCGATGACGGCGACGTGGTGGATGGCGTCCTTGACCACCATCGCATCCAGTGGCTCGCCGGGGAGGGCGATGCGGCGTGTGGGGATGTCCTGCGCGAAGGCTCGTACCGGCGACCTGGCACTTCCCTCGTGTTCAGAGCTGGCGGCATTGCGGGGTGCGGGAACGGAGGTGACAGGTGCCGACAGTGCTGGGTTGTCCGGCGTGCCGCACGGGCGTGCTGGCCCGGCGGGGTGACCCGTTGTGCCTGACGTGCGTGAAGGCGGCGCGGGAGATGGCGTCCCGGCCGCTGTGGGTGTTTGACTCGCTGCTACTGCGCGAGGCGCTGGCGCAAGTGAACCTGGCGGCGATCCCGGCGATCGTCCGGGCGGCGTGCGGTCTGTCGCAGCGGGACCTGGCCGCGATAGTCGGGTGGAGCCCAGCCGCGCTGAGCTATTACGAGCGCGGCGTGCGGGATGGCATGTCCGACATCCACACCGTGCTGCGGTTTGCTGACGCGGTGGGTATGCCGCGTGCTGCGCTGCTGCCGCTGGTATTCGCCGACCCGGAGGCCTGCCTGCCGGCCACCACGGGGGACGGGACGGGCGTGGGACCGGGCTGGAGCGGTCGCAGCGGCCGGGCTGCTGCGGCCGGGGTGGCTGCCGTCGTGCCGCCGGTGAGCGTGCCTCGGGGTCTGAACGGCTCGCACGCCCGGTACTGGCGGGGGTGCACCAACGTGCTGTATGCCCGGGACCGTGCCGTGGGCGGGACGGTCTTGCTCTCATCGGCGTTCCAGCAGTGGCAGCGGGTCCGGCTGGCACTGAAGGACAGCACGGCCAGTGAAACCGGCCGCCAGCTCTGTGCGTCGGCCGGGGAGCTGGCGCTGTGCACCGGGTGGATCGCGCTCGACGGCGGGTGCCCGCAGCTGGCGCGGTCCTTGCATGAGGAGGCACGCGTGCTGGCCGCCGACGCCGGAGACGTGGTGCTCGCGGTGCATGTGCTGACAAGCCAGTCGATGCTGTGCGCGGAGATGGCAGATACCGGCGCGAGCCGGGAGCCGGCCCGGCAGGCGCTGCGGCTGGCGTTCCAGGCGCAAGAAGAAGGCCGCTACATCCCCGTGGCCCGGCTGCATGCCTTGATCGCCCTCCGGCACGCCAGCGCAGCCTCGCTGCTGGGCGACAAGGCCGCCTTCCAGGAGGCGGTAAGCCAGGCACGCCACGAACTAGACCGCGGTCCCCGCGATAGCGACCCGCCCGAATGGCTCCGGTTCGTCGATGAAACTGAGATCACCGGGATAGAGGCCCGCGGGTGGCTGAACCTGGGCGACGCGCACCGCAGCGCACGGCTGTACCGGCAGGTGCTGGCGGACGTACCGGGCACCCGTGATCGGGCCTGCTACGGCGCCGGCCTGGCCGGTGCGCTGCTGAAACAAGGCGCCCGACCGGACGCGGTCGCCGCGGCGGCCGAAGTCCTGCCCGCGCTCGAAGGCGGCATGACGTCCATGCGATGCCTGAACCAGCTCCGCATCATCCGCCGGGCGGCCCAGAACACGACTGGTGCGCAGGAGTTCTGCGAGCGCTTCGACGCGGCCGAGCAGACATTGACCACCGATTACGGCCTGCCCTGCGAGGCCAGGCCGGACGCCAGGCCCAGCATCCCCGCGTTACGGCGACGAAAAGGCCACCACGCTGCGTCAGCCGGGAAGCCGGTGCTGATGAACTTCCTGGAAGCGATCAGATCACGGACCGGTTCCCTGTGGCGGGAACCGGTCCGTGACAGGCTTAACTGCCGCCATAGGCGCCGTCCTTGACGTGACCGATGAAAGCGGCCCACTGTTGCGGCCTGACGGCAACGCATGCACGGTCAGGGTTTTTCGAGTCGCGGACCAGGCAACTTGTCCCGGCCTGGGCGACCTCCACGCAGTCGTTGCCTCCGGTGCTGCGGCTGGACTTGCGCCATGGCCTGGTCAGCATCGTGTCCGGCGTGGTTGTCATCGCTGCTCCTTCGCTAGCGTGGTGATCATTGCGGCGGATCCGGCCGGGTCCAGGGCCTGAGTGACCAGGTGCGTCCAGGCCAAGGTGAACCGGTCCACATCCTCGGCGGCTTCCACGTACACGTCACCCATCAGGCCTTCGACGTAGGCGACCGGCGGGTCCTCGGGGTCGGGAAAGGCCAGGATGACGAAGTGGCCGTCCATGCCCGCGTTCGCGCCAGCGGTGAACGGGACTACCTGGATGGTGACGTCCGGCCAGGTCGCGGTCTCGGCGAGCGCGGTGAGCTGCTGGAAGGTCACAGCAGGGCCGCCGACCTGGCGGCGCAGCACCGCTTCATCCACGATCACGTGGATCTTCGGTGAATTATCCCTGCTGAACAGGGCGTCCTGGCGGGCGGTGCGGGCCGCCACCCGCCGTTCGGCGTCCTCAGCGCTGATGGCCGGGCGGGTCCGCCGGATCATCTCGTGGGCGTAGCCGGGTGTCTGGAAGATGCCGGGCATCAGGTGGGCGTTGATCCGGATGCTGGCCGCTTCGGCTTCCATGGCGATGTAGCTGCCGGTGAACACGTCGCTGTAGGCGGTCCACCAGCCCCGCCTGCGGGCATCACGGCCGAGCTGGATGAGCGCCTCCCGCTGCGGGGAGCGGACCCCGTACAGGTCGAGCATGTCGGCCAGGTCGTCGGTGGTAACCCGGGACCGCCCGGCCTCCAGCCGGTACAGCTTGCTCGTACTCCATCCCAGCCGCTGCGCGGCGGACTCCATCGACAGGCCGCTGCCGTGGCGCAGCCGCCCGATCTCCCGGATCAGGCGCCGTCCCCGGACGGTCGGGCTGTACTCCACACATCCCCCACATCTAGCCGGTCATGTTTCCAGGCCAGCGTGGGCCTTCCCGGTCCCGGCCCGCAACACGTCGCCGCAACACTTTGTTGTCAGTGACCGGCCGTCCAGCTTGCACATCGTCGCTGGTGAGCCCTTCTCGCGCCCAGAAGCCGCCAGGCACGATGACCTGTGCCCGGCTCAGCATCCAAGGCGACACGACCGCTGGCCGGCTTTTCGCACCGGCCTGCCGGAAGTTCGTGCAGGCACGGTCAGGACCCAGGGAGGCAGAGTGATCATCGGCGGATGGCGCGGGCCTGGCTGGCAGGTCTTCGACGCCGACCCCCGGCTCGGCAGCCAGATCCGGGCCTGGATCAGCTCGGCCATCAGCGGGCACGACTGCCCCGTTGACGCTTCCGATGCCGCCTTGGTGGTGGCCGAGCTATTCGGCAATGCGGTGCAGCACGGCCCACCCGGAGGCCGGGTACTGGTGGGCTACTGCCTGTGGCGAGACGGCGCGCGGCTGGTCGTCTGCGATGCCGGCGGACCTGGCACACCGCGGCTCGTGCACGGCGGCGAGCTCGCCGAAGGCGGCCGGGGCTTGCGCGTGGTGGACTCGCTCACGGCCCGCTGGGGCAGCTTCCGCCTGGCCAGCGCCCAGGCGGTGTGGTGCGACTTCGGGCAGGCGTTGCACGCGGCGTCCAGCGACGCCTGGGCCTGGCTGCACCTGGTGTTGTCCGTGTGCGACCTGTCCGCCCCCGATCACCCGGTGGCCGCCGTGATGCCGGACCGCCTGACCGCCGTGGGGGCACGATGAGCCCGAAGCTGAGCGGCTCTGGAGTGCTCCGACGCCGGCGGCAACCCGGCGGTGCGTCCCGCGGCAACAGAAGGCTTGGTGACCGGTACCAGGGGACCGAGGAGTCCGGGAAAGGCCGGGCCGGTTCTGAGGGGGCCGCGGGATCCGGTGGATGCGGCCAGCAGCCCGGGAGAACGGCCAGATGACCAGTAGTGGCTCGCGCAGGCCGAATGTCGCCCGCATCCACAACTATCTGCTGGGCGGTAAGGATAACTACGCGGAAGACCGGCAGGTCGCTGAGTGCCTGCTCGCTGTGGTGCCTGGTGTGCGGGCCGCGGCGCGGGCGAACCGGCGTTTCCTGGTCCGCGCTGTCCAGTTTCTCGCCGCCGAGGCGGGTATCGGACAGTTCATTGATATCGGCACGGGGCTTCCGGCTGCCGGCCATGTCCATCAGGTGACGCGGGAGCTGGCGCCGCAGTCCCGGGTGGTGTATGTCGATAACGACCCGGTGGTGGTGTCGCATGCGCGGGCGCTGTTGTGCAGGGGTCCTGGGGTGGTGGCGGTCGAGGGGGATGTGCGGGACCCGGCGGGCATCCTGGATCACCCGGACGTGCGGGCCGTAGTTGATTTCGGCGAGCCGGTCGCGGTGGTGCTGTCGGCAGTGCTGCATTTCGTGCCGGATGAGGACAGCCCGTACAAGCTGGTGGAGATGCTCAAGGCTGCCGTGCCGCCAGGCAGCTACCTGGTGATCTCCCATGCCACTGGGGAGGACATCGGCCCGGAAGCAGCCGGTCAGGTGCAGGGGCTGTATGCGCAGGCGACCGCCCCGGCCGTGCTGCGCTCCTGCGCTGATGTGGCCCGGTTCTTCGAGGGCCTGGAGCTGGTGGCGCCCGGCATCGGCGATGTCGCCGCCTGGCGCGCCAGCGTATCGCCGGCCGGGCTCGGCCGGACGATCATCCTTGGCGCGGTCGGGAGAAAACCATGATGCAGCGCGGCCCGCAGTCCCGCATACCGGCCCGCCATGTCCTGCACGAGACGCGAGGATCGGGCGATAGCCGGGCGCACCGGGCCTGGCTCGCGGATCCCGGGCGGGGACCTCGCCGTCCATGTTCCACATTCGCGGTGCGTGCACGTCAGCGGGGGAACACCGGGAGGCTCGCGTGGCTGCGGGCAGTTACGGGTTAACGCCCATGACCGGCCAGGCCCTGCCGGGCGGGGCGGCGGGGGGCGGGGCGTGGCCGGTCCGGTCCGGGCTGGTGCCGCCGCTGGCGGAGGGTTTCACTGCCAGGACTGAGACGGTGCCCGGCCTGGAGGCGGCGCTGGTCGCCGGTACCGCGGTGGCCCTGGTCGGCGGCGGTAGAGGCGCCGACGCGCGGGACTGGCCGCGGGCGTGCGGCAAGACCCAGCTCGCTGCATATCTGGCCGGGTCGTTGTGGCGGTCGCGCGGGGTGGACCTGCTGGCCTGGGTACCTGCAACGAGCCGGGCATCGGTGCTGTCGGGCTATGGGCAGGCTGCCGCAGAGCTGGGCCTGGATTACGCGGGCGATGCCGAGGCGGCGGCGGCCCGGTTCCTGGCCTGGCTGGAGGGGACCAGCCGACCGTGGCTGGTGGTGCTCGATGACCTGCGGGATGCGGCGGACCTGGGGCGGCTGTGGCCGACCGGGCCGGCCGGGCGGGTGCTGATCACCGCCGCGGATACCGCGACGGTCTCCGGTGAGCCCCGGGCGCTGGTGTTCGAGGTGCCCGCGTTCAGCATCCGGGAGGCGCTGAGTTACCTGTCGGGTCGGCTGACCACGGACCCAAACCAGCGCGGCGGCGCGATCGAACTGGCCGGCGAGCTGGGCTGTGCGCCGGCGGCACTGGCCCAGGCCGCCGCAGTAATCGTCAGCTCGGGCATCCGCTGCCGCGACTACAGGGACTACTTCCTCGAGCGGCGGGCGCAGACGACACTGGCCGACGAGCCGACCGCCGCAGCCGACCTGACCTGGACGGTGTCGGCCAGCCACGCCGAGCAACTGGCGCCCGGCGCGGGCACCTGGCCGCTGCTGGTGCTCACCGCGCTGCTGGACGGGCACGGCATCCCTGGCACGGTGTTCACCGCGCCGGCCACCTGCCAGTACCTCGCCGACCAGGAGAACGGAGGTCCGCCGGATCCGCAGCGAGCCTGGTCGGCGCTGCTGGCCCTGCAGCGGGCGGGACTGGTGGCCATCGACGCGACGGCCGCGTCGCCGACTGTGTGGGTGAGCCGGGCACTGCAGGCGACAGTCCGCGCGACCACGCCGCCGGAATTGGCGGACCGGGCAGCCCGGGCGGCGGCCGATGCGCTGGCGCAAGTGTGGCCGTACGGCCAGCCGCGATCGCCGCTGACCGCGATGCTGCGTGCGTGTGCAGCCAGCGTGCGGCGCGCAGCAGCCGATGCACTGTGGGCCGGCGGCGGCTGTCCCTGGCTACTGCTGGCGGCCGGGCGCAGCCTGGACGGGGCCGGGCTGACCGGCCCGGCGGTGGCCTGGTGGCGGAAGCTGACGGCCGACTGCCAGCGGATCTTGGGGCCGAGCCACCCGGACACGCTAACGGCCGGCAGCCTGCTGGCCGGTGCGCTGCTGGAGGCCGGACAGGCAGCCGAGGCCGTGACCTGGTCCGGGTGGGTGCTGGCCGGATGCACCGACGTGCTCGGGCCCGATCACCCCGCCACCCTCGCGGCCCCGGTCAGCCTAGGCCGCGCGCTGGTGGCCGCGGGCCAGCCCGGCGAGGCGGTGCGCCTGCTGGAGCAGGCGGCCCAGCACAGCGAGCGAGCCCGCGGGCCCGGCGACCCAGGGACTCTGGCCGCCTGGGACGAATACGCCACCGCGTGCCTGGCCGCCGGGCAGGCACGCGAGGCGATCGGCTGCTACCAGCGGACGCTGGCCGGCCGCGAACGCCTATGCGGGCCGGATCATCCCGACACCCTGGCCGCCCGGCTGCGGCTTGCCGATGCCTGCCTGGCCGCGGGCAAGACCAAGGACGCCATCGCCGGGTGCACACGGGCCGTGGCCGGCCGGGAGCATTCCCTGGGGACCGATCACCCGGATACCCTGGCCGCGCGCGCCCGGCTGGCCGCGGCCTACGACGCGGCCGGGCAGGTGGGCGCCGCGTTGCAGCAGCATCAGGTGGTGTGCGCCGGGTACGAGCGCGTCTTCGGCGCCGATCACCCCGCCACCCTGGCCCGCCGTGCTGACCTCGCCTACGCGTACTACGCCGCGGGCCAGCTCGGCGAGGCGGTGCTGCTGCTGCGCGAGGCCATCGCCCGCAGCGAGCAGGCCCTGTCCCCTGCCGACCCGCTGACCCTCGCGCTGCGGCAGGCCCTGGCCGACATCACCGGGGAGATGACGGCTCCATGACCGCCATCTCAGACCCAGGCAGGAGAGGACGTGCCGTGACGGAGTTCGGCTACATCGTGGTGGGGGCCGGCTCGGCAGGCTGTGTGCTGGCCGCCCGGCTGAGCGAGGATCCCGGCACCCGGGTGCTGCTGCTGGAGGCCGGCAGCGCGGAGCGGACCCGGGCGATGACCGTGCCGGACGCGTGGCCGGAGCTGCTGGGCAGCGCGGCGGACTGGGCCGATGTCACCAGCGCGCAGGCCGACGCTGGGCCGGTGACCTATCCCCGGGGCCGGGCGCTCGGCGGGTCGGGGGCGATCAACGCGATGGCGCACATGCGCGGCCACCAGGCGGTCTACGACGGCTGGGCCGCGGCCGGGGCGACTGGGTGGGGATATGCGGACCTGCTGCCGTACTTCCGGCGCAGCGAGCACGCCGACGGCCGCGACCCGGACCTGCGCGGCACCGACGGCCCGGTCCGGGTCGCCCCGGTCCCGGAAACAGGCCGACACCCGGTCGCGGTCGCGTTCGCCGAATCCCTGGCCCAGATCGGCTGCCCGGTCACTGACGACCTCAGCGGCGCCCGGCAGGAGGGGGTGGCGTGGGCCGACCTGGCCATCGACGGCGGGCAGCGGGTCAGCCCGGCCGATGCCTACCTCAGGCCCGCCCGGCACCGCCCCAACCTCGTGATCAGGGCCGACTGCCTGGTCACCGGCCTGCAGATACGGCATGGCCGGTGCACCGGCGTCCGCTACCTGTCCGCCGGAGCCCCGGCCCAGGCACACACCGCGGGTGAGGTGATCATCTGCGCAGGAGCGGTCGGCTCACCCCAGCTGCTCCAGCTGTCCGGGATCGGCCCGGCCTGGTACCTGCGAACACTTGCCATCACCCCGGTCGCCGACATCCCCGGCGTCGGGGACAATCTGCAAGACCATCCCACCGCCCTGGCATGCTACGCAACGCCCGCGCCGCTGCCCCGCAGCCGGCACAACCACGGGGAGATCTACGCGGCGCTGCGCAGCCCGCTGGCTGGAGCCTGCCCCGACCTGCACCTGTTCCCGATCCTGCTGCCCGTCGCGCCAGCCGGATGCCAGCCACCACCAGCTGGTTACGTGCTGGCCGCAGCGGTGGTCGCCCCGGACAGCCGGGGCTTTGTCCGGCTCGCATCCGCCGACCCGCACGCCGCCCCGGAGATCGACCCGGGCTTCTTGCGCGACGGGCGGGACACCGACCGGCTGGAGGCCGGACTGGCCATCATCCGGCAGGCCGCCGCCAGCTCCGCGTTCGCCCCGGTGCACGCGGCCGAGGCCTGGCCCGGTGCGAGTATCCGCACCGGGACCGGGTTGCGGACCTGGATCCGGGCCACGGTCGGCAGCTACTGGCACCCGGCCGGCACCTGCCAGATGGGCACCGACGCCGACGCGGGCGCGGTGGTCGATCTGCGGCTGCGAGTCCACGGAATCAGCGGACTACGGGTCGCCGACGCCTCAGTGATCCCGGTCATCCCCAACGCCCACCCCAACGCCACCGTGCTGGCCATCGCCGAGAAAGCCGCCGACTTGATCCGCGGCCAGTGACCCGGTCTGGCAATGCCAGCAGCATCCCCGACACCAGCAGGCATTCACCTGGAAAGGATCAACAGACATGGCTGTATCCGCGGCACGCAACGCCCAGCTGCGCCGGTATGTAGAGAACCGGCACATCGATCACATCCCGGCCGGCGCGCGGCACGGCAAACCCTGGCACCAGTTCGCGTTCTGGTTCGGCGGCAACGTCAACGTCTTCAACGTCGTCCTCGGCGCCGTGGTCGTCTCGATCGGGCTGACCTTCTGGTGGGCGCTGATCGCCATCGCCGCCGGCACCGTGATCGGGGCGCTGCTGATCGCGCTGCACGCCACCCAGGGACCCCGCCTCGGCGTGCCGCAGTCCATCCAGAGCCGCGGCCAGTTCGGGTTCTACGGGTCGGCGTTCATGTTCCCCGCCGTGCTGCTGCTCAACATCGGGTTCATCGCCGCCGAACTGGTCATCCAGGCCCAGGCCCTCAATGGCGTCACCGCGGCGGTGAGCATCCCGGCCTGGATCGTGCTCTTGGCCGTCCCCTCGGTCGTGATCGGGATCTTCGGTTACCGGTGGATCCACTGGGTCATGCAGGCCACCGCGGTCGTCGTCGGCGTGTCGCTGGTCATCATGTTCATCCAGGGCCTGCGGTACGGCGCGCTGCCGGCCCGCGAGACGACTATGACCGCGCCGACCGCCGGGCTGTTCATGGCCGGGGTGGCGCTGCTGGTCATCGATCTGCTGTCGTTCGGCCCGTTCGTCTCCGATTACACCCGTTACCTGCCCGCCGCCACCAACGGGCGGCGGCTGTTCTGGGCCATCTACGTCGGCAACGTGCTGGCCACGTTCTTCTCCTGCGCGGTCGGCGCCTACCTGGCCGCGCTGCTGCCCACCCTCAGCCCCGTCGCCGCCATCGGCAAAGTCTCCGGTTCGTGGGCGCTGGTCATCATGGCCTTGAGCTTGATGAACGCTAATACCTTCAACGCCTATACCGGCTCGTTCCAGGTCCTGGCGTTCGGCAGCATGTGGCGGCGGTTCAAAGCCGAATCGGTCACCGTGCGGCTGGTGCCATTCGTATGCGTGATGGCCGCCGGGGTGCTGACCGCCTACCTGGGATACCGGTCGTTCGTCACCAACTTGACCAACTTCCTGGACGTCCTGCTGGTCATCTTCATCCCCTGGTCGGCGGTCAACCTGGCCGACTACTTCCTGATCCGCCGCGGAAACTACGACGTCACGTCGTTCTTCACCGCCGACGGCACCTACGGCCGGTTCGCCTGGCGCGGCCTGCTGGCCTACGCCATCGGCCTAGCCGCCGAATGGCCGTTCGTGTCCCAGCCCGACTACACCGGACCGCTGGTCAAGACCCTCGGCGGCGCTGACATCTCCTGGCTTGTCGGCTGGTTCACCGCCGCCATCATCTACCTGCTGCTTGTCACCGTCGTCTCAGTCGGCACCGCCCGCCACGACCGGCGAGCTGCCACCATCGCCAGATAGCCGTATCTCGTGGCGGGTGCCCGTCGCGCCGTCGGGCGCAGAACCTGAGCGAACGGGAGGTTCTCTTGAGCAACGATCCCTGCTCATGAACGGATATCTGTCCATTCCCGGGAGCCGTCCGGTGGGAATGCCGCACTGCGAGGTCAAGGGCGTGACGCTGTCAGGCCAGGCAGCCGCGAAGGCCGGCCTGACGGCGCCAGGCCGGCCAGCCGGAGTGACCGGATCTGCCGCAGGCCGGTGCTTCGCGGATGCTGACTTGTTTCCCCGGGAGATCACTGGGTTGCTGATCGTGGCGCGGGCGGAGCTGGACCGGCATGTCAACGACCGCGGCAGGTGCCGGGCCTGCAAGACACCGTTCCCGTGCCAGCGTGCTTGCCTGGCCGAGCAGACCCTCGGATGGTTCTGACACTGCCGGCCAACACGCCGCCGAGCGTCGCTACCCGGAAGCCATCGCCTTCAAGAACGAGCACGGCCACCTGACGCAACCCTCCGCACGCCTTGGGCAGGTGACCGTACCAGCAAGCGCAAGGCACAGCGCACCGGCTCGACCCCGGAGGAAGAACAGATCCTGCCCCGCCCTCGGGGCCCTCAACGATCCAGCCGTTGGGCTCGCGCGTGGCGGAGTAACAGCAAAGCTCAGTGACGACACGGCGTGTCTCATCGGGCTACCGCAATCGAACACGGTACACATAAGCTGACGATCATAGTCGACTACTATTCTGATTACCGAGAGGCTCGCCACGATGTCGCCGAGCACTGTCCAGCCGGACCCGCGCGCCTACATGCGCATCGCCGCGATGGTCCGCGAGATGATCTCCAGCCAGGTCCTGCCCCCGGGCTCGCCTGGGCCGAGTATTACCAGGCTGTGCCGCGAGCACGGCCATGCCAGGCAGACTTGCGGACGGGCGATGCGCCTGTTGGAGGACGAAGGCCTGCTGCACCGTGTCCCCGGGCTCGGTTATTACGTAACATGCCGCGAACGCTGAGATAACGCCCAGCGGGCCCGTTTGCAGCCGAACCGGCCTCAGGGACCCGGACCGGACAGCCGGAACGGCCAGCGCGGACCGGCGGAATCACCGAACGATCCGCGATCCGCACCTGGAACATGATCCGCGACGCGGACGGCGCGGAACGCGCGGCCCGTTCGGCGCCATACGCTGGCTGCCGACGCATCCACTCCGGCCAGCCAGCACCGCTGACGCCGGAACGTCGGCACCGCAGGGCCGAGGGCTGTGGTGGATGCGCGGCAGGAAACCACGGACATACGCGGGCGGAGCGAACACGTGGGCACCCCGGGCTGGCCGGTCACCAGGACGCTCGGGGTGCCGTCATGCTCCGCGCGATTGCTGCCCGTCGCTTCCTGAATTGTCCCCTGGAACCGTCTCCCACGATGGCACACCTGCAGTTCCCCGGTCATGTATAGCCAAATTTCGCTATCTATATACCCTATGTGACGATTTAGCCGCAAAGCGTCGCTGTTCCTTGCGAGGATGGCGGTTGATAAGCGGCCTGACCATTTCAGGTGGCCGTCCCTCGTCAGCCGGTACGACGAAGAAGTGGGTCGCCGTGAGCAGTTCCCCGGCACAACATGCGACCTTCCGCGATGTCCTCGCAGTCCGCGAGTTCCGGGCCCTCTGGCTCTCCCAGATCCTCTCGGCAGGCGGCGACCGCCTGGCCCTGGTAGCCCTGGCGCTCCTCGTCTATGACCGGACCCGGTCGCCGCTGCTCGCTGCGATCGCCTACGCGGCGGGAACCTTGCCCTACCTGATAGGCGCGCTGTTCCTGTCCGGGACGGCCGACCGCTTCCCGCGCCGGGAAGTCATGGTCACCTGCGACGTGGCGCGGGCGGCGCTGGTGGCGGTGATGCTGGTCCCGCGGATGCCGCTGGACGCCCTCATTGCCCTGTTGTACGCGGTAACGGCCTTCCAGCCGCCGTTCGACGCTGCGCGCTCGGCGATCCTGCGGGACATGGTCCAGGGCGAGCGCTACGCGCTGGCCGCCTCGATCATGCAGTCCACGTTCCTGACCATGGTGGTGGCGGGTGCGGCGGCCGGCGGCCTGACGGTGGCTCTGCTCGGCGCGCGGCCCGCGCTGGGCTTCGACGCCGCCACGTTCGTGGTCTCCGCGCTGCTCATCAAGTTCGGCGTACTGGCCAGGCCCGCCGCTGCGACGTCGGTCGCCGGTGCACTGCGTCAACTTGGCGGCGGGATACGGGTGGTGTTCGGTGACCATGCTCTCCGCACTTTGCTGATGCTCGGCTGGCTGGCGGCGTTCTACGGAATACCGGAGGGAATCGCGGCGCCCTACGCCGCCAGGCTCGGCGCCGGGCCAGCCGCGGCCGGCCTGCTGATCGCGGCTACCCAGCTAGGTGCCGCAGTGGCGACCCCGGTCTTCGCGAAGCGGATCGGGCCGCTGACGCGGCTGAGGTGGATGGGGCCGATGGCCGCATGCGCCTGCGGCACGCTCATGCTGACTGCGTTCGGTCCGGGCCTGGTCGCCTCGATGGCGATCTTCGGGCTGTCCGGCTGCTTCGCGATGTATCAGATCGCGGCCAACACCGCGTTCGTCGAGCGGGTGCCCAGCGATCGCCGGGCTCAGGCCTTCGGCTTCGCCAACGCCGGGCTGGTCGTCGGCCAGGGTGCGGCTTTCGCGCTGGCCGGAGCGGCGGCAGAGGTGATACCTCCCTCGATAGTCATCGCTGTCGGCGGAGGACTGGGGGCTCTTGCGGCCTGTGGCCTGGCCCTTCGCTGGCGGGGGATATCACCCGCCGTGGGGCGCCACTCCGCGAGGCATCTCAGCCGCCAAGCCTCGCTTACCAGGCAAAGGCCCGCCCATACGGCTCGTTATCACTGACCGGTCACAGGCTGGATGGATGATCTGGGCTCAAGCCTGGGCGCGTCCGGTGAACCCGACGGGACGGGTACCCGTTCCGGTCGGGCACCTGCCGGAACTCGGCCCGTCACTGGACCGATGGATGCGGGTTGCCGTCGCCGACCGGCCCGGTTTCCGGGTTCAGCCCAAGGATCACGCTCAGCTGGGCGCGGTCGATGCCGGCGTCGCGGATGAGAGCAAGCAGTTCTGCATACTCCTGCAGGAGTGCGGCCTGGGGTGTGACGCCCTCGCCTGGGTGGCCCTGGTGATCAGGACGGCCGTCTGCCGCGCTGCGGGCGGCGCGGCAGAGCATGAGCTGGACAAGCTCCAGGTCCATGTCGGGCACGATGAGGCTGATCAGCTCCGCATCGACAGCCTCCGTAACCCGCCGCTCACCGGATTGCTCCGCCATCCTCTGGTCTCCTTCCTGTCCGCTCTACCGAGCCGGGCCGGGTCGTCCGGCCAGGGCATACGCGCTCGGCGCCGGTGCCGTGCGTGCCAGTCAGCGTGTGATCGGTCCTGCCATCTCCCAGTCCCTACAGCTGGCCCCGCCTGGCTCTCGGCCGTCTGGCGCTGCGGGCACCGCGTTCTCCGGCGGAACTAATTAACTCCACGTGATTTAACGCTCACTCTGGATAATCGGTCACGAACTGCTCATACTGGACGTAACGGAGCGCAGACACCCAGGACCGGAAACGGCAGTGCCGATTTCCCGGTGCGGTGCCCGCATGGCGAACCCGGGAGCGCAGCGAGATGACCCGTCCGGACGACGTGGAATGGCGGCGCCGCGAGGAACTGCGGTCGCTGCTGACGGCCCTACGATCACGGCGGGGCGGCAACAGCGGGAAGCGCCTGCGCCAGGACGACGCCGCGATCTTGAGCGGGCTGAGCACGCGCAGGTACGCCGCCCTGGAGCGCGGCACCGTGGAGAACCCGCCCCTGGACCTGATCGAGAACGTGGCGATCGGGCTGCGCATGACCCCTGCCGAGCGAAGCGCCCTCCACGTGCTGTCCAGAGGCCAGGACCCGCCCATGCCGCCCGCCGCGCCGGGCGGGGGATGGCCGGAGGTCGACCCGGGCCAGCGCGAGCTGATCGCCCGGCTGGACATCCCGGCCGCGATCACCGACGAGACGTGGACACTAGTGGCGCGCAACAAGGCGCTGACGGCATGGACAGACGGCTGGTTCGACCAGGCCCCCCCGCGCCAGCAGAACCTCGTGCTGTTCTTGTTCACGCCCGCAGCTGAGCGGCTGCTCCCCGACATCCACCCCTACCGCCGGGCTCTCGTCGCCGCGCTGCGCTACCAGTACGTCCGCCATATCGGCTCGGAGCGGTTCGGCGCAGTGATCACAACGCTCCTGGAAACCGGGCCAGAGGCCCGCGACCTATGGGAGCGGCACGAGATCGTCCTGCCACGGCGGCACTCCGCCATCCGGGTCCGCCATGACCGGGGCACGGTCGAAGCCAGCACGATGATGACCTCGCTGTCACCCCGGACATGGCTGATGGCTGCCTGGCTGCCAGAGGGCCTGCAACCGCCCGGCTGGTGAGCGAACTGCGGTGACGGCCCATGGGTCCTGTGCGGCCGACCGCCCCGCACGGGGGACTCCGGCGCTGTTACTTCCGGCCGCTGATGGTGCCGTGCCGGTGTTCTGTGATGTGTCGCGGGTTCTGCCTGCCGTTGGCGACAGCTTCGCTGATGGCGGTGCGGGTGGGTAGCGATGCCTGAGGCATGTCCGGGAATCCCTTATCCCACCCGCGTTTCCCGATGGCCGTTGACGTGTGCCGGAGTGCGGCCTGGCTGCTTGCCCTGTACACAGTCAGGGCAGTGAGAGCGTGCGCTGCCGCGACAGCGCACGCTCCCGCACTGCTTACACCCACTGAATGCCGCGGACCGCCATCGCCCTCTCCTTTCGCCGACACTGTGCGCCGGGCCGCCTCCCGGTCCGTCCGCGCGTTCACCGGCCATGTTTCTCCGCCCGCAGGGGAACCGTTTGCAATTCACCTGTCCGTAAGAACTTCACCCCGAACGCGGGATCGTGATGCTCCGTAAACAGGCAATAGCGGCCGGAAACGAACCCAGTCCCGGAGAAGAGGGCTCATGGCCTTGAGGTCACCGTTGCGGGGCTGGCCGGTGTGGCAGCTGCCCCGGTGGCTCGCCATGTGGGTCACTGCCGTGATCGCGGCCTACGCCGCCGCGGTTACCTGGGCACTGACATCCACGCCGGTGCAGCCCGGCGACCTGCGGCTGTGCGCCGTGTTCGTCGGCTGCGGTGCGGCTTCGGTGGAGCTGACGCGCCGGGCCGGGGAGCGGGAGGGCCTGGCACGGGACGTGTACGCCATCTGGGACCTGTCGGCTGCGGTGCTGCTGCCGCCGCTGTACGCGCTGGTGATCCCCCTTCCCCGCGCGGTGCTCACCGAGTGGCGCATCCGCCGCACCCTACTGCATCGCAGGGCCTACAGCACCGCGGCTTACGGCCTGTCCTACGCGGCGGCCTCAGCGGTCTTCAGGTCCGCCACGCCCGCCCTGTGCGCCAACGGAGACTCGGGCGGCCATGCCCCGGCCTGGATCACCCTCGCTGCCGGGTGCGGGCTGCTGAGCATGGCCGTCCAGGCCTGCCTGATCCTGCCCCCGGTCAAGGCCACCGCGGCACCCGGCACCCGGCTGCGCAGCCTGGCCCTCGGCCGGGAGGCGCTCTGCAATCAAGCCACAGAGCTGTGCCTGACCGTGCTGACCGCATTCGCAGCCGCGCACAGCGCCCTCGCCCTGGTTGTGGCGCTGCCCCTGGTGATCGTGCTGCAGCGATCGCTGCGCCACGCCTCATTGGCCGCCGCAGCCCGGACCGACGCCAAGACCGGGCTGCTGAACGCCGGCGCCTGGCAGCGCGAGGCCGCCCTGGAGGTCACCCGGGCCGCCCCAGCACAGGCTCCGCTGGCGGTCGCCATCGCCGACATCGACCACTTCAAAGCCGTCAACGACACCCACGGCCACCTCGCCGGAGACGCCGTGCTCGCCGCAGTCTCCGCCGCCATGCGCGACCTGCTGCGCGACTGCGACCTGTGCGGCCGGTTCGGCGGCGAGGAATTCGCCCTGCTGCTCCCCCGCACCACAGCCGCCCAGGCCTTCGAGATCGCCGAGCGGATCCGCCAGGGGATCTCCCAGCTCACCGTCCCCCGGGACGACACCGCGTCAATACGGGTCACCATCTCCATCGGCGTCGCCGTCCCCAGCCAGGCCCGCCGCACCCTCGATGACCTCCTCGCCGCCGCCGACCACGCCCTCTACCAGGCCAAGCGCAGTGGCCGCGACCGCGTCCTCATCTACGCAGACGCCCAGGTTCCCGCGCAGGCCAGCCGACCGCTGCCGCTAGCGCGCACCAGCGTCCTGCCGGCTTAGTGGTCACGCCGCGCTAGCTGGCCCGCCCCCCGAGGGAAGCCGGGAGTCCAGCGGCTGGCCCGGCTAGTTGCTCACCGGACGAACCTGACGCCGATGGCGTGCCCTGGCTGTCCTAGGCCGCTGGGCCGGGTTGCCGCGCCGACTCGGGCGGTGCGGTTCCTGTCCGGGCGGGCATGCGACCCGCCGGGATTCCAGCGCTGGCAGGCGATCACGCTGCGCTCCACAAAGGGGCCTGGTCGTTGACGGTGCGGAGCCAGGCGAGCAGATGGGGCAGGTTCGCGTCCGGGGCGTAGGTCAGGTAGGTGCCGTCGGCGCTGTCGCAGCCGATCGCATCGGCGTAGCGGAGCCGCTTGAGGGAGTTGACGCGGCCCATGTGAACCCGCTTACCACGGCGTTTGGCATCGGCGGTCAGGGCGCGGGCGGCCGGGCCGAGCTTCCAGTCCGTCGAGCCGCCGAGGAACAGCACGTCGAACCAAGACCACGGCACGTCCAGGCGTTCCAGCCCGTCCTGGGCCACCAGCGCCACCGGCAGCCCGAACCACGCCCTGACCCGGTAGACGAACCTGGCTGACCGTTCGATGGTGGCGGCTGCGTCGGCCAGGACGTCCGGCGCGGTGGCGAACAGACACCGCCTCTGGCTCTTGGCTGACATGCGCGACAGCCATTCGAGGTACGCCCGGTCGCCGGGGTACCCAGTGCCGGGCTGCCCGTCCTTGCCGGGGCCGCAGCCGTTGTCGATGGCAAACAACCCGTCGGCGGGCAGCCGGTTGCCCTGGCGGGGGGTCATGATGGCGGCGAGCAGCCCGGGGGCCTGCGCGTCACGGACGGCCGGGGTAGAGGGGTTGGCCAGGTACAGCATCAGGCGGCCCAGTCCTCGACAGCCAGGGGGCCGACGGCTGTCCCGGCCTCGGCGATGATGTCCCGCATCGACAGGTCCTTGCGGAACGTGTGGCCCATCCGCTGTTCCATCGCCGCGCGGCGCTCGGCGCCTTCGGGGTCGAGCCGGGCGGCGAGGACCAGGGCGGAGCGGGAGGCCAGGACGCAGAACCGGCACGACAGGCGAGGCATCCCGACCGCGTAGACGGGGTGCGGGCGGGTGCCCGCCTCGGCGATCCGCGCCCACGCCTGCTGCACGGTCCAGGAGTGAATTGGCAGCCACTCGTCGACCAGGCGAACGGTCTGGTTGGTGGCACGGTCGTCGCGGGAGAACGAGGTCATCAGGGCGCGCCTGGCGCTTTCCTGGGCGCGCAGCCCGAGCACATTGAGGATGCGGACCCGGCGGCCGGTGATCCCGGCGGCGCGCTGCTCGGCGGCCAGACGGGTCATGAGCCGGTGGACGGGGGCGCGCTTGAGATCACTTGTGCAGTAGCGGCGGGCCGCGTCCGGCCACTTGCCGCGCTGCTCGATGTGGTCGGTGAGAGTCTGCTGCACGCGCTGGCCGCCGGGGGTTTTGACCTCGCGGCGGACCACCTCGTGCCGCAGCCCGTAGTAGTGCGCGGCGTGCTCGGCGGCCAGCTCACGGGTGCCGGGCCACTCGTCCTCGTCGCCCAGGTCGCAGAACACGGTGACGATCCGGTCGCGGACGCCGACCGCATCGGCGGCGCGCACCGTCTCGTCCAGCGCGGCCTGGCTGTCTTTCCCGCCGGAGATGTTGATCAAGATGATGTCGTAGCTGGCCAGGTCTGGGACGGGCGGGGCGGCCGGCAGCGCGAACAGCGTTCCCTGCGCGCTGCCGGCTTCCTGTGTGGGCCTGGTCATCAGCACCTCCTCAAGATCGCTATCTTGTATCGATACTTGGTATCGATACTAAGTATCGTATCAAGCGGCATTGCGGGCGCAATCGAGTATCGATACTCTGTATCGGTGAGTGAGATCGAGGCGATTGAGAGCGACACCCTCCGCTACCGGGACACCGAGGCAGCGCACCAGGAGGCCCGCCAGGCCGTCACGGAGTCTGTGCTGGCTGCACTGCGCGCCGGGCAGCCGCCGACGGCGGTCGCGGCGGCCTCGCCGTTCAGCGAGATCTACGTCCGTAAGCTGGCCAGGGAGAACGGCATCCCGGACTACCCGCTGCGCCGGTTCCCCAAGGCCCGCGGCGAGCTGGAGGCGAGGCTTCCCGCCTGGCGTGACGCAGCCAGGGCGATCGGCGAGCTGGTCGTCGGCTTGGAGGACGCCGACTACGTCGGCGGGGTCTTGTGGACCGGCCTCACCGACAAGAAGGCTCAGGGGAACCCGGAGGAGCAAAAGCGCGTCATCGTGGACCGGCTCGCCCGCTGGGCGACCAGGGACGGCGGGGACGGGTCCGCGGTCGCCGCCGCGGTCCGCTCGGTCCTGGACGAGTACCTGCCGAGCCGGTAGCGGTCCGCGCCCCGCAGCCGGGACCGCGGAGCCACGTCCGGGCCGGTCCCCCGGTCCGGACGCGCCACGACCGGAGGAGTCCGGGACGGCCGGTGATCCGTACGCGGACCGAGCCAGCCGGACCGGGCCAGCGGGTGCGGATGGCCGCCGCGGGACCGCTCCACCGCCTTCGCGGCCGGTCCCTGTCCCCAGGTGCACGCGCCGGCCGGCGCCTCTTGCCCGGCCAGTCAGGCGGACACTCGCACGCGCACGGGAAGGACGGGTCGGCAGCGCCTGGCGGACGAGCCGCGGCATCGGCGAGGCAGCCCGCGAAGGCTGCGATTCCCGGCCGGGCTCTCGCCCGGCCTGTCCGGCAGCAGCTGATCGTCTCGCCGCTCGCGACTGCCGGGCACTGCCGTCGCGAGCACGCGACCCAACTGGGGAGGAAACACGCCGTCGGCTGCTGCCGAGGATTAAATGCCCTGCCCGCCGCGAGCCGTTTTGTGCTCGGTGATGAATAGTGAGGTTCAGGCTGGAATAGCAGTGGCGAGGCTGGCTCATTTGTGAATGGCGCGGATTAGTTCGCGGTCGCAGGAGAGGCGCGGTGAATCAGCGGATACTGGCCTGTAGCTGCTGCCTTCCGTATTTCATCAGATGAAACCCGCGCTGTTAGAAGCAAGATGTCCAAAACGTTCACATAGCCATGGACCGGGCGCGGTCCATGGCACATACTGAAAAGGGGGAAGTACATTGAATCCGGTCTTTTAATTACGGCGCATTCGCGCCGGGAGTCATCGAGGGAGCGATTCATGAGCGTCACGCAAGAGCACGAAGCCCGCCCGTCGGCCGGGTCACGGTCACGGCGCCGGCCGCGCCAGGAGGCCCACAGGTCCCGCACCGTGCGCTTCGACCTGACCGAGGCCGAATTCACCGACCTTCAGCAGGCGGCCGGGCGGGCAGGGCTGGCCAAGGGCGCATACGCGGCCGAGGCCGCCCTGGCAGCCGCCCGGGGCACCGCCGTCGAGCCGGACACGGCATTCCGGGAGGCGCTGGGCGAGCTGATGCGCGCGTCCGGCCTGGTCCGCAGGATCGGCGTGCTTCTCAACCAGGCGGTCGCGAAGCTGAACGCGACCGGGCAGAACCCCGCCGAGCTGGTCCCCGTGGCGCAGGCGTGCCTGCGCCGCGTGGACCGGCTGGATGCCGCCGCGGAACAGCTCCGCAAGACCCTCCAGTGACATCCGGATGACGCCCTGCCCGCCGTGGATGGCCCGCCGCGCGGGGGACGGCGGTCCGCTGGTCCGGGACCGGTCCCGGACCAGCGGACCGCGTTCCGCGGTCCACGGGCGGGC
>Ga0335075_10000576_pt1 | contig 63552 bp, 63 predicted proteins | sample Lox_Sample_24_FD_206723 | JGI IMG/M metagenome (GOLD analysis project Ga0335075, IMG submission 206723) | Soil microbial communities from Loxahatchee National Wildlife Refuge, Florida, United States - Lox_Sample_2.4 | ecosystem: Environmental > Terrestrial > Soil > Wetlands | place: USA...
GGTGCGCAGCATCTCCGAGCGGCTTGTCGCCCTCCAGGACGATCATCGCCGAGGTGTCGGAGTTGAATTCATGGAAGGTCGATCCGACCTTCTTCATCGCGATCATCCCCGGCGCGTCGTTCGGGCTCTGTGACACCGCGTGATTCTTGGTGACGATCTCCAGTTGCGGCACCGTGACGTTGACGAACACGGTGAGTCCCAGCCACAGCAGCACGACCGGCAGCGCTAGCCGATGGATCATCCGGGGCAGGAACGGCGGGATCAGTGGCTGCGAGACAGGCTGCGCAACCTCGGTGGTCTCGCTCATGCGGACTTGTTCAGGCAGAAGGTGAAGGCGTTCACTGTTTCGTTGGCGGGGGATCGATTTTCGGCCTTGAGGACTGGTCCGCGCCCGTCGTTATCGTCCAGGGTGATCTTGCAGGCGATCCAATCGCCGCTTCCCTGTGCCACCAAATTGGCGGGGAGGGAAGGCTGCGTTGTTACCAGCTCTTTAGACCAAGGCACGGGTACGTTGAGCGCCTGTTGCGGCTGGGAATCTTTGTCCAGATAGTTGATGGTCGCCACGCTGCCCGGTGGGCCCCAGACCTCAAGTAATAACTTCTTCGGATTGAACGGCTTGATCTCTTCGGCGACTGCACCGCCACCGAAGGTGTTGCCGTGCACACCGAAGATGCCGCGCAGCCGGTACACGCAGAACCCCGAGAGCGCGACCACGGCTGCGATGACCAGCACGACCCAGAAACGGGTAAGAAAGCCAGAGAGCCCCGGCCGCCTGGCCGGGCGCCGGCTGGCGACCTGCGCTTCGCGGCCGCCCGGAACCTGGGTCGGCAACGGCTCGGTCCTCGGCTCGGTGGTAGTCATCGGTGCTTCCATCCTTAACCCAGGGCGAAGAGGGTTCAACTAATTAGCCTGTGTGTAACCTTAGCTACTCTAAGCTGAATAGGCGACCAGAGTGAAACCGGGCGGCCCGGTGTTGTGACGACCGCAGCGGGTTTCACGATGGACGGCTTGGACGGGCAAGGAAGATCGGTGGCCATGAGCGGACAAAGAAGCAGCAACGGTACAATTCGGCGCATGAAGGCATTGAGGGCTCCACGGTCTGCGGGCTACGCGGCGCTTGCCGCCGCCGTGGCGGTGGGGCTGGCCTCGCCGGCGTCCGCCGACCCGGACACCGACTTCGACAACCAGATCGCGGGATACGGCATCTACGGCCCGCATGACTACAACCCCTACATCGCCAAGATCGTGTGCCGGCGGCTGGGTCAGGGCGTCGATCCCGACGCTGCGGCATCGGCGCATTTCCTCTTGAATAACCTGCCCAGAGGCACCACGCAGGTGCAGTCGTATCAGTTCCTGGGCAGTGCCATCAGCATCTACTGCCCCGACTTGGCGCCCAAGCTGCAAAACATCCCTGCGCGCTAGGCCTTCGGAACGACGCCGCGCGGCAGCGTGAGTGGCAGATCGTTGTAGGTGGCGATGCCCGGCACCGCGGCGACGACAGCCGGGATCGCGTTAATCGGGGGCACCGCGGTCATGATGTGCCCGAGATCCATGAACTCTTCGATCGTGGTGGCCTCGAAATACGGCGGCGGCAGGAAACTGACCTTGGTAGTCACCGTCGGTTGCCCGTCGACCTGGATGACCCAGCCGTCGCCGTCGATCTTCCAATCCGGTTCGAGTGTCTGGCCTTTACGCCACCGGACATTGAGGTCGATGACGGTCTTGCCGGCGACGATTCCCTGCCAGCTGATGTAGACGCCCGCCACGCATCCAGCGGGGATGGTCCACGACGCCATCTCGAGATCCGCTGTGGTCTGGGCGAATTCGCCCTCGCACCGGATGTCGTCGAGTTCGACGCCGAGCGCATCACCCACCAGCCGGACGGCCTCGCCGAAGATGGCGGTGCCCTTGGCGGCCATCGCCTGTAGGTCCGGGTGGTCGATCGGCTGCCCGAAGCCGACCGGCTTCTCGGTTTCCGGTGAGTCGTAGAACGTGGTGTCCGCGGCTTCGTTGACGGTGACCTTGTCGACGCGGTTGCACACCATCGCCGAGACGATGGCCAACAGCTCCGCGAAGCCCGGGCTCACACCGGATCCGAAGATCGTCGAGCCGCCCTTCTCGCAGGCTTCGATGATCCGGTCGCGGCCGGCGCCGAGATTGTGCCCAGTGATGAAGGAGGCAGTGGTCACCACGTTGACGCCCGCCGACAGGATGCGGACCAGCTCGTCGACGTCGATCCACATCGGGTTGTAGACCACGCAGTCCGGTTTCAGAGCCAGCAGCGCGTCGACGTCGTTGGTGGCCGCCACCCCGAGCGGCGCGATGCCGACCAGCTCGCCGGCGTCACGGCCGGCTTTCTCCGGTGACCAGGCGTAGCACCCGACCAATTCGAACAACGGGTTGGCAACGATGGATTTGAGGGAGCTCTTGCCGACGTTTCCGGTGTTCCACTGAACTACTCGATAGGTGTTTGGCACTCGCTCAGCATAGGGAAGCCGCAGCGCCGTTGAGCACCAAGTCGACCAGCTGCTCGGCGAGGTCGTCGTCGACCGGTTCACCGGTGAGCAGCAGCCGACCGTGGACCGGCGCGACCAGCATCTCCAATAGCAGCCGGGCATCGCAGTCGGCCCGCAGATCGCCACGCTCGATGCCGCGCTGCACGACGGGTGACAGTACATCGAACCGACGCGCCCAAAACGCTTGGCGCGCATCGGCGTAAGTGCCGTCGACCGGGAGTGTCGCTGCGTGCAATACCGCCCTGCCGGCCGGCGAGCACACATAGTTGATCACCTCGCGGACGATCGTCAGCAGATCGCGGCGGGTCGAACCCGTGTCGGGCGACGGGATGGCGTCGGCACTGCGCTCGAGCAGGGCGGCCACGAACAGGTTCTCCCGGGTCACCCATCGTCGGTAGACCGTCGTCTCGTGCACACCCGAGCGCTTTGCGACCCCCGCGACGGTGGCGCCGTCGAACCCGTTGGCGGCCAACTCCTCGAACGCCGCGGCCAACACGGTCTGGCGGACATGCTCGCCCCGGCGATGCGATACGCCTGCACCCATGGTCGCGAATTCTATCGCAACTGCACTTGCGTTATGGTCAGCTGCGGTGCATGATATTGCAAGTCGAGTTGCAATAGGAGGCCGCAATGGACGCGTCAGCACCTCGGATCGACTGCACCGGCGCCACCCCGCCGATCGGCTACCGCCGGTTCCACCCCGACGTCAGCATCAACTTCCAGTGCAACCGCTGGGTGCAGTGGATCGGCCCGTCGGCCATCGACGAAGTCACCGAACTCGCCGCACGGGCGAACACCTACCCGGAGCTGATCGACGCATTCCTGGCCCTGGCCGACCGGGCCCGCGCGGCCGATCGTGCGCTCGCCGGCGCTTACTACGACCGGGCAGCCGAGTTCTTCATGGCGGCGACGGATCCGCGCCGCCCCGCCGCGCGCGCCAGGTTCCTGCACGCGATGCGGACCATCTATGACGTTGCGCCCGAGTTCGTCCCGTTCCGGTCCGGCTCGATGCCCGTTTACGATCTGCGGCCGGACCGCCAGATCGGCGCGACGATCGTCATGTTCGGCGGATTCGACAGCTACGTCGAAGAGTTCCTGCCGATGATCGCGAGCATGGTCGACGGCGGTCGCCGCATCGTCGTGTTCGATGGTCCGGGCCAGGGCAGTGCACTCGAAGACTTCGGCCTCACGATGATCCCCGAGTGGGAGCAGCCGCTGGGCGCCATCCTTGACCACTACGGCCTTGATGATGTTGCCGCCGTTGGTATTTCACTGGGCGGCGGTTTGGTGATCCGCGCGGCCGCCTTCGAGCCGCGAATCAGTCGCGTGGTCGCCTTCGACATCCTCGACGACTTCTTCGAGACGATCGCGCGTCAAATCGGCCGCGGCGCCCGGATTCCGTTGCGCGCCCTGTTGACCGCGCGGGCCCGCGGAATCATCAACGCCGTCGCCGACCGGGCCGCCGCCCGCAAGCCGGTCTCGCAGTGGGGACTACAGCAGGGAATGCACGTCACCGGCACCGCCACGCCCTACGACTTCTTGCGCTCAACCACCGCGATGAACACTGGCAAGATCTCGCGACGGGTTCGCGCCGACGTGCTGCTCCTCGCCGGTGCCGACGACCACTATGTGCCGCTGAAGCAGCTGGGGCGCCAGGCGGACGCGCTGTCCGGCGCACGATCGGTGACCACCCGGACCTTCACCGTCGCTGAGCAGGCGAGCAACCACTGTCAACTCGGCAACATCGGCGCGGCCGTCCGCCTGATGAACGCGTGGCTGGACCTGATGGCGTCGCCGCAGACGGGCGGTTCAGTCTTCGACGGCGACACCGCGGCGCGTGCGCCGGCGCCGGTGCACCCCTGAGGATTTGCCGGTCGGGCGCCGGTTGCGCAATCCGCGGGCGGGATCGGCGCCGTCCTCGTCGTCCACATCGGTGTCTTCCAAGGCGGGCGCCTCGTCGGCCGTCGACTCGGGTTCCTCCGCCGTCGAATCGACAGCGGTTTCCGCGGTGACCTCGGCGGGCTGGTCGGTCTCTTCGGACGTGTCGGTCGTCTCGTCGCCGTCGGCTTCGGAGTCCTCGTCCTCGGCCTCGCCGGTTTCGTCGGCCTCGTCGTCCTTCTTACGGCTGCGACGCCGCTGCTCCTTTTCCTTCTTGGGCTTCAGTGGTTTCGGCGGTGGCGGCGGCAGCTCGGCGATGAACGACAGATAGAACCCGAAGATGCCGAGCAGCGCGATGGCCGCCGCCGCGCCGTAAACGCCGAACAGCCACTGGCCCACGGCGTCGAGGTTCAGCCAGATTTCGCTGATCGCGGTGCCGACGATCAGCACGCCGGCCAGCACATGGGCGACGATCGACGAGGTCTGCAGGGTCAGCGCGAGTTGCGGCGTGCCGTACTCGGGCTTGCGGGCCCGCAGCAGCGTGAACACCACCGGCAACGCGGCCAGGGCGATCAGCACCCCGGCGACGATCCGCACCACCGTGCCAAGGGTGTGCGACGTGTCGCCCATCAGCTCGGGCCAGCGCGGCAGCACGAAGAAGAAATAGAGGACGCCGGCGGCAATCGAGAACGTCACGTGCCAGACGACGGCAGCCCTGCGTCCCATACTCCTCCTCGAGCTGATGATCCGGCGGCGACCAGGAAGCCTGGTCGCGCTCCGAATCGAGCGCGGAGGATGCGGGATTTGAACCCGCGAGGGCTGTTAACCCAACCCGCGTTCCAGGCGAGCGCCATAGGCCACTAGGCGAATCCTCCGTCGGCCATGCTAGCCCGGCGACGATGCAGGCCGCGTCGCGGCCTGAGGAGTAGTCGGGCAATGATTCAAGCCGAGCGGCTCTCGCCGGCTGTCTCCGATCGATTCCAGGTCGAGTACTACACTCTCGTTGGACCCCGTGCGGCGTCTATCCTGTGAACTCCCCCAGGGCCGGAAGGCAGCAAGGGTCAATGGGCTCTGGCGGGTGCGCGGGGTCCCCTACCTAACCAGCCACGGTGTACACGGTGAAAGGCGGATGGTGTCGTACGGCTCGTTCAGCTCCCTAGGCCGTACCGACCTCGAGGCATTACATGCCCGCCACCAGCAGGACTACGCCGAACTGCAGTCGATGAAGCTGGCCCTGGACCTCACCCGGGGCAAACCATGTAGCGAACAGCTCGACCTGTCCAACGCCTTGCTGAGCCTGCCCGGGGACAACTACCGCGACGGCGAGGGCACCGACACCCGTAATTACGGCGGGCAGCACGGCCTGCCTGAACTGCGGGCCATCTTCGGCGAGTTGCTCGGCATCCCGGTGCCCAACCTGATCGCGGGCAACAACGCCAGCCTCGAGCTGATGCACGACGTCGTCGTCTTCTCGATGTTGCACGGCTGCGTGGACTCTCCACGTCCCTGGAAGGACGAGCCGCTCGTCAAGTTCTTGTGTCCGGTTCCCGGCTATGACCGGCACTTCGCCATCACCGAGACCATGGGCGTGGAGATGGTTCCGATCCCGATGCGCGAGGACGGTCCGGACGTCGACCTCATCGAAGAACTGGTCGCCGTCGACCCGGCCATCAAGGGCATGTGGGCGGTCCCGGTGTTCGCCAACCCGACCGGCATCACCTACTCGTGGGAGACGGTTCGGCGGCTCGTCCAGATGCGCACGGCCGCCGAGGATTTCCGGCTGTTCTGGGACAACGCCTACGCGGTGCACACCTTGACGCTGGACTTCGTCCGGCAGGTCGACGTGCTGGGCCTGGCCGCCGCTGCGGGCAACCCCAACCGGCCTTATGTCTTCGCGTCGACGTCCAAGATCACCTTCGCCGGAGCCGGGGTCAGCTTCTTCGGCGGATCGCTGGGCAACATCGCCTGGTATTTGCAGTACGCCGGCAAGAAGTCGATCGGGCCGGACAAAGTCAATCAGCTTCGCCACCTGCGCTTCTTCGGTGACGCCGACGGCGTGCGGCTACAGATGCTGCGCCATCAGCAACTGCTGGCGCCCAAATTCGCGTTGGCGCTGGAAATTCTGGACAAGCGGCTCGGCGAGTCCAAGATCGCCTCCTGGAACGAGCCGCAAGGCGGTTACTTCATCAGCCTCGACGTGTTGGCGGGCACGGCGCGACGCACCGTCGCGCTGGCCAAAGAGGCCGGAATCGCCGTCACCGAGGCGGGCGCGTCGTTCCCGTACCGGAAAGACCCCGACGACAAGAACATCCGGATCGCGCCGACGTTTCCGCCGGTATCCGACCTGCGTAATGCGATCGACGGGCTGGCGACCTGTGCATTGCTGTCAGCCACCGAGGCGCTGCTCAATCGAGTGTGAACTGACGACTTCGAGTGTGTGCTGAAGGCGAGGAATCGGCCGCGGAAATCTCGCCCCAGGTTCACACTCGACGCCGTCCATTCACACTCGACGCCCAGCCGGGCTGACGTCGGCAGGGCTGGGTAGCCTTGCTGACCGTGGCCCTCTACCGCAAGTACCGACCGGCGACCTTCGCGGAGGTGGTAGGGCAGGAACACGTCACCGAGCCGCTGTGTACCGCGTTGGCGGCGGGCCGAATCAACCACGCCTACTTGTTCTCCGGACCGCGTGGCTGCGGCAAGACATCGTCGGCGCGCATCCTGGCCCGGTCGTTGAACTGTGCGCAGGGGCCGACGGCGACGCCCTGCGGTATCTGCGAATCCTGCATCGCGCTGGCGCCCAACGGTCCCGGCAGCATCGACGTCGTCGAACTCGACGCGGCCAGCCACGGCGGCGTCGACGACACCCGCGAACTGCGCGACCGCGCGTTCTACGCGCCGGCCCAGTCGCGCTACCGGGTCTTCATCGTCGACGAAGCGCACATGGTCACCACGGCGGGGTTCAACGCGCTCCTCAAAATCGTCGAGGAGCCGCCTGAGCATCTGATCTTCATCTTCGCCACCACCGAGCCGGAGAAGGTGTTGCCGACCATCCGCTCGCGCACCCATCACTATCCGTTTCGGCTGCTGCCACCACGCACCATGCGGTCGCTGATCGAACGGATCTGTGCGCAGGAGGGCGTCGTCGCTGACGAAGCCGTCTACCCGCTGGTGATCCGGGCCGGCGGCGGTTCCCCTCGCGATACTCTTTCGGTTCTCGATCAGTTGCTGGCCGGTTCGGAAGCCGGACCCGACGGCGACCGCATCGGTTATCAGCGGGCGCTGGGGCTGCTGGGTGCCACCGATGTCGCGCTGATCGATGAGGCCGTCGATGCGCTCGCCGCCGCCGATGCCGCGGCATTGTTCGGTGCGGTTGAATCGGTCATCGACGCCGGTCACGACCCCCGGCGATTCGCCACCGACCTGTTGGAGCGGTTCCGCGATCTGCTTGTGCTGCAAGCTGTTCCCGACGCCGCGGCGCGTGGCGTGGTGGATGCGCCGGAAGACGTGCTGGACCGGATGCGTGATCAAGCGGCCCGGATCGGTACGGCGACGCTCACCCGCTACGCCGAAGTCGTGCACGCCGGCCTGACGGAGATGCGCGGCGCGACGGCGCCCCGCCTGCTGCTTGAGGTGGTGTGCGCGCGGCTGTTGTTGCCGTCGGCCAGTGACACCGAATCAGCTCTGTTGCAGCGAGTCGAGCGGATCGAGACCCGGCTGGACATGTCCATTCCGCTCGCTGACAAGCCGGCTCGGGCCGCAGCTGAGCCCGAGCATGAACCGGCTCCGAAGCGGCCCGCACCCCAGCAGAGCCAGCCCGCGCCCGAGCCGAGCCCGCCTGCCCCGGGCCCGCCTGAACCGGGCGCGGCCGCGGTCCGCACCTTATGGCCGACGGTGCGGGACAAGGTGCGTCAACGCAGCCGAACCACTGAGGTGATGCTGGCCGGCGCCACCGTGCGCGCGGTGGAGGGCGATACCTTGGTGTTGAGCCATGAATCGGCGCCGCTGGCCAAGCGGCTGTGCGAACAACGCAATGCCGACGTGATCGCCGAGGCGCTCAAGGACGCGCTCGGCGTCGACTGGCGGGTGCGATGTGAAGCCGGCACGCCCACCCTGCCGGCATCCGAGGAACCGCCGGTGCCGGCGCGACGCCCCGAACGCGGCGAGAGCCCGGCCACCCGTACGGCCGCGCGTCCATCAGCGCCGCCGGAAGCGCCCACCGACGATGATTCCGATCAGCGGGCAGAAGAGGAAAGAATGCTGGCCGAGGCGAGTCAGGATGACTCATCGGCACCGCGCCGCGACCCCGAAGAGGCGGCGTTGGAGCTGCTGCAGAACGAACTGGGCGCGCGCCCCATCGACAACGGCTGACACACAATTTGCGAATCCATCACGGTTTCGCGATCGTTGTCAGCCGCTACCGAATGAGGCGCAGCGCCTAAGGCTGCCACCACGGGCGCAATGGCAGGCCGTCGGTGCCGCGCGGGTCGAGCTTGGCCGCTAACACGTGATGCAGCTGAATATTGTTGTGCTCAAACGCTACGCGAGACGCAGCCATATATAGGCCCCATATTTTCGCCTTGGCCAGACCGACCTCGTCGACCGCGTCGTCCCAATGCGCGACCAGGTTGCGGCACCAGTCACGCAGCGTCATGGCGTAGTGGGTCCGGAAGTTCTCCGCGTGAAGAACCTCGAGACCCGCATTTTCGATCTCTGACGTGATGCGTCCCGAGCCGGTCAGCTCCCCGTCCGGAAAGACGTAACGATCGGTGAAACTGCTGGCGCGGTAGTTCGACTTGTTGTTGTTGCGGGTGATGCAGTGATTGAGCAGCAGGCCCCCGGTGCGCAACTTGGACTCGAGGAACGCAAAGTACGACGGATAGTTCTTGACGCCGATGTGCTCGGTCAGTCCGATTGACGAGACCGCGTCGAAGCCGTTCTCGCGGACGTCGCGGTAGTCGGAGTGACGCACCTCGGCCAGGCTCGTCAGCCCCTCGGCTTCGATCGCACTGTGCGCCCAGCTGGCCTGTTCGGCCGATAAGGTGGCTCCGATCGCCCGTACACCGCGGCGCGCGGCATAGCGGACCATCCCGCCCCACCCGCAGCCGACGTCGAGCAGCCGGTCGCCCGGCTGCAGTCGCAGCTTTTCGAAGATCAGCCGGTACTTGTTGTCCTGCGCCTCTTCCAGCGTCGCTTCGGGATAGGGGTAGACCGCGCAGGTATACGTCATCGACGGACCCAGTACCCACTCGTAAAAAGTGTTGGAGACGTCGTAGTGGTGATGGATAGCGTCGGCGTCGCGAGTTTTGCTGTGCCGCATGCCTTCGGCGACCCGCCGCCAGCGCGGCAGCACCTCCTGCGGCGGTGGCGGTGCGGGCACCAGATGTTCGATGCCGACCGAGCGGATGATGTTGGCCAGCAGCCGTGCCGAAGGCCTGCCGAACTCGACCTTGTCGGCCAGCAGCTTGAGCAGTTCGTAAGGATCGCCAGGATGCACCCCGCGCGCCTCGATGTCTCCGGAGACGTAGGCACGGGCCAGACCGAGCTCGCCGGGGGCGGTAGCCAGATAGGTGGTGCCGCGAGGCGTCAGCAGATCCATTCCGAGCACGGCGTCTTCCGGTCCGGCACTGCTGCCGTCGTACGCGGTGAACCGCAACGACCGTTTGGCACCGCCGGTGACGATCGCCAAGACGTCGGCGAGGCTCAACTTGCCTGTCGTGGTTCTAGCGGATTCTTTGATGGTGGTCATCGTCGTTGCACCGCCTTTGCGTAGAGATCGAGAAGTCGCGAATCCGGGTCGTAGGTCTTCTTCACAGTTTTGTACGTTTCACCGCCGTAAAGCTCATCGAATTCATCACGGCTGTAATACGAATCGGAATACAGCGACTTGTGGCCGTCGAGCGAGCTGATCTTCGCCTCGATCAACCGATTCGTCGCGCCCTCGGTCGCGCCGACCGGAACCGAGGACCAGAACCCGACATTGACGTAGGTAGATCCGGGTCGGATCGGATACAGCGGCCAGCCGTCCCGGTCACGCAATCGCAACGGGCACAACCAAACCGGCGTGATCGGCACATGATCAAGGAACCACCTGAGGAATTCAGCTGTGCGCTCGATCGGCACCTCGATGTCTTGGACAACTCGTTCGCGGGGCGGACTGCCATTGCGCTTCTCGATCCGGTCGGCGATACCGAATCGCTGGTCAAGTGCCACCAACTTCCAGTAAATGTTGCTGCGGCGATAGCGTCGGGGCCACCAACGACGCAACTGCGGGTTCTGCGCACCGAAAGAGCGTGAGCACCAGAACCAATCGGTGTCCCACCGCCAGAAATAGTCATACATCGTCAGCCGGTCTTCTTTGATGCCGGCGTCATGCTGGATGGACCGGTAGTAGATGTCTTGCCCGGTGTAGTCGCTGACCGTGCCGGGGGTGGTGGTACGCACACCGACGCACAGGTAGCTCTCCTGCGCGCCGAAGACCACTCCGTCGAGGTAGTCGACCGGCACGCCGTCGAAGCCACCGGTTTCGATGATGCGGTCCATCGCTGCCACCAGTTCGGTCAGCGAGTCGAACCGCACATGCCGCAGCGCCACGAACGGCTTGGTGGGCTCCAGTTCGATGCGAATTCGGGTCGAATAGCCCAGGGTGCCATAGGAATTCGGAAAGGTGCGATAAAGGTCAGGATGCTGCTGGGGCGAGACGGTGAGCAATTCGCCTGTGCCGGTGAGGATGTCCATCTCCAACACCGACTCGTGTGGCAGGCCGTTGCGAAATGAGGCTGACTCGATGCCCAGCCCGGTGACTGCCCCGCCCAGCGTGATGGTCTTGAGCTGTGGGACGACCAGAGGCGATAGACCATAGGGCAGCGTCGCGGCCAAAAGGTCTTCGTACGTGCACATGCCGGCCACATCGGCGGTGTGCGACTCGGGGTCGACCGATATGACGTCGGTCAGTCCCGACGTGTCCAGTCCGGGCGCATCGCGCTTCGTGCGGGCGCGAAACAAGTTGGAGGTGGGCTTGGCGAGCCGGACGGCCGCCGTCGCGGGAATCGAACGATAGCTCGCCAACATCCGCTCGACGCCCGCCGCATGAGCCGCCGGTGCGGAGGCAGGGACAGGCACCACATATACGCTAGTCCCCGAGAGCAGCCCGTGCAGGGACACCGCACCCGCGCAGAGGAGTTTTGCCTAATGGGACACGTCAGTGCAGCCAGCACGATCTTGATCAACGCTGAGCCCACGACAGTGCTGTCGGCCGTCGGCGACTACCGAGGAGTCCGCCCTAAGATCCTGTCCTCGCACTACCGTGACTACCAGGTGCTCGAAGGTGGTCAGGGGCAGGGAACCGTGGCCAGCTGGAAGCTGCAGGCGACGAAATCCCGCGTCCGCGATGTCCGGGCCAACGTCGACGTCGCCGGCCACACGGTCATCGAGAAGGACGCCAACTCGTCGATGATCACCAACTGGACGGTGGCTCCCGCCGGGCCGGGGTCCAGCGTCACGGTCACGACCACGTGGACGGGAGCGGGTGGTGTGAAGGGATTCTTCGAGAAGACGTTCGCGCCGCTCGGATTGAAAAGGATCCAAGGTGAGGTGCTGGCCAACCTGAAAAAGGAGCTGGAGAGCTAGCCTGCCTGACCTTGGCTGCCCAGGTAGGCGGCGATGCCCTTGACCACGGCGTCGGCGTACTTCTGCCGGCCCTCGGGCGACTCCATCAGCGCCGAATCGGCCGGGTTCTTCATGTTGCCGCATTCGACCAGGACCGACGGATACTGCGCGAGGTTCAGCCCGGCCAGGTCCGATCGACCGTACAGACCGTCCTGGCCGATGTAGTTGGCCGGCGGAATACCCGACGCCTGCATCTGGTCGCGCATGATCCGGGCAAGCTGCACCGACGGGCCGGCCTGCGTCTGGTTGAGCGGCGGCGCGGAGTAGTTCACGTGAAATCCCCGCCCGTTCGGCGGGCCGCCGTCGGCATGGATGCTGACGACCGCGTTCGGGTGCAAGGCGTTGGCCATCGCGGCGCGCTGGTCGACGCAAGGGCCCACGGTAGTGTCGTCGCCCCGCGACATTGCCGTTCGTGCGCCCAGCGCGTTGAGTTCGGCGCGGATGCGCAATGTGGTGTCCCAGGTGAAGCTGTGTTCCGGATAGCCGTCGTTGGTGGTGGTCCCGCTGGCCTGGCAGTCCTTGGTGCCGCCGCGGCCAGTGGGCACCTGGCGGCTGATCGACGCGTCGTTGGCGCCGTTGTGACCGGGGTCGAGGAACACGATCATCCCGGCGATGTTGCCCGGGGCTGCGGCGGCTCTCGGGGCCACCATCGTGAGTGTCCCGACGGTTATCGCGACGCCGACACGCAGCCAATCTCGTACACGCACGTCGTCACCGTAGCCTGGCGCCGTCTAGGCTTGAAGCTTCGAACCGCCCGCAAGGTGTAGGCGCAACCAAGTCGAGACCAAGATGCAAGGGGACCGTCATGCAGCCCGGAGGCCCGCCCGACATGTCGGCGTTGCTCGCTCAGGCACAGCAGATGCAGCAACAGCTGATGGCCGCCCAGCAGCGACTCGCCAACGCCGAGGTTCATGGCAAGGCCGGCGGCGGTCTGGTGGAGGTCACTGTCAAGGGCAGCGGCGAGGTGGTAGCGGTGAAGATCGACCCCAAAGTCGTCGACCCGGACGACGTCGAGACGTTGCAGGACTTGATCGTTGGCGCGCTCGCCGACGCCTCCCACCAGGTCACCACGATGGCGCAGGAGCAACTGGGTCCGCTGGCCGGCGGAATGGGTGGCGCACTGGGTGTTTGAGGGACCGGTCCAGGATCTGATCGACGAGCTCGGCAAGCTGCCGGGTATCGGGCCGAAGAGCGCGCAGCGCATCGCCTTTCATCTGTTGTCCGTCGAACCGCCTGACATCGACCGGCTCACCGCGGTGCTGGCCAAGGTTCGCGACGGCGTGCAGTTCTGCGCGGTGTGCGGCAACGTCTCCGACGACGAGCGTTGCCGCATCTGCGCCGATCCTCGTCGCGATGGCACGCAGGTTTGCGTTGTCGAGGAGCCCAAGGACGTCCAGGCCGTCGAGCGCACCCGCGAATTCCGTGGCCGCTACCACGTTCTCGGCGGCGCACTGGATCCATTGTCCGGTGTCGGTCCCGAGCAGTTGCGGATCCGCGAGCTGCTCAACCGGATCGGTCAGCAGGTCGACGGTGTCGACATCACCGAGGTCATCATCGCCACCGACCCCAACACCGAAGGCGAGGCGACCGCCACCTATCTGGTGCGGATGCTGCGCGACATTCCCGGCCTGACCGTCACGCGGATCGCTTCGGGCCTGCCGATGGGCGGCGACTTGGAATTCGCCGACGAGCTCACCCTGGGGCGTGCGCTGACCGGCCGTCGCGCAATGGCCTGACTGGCTTCGGGATGTCACATGAGTAACTCCGGCACCTCAGTTCGACCATTACACCGTGCGCCGAAACAGCACCACCGGTGATATCACCGGCCGAGTGATAGCGCCGGTGGTGTTAAAACGAGAAAGCACTGTCCCTACCGCGGAGTGACGCACGAGGCTTGTGTGATTCAGGCCCGCAGCCGTTCCTGTCGCAGCAGCTCCACTTCCGGCAGCTCCAGCGGAGCCAGTTCGCCCACCACCTTGCTCAGCAGCAGGTCGGCCAGCTCCGGATTGCGGGCCAAGCACGGCCCGTGCATATAGGTGGCGATCACACTGCCCTGCACCGCGCCGTCGAAGCCGTCGCCGGCGCGGTTGCCTGCGCCCTTCTTCACGGCGCCCAGCGGCGAGGCGGCATCGCCGAGCACCGTCCCGCCGCGGTGATTCTCGAAACCGGTCAACGGCTGCGTCAACCCGGCCAGCAGTGGCGCGGTGACCAGCTCCCCGATGGTGCGTTCGGTCTGTGGGGACGTCGTCACGTCGAGCAGACCCACGCCGTCGACGCGTTCGCCCGCCGACGTCTCGTACCAGTGGCCGAGCACCTGAATGGCTGCGCAGATCGCCAGCACCGGAGCGCCACGGGCCGCCGCGCGCTGCAACCCCGAGTACTGGATCAGGTGCTTGGTTGCCAGCCGCTGCGCGTAGTCCTCGGCCCCGCCCAACGTGTACAGGTCGAGGCTGTCGGGCACCACGTCGGCCAGCGTGATCTCGACGATCTCCGCAGCAATGCCCCGCAGCCGCAACCGTTGCCGCAGCACCGCCGCATTCCCGCCGTCGCCGTAAGTGCCCATCACGTCGGGCAGGACTAGCCCGATCCGCACGGTCATTTGATCCGCCGCTGCAACTGAAGAAACGCGGTGTAGTTGGCGACGACCTCGACTCGACCGGGTGGGCACGAGGCGATGGCCGCCAGCGTGTCATGTACGAGGGTGTGCTCGACACCGGCATAGCCGAGCCGTACCGCGAGATCGGTCCCGCGTTCGCCGGCCGCGACGACCGCCGTCCGTTCGAAATGCTCGAAGCGCACATCCCACAACCAGGACAGATCTTCACCGTCGGGCACCTGACCGTTGACCGAGATCACCACCCCGGCCGCGTCCTTGTCGACCATCGACAGGGCTTCCTGCCAACCGGCGGGGTTCTTGGCCAACAGCATTCGCACGGTGTGTGCGCCGACCGGGATGGTCCGGTAACGCCCGGCGACTTCGTCGACCCCGGACACCGCGGCCACGGCGGCCCCCGGATCGGCGCCCAGCGCGACGGCCGCCGCCACCGCCTGGGCGGCGTTTCCCCGATTCACTGCGCCGGGTAGCGCCAGCCGCATCGGCAGCGCCAGCCCGTCGGGCCCGTAGAGCGTGTCGTCGTCGAACCACCACTGCGGGCTGGGCCGTTTGAAGTCAGCTCCGGTGGAATACCAGTGGCCCTGCTCGCGGACGATCACCTCGCCGCTGCGCGGACAGCTGACCGAGTCGGCCGCCCAGCTGCCGCCTGCCGCCACCCAGACCACGTTGGGGTGGTCATAGGCGGCCGAGGTCATCAACACGTCGTCGCAATTGGCGACGACGACCACGTGCGGGTGTGCGGCCAGCCCGGCCCGCAGCCTGCGCTCGATCACATTGATCTCGCCGACCCGGTCCAGCTGGTCGCGGGACAGGTTCAGCAAGACGATGACGGCTGGCTCGACGGCATCCGCGACATGCGGCACGTGCATTTCATCGACCTCGAGGACCGCAAGCGCGGCGTTGCGGTCAGCGGCCAGCGCGGCCACCAGACCGGCGTCCATGTTCGCGCCCTCGGCGTTGGTGGCCACGCCGCCCAGTGTGCGCAGGGCAGCCGCGGTCATCCGGGTCGTCGTCGACTTGCCGTTGGTTCCGGTGACGACGACCGTGCGCCGACCGGTCCCGAGCTGACGCAGGATCGACCGATCCAGGGTCATCGCCACCAGGCCACCGATCATCGCGCCGGCCCCGCGACCGGTCACCCGGGAGGCCCATCGCGCGCCGGCTCCGGCGGCGAGGGCCAGACGTCCTCGGGCGTTGATCACCGGGGCATTTTAGGTCGACGACACGAGGCGCAGCGACCCGGCGATGTCGGCTCGTCGTGAAATCCTCCAGTTATGCAGACCGTTTGGGGTCGGCCGGCCACTGAGCCAGATTCGGGATGGGCCGTCATCGACGTAGAAACCTCGGGCTTCCGGCCCGGCAGCGCCCGTGTCATCAGCCTCGCGGTGCTCGCGCTGGATGTCGAAGGCCACGTCGAGCAGTCCGTCGTCAGCCTGCTCAATCCGGGCGTGGATCCCGGGCCCACCCACATCCACGGGCTGACCGCCGCAATGCTGGAGGACCAGCCGCAGTTCAGCGACATCGTCGGCGACGTGGTCGAACTCGTGCGCGGGCGCACGCTGGTCGCGCACAACGTCGCATTCGACTACGGCTTCCTGACCGCGGAGGCCGAGATGGCCGATGTCGAGCTGCCGATCGATAACGTCATGTGCACGGTGGAGTTGGCTCGACGGCTGGAACTGGGCATCGACAACCTGCGGTTGGAGACGCTGGCCGCGCACTGGGGTGTAACGCAGCGGCGAGCACACGACGCCTTCGATGACGCGGTTGTGCTGACCAACGTGCTGGCGGCCGCGCTACAGCGGGCCCGTGAACGTGACGTCTGGCTGCCCGTGCGACCGGTCACCCGACGGCACTGGCCCAGCGGCCGCGTCACTCACGACGAGTTGAGGCCGCTGAAGGTACTGGCCTCCCGGATGCCGTGCCCGTACCTCAATCCGGGTCCGTACGTCCGCGGCGGGCCATTGGTTCAGGGCATGCGGGTCGCGCTGGCAGCCGAGGTCAAGCGGACCCATGAGGAGCTGGTCGAGCGAATCCTGCACGCCGGGTTGGCTTATGCCGATGCGGTCGACCGGGAAACCTCCTTGGTGGTCTGCAACGAACACCGTCCTGCTCAGGGCAAAGGCCATCTGGCTCACGAGCTCGGGGTGCCGATGGTTTCCGACGCGAAGTTCATGGATTGCGTCGGGTCCGTGGTCAACGGCACGGGCGTCGTCGACGTGGCGTACGCGGGCGAGCAGTTCGCTTTGTTCTGACACGCCAGAGCAAGTCGGCGATGATGTTGGCCATGCGGGCAGCGACGTGGGCGGTGGTGGTCGCCGCCGCGGTGGTGGCGGTGGCGTGCGGTGGCAGCTCACCCGGCGGCGGCACCGGCGGGTCAGCCGTGAAGGGCGGCACCGTGCACATTCCCGCGAATTTCTGCGCCTTGTTGAGCGGGGCCGACATCAGTCAAGTGATGGGCAGGTCGTTTCCGGCGCCCGAGGGCTCGCAGTCCCTCAGTGAAGCGCAGTGCGATGCCGTACCGGCGGCCGGCAACGACGTCAGCTTCAAGCTGTATTGGAACGACCTGTATTGCAAAGATGGCCAGCCCCCCGACGAGCAGTGCCTCGACTCGCAGTCGAAGGGATTCGCCACCAACAAGCAGACTGCCGGCCCGGTTCAGAGCATCCCGGGACTCGGCGACCAGGCGTTCTGTTTCGTGGCTCCGCCCGCGACCGTCGATGTGCTCCAGGGCTGGATTTATCTCACCGTCGGTGCGGACAGCTGTGTGCAGGCCCAGACCCTGGCGGGGATGCTGCTGGCGAAGATCTCGGCCTGAGCAAACTACATCTCATGTTTTTGTCCGGTTTTCCGGATTTTTGGCCGCATATGGCTACACTCAGGTCGCTACCGGTTTCCAAGATGCAATGACCGGGACGCAGGCTCACCACGCATCGTTGCGCTGCGGTGAATCCGTACCCATGTCCACTTGGGGGGCTTACTCCATTGTCGGAGGGCGCTGTGGCGGACCGCTTTCTCGGCATCGTTGCCAAGGTAATCGCCCAAATGATGGGGGCCAGCGTGTGCTCCGCGGCGAGGGTATGCGAGCAGCTGCTCGCGCAGCTTGTCGAGCAGTTCGAGGCTGACTCCGCGTTTTTGCGTCATCACAATCACCAGCTTCGAGCCTCGATGCTGGTTGCCGAATGGCCACCCCGGGATCCGGTTCCCGACCCGGATCCGCTGGCCATGATCTCTTTCGTCGAAAACGACGTCGTGCTGGCCGGGGACCTCAAGGCGCCGACGGTTATTGCGGTCGACCACGGTCGTTCATCGTTCCTGGCGGTAGCGCCCCTGATCTTTGGGACGACGACCACCGGGGTGATCGGCTTGACCAAAGCAGGCGGCAAGCGATGGGCACCTGACGAGCTTGATGCACTTGGTGTGGTCGCGTCGTTGTTCGCGCAGATGCAGGCCCGCATCGCCGCAGAAGCCAGCCTGCACCGGCTGGCCGACTGCGACGAACTGACCGGTTTGCACAATCGACGAGCGCTGACCGCGAAAGTGCGCGAAAGACTGCGGGCGGGACAACTCGGTCCCGTCGCAGCGCTCTATATCGATCTGGACCGGCTGAAGACCATCAACGATTATCTCGGTCATGCCGCCGGCGATGTGGTCATCCGGGCATGCGCACGACGGCTCGGCGCCAAAGTCGGCCAAGAAGCGCTGATCGCCCGCGTTGGCGGCGATGAATTCGTCGTTATTCCGGACCAGGCGATGTCGGCTGAAGCCGCTGAAACCATGGCGCACACGCTTCGGACAGCGGTGTGTGACCCCGTCCGCGTCGGCGACGAGCAGATCACCCGCACCGTCAGCATTGGGGTGGCGGTGGGCACGCCCGGCGTCGATACCGCCGATGATCTGCTGCGTCGGGCTGATCACGCCGCTCTGGCGGTGAAACGCAACGGAGGCAACGCGGTCGCCGTGTGCGATCACGACGTATCGACGCAGGACCCGTCTCGAAACGATAGCGAATTGCATTTCATCAGCGGCATCGACAGCGACGCGCTGTTGCTGCTGCAATATCAGCCCGAAATCGACCTGCGCACAGGTGAAATAGTGGCTGCCGAAGCGCTGGCGTGCTGGCAGCAGCCAGCTCGGGGGCGGCCGGCGCTTGCGTTCAACGCCGCCGCCGAATCGATGACTCTTTCCGCGCGGTTGGGTCGATGGGTTTTGCGGCGCGCCTGCGGCGACTTCAACCGGTGGCGATCGCATGGCGTGGGGCAACACGCCACGTTGCGCCTGAACATCTCACCGGCGCAACTGACCACCGATGGGTTCGCCGAAAACGTGGCCGCGACCATGGACGAATTCGGAATCGACGCAGGCTCGGTGTGTCTGGAGGTCCACGAGCGCGTGTTGGTGCGCGACATCCAGAACGTCCGCACCACCCTTGCGATGTTGAAGGAGGTCGGCGTTCAGATCGCCATAGCCGACTTCGGCACCGGCGAAGTCGTTTTGCCGCAGCTGAAATCGCTTCCGGTCGACATGCTCAAGATCAACACGGGATTCATTCGTGACCTGGGGACCAGCGCCGCCGATCTGGCGGTCGTGCAGGCGATTATCGGGCTCGCCGCGGCAGCCGGTTTGCAGTTGACCGCAAAGGGCGTCGAGACCCCGATCGCCGCCACCACGTTGCTACGGCATGGGTGCAACCGTGCCCAGGGCTTTCTGTTGTCGCGTCCGGTTACCGGCGACGCCATGGAAGCACTGTTCTCCAAGCGCCGAATACCGCTGCCCTTCAGCGCCACCGACGAGTCCGTGGCACCCTTCGCGATCGAGAATCTCGCCCAGGCCTACACCGAACCGGTATCCGAGCCTGTCGCCATCTAAGGGCGTCAGTTAATTCCGTGCGGCCCTGTTCACCGCCGAGACCACGGCACGCAGCGACGCGGTGGTGATGGACGGCGCGATCCCGACACCCCACACGGTGCGACCGCCGATCGAAGCCTCGACGTACGCCGCCGCCTGGGCCTCCTCGCCGGCGCTCATCGCGTGCTCGGAGTAATCCAGTACGGCCACGTCGATCCCGACGGTGCCCAGCGCGTCGACGAAAGCGGCGAGCGGGCCATTGCCGGAGCCGCTGATCTCGGTCTCCACGCCGTCGACCTTGACCGTCGCGACGATCCTGGTGATGCCGCTGTCTTCCTCGGAAGCATCCACCCGCTGCTTCATCCGCTCCAGCGGCCGAACCGGCACCAGGTACTCCTCGGCGAACGCCTCCCACATCGCCTTGGGGCTGACCTCGCCGCCTTCTCCTTCACTGATCTTCTGAACGACCTGCGAGAACTCGATCTGCAGCCGTCGCGGCAACGCCAGGCCGTGGTCGGCCTTCATGATGTAGGCCACGCCGCCCTTGCCGGATTGCGAGTTGACCCGGATCACCGCCTCGTAGGTGCGTCCGACGTCGCGCGGATCGATCGGCAGATACGGCACCTGCCAAAGCATGTCGTCGACATCCGAATCGGCGGCATCCGCATCGACCTTCATCTGGTCCAAGCCCTTGTTGATGGCGTCCTGGTGGCTGCCAGAGAACGCGGTGTAGACCAAATCCCCGCCGTAGGGGTGACGTTCGTGGACTGGCAGCTGGTTGCAGTACTCCACCGTGCGGCGGATCTCGTCGATGTTGGAGAAGTCGATCTGCGGGTCGACACCGCGGGAGAACAGGTTCAGGCCCAGCGTCACCAGGCAGACGTTGCCGGTCCGCTCGCCGTTACCGAACAGGCAGCCCTCGATCCGGTCGGCACCGGCTTGGTAGCCCAATTCGGCTGCGGCAACGGCCGTTCCGCGGTCGTTGTGCGGGTGCAGGCTCAAGATGACGGATTCACGCCGGGCCAGGTTGCGGTGCATCCACTCGATCGAGTCGGCGTAGACATTCGGGGTGGCCATCTCCACGGTGGCGGGCAGGTTGAAGATGATCGGATTGTCCGGTGTGGGCTCGATGATGTCTCCGACGGCGTCGCAGACCTGTTTGGCGTATTCCAGTTCGGTCCCGGTGTAGGACTCCGGTGAATACTCGAACCGCCACTGCGTGCCCGGGTACTTGGCGGCCTCCTCGACACACTTGCGCGCGCCCTCGGTCGCGATGGCCTGGACCGCGGCCCGGTCGGCTCGGAAGACGACGCGGCGCTGCAGGATCGACGTCGAGTTGTAGAAGTGCACGATCGCGCGGTGCGCTCCCTCGCATGCGACGAAAGTGCGTTCGATCAGCTCCGGACGGCATTGGGTCAGCACCTGGATGGTGACGTCGTCGGGGATCGCGCCCTCGGTGATGATCTCGCGGACGAAGTCGAAGTCGGTCTGGCTGGCCGACGGGAACCCGACCTCGATCTCCTTGTAGCCCATCCGGACCAGCAGGTCGAACATGCGGCGTTTGCGGGCCGGGCTCATCGGGTCGATCAGCGCCTGGTTGCCGTCGCGCAGGTCCACCGCACACCAGAGGGGCGCGTGGGTGATCACCTGGTTCGGCCAGGTCCGGTCGACCACCCGAACGGGCTCGACCTCTTCGGCGAACGGTCGGTACCGGCCGATCGGCATCGACGACCCGCGTTGGGTGTTCCACGCCGGCTGGCCCGCGTTGGGTTGACCGGCGGGTTTGGTGATGGTTCGAGCGGACTTGAATACGTCGGGGGAGTCGCCTGACGATTGAGTGAAGCTACTCACGGTGATTGCTCCGGGGAATGGGAAGGGGCGCCATATACGGCGGCGACCGGCGCATCGCGAACACCCGCGACGGGAGGCCGGTCTGGATCAGGCCCCGCCGCGGCGTCCGAGAAGGAGCACCCGCTGCACGTGACGCAGCTTACCGCTCCAGCACGCGTGTTTAAAACCCAGGAGGTCAGTCCGCGGCCGAGACGATCTTGACGGGGATGTCGGTGTTCTCGTCGGTGTGATAGCTCGCGCAGACCCGGTGGTAGCCGTCGGCAATTTGCAAGGCGACATCGGTGGTGAGGTCTCCGCGGACAACCAGAATCGGTGACAGCTGCTTGCCTTTCTTGATTTTGGCCAGGTCGGAAGCCACATGCGGGTTGTCTGTCGGCAGCAGCGCCAGTCGTGACGCGCGCAGCAGATCTTTGGCCTTTTTGTACACGATCGGGGCCTTCTTCAGCGCCGACACGATCTCGTTGACTTGCCCGGGCTTGGCGAGCAGCGCGAGATAGTCCGCCGCTGCGGGATAGTCATGCTCGTCTGGTTCGGTTCCCCATAACACTGATTCCTCTGTGGCCACCGCGCCGCTCCCTTTTCTCAGGCGTTTACCGGCCACTATTGGATATCAGATCCTGGCAACGCGGCGTCTGTTCGCACGGATCTGCTGACCGGCCCGCGGGCATCGTCGCCCTTCCAATCCACGTATCCTGTTTTCGACCTCACAAGGCTGGAGTGGACCCGGAAAGGGCAACAGTGGCGCTCGTCGTGCAGAAGTACGGCGGATCTTCGGTGGCCGACGCCGAACGGATCCGCCGTGTCGCCGAACGCATCGTCGAGGCCAAAAAGCAAGGCAACGATGTCGTCGTGGTGGTCTCGGCGATGGGCGACACCACCGACAACCTGTTGGAACTGGCCCAGCAGGTGTGCCCCGCCCCGCCGGCCCGCGAGCTGGACATGCTGCTGACCGCCGGTGAGCGCATCTCCAACGCGCTGGTGGCGATGGCCATCGAATCGCTGGGTGCCCAAGCCCGCTCGTTCACCGGTTCGCAGGCCGGCGTGATCACGACCGGCGCCCACGGCAAGGCCAAGATCATCGACGTCACTCCGGCTCGGGTGCAGTCCGCGCTCGACGAGGGGCTAGTCGTCCTGGTCGCCGGATTTCAGGGCGTCAGCCAGGACACCAGGGACGTCACCACGTTGGGCCGCGGCGGCTCCGACACCACCGCTGTCGCGCTGGCCGCAGCCCTGAAGGCCGATGTCTGCGAGATCTACACCGATGTGGATGGCATCTTCAGCGCGGACCCGCGGATCGTGTCCAATGCGCGGCGGCTGGACACGGTCACTTTCGAGGAGATGCTCGAAATGGCCGCGTGCGGCGCCAAGGTGCTGATGCTTCGCTGCGTGGAATACGCCCGCCGCTACAACATTCCGGTGCACGTCCGGTCGTCGTACTCGGACAAGCCGGGCACCGTTGTCACCGGATCGATTGAGGACATACCAATGGAAGAGCCCATTCTGACCGGCGTCGCACACGACCGCAGCGAGGCCAAGGTGACCGTCGTCGGTATCCCCGACTATCCGGGCTACGCCGCCAAGGTGTTTCGCGCCGTCGCCGACGCCGACGTCAACATCGACATGGTGCTGCAGAACATCTCCAAGATCGAGAACGGCAAGACTGACATCACCTTCACCTGCCCCCGCGACACCGGCCGGGTGGCGGTGGAGAAGCTGGACTCGCTCAAAGACGAAATCGGCTTCAGCCAAGTGCTTTACGACGACCACATCGGCAAGGTGTCGCTGATCGGCGCCGGGATGCGCAGCCATCCCGGCGTCACCGCCACTTTCTGCGAGGCGCTGGCCGAAGTGGGGGTCAACATCGACCTGATCTCCACCTCGGAGATCCGGATCTCGGTGCTGTGCCGCGACACCGAACTAGACAAGGCTGTTGTCGCGTTGCACGAAGCATTCGGCCTCGGCGGTGCCGAGGAAGCAAAGGTGTATGCGGGGACGGGACGTTAGATGGTCGCAATCGGGGTAGTAGGGGCCACCGGTCAGGTGGGCCAGGTGATGTGCAGGCTGCTAGACGAGCGCGACTTCCCGGCAACCAGCGTGCGGTTTTTCGCCTCGTCCCGCTCGCAGGGCCGCAAGCTGACCTTTCGTGGCCAGGAGATCGAGGTCGAGGACGCCGCGACGGCCGACCCCACCGGACTGGACATCGCATTGTTCTCTGCCGGAGCGACGATGTCGCGGGTGCAGGCGCCGCGCTTCGCCGCCGCCGGGGTGACGGTGATCGACAACTCGTCGGCCTGGCGCAAGGACACCGACGTTCCGCTGGTCGTCTCCGAAGTGAACTTCGCTGACGCCCGCAACCGGCCGAAGGGGATCATCGCCAACCCCAACTGCACCACGATGGCCGCGATGCCGGTGCTCAAGGTGTTGCACGACGAGGCTCAGCTGGTGCGGATGGTGGTGTCGAGCTATCAAGCCGTATCCGGGACCGGACTCGCCGGCGTGGAGGAGCTCGCGACGCAAGCACGCGCGATCATCGACGATGCCGAGGAGTTGGTGCGCGACGGCAGCGCGCTGGCGTTCCCGGAGCCGAAGGCTTACGTCGCACCCATCGCGTTCAATGTCGTCCCGTTGGCCGGAAAGCTGGTCGACGACGACTCCGGCGAGACCGACGAGGACCAGAAGCTGCGCCACGAGAGCCGCAAGATCCTGGGTATTCCGGACTTGCTGGTCAGCGGAACCTGTGTGCGGGTTCCGGTGTTCACCGGCCACTCGTTGTCGATCAATGCCGAATTCGCCCAACCGCTTTCGCCTCAGCGCGCTCGCGAAATCCTCTCTCGTGCACCGGGCGTGAAGTTGGTTGACGTGCCGACGCCGCTGGCTGCCGCCGGTGTCGACGACTCGCTGGTCGGCCGGATCCGTCAGGACCCGGGTGTGCCCGACGGGCGCGGTTTGGCGCTGTTCGTCTCCGGCGACAATCTGCGCAAGGGCGCGGCTTTGAACACTATTCAGATCGCCGAGCTGCTGGCTGCTGAGTTGTGATCCGCGGGTGAGCCCTGCCGACTCCCGCCGGATCGCGCGCTGCTCGCTGTTGGCCGCTTCCGTCGCGTGTCTGCTTGCTCAGCAAGGATTTTCGCCTGCGAATGCCGATCCGCCGGCCCCGATGCCAGAGCCGGTGCTGCATCCGCTGGCGCCGGGTCAGGTGATGCGGATCGGCCCCACGGCCGGAACCGGCACGCCAACTCGCGACTACGGCATCGGTGCCACCGACTTGTGCGAGTTCATGGAGTTCCCCACCGACGTCGTGCAGGTGTGCGGCGACAGCTTCGCCGGCCAGGGCGTCGGCTTCGGCGGCTACTACTCGCCGATCGCCCTGCGGGTTGACACGTCATCGGTGGACGATCCGGACGGAGTTCGCTATACGGGGGTTACCGGCATAATGTCGCCGCTGCTCGCCGACCCGACACCGCTGGGCGATTCGCAGTTGCCGGCCGGCGTCGTGCAGATCAACCGGCAGAACTACTTGCTGGTTACCACCACCAAAGACCTGGTACCGCAGAACTCACGGCTGGTGAAAGCCGAACCGACACAAGGGCTTTGGCAGACGCTTCCGGACTCGACGCGGGACGCGGCCTATATGGGGGGCCAGCAGTCCCAGATCAGCGGCTACTACGACCCGATACCGACGCCCGCGTCAACGACCGGGTGGGTGTACATCGTCGCCGACAACTTCGACCGCAGCCAACCGGTGGAGCTGTATCGGGTCGCACCAGAGAACTTCGGCGACCGGTCTCGGTGGCAGGGGTGGGCGTCTGGTCCCGACGGCGGTTGGAACAAGCCCCCGACGCCGTTGTGGGGTGACCTGATTGGTGAGATGAGTTTCAAGCAGATCGATGGCAAGGCGGTGCTGTCGTACTTCAACGCCAGCACCGGAAATATGGAAGTTCGGGTGGCCGACGATCCCACCTCGCTGGGCACCGCGCCGGTGACGACCGTGGTGCAACACGACGACTGGCCCGACCCTGCGGAAAGCCTGCCGCCGCCGGAAGACAACCGGCTGGCCCAGCCGTATGGCGGATACATCTCCCCGGGGTCGACGCTGGACGAGTTGCGGGTGTTCGTCAGCCAATGGCACAACACCGATCCCCGGGCACGAGCGCCCTATCGGGTTATCCAGTTCGCCGTCAACCCATTCAAACCCTGGGCAGAGCCCTGACCCCGCGGGCTATTTCGAGATGGCGTTCAGCTCTGTTCGGGCCTGGTCGATTTGGCCGTATGAGCGGGCGCGCGGGATGTCACCGTGAGTTCGATTCGAAACGCAGTTACTTGAGGCACTGGCCCGCATCGATCGGCAATGTGACACCGGTGATGTAGCGGGATTCGTCGGACGCGAGGAACAGCACCGCGTTGCTGATATCTACCGCCTCCACCCACGGGATCGGCAGCGTGTGGAACGCCTGGCAAAACGGGGCCAAATCGTCGGGGCCGGGATTCTCCAGGTCAGGGCGGACCATCTTATAGAGCCCCTCGTTCAGCACCATCGGAGTGTTCACGAACGTGGGGTGCACCGAGTTGACGCGAATCATGTGCTGACCCAGTTCGACCGCGAACGCCCGCATGAGGCCAACGACACCGTGTTTCGAGGCCACGTAATGACCAAGATGGAGATTGCTATAGGCCTTGAACCCGTTGACCGAGCTCGTCAGCACGATCGAACCGCCGCGGCCGCCCGCCAACATATCGGGCACACCGGCTTTCACGGTCTTCCACACGCCCGACAGGTTCACATCGATCATGTCCTGCCAGTCTTTTTCGCTGACTTTGTCGAGTGTGCCGCCGTCGTCGCTGCCGGCGTTGCTGATGCCTGCATTGGCCACGATGACGTCCAGCCAGCCCAGTTGCTCCACCCTGTTGTCCACTGCGGCTTTGAGGGCCGCGTAATCACGCACGTCGATTTCGGCGGTGACGACGCGGCGGTTGTGGCCCCTCACCAGATCCGCGGTCTTGGCCAGGTCCTCCGGCGTGGACGGCGGGTTCAAGAATTGTTCGATCGGCTTGCAGATGTCGATGGCAATGATGTCCGCGCCCTCTTGCGCCAATCGCACCGCATGCGCTCGGCCTTGACCACGGGCCGCCCCGGTGATGAACGCGACCTTGCCTTCGACTCGTCCGGCCATAACGAACGCAATTCTCGCTAACTACAGCTGGGTTCATGTCACGAACGCTGGTATTGCCTCCTGAATTCGCGCCGTCCCGAATACGTGGCAATTCAATTGCGCCACCACTCATAGGTCTTTCATAGGTGGTACCTAGCGCACCCTATCCGTTGCCCACGCATCATTTGGGCATGAGTGAAACACCTGAAACCAGGCCGACCACCGTCGCTACCGAGCCAGCGACCGTGCCTGTCAAACCGTACTGGCTCTACCGTTTCGCGGCGTGGGTAGTGATCGTCGCGGGCATCGTGTTCATTGCGCTGAGCGTTTTCTTCGCCGGCTTCAAGATCGCCGGCCACCACGGCCACCACGGATGCCATCACCACTGGGGACAGCACGCCATGGGCCACCATGGCATGCACCACGGCCAGGGGGCCGGTTTCCGCGGCGGGCCTGGCGGCCCGGGCGGTTCTGCCAGCTTGGGACCCTCACAGCCGCCGCAGTCCGTCGCTCCGTCGCTGGCTCCGGCGCACCCGTAGCCCGTTATTGTCAACAGCCCGGCGTCTCCGCAGTGGGGCGCCGGGCTCCGATTTTGTGGGCGGGTCAATTTGGGGCAGCTGGCTCGGCCCTGTCCGGTCGCGGGTACTGCTGACCTGAGGCATTATTAAGAAGCATGAGCGAGACACCTCAGCCGCCGGTTCCGCCGTCTTCGGTCGCGGCGCCGCCAACCGTGCCGCCGCAGGAACATTCTGAACGGCTTTACCAGGCAGCGGCGTGGGTGGCGATCATTGCGGGAGTCGTGCTCATTGCCGTGGTCGTTCTGCGTTTCGCCTGGTTTTTGTGCTACTAGGTCGATAGGCGCCCGACCCGGTTTTGCGTTGGCTGCGCCAACGCATCAGTCTGATAACTCATCAGCGACTCCTGACCCCAGTGTTTGATGGGCCGCGCGCGCGTCGGCATTATCGAGGGATGACCCAAGCACCCGAGCCCCAGTTTCAGCCGCCACCTCCCAGCCCGCCTCCGCCGCCCCACCACGTCGCAAAGCCTTCCCGGCTCTACCAGGCTGCGGCGTGGGTGGTGATTGTCGCGGGGACTGTTTTCATCATCGCGGTGATCTTCTTCGCCGGCGCCTTCGCCGCCGGGAACGATCACCCGTTCCGTTATCACCACGGCATGTTCGGTCCAGGCGGTCCCGGAGGTCCCGAAGGGATGGTCGTCTTCCCGGGACCATTTCCCCCAGGAATGGGCCCCGGTTGGCCCGGCGGTCCGATGATGCCGGGACCATTCGGCCCGGGAATGGGTCCGGGCGGGCCCGGTGGTCCAGGCGGCCATGGCGGTGGCCACGGCGGTCCTGCCACGCCATAGCGCCAGCCAAAGTATCTGCAGCACAGCCATATTCGAAGGAAGCGCAACCGCTGCCTGCCGCGGCGGGTAATGCCGGCTTCGATTCGGATAGCTCAGTGGCATGATCAGGATCCATGGCTCGAGCTAGGCGGATCACCGCGGCGGCGGTGACGATCGTCGCGGCAGTAGGCGGGGCCCCGGTCGCGGCGGCCCGACCGTCGGACCCCGGCGTGGTCAGCTACGCGGTTCTCGGCAAGGGCTCCGTCGGCAATATTGTCGGCGGGCCGATGCGGGACGAATCGTTGTTCACCCAGCCCTTCCAGCCGTACTTCGTCGACAACCCGGTGTGCAACAACTGGGCCGACATCGGGTTGCCCGAGGTCTACAACGATCCCGACCTGGCCTCGTTCAACGGCGCCAGCACCCAGACCTCACCGACCGACCAGACGCATTTCGTCAAGCAGGCAGTCGGTGTCTTCGCAACCGGTGGCGCCGCGGGGGCAGCGTTTCACCGCGTCGTAGACCGCACCGTTGGCTGTTCCGGGCAGACGACGGCGATGCATCTGGACAACGGGACCACTCAGGTGTGGTCGTTCGACGGCGGACCGCCCGGCCCGGCGGACGCGGCGTGGACCAAGCAGGAAGCGGGTTCTGATCGTCGATGTTTCACCCAGACCCGCTTGCGGGAAAACGTGCTGCTGCAAGCGAAGGTCTGTCAGTCCGGTAACGGCGGTCCAGCGGTAAATGTGCTGGCCGGCGCCATGGAGAACGCGCTCGGTCAATAAACCGCGGCAAGTTTGCGGCGCCCCACAGCAAGGGGAGTTCACCGACCGCGGGAATATGTCGGTGCCCTCTGGAAGATGGAAGCTTGTGACTATCGTTGGATAGCCGCGCGCAACCAGCGGGCTCGATCGCTCGAGACCGTTGGCCTGGGCCGAAGGGATCGGGAATATGGCGTTTGCCGTCGCGTCGCAGCCGGATCAAGCGCGCCCCGCAGCAATCGAGCTGGCCAGTTCGGCGGCCGCAGCGCAGTACATCACCGAAAGTTGCCTCTCCGACGGCCCGCTAGGGCGCGTCGGCCTTGAGGTCGAGGCGCATTGCTACGACCCGGCCGACCCGCACCGCCGACCGACCTGGGATGAAATCACCGACGTCCTGAAATCACTCCCAGCGATGCCGGGCGGCAGCGTGGTCACCGTCGAACCCGGTGGCGCTGTGGAGTTGTCCGGGCCGCCGGCCGATGGAGCGCTGCCGGCGATCGAGGCGATGAGCATCGACCAGGCCTTGCTGCGAAAAGCTTTCGTCGCCGCCGGTCTGGGATTGGTATTGCTGGGCGCCGATCCGCTGCGGCCGGCCAAGCGCATCAATCCGGGCGCGCGCTACCGCGCGATGGAAGAGTTCTTCAAGGCCAGCCACTCCGGTGTGCCCGGCGCGGCGATGATGACGTCGACGGCGTCGGTTCAGGTCAATCTCGACGCCGGGCCCGCGGCCGGTTGGGCGGACCGGGTCCGGCTGGCCCATGCCCTGGGGCCCACGTTGGTGGCGATCGCCGCCAATTCGCCGCTGCTGGGCGGCGCGTTTTCCGGTTGGCGGTCCTCCCGGCAGCGGGTGTGGAGTCAGCTCGACTCGGCGCGGTGCGGACCCATCCTGACCGCCAGCGGCGAGGAGCCCGGCACCGACTGGGCGCGCTATGCCCTGAAGGCCCCGGTGATGCTGGTGCACAGCCCGGAGGCGGTGCCGGTGCTGCACTACCTGCCCTTCGCGGACTGGGCCGATGGCCTCGAGCTACTCGGCGGTCGCCGGCCGACACATCACGACCTGGAGTACCACCTCACCACGCTGTTTCCGCCGGTGCGTCCACGGCAGTGGCTGGAAATCCGCTACCTGGACAGCGTTCCCGATGCCACCTGGCCGGCGTTGGTGTACACGCTGGTGACGCTGCTCGACGACCCGGTAGCCGCCGATATCGCGGCCGAAGCCGTCGAACCGGTCGCGACCGCGTGGGACGTCGCGGCCCGGGTCGGGCTCGCCGATCAGCGGTTGCACGCCGCGGCCACCCGGTGCGTGGCCGCCGCCGCCGAACGCGCGCCGGACGGTCTCAGCGATGCGATGCAGCGTCTGGTCGCGACGGTCGAACGGGGCCGCTGTCCCGCCGACGCGTTCTCCGACCAGGTGATCGAGTACGGCATCGAGGCCACGGTCGCTCGGCTGGCGCTAGGGGAGCCGTGACCCAAAGCGAAGCACTGGCCCGCGATTTGAGCCGAGCGCGTGAACGCACGCTGCGGCTGGTCGATTTCGGCGACGCCGAGCTCCGCCGCCAGTACGACCCGCTGATGAGCCCGCTGGTGTGGGATCTGGCGCACATCGGCCAGCAGGAAGAGCTGTGGCTGTTGCGCGGCGGCGACCCGCATCGGCCGGGGATGTTGCCGCGCGAGGTCGAGAACCTCTACGACGCCTTCGTGCACTCCCGGGCCAGTCGCGTCGAGCTGCCGCTGCTGTCCCCGGACCAGGCGCGGGCGTATTGCCGGACCGTGCGATCGGCCGCGCTCGATGCCCTCGACGCGCTACCCGACGAGCCTGGTCGCCACTTCGCGTTCGGGATGGTGGTCAGCCACGAGAACCAGCACGACGAGACGATGCTGCAGGCGCTGAACCTGCGCAGCGGTCCCGCGCTGCTGCCGGATGCATCCACCCTGCCGCCCGGCCGGCCAGGGCTGGCCGGGACATCGGTGTTGGTGCCCGGTGGCCCGTTCGTCCAGGGCGTCGACGCGGCCACCGAGCCGTTCTCGCTGGACAACGAACGCCCGGCTCACGTCGTGGATGTGCCGGCCTTTCGCATTGGACGAGTTCCGGTCACCAACGGTGAATGGCGGCAGTTCGTCGACGACGGCGGGTACGCGCAGCCGCGATGGTGGTCGGCACGGGGCTGGAAGCACCGCCAAAATGCCGGCCTGACCGCGCCGCAGTTCTGGAATGCCGACGGACGGACGCGTAGCCGGTTCGGTCGCGTCGAGGACATCCCCGCCGACGAGCCGGTCCAGCACGTCAGCTATTTCGAGGCGCAGGCCTACGCCGCGTGGGCCGGTGCCCGGCTGCCCACCGAAACCGAATGGGAAAAGGCGTGCGCGTGGGATCCGGGGACCAACGCGCGGCGTCGCTATCCGTGGGGAGCCGGGGAACCGTCGGGCGCCCACGCCAACCTCGGCGGCGAGGCCCTGCGCCCGGCGCCGGTCGGCGCCTACCCGGCCGGTGCGTCAGCCTACGGGGTCGAGCAGCTGCTCGGCGACGTCTGGGAGTGGACCAGCTCGACGTTGCAACCGTGGCCGGGCTTCACCCCGATGATTTATCAGCGCTACTCGGCGCCGTTCTTTGGCGGGGACTACCGGGTGCTGCGCGGCGGGTCATGGGCCGTGGAGTCGGCGACCCTGCGGCCCAGCTTCCGCAACTGGGATCACCCGTATCGGCGGCAGATCTTCAGCGGCGTCCGATTGGCGTGGTCGATCGGGGACGATCGAGGCGGGAGCCGCGACTGATGTGCCGACACCTCGGCTGGCTGGGATGCGAAGTCTCGGTCTCTTCGTTGGTGCTCGACCCGCCGCATGGTCTTCGGGTGCAGTCCTACGCTCCCCGCCGGCAAAAGCATTGCCTGCTGAACGCCGACGGATGGGGAGTCGGGTTTTTCGACGGCGCCACACCGCGACGGTGGCGCAGCGTCGCACCGTTGTGGGGAGACGTCTCGTTCGGTTCCGTTGCGCCGGCGCTGAGAAGCCGCTGCGTTGTTGCGGCGGTGCGTTCGGCGACCGTCGGGATGCCGATCGAGGCCAGCGCGACTGCGCCCTTCACCGATGGACAGTGGCTGTTGTCACACAACGGAATTGTTGATCGGAGTGTGCTGCCGACCGATCTTTCTACTGAATCAGCTTGCGATAGCGCGATTCTCGCTGCACTGATCTTCGCGCGCGGCCTCGACGCGTTGGGCGAGACGATCGTAGAGGTCGGCGGTGACGACCCAGGCGCACGGCTGAACATCCTGGCGGCCAACGGTTCCCGACTTCTTGCCACGACCTGGGGAGACACCTTGTCGCTATTGCGACGCAACGACGGGCTGGTGTTGGCCAGCGAGCCGTACGACGACCAGCCCGGCTGGGAGGACGTACCGGACCGCCATCTGGTCGAGGTCACCGCCGAGGGCGTCACCTTGACCGCACTGGAATATACGAAGGGACTTTGATGACGTTATCGCTGTGCAACCACCTAGCCGCGGACTCGGCGTATCAGGCGCTGCGCCGTGATGTGCTCGACGGGCTTGCACGTTCGCCGAAATCATTGCCGCCCAAGTGGTTTTACGACTCGGTAGGTAGCGACCTGTTCGACCAGATCACCCGGCTGCCGGAGTATTACCCGACGCGTGCCGAGGCGGAGATCTTGCGCGCCCGGTCCGCCGAAATCGCGTCGGTCACCGATGCCGACACCCTGGTCGAGTTGGGCAGCGGTACGTCGGAGAAAACCCGGCTGCTGCTGGCGGCGCTCAATGACGGCGGCACGCTGCGCCGGTTCGTGCCGTTCGACGTCGACGCGAACGTGCTATCGGCAGCCGGGACCGCCATCCAGGGTGAGTACCCGGATATCGAAATCGCGGCTGTCTGTGGTGATTTCGAAGAGCACCTGTCCGAAATCCCGGACGGCGGCCGACGGCTGTTCGTGTTCTTGGGCTCGACGATCGGTAACCTCACCGCCGAGCCGCGCGCGGAGTTTCTGGCGGCACTGGCGGGGGTGATGCGACCGGGTGACAGCCTGCTGCTGGGCACCGATCTGGTCAAGGACACTGGCCGGCTCGTCCGCGCCTATGACGACGCGGCCGGAGTGACGGCACAGTTCAACCGCAACGTGCTCGCCGTCATCAACCGGGAACTCGACGCCGACTTCGACGCCGACGCCTACCGGCACGTGGCTCGCTGGAACGCCGAACAAGAGCGGATGGAGATGTCGCTGCGGGCCGAGCGGACGCAGCGGGTATGCATCGCCGCGCTGGGCCTGACCGTCGAGTTCGCCGCGGGCGAGGAGATCCTCACCGAAGTGTCGTGCAAGTTCCGGCCGGGTGCGGTGGCCGCCGAGCTGGCTCGTGCGGGGCTGCGGCGCACTCGTTGGTGGACAGACGACGCCGGCGACTTCGGGTTGTCGCTGGCGGTCAAGTGAGCGAAGGCCTCGCCGATACTTGGCGTGCGGCCCGGCCGCCGGTGGCGGGATTGCATCTGGACAACGCGGCCTGCTCGCGGCAGAGCTTCGCTGCGCTCGACGCCGCTGCCCGGCACGCGCGGCACGAGGCCGAGGTCGGCGGGTATGTCGCCGCTGATGCGGCCAAGCCGGTTCTCGACGCCGGACGCGCCGCCGTCGCCGCGCTCGCCGGTGTGCCCGATGCAGAGGTGGTGTTCACCACCGGCTCGCTGCACGCGCTGGACCTGCTGCTGTCCAGCTGGGCGTCGGAGAGCCGCGAATTGGCTTGCCTTCCTGGGGAATACGGACCCAACCTGGCTGTTATGGCCGCGCGCGGCTTTATCCGACGCCCGCTGCCGACCGACGGCGAAGGCCGGGTCGCGGTCGAGGAAGCAGCCGCCGGGCTGGCCGCCGACCCGCCAGACCTGGTCCACTTGACCGCGGTGGCCAGCCACCGCGGCGTGGTGCAGCCGCTGCGCCAAATGTCGCAGTTGTGTGCTGAATTGGGTCTGCCGCTGATCGTCGATGCCGCCCAAGCGCTCGGGCAGATCGACTGCGCGGCGGGCGCCGATGTGATCTACGCGTCGTCGCGTAAATGGATCGCCGGACCGCGCGGCGTCGGCGTGCTCGCCGTGCGCCCGACGCTGATCCAGCGGCTTCGGCCACGGCTGCCGCCGCCGGAGTGGGTGTCGTCGTTGTCGGTGGCGCAGCGGCTTGAACTAGGCGAAGCCAATGTTGCTGCCCGCGTGGGACTTTCGGTTGCCCTGGGCGAGCACGTGGCGCTCGGGCCGGCTGCGGTGCGCGCACGCCTGGCCGAGGTGGGCCGCCTCAGCCGGACCGTGCTCGCCGATGTGCGCGGGTGGCGGGTGGTCGAATCGATCGACGAGCAAAGTGCCATCACGACGCTGGCCCCCGTCGACGGCGCCGATCCGGTGAAAGTCCGCGCATGGCTGATCGCCGAACGTCGCATCCTGACCACGGCGGCGGGGGTGGAGCGGGCGCCGCTGGAACTGACGGGACCGGTGCTGCGGATTTCCCCGCACCTGGACAGCACCCTCGACGATCTGACGACCTTCGCCGGGGCGCTCACCGACGCTACCGCGGCGATTTAGCTGCCCTTGTGCGCGCTGAGAAGATACGCAGGCAGCTTCGCTCGGCCCTCGTCGTCGCGCGAGAACTCCGGCATCTGGAAGGGCGCATCTGGGTTGTTCGGCGGGATGTTCGCATGAATGAATGCCGGCTCGATGTTGTCGACCTGCCAATGCTTCGACACCGCCTCGCGCAGCTCTTCTTCATCGACCGTGTTAGGCCCCACTTCGGCTTCCGGGGGAAAGGCGCCCTTGGCGAAGACGAGCACGTAATAGTGCGCCCCCGGGGCCGCTGCCCGGTGTATTGAGCGCAGATAACCGTCGCGGCCCTCGACCGGCAGCGAATGGAACAGCGTGCTGTCCACCACCGTGTTGAACCGGCCGTCGTAGCCGGTCAGCCCGGTGATATCGGCCTGCACAAAACTGGCTGTATTCAGTCCGCGCTGCTGCGCCGCCCGGTTGGCGGCCGCGACAGCTGTCGGCGTGAGGTCGACGCCGACCACGGTGTAGCCGTCGGCGGCCAGAGCCAGCGACAACTCGGCGTACCCGCACCCGGCGTCGAGCACATCGCTGCGGAACTTGCCGGCGGCCACCAGGGCGGCCAATTCCGGCTGCGGCTCGCCGATATTCCACGGCGGCGGGCCTTCGAACCTGCCCTGCTGGCGATACGCGCTGTCCCAGTCCATCACCTCATTTGCCATGCACTCCAACGTACCCCGCGCCGCCGCGGTTTCAACAAGCCTGACTCTGCTCCGACATCTGAGATCGAACAGTTTCGTCGTAAGCCATGCGTAACGGTGGTTACCTCGCGCAGACTTGCACCGTGCCTGCACATCTATCACGGCCAGGCCGGCCGACGTGACTAGTGTCCCGCCGCCCCGCGGTCCTCGGCGTACCTCAGTCGTCAGCCCACTTGTCATGGGCGACACCCAAACTGCTCCACCCGGCGTGGAGCGCATGGTGCTCGTCGACGCGCAAGACCGGCGCGTGGTGCTGATCGAACTTCGGCTCGACCGCGGAGCGAGCCCGGACACTGTCCGCCGCCGCTTTCGCAGGTTGTTCAGAGACGTTTTCGGTACAGCAGGCCCGCCGCAGCCGGTGCCGGTGGCTCGCCATTACATGCGGTGCGTGCTGACCCCTGATGAGATCACCCGGTTGGTGCGTGGCGGAGACAACGACGGGGAGCGTGGCCTCAGGCTCATCTATCGGGTTTGGCCGGATCTGGTGCTGCGGGCGCATCTGGACCGCTCGGTGAGCACCATCAAGGGCGATGCAGCCATCCGCACGTTCGGCTCCGCCGGCTCAGGAGTCGTCTGGGCGGTGCTCGATTCCGGGATCGATGCAACTCATCCGCATTTCTCCACCCACGATACGTTGACAGCCAGTTCGGTCGCTAAATTGCATCGCGACTTCACTATTCCGCCGTCGCCGGACGCAAAGCCGTCTCCGTTGACCGACGCCTACGGGCACGGCACCCATGTGGCCGGAATCATCGCGGGCCAGGCGCCTACGAACCCAGCTCTGTTGCGGATCGCCTACAACGAACCGACCGCGCAAGACCTGCCGCAATGGGCGCTGCGCACGCTGCCCGAGGGCGCCACACTGTCCGGGGTGGCCCCTAAAGCCAACCTGGTCAGCGTCAAAGTCCTGGATGACAACGGGAACACCCTGTCCAGTGCCGTCATCCAAGCGATCGACTACATCCGCACGGTCAACAGTGGCGGTCGAAATCTGCAGATCCATGGGGTGAACATGTCTTTCGGCTGCCCTTGGCCTCCCACCGAATACGCCGCGGGGCAAAGTCCGTTGTGCCGTGAATTGGATCTGCTGGTCGGGACCGGCGTGGTCGCGGTCGTCAGCGCCGGCAACGCGGGCGCCGGTGGAACCACCCAGGGCCCGTCGAGCGATGTCTACGGGCAGCTGTCGACGATCACCGATCCGGGAAACGCGGCCTGCGCCATCACCGTTGGTTCGGTACACCGCTATCGGCCGCACACCTACGGCGTCACCTTCAACTCGTCGAAGGGTCCCACCCTCGACGGTCGTCCGAAGCCCGACGTGGTGGCACCGGGTGAGCGAATCACGTCGGCGGCCACCGGGGACCTCGTCGCCGGCGTACCACCGCTGGCACTTGCGAAGGGTGACCCGCCGCATCTGGCGCGCTACCGGGAAGACAGTGGCACTTCGATGTCGGCCGCGCACGTATCCGGGGCAATGGCGGCGTTCATGTCGGCCCGCAACGAATACGTCGGCCAACCGTTTCTGCTCAAGAAGCTGTTCTGTGACACAGCAACAGATCTGGGACGTCATGAGTTCTATCAGGGCGGCGGTCTGATTGATTTGATGCGCGCTCTGTCCAGCAGCTAGCACCGAAAGGAAAACCCCGTGACCGACATCAACGGATTGCCCTACTACGAGGTCGATTTCAATGCCGACGGCTCACTCAACACGGCGGACGGGGGCGGCGATGGTGGGTTGCCGGCCGCGGTGGCAGCCGGTGGGATCGCCGATATTTTCGTTCTTTCGCACGGCTGGAACAACGGTGTCAAGTCGGCCCGCGACCTCTATATAGCGATGTTCGGTCTGCTTGCTGCCCAACTCGGCACGCATCTTTCCAGCAGCGCGGCCGTCGGCGTCATCTGGCCGTCCCTGCTGTTTCCCGACGACGATCCGGCCAATGCGACAGCGGTGCCGTCCACCGGTGCCCAGATTGCCGCAGCATACGCCCCGTCATTCCCGGGCCAGCAGCAACAGCTCAGTGACATGGGTGAAATGCTGGACCAGCAGCCACAGGATCCGATCAAGCTCATCCAATTCCATCAACTGGCAAAGGGTTTGGTAACCACGAAACCCCAAGGTGTCGAAGACACCGGTGAAGCCGCGTTGCTCACCGCGGATACTGCGACAGCGTTTGGCCACGCGGCCGCGATGGCGCCGCACGTGACCAGTTCTGCGCAGGGGATCGGAAATCCGTTTGCCGGGCTGTGGGGCGGAGCGCGTGAGGTGTTGCGCACGCTGAGCTACTACGAGATGAAAAACCGCGCGGGCGTGGTGGGCCAGAACGGATTGGGTCCGCTGCTGGCGAGCCTGCGCGGCCCCAGCGGCTCACCGCGAATCCATTTGATAGGGCACAGTTTTGGCGCTCGACTTGTTGCCTACACGCTGGCGGGCCTGCCCGCCGGCCAAACCGGATCCGCGAGCCCGGTCAAATCACTCACCCTGATCCAGGGTGCGTTCTCGCACTTCACGTTCGCCTCGCCGCTGATCTTCGACCCCACGCGCGCAGGCGGATTGGCGGGCGATGGCAGCCGGGTCGACGGTCCGCTGCTGGCCACGTTCAGCGCTGCTGACCGAGCCGTCGGATGGTGGTACCCGGCGGCCAGCATGCTGGCCGGCCAAGACAGTGAATCAGCCGCCGACCTGGTCTACCGATGGGGCGGAATGGGCCACGACGGATATCAGCAAACTCCCATTCCCGCCCCACGGGTGCTGGCGCCGGCGCGAAAGCCTTATGGCTTCACAACCGGTGGCTTCTACAGCTTGGACGCCAATGCCGTCATCTGCGCTAACCAGTCGCCCTTCAGCGGCGCGCACAGCGATATTCAGCATCCGGAGGTGCTCTGGGCGGTGGTGTCGGCAGCCGGGCTCGGCTAGTCCCAGGTGTGCACCGGTTCGTTGGTGTGCATGTGCTCGCAGTAATGCCGCAGCATCTCGGCCAGCGCTGCAGACCGGGACAATCCGCTGTCTTGTAGCGCACGCACGGTGGAGACCTGCCAGACCGCGCCGTTGCGTCGGGTGCGGGCACGGCCCTCGATGACGCCGAGAAACCGGTCGCGCACCTCGCTGGCGACACCCCACCGCTGCAGCCCGTCGTGCGCCATCGGCAGCAGTTCGGACAGCACCAGTTCTGCAGGGGGCACCTGGCCCAACCCCGGCCAATACAGGCTTGCCTGCATGCCTCGCCGCGCGGCTTCGACGAAATTCTGTTGCGCCGCAGCGAAACTCATCTTCGTCCACAGCGGGCGGTCCTCCTCGGACAGCGTGCGCAACATCCCGTAGTAGAACGCCGAATTAGCCAGCATGTCGATCACCGTCGGCCCGGCCGGCAATACGCGGTTTTCCACCCGCAGATGCGGACGCCCATCGACCACGTCGTATACCGGCCGGTTCCACCGGTATACGGTGCCGTTGTGCAGGCGCAACTCCGGCAGATGCGGAGTGCGCCCGGCGGCGAGTTCAGCGACCGGATCCTCGTCGGACACCTCCGGCAGCAACGAGGGGAAGTAGCGGACGTTCTCCTCGAACAGATCGAAGATCGATGTTATCCAGCGTTCACCGAACCACACCCGCGGCCGCACCCCTTGGGTTTTGAGCTCGTCGGGCCGGGTGTCGGTGGACTGCGCGAACAGTTCGATACGGGTTTCGGACCAAAGCTGATGACCAAAGAAGTACGGCGAATTAGCCCCGAGCGCCAGCTGCGGCCCGGCTAGCACCTGGGCGGCGTTCCAGTTGTTGGCGAAATCGGCGGGCGACACTTGCAAGTGCAATTGCATGCTGGTGCAAGCTGATTCAGGCGCGATCGACGGCGAGATCAGACTGAGCGGCTCCGGCCCACTGATGTCCATCTGGATGTCTTCCCCGCGGGCGTTGAAGATCGCGTCGTTGAGGGCCGCATAGCGGCTCGACGCGCTCATCCAGCCACCGGTGAGGTGTTCGGGCATCAGGGTCGGCAGGATGCCGATCATGACGATGTGGGCGCCGCCGGCGCTGGCCTTCATCTCGGCGGCGTTCAAGCTGGCCCGCACCTCGGCTTCCAGCTCAAGCCCGGTGTGGCCCGCGAGCGGCCGCGGTGGCACGTTGAATTCGATGTTGTAGGCGCCTAATTCGGTTTGATACGCCGGGTCGGCGATAGCGGCCAGCACGTCCTGATTCGACATCGCCGGCTGGTAGTGGTCATCGACCAAATTGCATTCGATTTCCATCCCGGTCAGGGGGCGGTCGAATTCGAAGCTAGTTTGGGCGAGCATGGTTTCGAAGACGTCGAGGCACAACTGCACCTTGCGCCGGTACTCCTGCCGGTCTACCCGCGCGTAGGTGGTCCGTTTGACCTCATCGCCCACATCGCTGATGCAACCGGTTTACCCAGGGCTGCGCAAGAGATCGAGCAACGATCTCGCTCAATTGAAAGTTGGTTACCGAGTCCTCATGTCGCGGGACGTCGTCGAGTCGAGTCCGGACCCGGAATCGAGATCTGATATCGAAATCGCGAACTTGAGCTACCGAGGCTCTCGCAGGTTAGTTAAGGCAACGCACAGTTGGATTGGGTCGACCCATTGGCACCTGGTCCACCTGCAGCTTGTTCATGCAAACGGAACGTCGTTTTCACGCCGGCGCCCACCGCGCGGGGCTAATCTCAGCTGATCCTCACCCAACTCATAGGGAGATGGGGTTCGAAAATGAATAACAATGAGCGCCGCATGAGTGGCATTGCTGGTCTGGGTTTTGGTGCGCTACTGGGCCCTGCGCTCATCGCACTGCTGGGTAGCCCCGTCGCCAGCGCAGACCCTGACGTGACCACCCTCGGCCCGTATCCGATTGATGGATACGAGGAAACGCTCGGCTACACCACCAGCCCGCTCGCCGTCGACAACTACCTCACTGGAACTTACGACGGCACCGGTTTCGACCTCGATACGTATTTCGGCCCGCCGGGGTCAGATTCATTTGAGGTTCTGTTGACAGATCCTGGGATTTTCCAGCTTGGCGTGGACGACGTCGACGGTACGGTCAGTTACATCGACAACTTCCTCGGCATTGACTTCATCCCTACCGACCCCGGTCTGGACCTCCTTGGAAGCTTGTGACTTCCTGAACCGAAGCATCCGCCACGGCGTCATGCGCTCGATGTAGGGGATTCGGGTACCCGCGTAGTCCATGATGGACAAGATCGCGGGAGGAAAGCAATTGGCCGAATTCATCGCTTCGATCGACCAGGGCACCACCAGTACCCGCTGCATGATCTTCGACCACGACGGCACCGAAGTGGGCCGCCATCAGCTCGAGCACGAACAGATCCTGCCGCGCGCCGGCTGGGTCGAGCACAATCCGGTCGAGATCTGGGAGCGCACCACGTCGGCGCTGATGACGGTGCTCAATGCGACGAACCTGTCAGCGAAAGACATTGTCGCGCTGGGCATCACGAACCAGCGGGAGACGACGCTGGTGTGGAACCGGCATACCGGCCGACCGTACTGCAACGCGATCGTCTGGCAGGACACCCGCACCGACCGGATCGCGGCGGCGTTGGACCGCGACGGCCGCGGCGACGTGATCCGGCGCAAAGCCGGACTACAGCCGGCAACGTACTTCTCCGGCGGCAAACTGCAATGGATCCTGGAGAACGTCGAGGGGGTGCGCGCCGCCGCCGAACGAGGGGAGGCCGTGTTCGGTACCGCGGACACCTGGCTGTTGTGGAATCTGACCGGCGGTCCCCGCGGCGGGGTGCACGTCACCGATGTCACCAACGCCAGCAGAACCATGCTGATGGATCTGGAGACCCTGGACTGGGACGACGAGTTGCTGTCCTTCTTCGACATCCCGCGCGCGATGCTGCCGTCGATTGCGCCGTCGTCGCCGCGCCAGCCCTACGGCGTCACCCTGGAGGCGGGACCGCTCGGCGGGGAGGTGCCGATCACCGGGATTCTCGGTGACCAGCATGCGGCGATGGTCGGCCAGCTATGCCTGGAGCCCGGCGAGGCCAAGAACACCTACGGCACCGGAAATTTTCTGCTGCTCAACACCGGCGAGCAGATCGTTCGGTCCCGCAACGGCCTGCTGACCACGGTGTGCTACCAATTCGGCGACGCCAAACCCGTTTACGCGCTTGAAGGTTCGATCGCGGTGACCGGCTCTGCGGTGCAGTGGCTGCGCGACCAGTTGGGCATCATCAGCGGAGCCGCGCAGAGCGAGGCACTGGCCCGCCAGGTCGAGGACAACGGCGGGGTGTACTTCGTGCCGGCGTTCTCCGGGTTATTCGCACCCTATTGGCGCTCCGATGCCCGTGGGGCGATCGTCGGGCTGTCGCGTTACAACACCAACGCGCATCTGGCCCGCGCGACGTTGGAGGCGATCTGCTATCAGAGCCGCGACGTGGTCGATGCGATGCAGGCCGACTCCGGTGTGCGCCTTGAGGTGCTGAAGGTCGACGGCGGGATCACCGCCAACGAGTTGTGCATGCAGATCCAGGCCGACGTACTGGGTGTCGACGTCGTGCGCCCAGTGGTCGCGGAAACCACGGCGCTGGGTGCGGCATACGCGGCGGGCCTGGCGGTCGGTTACTGGGCCGACCCGAACGAGCTGCGGACCAACTGGCGGGAAGGCAAGCGATGGACGCCGGGCTGGAGCGAAGACCAGCGCGCAGGCGGATACGCGGGCTGGCGCAAAGCCGTTCAGCGCACGCTGGATTGGGTCGAGGTGTCCTGAAACGCCGCAGGCGGGGACTGCGCGTGTGGTCCCCGCCCCGGTGAGTGGTCAGTCGTCTTCGCCGAGGATCGTGTAGATCTCGCGACGAGCGTTGTTGACGATCTCGATGATGCGTTGTTGCTGCTCGGCACTGGCGGCGTGAGCCGACTGCGCGACGGCGCCGAACAGTTGCCCGACCGCGGCCCGCAGGTTCAGATGGGCGGGATCGACACCTTCGGCGATCTCGTCCCACGGCGGCGTCTCGACCTTCTCCGCGGCAGCTTTGCCAACATCGGTCAACTCGAATAGCTTCTTGCCGCGTTCGGTTTCCGAGCCGGTGATCATGCCCTCGTCGACCAGCAGTTGCAGGGTCGGGTAGATCGAGCCGGGGCTGGGTCGCCACAGGTCCTGGCTGCGCTCGGCGATCTCCTGGATCATCTCGTAGCCATGCATCGGTCGCTCGGCCAGCAGTACCAGGATGGCGGCGCGCACGTCGCCACGGCGGCCACGCCGACCGTGTCCGCCACGTCCTCTACCGCCTCGACCGCGCGGGCCGGGGCCGAAACCGAAGCCGAAGCCGGGTCCGAAACCCCGGCCGAAGCCGGGTCCGAAACCCGGGCCGATACCCGGGCCGAACGGCCCGCCGTGGCCGGCGTCGTGGCCGCGGACATGGTCGCGGAACTCGCCCCGATGTCTGCGGGACTGCCTGCGCTGCTCGTGCAGTGCACGCCGTGCATGAGGCCGGAGGCCAAAGAGGTCGGAGCCCTGTGCTCCGGGACCCCCGGGGAATTCCCCTTCTGGATGGGGAAACGGGTTGTTCATATGTGATCTCGTTTCTGGAAAGGTAGCGCTGGATGCGCTACCGATACTGTTACGATATATCGGAGACTATCGTGATGCAACGTTTGATTGCCGGCAGGACCCTTGACCTGGGGTTTGTGTCTCCCAGCAGCGGGGTAGCACACCAGACATGGACGAGGAAAACCGCGATGTGAAGATCGACGCCGGTGTCGTTAGCGGCACGCAGCCCGCATCGACCAGCGCCGATCGCAGCAAGCGTCTGCGGTTGTGGATGAACTGGGCGCTGGCGGCGTTGACGGTGGTGGGCGCGGGCTTTGTCATGGTCTATTTCTTCGGCGCCGTGATGAGCACCGCCGCATGCAGCCAAAAGCAATGCCAGCACGTTGGGCCCACCTGGATGAGTCCTGACGTGTCGTTCTACGGGCCGCCGGTAGTCGCCGCGGTGACGGTCATCGTTTCGTTTTTCACCGCGCCGCGTCGCTGGGGCATCGTCGTTCCGGTCGTGGCGTTGGCACTGTTGGGCGCCGATATCGGCATCCTGGCCACGACGGTCGCGCAGTAGCTCGCGTTACGTCTAGCGGGGCGGCGAGAAGCCGTTGGTCGACGCCGGGGGCCAGGACGTGCGGCGGGCGTGCGGGCCCGGTCCGTTCGGGGGTGGGCGCAACCGTGCGAGCTCCCGGCGGTGTCGTTCGGCCAGCACCGCCGCCAGGGCGAGTTGCGGCGGGGTTCCCGGCGGCGGCGGAGGGGCAACGCGGCTAAGCACGTCACCGGCGATCCGGTAGGCCATCTGATCGCGCAGTTGCGGATCGAGTTGCGTTGCGCGGGAGAGGAATTGACGCGCAACTTCGGTTTGGTCAGCGCTCAGCCCGGACAGCTGCAGCGAGGCAGCCCACCAGCCCAGCTGTGGGGGCATCATCGGCGGCGGGCCCAATTTCGGCCCGCGCTCGCTGATCACCACCGTGCCCGCGAAGATGTCGCCGATTCGTTTGGCTTTCGGCGAGAGCATGCTGCAGATCACCGCCGGGCTGCCCAGCAAGATCCAGATCTCGACGACTGACGCCAATGCACGAAACATCGCCTGGCGGAACCGCTCTGGGCCGCCGTCCTCCGACACCACCCGCAGCCCCATCACCATCTTGCCGACCGAGCGACCTCGTGTCGCGGTCTCGAAGATCAGCGGATAACCGACGAAAACCAGCACGGTGAGCAGGGTGAGAATCCCCGCGGTTGCAGCGTCATCTAGCTCGGTGAGGGTGGCCGCCCACAGAAACAGCGCAGTCAGGTACCCGATAAGGATGACGACAATGTCGATCAGCGCGCCGACCGCCCGCACCGGCAGTTGGGCGATCCGCACATCCAGCAGGACCGCGTCCCCGGTCACCACCTCCGACATACTGCGAACGCTACCTGGCGTCCCGCAACGTGGTCCGCGATCACCTACGCTTGCACGTTGATGGACGTCGATGCGTTCGTGCTGGCTCACCGCGACACCTGGGATCGCCTGGAATGGTTGGTGAGAAACCGCCGGCAACTCAAGGGTGCCGAGATCGACGAACTCGTCGAGCTGTACCAGCGGGCGTCGACACACTTGTCGAAGCTGCGCTCTGGATCGTCAGATTCGGCACTAGTCGGCAGGCTGTCGAGTCTGGTGGCCCGCGCCCGCGCCGCGGTCACCGGCGCCCACGCGCCACTGTGGAGCGAATTCGTTCGGTTTTTCACGGTGTCGTTCCCGGTCGTGGCTTTCCGAGCTTGGCGGTGGTGGCTGGCGACGGCGGTGCTGTTCGCTGTCGTCACGGTGCTCATCACGGTGTGGGTAATCGGCAGCCCGGACGTGCAATCGGTCATTGGAACACCAAGCGAGATTGACCAATTGGTCAACCGCGACTTCTCTTCCTATTACCGCGAACACCCCGCTTGGTTCTTTGCCTGGCATGTCTGGCTCAACAACGCATGGGTGGCGGCGAAGTGCATCGCCTTCTCCGTTCTGCTGGGCATACCGATTCCGTTCGTGTTGTTCGCGAACGCCGAGAACACCGGAGAAGTGGCCGGCCTGATGCTTCAGGCGGGTAAGGGCGACGTGTTGGCAGGATTGCTGATTCCGCACGGCCTGCTGGAGCTGACGGCGATCTTCATCGCGGCTGCCGTCGGCATGCGACTGGGCTGGTCGGTGATCTCGCCGGGTGATCGGCCGCGCGGGCAGGTCCTCGCCGAGCAGGGTCGAGCCGTGGTTTCGGTCGCTGTCGGACTTGTCGTCGTACTCGGGGTCTCAGCGATCATCGAAGCGTGCGTCACCCCTTCACCGCTGCCGACACTGGCCAGGATCGGCATCGGCGTGGCCGCCGAGGCCGGTTTCTTGTTTTACATCGTCCATTTCGGTCGACGCGCCGCCCGGGCCGGGGAGACCGGCGATATCGCCGACGCGCCCGATGTACTCCCGACTCGGTGATTCACAGGCGCCCAGCGGCTTTCATCGCCAGATAGGCGTCGGCCAGGGCCGACGCGATCTTCGTCGGCGGCGCGTCGATGACCTCGACTCCGCTATGTCGCAACCGCGAGGCGATCGCACGCCGGTCGTTTCTGGAGTACTCGGCGGCCGCCGCGTCGTACACTGCGGCCGCATCGGTGCGACCGGTCGCCAGGTCGTCGATGCGCGGGTCAGCGACCGCCGCGATGATCACCAGGTGTTTGGCGGAGAGCGCAGGCAGTACCGGCAGCAGACCCTCGTCAAGGGCGCTGGCGTTGAGATCGGTCAGTAGCACGACCAGTGCTCGACGTCGGGTGCGGCGAAGAATGGCCGAAACCATTGCACTGGCGTCGGATTCGATGAGCGCCGGCTGCAAAGATGCCATTGCTTCGACGAGGCGGGCCAACAGCTCGGTTCGTCCCGCGCCGAACACGCCGGCCTGGGTGACCCGGTCGTAGGCGAGGAAGTCGACATTGTCACCGGCTCGCGAGGCGAGCGCGGCCAGCAGTAGCGCAGCGTCCATCGACCAGTCGAGGCGGGGCCAGCCGCCGGGGTCGGCGGCGGTTGGATCGACACCGACACGGCCGGCGGAGGTGCGTCCGGTGTCCAAGACGATGACAACTCGCCGATCCCGTTCGGGCCGCCAGGTCCGGACAACGACATCGGAGCGGCGCGCGGTTGCGCGCCAGTCGATCGAGCGGACATCGTCCCCGACAACGTACTCTCGGAGAGAGTCGAATTCGGTTCCCTGCCCGCGGTTCAACGTCGGCAACAGGCCGTCGATCTCGCGGAGTTTTGCCAGCCGCGCCGGCAGATGCTTGCGTGACAAAAACGGCGGCAGCACTCGGACGTGGCCGACCACATGGCTGGACCTCTGCCGACCAGCCAGCCCGAGCGGCCCGATCGATCGCGCGGTCACCGCTGCCGACTGTTGATCGCCACGGCGGACGGGCCGTAAGCAGGTGTCGATGCGCTGCGCACCACCGGCAGCGATGTCGATGGGATGCGTTGGTGGGTCGGCGCGCGCGCTCGGCGCCCAGGCGTCGCGGATCTTTCCGCGGAATCGGCGACGGCCACCATTGTGGACCAGTAATCCCACGCTCACCGGCTCGCCGAGACGCACCGAGTTGTTGTGCTGACGGGTGTATTGCAGCCGGGATGGACTGGCCGCCAAGCCGATGTCGGCGACTACCGCCACCGTGAGCCCGGTCAGCAGCACCACGAAAGCTGATGGTGGCCAGGGTGATAACGCGATGGGTATGGCACCGATGAGTGCGATCAGCCCAGTGCGTCCAGTCAGGATCACTAGCGTGGCACCGGGACCGAGGCCAGGATGCCGTCGAGTACACCGTCGGGCGTTGCGCCTTCCAGCTCGGCCTCGGGCCGAAGCATCATTCGGTGTCGAAGTGTCGGGTGCGCCATGGCTTTCACGTCGTCAGGCGTGACGTAGTTTCGTCCGGAAAGCCATGACCAGGATCGCGCGGTGGCCAGCAATGCGGTTGCGCCGCGGGGTGAAACACCAAGTTGCAAGGCGGGGGAGTGGCGGGTAGCGCCGGCGATATCGACGATGTAGCCCAGTACCTCATCGGCAACGCGTACTTGACGCACCGCGTCGCGGCCTGCCGCTAGCTCGCGGGGCCCGGCGACCGGTCGAATCGCCGACAAGTCGCGCGGATCGAAGCCGTGGGCGTGCCTGCCGAGGATCGCGATTTCGGCGTCGCGCGGCGGCAGCGAGACGTTCAGCTTGAGTAGGAACCGGTCGAGCTGCGCCTCGGGCAATTGATAGGTGCCCTCGTATTCAATCGGATTCTGCGTCGCCGCAACGATAAACGGGTCGGGCAGCTGCCGAGGTTCGCCGTCTACACTCACCTGGCGCTCTTCCATCGCCTCCAGCAGGGATGCCTGCGTCTTGGGTGGTGTTCGGTTGATCTCGTCGGCCAGCATGAGATTGGTGAAAACCGGTCCACTGCGGAAGACGAACGCGGCGGTCCGAGTGTCATAAACCAAAGATCCGGTGACATCGCCGGGCATCAGATCCGGGGTGAACTGGACACGCTTGAATTCGAGTTGCAATGCTGCTGCCAGTGACCGGACCAGCAGCGTCTTCGCCACGCCCGGAACGCCTTCGAGTAGCACGTGGCCGCGACACAGCAGCGCGATCACCAGACCGGTGATCACCGCTTCCTGTCCGACGACGGCCTTCCCGATCTCGGCGCGCAACGCCAGCAGCGCATGCCGTGCCGATTCAGCCACCGGCGGCGCAGCGGAGGTGGGGCGCGGTTGAGTCATCGTTGTGCGACCTGCCTTTCGATGTCATCGAGTGCACGAGCAAGGTGTACCAAGTCGGCATCGCTGGCCGGCGATGGGCCGAACAATATATGCCGCACTGTTTCCGGGTCAGATCGGCTGTGTTGAGCAACCGCGATCACCAAGGCCGGTATCGATGTGTCAGCTTCCACGCCGAGTCGCGGTAGCAGTCGGTGTAGCGCCGCGCCGCGCAGTGCCTGCGCGGCGCGATCGCGTGCTCGCCTCGACCGGTACAGCCGGCCGCGGCCCTCGACCGTCTCCGATGCGCGAACGACCACTGGCAGCTTCTCGGCGACCAGTGGACCGACCCGGCGGCCCTGCCATACGGCGATCAGCAGCACTGCCAGGCACAGCTGCAGGACGATCCAATTGACCCGATCAGGTATCAAATCGACAATCGATGTGGCGCCCGATGACTCGCCTTCGATGTGTTGCGGTGCATACCACACCAAACGTGGGCGCTGACCGGCGAGGTTCATCGCCAGCGCGGCGTTGCCGGCCTGCAGGAGGCCTCCATTGGTCATGAAGTCGGTACTGCCGACCACCGTTACGGTGCGACTGCTATCGCGGTAACGAACCAGCGCTCCACGATAGCAACTCGTGATGGCTTGACCGGCGTTCCCGACGTAGGTATCGGCAGGCCCGAGGTCGACCGTTCCCGCTCGGTTGGCTTCGCGCAAAGCGCAATTCGGCTCTGTACTTGAGACGGTCGCCCCGCTGCGGCGGATTCCGGGGGTGAGTTTGGCGCGGGCGCGTGACGTCGGTTCCACCACCAGCAGATCGCCTGCGGTCGCAGCCAGCCGTTCCAGCAGCGAGTCACTGGTGACGCGCTGGCTCTGGGCAATCAGCAGCAGTGTTCCTGGGCGCACTGCGTTTTCGGCGTCGGCGACGCTGGCGGCGACCACGACGGTGACGCCGCGATCTCGCAGCAGGGTGACCAGCGCCTGCGCGCCGCCGGGCCCGGTCGAGCCCGGGTTCATCCGCCCGCCCGGCCGCGGTCCGGTCAGGTAAGTGCCGATCGCGGCGACGACGCAGACGGCGGCCAGCATGAGGAGTGCCCAAAGCCATGACCTTCGTCGGCGCACCGGGATGGTCTGGTCGATGACGGTCACCGAACCGGCACCCATGGGTTGAGGGTGGCGGCCCGATGCGGGCCGGGTCGGTTGACGATGGACCGGAATCGTAGGTGGTCGTCCAGGTCGGCAATCAGCTGGTATGCAGCCGGTGTTCCCGGCCTTTCGCCGTAGGTGACGTCATTGAATGCGGTTGCCGCTGCGTATAATTCGGATGCCAGCTGGGGCAGGCGTGCGCCGGCATCGTGCGCCAATTCGTTGGCGGTGCGTCCTGGTGCTGGGTCTAGCACCTTGGTCTCCTCGAGACCGCGGGCCACCGCACGCAGCCGATGTCGAATCGCCGCGGTCCAATTACCCTCGGTGACAAAGCGTTCCGCAATAGCGCGATGCTGGTCGGCGCTGAGCTGACCGGTATCGAATAGCTCGTAGTCCCCACCGCGATGAGTGCGGATGGTGAGCCGGAAGACGCGGATGGCGACCAACATCGCGACTACTAGCAAGAGGAACAGCACGCTGAGCGTGAACCATCCGCCCGGTACCGAGGAACCTTTCTCGATGAGCCGGAAGAGCACGTCATGGATCCACTCGTACAGTCGTTGGGTCAAGGAGCCCTTGGGGTAGATCGGCTTGTCGAGTTCGCGTTGGGCGGCTTGATGCGCGGTATCGCGGTCGACGTCGATGGTGGACATGTTCGGCTCGTCCCTACCGCGGTCGCGTCAGCCACAGATCGTCGGTGAAGGCCGCTGGCTGGGTGCGTGCAGGACCGCCGGCGGTGCCGGTCTGCAAGACCAGATCGAATGCCTCGGCGCGGATCCGGCGGTCGGTGTAGAGCAAGGCAACGACTCCGGCACCGAAGGGAGCGGTGATGATTCGACCGATCGCCGCTCCGATCGCTCCGACTGTGGCGCCCATCAGCGCCGAACCACTTGGTCCGATCAGCAAGTGGCCGACGAAGTCGAACGGGGCCGCGACCGCACCGGCGATCAAAACCACCACCAACCAAGTCAAGAGCCGAATACCGAATACTCGCCAAAAACTGTTGCGAACCAACGTAAACGATCGCGTTACCGCATCGATCACCGGCAGGCGCTCCAGTACTATCGCCACCGGCGCGAACGACAGCACAGTGTAGGCGTAGACCACCGTTGCGATTGTGGCCAGAACCAGGGGCAGGGCGATGAGAATGGCTGCCCCTGCGCTGGCCGCGGCGCCGACCGCCGCGACAATCAGCCCGACCAGCCCGCTCAGAATTACCAGTCCGACGAGCTCCAACGCCACCAGCCCGATCAACGCGGGTAGCCGCCCTCGAATCCGCGCCCATGTTTCGCCGGGACCGATTGTCGACCCGAACACTGCCCGGCCCACGACGACTGTGAGCATGCCGCTGAGAAGCAGGCCGGCCAGCCAGCCGACCAGGCCGGCCAGCCCGGCTGACAACAGCCAGGCGGTGACGTCACCCCCGGTGAGTTCGTCGGCCGGGGCGGTCCGCAGCCGGCTCGCGGCGGCCAAGGGTCCGGCGGTGGCGATCAACGTGATGATCTGCGTACTCACCACAACGATCGCGGTCAGCCCCAGGGTGGACTTCATGTTGGTCCGGATGTAGGAGGCCGCGCCGTTGAAGATGTCGGTGAGGCTCAGTGGCCGCAACGGGATTATTCCCGGCGCGCGTATTCCGAACCCGCGCGGTGGCGGACTGCCGTAGCCGGTCGGCAAGGCATAACCCGGGGCAGGCGGGTAGCTCGGTAGTGGGTAGGGAGCGTAGCCCGGCTGCGGATAGCTGGAAGGTGGGCCGTAGCCCGTCGGCGCTTGACCCCACGGCGAATAGCCCGGCGGTGGATGGTTCGGCGATGGATAGACCGGGGAGCCATAGCCGAGTGCGGGGTACTCCGGGTATTCCGGGTAATCTTGCGGCGGCCAACTCACCAGGTTGAGCCGCCATCGTCGTCGGCGTTGCTCATTGGCGCCGCTCCTCAGCATCGCTTCGTCCCCCTCGCCGCCGCGCGGCTGGGGGTGCCCGCACTGCATCGTCGCCAGCGCGGATCATGGCTCCATACTGGCGAGCACCGGTTCATTTCTCAACGTCACCTGAAGGTAGCGTCTCTAGCTATGGCAGAACTCAAGTCCCGATTGCGGGCAGATCTGACTGACGCGATGAAGGCGCAGGACAAGTTGCGTACCGCGACGCTGCGCATGCTGCTGGCCGCGATTCAGACCGAGGAGGTCTCCGGCAAGGAGGCGCGAGAGCTCTCCGACGACGAGGTGCTCAAGGTGTTGGCCCGCGAGTCCAGGAAGCGTGGCGAAGCCGCAGAAATCTACACCCAAAACGGCCGCGGGGAGCTCGCGGCCAACGAGCACGCCGAAGCGCGGGTCATCGACGAGTATCTGCCGACCCCGCTCACTGAAGCTGAGTTAGCCGATGTCGCCGATACCGCCATCGCGCAGGTGGCTGAAGAGTTGGGCGAGCGGCCCGGCATGAAACAGATGGGCTTGGTGATGAAAGCCGCGACCGCGCTGGCGGCCGGCAAAGCCGACGGGGCCCGTCTGTCAGCCGCGGTGAAGGACCGGCTCTGACTTAGAGTCGTTTGCTCCGGCACTGCACGGGTATCCAATGCGGTATGACGCGGTTTGGCTACACCCTGATGACGGAACAAAATGGCCCGAAAGAGCTTGTCAGCTATGCGATTTCGGCTGAACATCGAGGTTTTGACTTCGAGGTAAGCTCTGATCACTTTTCCCCGTGGCTGGCATCGCAAGGTCATGCGCCCAACGCTTGGGTGGTGCTGGGCGCAGTCGCACAGGCCACCGAACGGGTCGATCTCTATACCTATGTGACCTGCCCGACCATGCGTTACCACCCGGCGATCGTCGCGCAGCAGGCAGCGACCGTGCAGATCCTCGCCGACGGCCGGTTTACCTTAGGCCTCGGCAGCGGCGAGAACCTCAACGAACACGTGGTCGGCAAGGGTTGGCCGGCTATCACCCAGCGGCAAGACATGCTGCGGGAAGCTATCGAGATCATCCGCGCGCTGTTTCGCGGCGGCCTCGTCGACTGGCGCGGCGACTTTTACCAGGTGGATTCCGCGCGGTTGTGGGACCTGCCAGAGGTCCCGGTCGGCCTCGCGGTGGCGATGGGCGGAAAAAAGGCCGTCGAGAAATTCGCCACCCTCGCCGATCACCTGGTAGCGGTCCAACCTGATGCGGACCTGGTCCGCGCCTGGCATACGGCGCTGCAGGGCACCGGCATCGCAGGGGGCGGCCGGGTCGTCGGGCAGATACCGATTTGCTGGGATCCTGACCGCGACGCCGCCGTCGAGCGCGCCCACGACCAGTTCCGCTGGTTCGGCGGTGGCTGGAAGGTCAACGCCGACCTGCCGACACCCGCAGGATTCGCCGGCGCGACCCAGTTCGTCCGTCCCGAGGATGTGGCGGAAAGCATTCCCTGCGGACCGGATCTTGACGCGATCGTCGACGCTGTGCGTCCCTACTGGGAGGCCGGCTTCACCGACATCGCGTTACTGCAAATAGGCGGTGATACACAAGATCTTTTCCTCAAGGAGGCCGCCGAGCCGTTGCTGGCCCAACTGCGGGCAGCAGCCACCGCGCGGGATGACAAAACGTAAGGGAGAAGCTAGATGCCAAACTTATTGCAAGGCAAGAAGGTAGCCATCTTGGCCGCCGACGGTGTAGAGAAGGTCGAACTCGAGCAGCCGCGCGGGGCGCTAAGCCAGGAAGGCGCGCAGGTCCAGCTGCTCTCGCTGAAAACTGGTGAGATCCAGGCCCGCAACCACGATCTGGAGCCGGCCGGATCGTTCGATGTCGATCGGGCGGTCTCAGACGCCAAGGTGGACGAGTTCGATGCGCTGATTCTGCCAGGCGGGACAGTGAATCCGGACAAGCTGCGCCTGGATGACTCGGCCGTCGCGTTCGTGCGCGAGTTCGTCAACTCCGGCAAGCCGGTCGCGGCGATCTGTCACGGACCGTGGACGCTAGTCGAGGCCGGCGTGGTAGCGGGCCGAAAGCTGACGTCTTATCCGAGCATTCGCACCGATCTACGGAACGCCGGCGCGAAGGTCCTCGACGAGGAAGTCGTCGTCGATAAAAACTTGGTGACTAGCCGATCACCGTCCGACCTCCCGGCGTTTTGCTCGGCCATTATCGAGCAACTCGCCCATGCGCCCGCGCAGACTTAAAGTACTTCGCACCTGATCGGCGTTTCGGGGCCGTGGATTGTGGGCATCAGTTAGCTCAAGCCGTAACCATGGCGGCAATCACGATTTCGGAGGGCCGAAGTGACCATCGCTTACCCTGCACTGTGCGATTCGTTGGATATCGACGGTGTCTACCCACCCCAACATGATTCGCAATTGCTGATCGACATGCTCGAAAAAACGGAGCTGGCTCAGGGACGGCGGGTGTTGGATCTTTGTACCGGTAGCGGTGTCGTCGCCATCGCCGCGGCCGACTTTGGTGCAGCCAGTGTCACCGCATTCGACATCTGCCCGCACGCCGTGCACCGCTCGCGAGGCAACGCCGTCCAGGCCGGTGTCGCCATCGATGTCCTTGAGGGATCATGTTCTGGCGCTTTGGATTACGCGCCTTTCGATGTCATCGTGTCCAATCCGCCCTATGTGCCCACCCCACCGGCGGGCGACACCGAAGTCATCCCGATGACCGCAGGCCCGGCGTGGGCCTGGAACGCCGGTGTTGACGGGCGGATGGTGCTGGATCCGCTGTGCGAATCGGCGGCTGGCTTGCTGGCTCCCGGCGGCTCAATGCTGCTGGTGCAGTCAACCTTATCTGGTGTGGAGAAATCAGTTAACGCTCTGCGGGCCACGGGCCTGGATGCCGAAGTCATTGCCTCTCAATTGGTTCCGTTCGGGCCGGTTCTGTCGGCGCGGGTCGGCTGGCTGGAAGTCAATGGCATGATTGAAAAGCGCTGCCGGATGGAGGAACTGGTGGTGATCCGGGCGGACAAGCCATGACCAAGCGCGCTCGGGTGCAAGTGATACCCAACGGGCCGGTGTTGGTATCCGGACCGGTACGCATCGAGACACCCGACGGCGGGGTCGTGGAATCCGACCGATTCATGGTGGCTATCTGCACTTGTCGGCGCAGCAAGAACTATCCGTTGTGTGACACCAGCCATCGACGCTGCCGGTCCGTGAAAACCCCTTCAGCCCAGCGGTCGTCGTAGCGACGTCTCTCCGCCCTTCCATGACGCCATGATCGCGTCGGCAAGCCGATCTTCGACGACGGCGTGCGCGCGGATACCGAACACCACATCGGATTCTAAATGGGGCTCACGAGCTACGAGATCGCCGACCACGTCGACGCGCACCACCTGCTCGTGTACCGCGTCGGCCTCGACGTGCTCGCGGTAGAACGCGATACATTCCTCCGGTGCGGTCAGCCGTTGCAGTGCCTCGACCAAACGGCGCGAGCCTGGCGACGAGGTGATCTCCGTCGACGCGAAATGTCCGATGGCCGCGCCGCGCAACCGCCGGTGCAAGCCGAACATCGACATCAGGTTCACCACCGCCAGCGATTCAGCTGGGACCATCTCGAGGTAAGCGAGGTAGCTCGAATTCAGACCCGCGGCGGTCAACAGGTCGGCGAACAGCTGCTGATGAATGTGCGGACCACGTCCCGCGCCGTATTCGTCGAATTCCACCGCGACGAAGGAGGCTTTGGCCTGACCGGTCAGCCGCGGAATGGCCCAGGCGTGCGGATCGCCCTCTTTGAGGTGGTATAGCGATCGGTGCACGAAGTATTCGCGCATCTGCTCCCAGGTTCCGTTGTCGCGCAGCCAATACGACGGGCCTGTGCCGTCGACGGTTTCGACTGAGAGGGCGTCCATTTCGGACGCGGCGGTGCAGCCGGGTTCGATGCGGCCGACGTCGCGCCGCACTCCGGCCAGAAAAGCCCGCTCCAGTTGCCCGCGCAGGTGCAGTAGACCGGGATTCCATTCCCAGGTCGGATCGACGCCGGCGAATCCCCGGTAGTGCAGTTCATAGCACATGTATAGGGCCAACTGAAGATCGAGGCCGTACGGATCGGAATCGCGCATCGACGGGCCGATGCGTGCCAGTTGATCGCGGGGCGCCAGTTCGGTGAGACTACACCGGACAGCCATCGACAGCGGCCCGTGCGCAGCAGGCAGCTGAGGTTCGACCGTCGCTTGGGATTGGGTCACGCAGCGGTTTACCCGCGAATCCACACCTGCCAAACTCTCGGGAGAGCTATCCCGCGTCGCTGTTCTGCCAGTCAGAGCCGGTCAGTTCAACCGACACGTCCCACAAACGAGCTGCCATGGCGGCGTCGCGAGCCTTCTTGCGCAGCCTGGTTACCTTCGGCTTGCCCCACTGGCTGAACCGCGGTGCAAGGTAAGTGCCGCTGGGCAGGTCCGTGGTCACCGCCTGAATCGTGGAGCGCGCGCCCGTGGCCGCGCTGTGTGCCGGAAACCGCTTAATGGTGTGTTCCCGCACCCAGGGCAGCACCCCGGTGGTATCCCGGGTGATGTCGGTGTCCGTTGCACCCGGGTCGGTCATGTACGTCCGCACCCCGCGGCGGGCCAACTCGCCGCTGAAGAGCATGACGGCCAGCTTGGATTCCCCGTAGGCTGCCCACTTCGAGTACTTGCGGTGATGCCAGTTCAAGTCGTCGATGTGCAGGCGGCTCAGCGCGTAAGCCGAGCTGGACACTGATACCACCCGATCCTTGATCCTGTCGCCGAGCAGGCACGTCAACGCGAAATGGCCAAGGTAGTTGGTGCCCATATGCGCCTCGAAGCCGTCCGCTGTGCGCGTCAGAGGCAGACCGAGCACGCCGGCGTTGTTGATCAGCACGTCAACGCTGTCCACCGAGTCGGCGAACTTTCGCACGCTGGCCAAATCGGCGAGATCGAGGTGGGCTATCTCGACGTCGCCAGTCATGGTGGCCGCGGCTTGCTCTGCTTTCGGAATGGTGCGGCAGGCAATCATGACGCTGTGACCAGTGGCGGACAGTGACGCGGCGGTCGCCTTGCCGACGCCGCTATTGCCGCCCGTGACAATGACTCTCACCCGGCGATCATGCAGTGTTTGTGACAGTCGTAAAGCGGATTTGGGCCAAGCCACGGATGTCGCGCGGGGATTGACCACTGTTCTGGAGCGCCAGCTTCCCACGGCTGGGCAGCAATACACCGAGATGCTCCGTCAGTGGGCGCGTTCAGGCGACACGTGCGAAACCACGGTGAAGCGGACCTCCGAGCTGCCCGAGCTCGTTCACTTCGAAATCAGAGCTCCACTTCGGAATCAGCATGCCCACATCCGTGAATTCGATGACGGTGTTCGTGAGTTAGACGCCGATTCGAGTATTTCGTCACCTCACCGTTTACCTGCAGCGGCTCGCGCTGACGCTATCTTGCTGAGTGTTCGGCCGTCCAGCCCAGAGGAGCCGACACCCGAGTACTCGATGCCGCAAGCGGGCTTTGTTGTCGCGATACAGAAGCGCTCTTAGGTCTCGGCTAGTTGGGCAAACTTAAATAAACCGCGCATCCGCTGCATAACTTCAGCGACCCGAATCTCAGCTGATACCACCGGTGTCTTAGATATCTCGTTGCCGAGCCGATGTACCGCCGAGATGCTAGCGGCAGCAAACTGAAATTGCTGGCGCTCGGCCGCGGCATACCCGAAAGAGGGCGGCGCAATCATGGGCACAATAATGACGGCGTCATTATGCTCGATAGCTGCTGGCTGCATCCTGATTGATCTCGCGATGCGTCCAGCTGGTTTCGCTTTGAGCAGGCTCGCTTTCAATGTTTGCCGTGCATGCGGCTCGGCGCCCACCCGAGGCACAGCCTCGCGCCAGACGATAAAGCACACCACGATCGGGTAATAGGTGTCGGACTCCGAGGCCACAACCTCGTCGTCCCGCACAACGCTCCGCGGAATGGCCGGCTTGCAGCGCTGGCGGAAATGATTGATCATCGGTCGGTGATCCCGGCAGTGCTTCCACCAGCTGTCGACGGTGGTCAGCAACGCCTCCCGAGCGGAAATGAACCGCCTCCCAACCGGGCGAAAACTGCATATAAAGCGAGCCTGAGCCGCATTAGAGGAGGCGAATTCGCAGCACGTCAGGTGCAGCTTCGGAGCCGCTTCAGCGAACGCATCGAGGCGATCAATATCGTCTGCCTCCGCTAATTGTTAACCGACGGCGGGTGGCCGGGTGAGCCATGGAAGCGTGGGCAGCTTCCCGTGCACCAACACATCGTTGCCTTCCCGCCTTACCGCGTTAAAAATCGCGGGGAATCGTTTCAGGATTCCACAGACTTCAACGTCGCAACCGTGTACGCTTTCGAAATTCCCAACCTGTTCGGCGCGATTACGATCACCATAGGGGGCTCCAATGTTGAATCAACGCCGTCTTCTGCTGGCCTTCGGCGCGGCTGCCGGCGGCCTGGCGGCCGCTGCATTTGTTCCGATGGCCTCCGCCCATGCCGACGCCTGCGACGACCTAGGTGGATGCACTTTGGGGTCAGGCGGTGCTCCGACTGACGTCCAATATTACGGGTTTCGGCCGGCCTTCGAGCAGTGGGTCGACAACCAGCCGGCCAACGTTGACGTGGCCGACTCATCTTTTGCTAATGACGTCGCCGGCAGCTACGACGTCTCGGAGGATGACATCTCAACCCCGTATATCGACGACGTTACGTACAATTTCGGCAACTTCACCCCGGCCGCGGATAACCCCGGCGGCATCGACTCCGACGGTCTATCCGGGGCCTCGGTGTACGACGTCGTGCTCGACCCCGGCGGGAATACCGTGGATGGCGCAACAACGTACGGCCTGCAAAATCTGAATGTGTTTCTCGCGGATGGTGTCCACATCGAGATAACCACCGACCCAGGCGACTTTACGAACTACCTGTACTCGACTCCGACTGACTCGGGGGATTGGATCGAATACGCGGGCTCGTCAACTCCCACCCTGCTCTATGACACCTTGACCAACCCGGCGTTCCCCACTGAGATATTCAACGCCGCCAGCTCCCTGATCGGCGGCACCCCTGACGCCTGGTTGCCGGACTTCTTCAGCATGTTCCCCCCGGGCTTGATATAGCTGACCACGGCGACCCATCGGGTCGTCCGGGCTCTAGATCCAGTTCAACGCCGTGCTCTGCGTCTCGCAAGACACGGCGTTGTTCCGTAGGGTTCGACAGCATGCCGTGTCGGGGTGTCGTGGCGACCGCAACTACTGACGCAAGCAAAACTAAAACCCCGGCCGACGACCGGGGAGGATGTCGCGACTCACGTATAACCCATGACTTGACGCATTACGAGTGTCGGGGTGGCGGTGTCGGGGTGGCGGGATTCGAACCCACGGCCTCTTCGTCCCGAAATACGGCACCAGCGCGTTTGCTGTAATGAACTGTGTTGGCTGGTTAGCGCTGGCGCAGCTCAGATGTGTTGGTTGCATTGGTGAGTGCTAGTCCGCGCTGATCGTGCTGCGGACTCTGTGCGGACCGCGCATACACCGCTTCTTCGCGTGCCGCAAAATCTGGGCGCTACCGCTCGACCGCTTATTCGAAGCGCCTACACGCCCATGCCCATTTGGCGTGGTGCGTCCCCCCAGAAGCCCGCGTCACGTGGGTCTGTATACCAACGTGTTGAGTCATCACACCTAGCTGTCAGTTGCACGCATGGAAGGCGCTGCGCAAACCCGCCGACAGCCCGGATCGCGACACAGTCCGCTGAGCTTTCGTCACGGCTCGCCGAGACGCCGGGTGAAATGCGACGATGTTCAACTGGGTTCGCACCCCAGTCGGAATCGCACAGACCTCAATGAGCGAAGCGCCTTTGGCGCCGCTAAAGCACTGCTCATGCCCGGCATGGGGCTTTAACCGGGTCCAGAGACGTGGAGGCGGTGACCATCCGCCGAGAGCAGCGTCAAACCCAGCCGCCGAGGCGTAGCGGTTTGCGGGATCGCGCGCGATCGACCTGTTGACGATGTCGCGTAGGCCCTGTGGCACGTGCGGGGCCACGTTCCACAGGTCGGGATCGGGTGCCGACCAGACATCGCCGAACGATGACGCGCCTGGAACGGGCTGGGCGCCGGCAAGCATCCAGAACAGGCAGGCACCGAGGCTGTATACGTCTGCGGCGATGCTGTACACGCGAGCAGTTGTTGGGTTCTGCCCGGGTGCGCCGACGCGCGCGATCTCAGGCGCCATCGTGGGGATACTTCCGGCGGCATCGGCCAGGCCGTTCGAATCTTGGAGCTGGGCGAGGCCGAGGTCGCCGACAAGTATGTCCTGATGAGTGTCGACGAAGAGGTTCTCGGGTTTGATATCGCGATGCAGCAATCTGTGGTCGTGGACACGTGCGACGCCCTGACATGCTTGTCGAGCCCACCGGACGGCCGTAGTGATCGGGATACCGACACCGCGGGGGATCTGATCGGCGATGGTTCCGTTAGTCGCTAGGTGTGTCACGACGTATGGCGCACCTTGAGCGAGGTCGGCGTTCAAGACCTTCAGGATGTATTCGCCGTCCAGTTGTAGGAGGATCTGCGCCTCGGTCCAGGGGCCCGCGATCATCTGGTTGTGGATCTTGAGGGCGCACACCTGCTTGAAGTGGTGGTCGAACACTTCGTGAACTTCACCAAATGCGCCGGTTCCCAGCGCTTTCCGCACTTCGTACCGGCCAGCAATGATCTGTCCTGCTGTCCGAGCGCTCGCCGTCATAGCGAAAGCCTAGGCAGAATAATGGTATGCGGGTGATGGGTTTGGCTGTGAGCATCAGCGGCAAGAAGATCACGGTCGCCGCGGTGGTTCTCGACGATCATGCGAGACCGGAAGATGGGTTCGATCGGCAAGCGCTCCGTGTGGAAGACAGCTTCGAGGTCAAGGAGTCCGTCGAGGATGTCGCCGTTCGGCTGGGCGAACTGTCGAAGAAGGTTAGGGGCAGAGCGCGCTCCATCGCGCCCGAAGGCATCGTGATTCGTCGAGCTGACCGGCCGAAACGGTCCTCCAACAATGAGGGTCCGCGGCTTAGGCTGCTGGCGGAGGGAGCGGTCACGGGTGCCGCGTACGAGGTCGTTCGCAATACGGTGATCCGCAACGGTAAGGATTGCGGGGCGGCGTTTGGCACCTCGAAAGACGGTCTGGACACTGAGGCGGAGACCGTCCTCGGAGGGAAGTACGCCGAAGCAACCGCAGCGGCGCTCTCGGGTTTGGTCGGTAACCGGACAACCACTTAGGTCTCGTTGCGGAGATCGGGCGCCAGATGATTTGTAGCGATCGCGGCGTACTCCTCGGTGATGCGCTCAGATTCCCGAGCCATCACCTGTTCTGCCTGAAGAGTGGCGACCGCGTCAGCGAGCAAACCGGTTAGCTTCTCATTCTGGAGGCGTTGCTTGGAGAGCTGGTCGCGTGCTACGTCGAGGGCCAACTTCAGACGATACGCATCGTCTCGCAGCGCCTCCTCGGCGGCGGAGGACCGCTGGCGTGGTGGTCCACCTCGATGTCCATCACGATCCGCTTCCCACGATTCCAACGAGGCAACGAACACGCGTGGAGCATTGCGCGGCGCGCGCGCACCCGCCGGCTGGGGCGGGCCGGTTAGGTCTCCAGCCGCGAGCATCTGACTAACCCGCTGGCGTGTGACACCCAGCCGCGTCGCCGCGTCCCGGATAGATAGGGCCACTGCCACCCTTTAAGGATCACCTGTGGTTAATGTGAAAGCAACTTGCTTATAGCTTGCCGCCGATATCTCGTTATGAAAGGCATACTTGCTTACATGAGCGATTGCGTCAGCCTTCTCAACCGCGTCCTCGCCGCGCAGACTGCGAACAGCACCCTTGGCGGGGATGACCTGAGTAACGCTGGGTGCGAGGTCGCCGCCATCGCATTGAGTGGGGGCGACGCACTCATGGCCGCCGACTCTGCCGGAGAGCGCGTCATAGGGGCCGCGCTGCTCGCCGAGGATGGCGTTCGTACTGTCGATACTTCGCGGCGTCTCGACAATCAGTCGGTGCTCCTCGTCGCTGGCCACCTCGCTGGAATGACCGGTATTGCGCTCAAGGCTGCTCTCGCACGTTCACTTGGCGCTTCAAAGGTCCACGCCACTTTCCTTAGCCCAGAGTGTGTGGACAGTGCGAGCATCGAAGGGTGCGACGGCGTGACGTGCGTGAACCCGCGCAGACGCCTGATAACGCTTTAGCTGACGACAACGGCTAGGAAGACAATTGCGTGAGGCCCGGCCCCGTTTGCGCAATATAGCTCGGCGTCAGCTCTGCTGAGCAACTCTGAACGCTGTGTGAGTTCGGCGAGAAACGAAAGTAGCTGTCGCCCAGCCCGGTACAGGGCCCGCCATGCTCCCGATGAAGGCAAGTCCCGGGTGGAACTGTAATCCGAGTGCGAGGATCTGTGGCGTGCAACACAACCTGGAGAAGCTAGGCCCGTACGGCTTCCAGGATCTCGCGGCTGCACTAGCAGTCGCGCAGTTTGGGGCGGACGTCCAAGTCCTGGGGCCGGGCCGCGACGGTGGCCGCGACATGTACACCAACTCGACACTCATCTGGTCCGGCTCCGATGGCGAACGCGGCGAGGTTTGGGAGGGCTACACCGTTTTCCAGGTCAAGCACAAAGCGAAGCTGGACGCCGATCAACGCGACAATCTTGCGTGGCTGTGGTCGCAGGTGCGCGACGAGCTACAGGATTGGGCCAACCCTGCCATGAAGCGCGGCACAGTCCCTCGCCACCTTGTGGTCGTGACCAACGTAGCGCTGACACCAACACCCGAGACCGGCGGCGAAACCACAATTAACGCCAACATCGCGAAGTTCATCCGCTCGTTTGATGACGACTCGCGGGATGTCAGCGAGGCCGCCAAGCGGGAGCGGCTAGCCAAACAAGCTCGCATAGGGCGCATCCGACGTTGGCGGATCTGGGACGCCAACCAGCTCGATGCACTGCTGACAGTGCATGGTGGCGTGCGTAAGGCATTCAATGCATTCCTGACTCCCGCGGATGTATTCGCAGCGCTCGATCAATTCACCGACAAGCTGCCACTGGACCAGCTCGGCGCAGGCTTGCACCGACATGCGCGTGGGTCGCTTATCGCGGAACGCGCCATCTACTTCGACGAGGCAGGTTCCACTGATGCCGGTGGGACCCCTATCGACCAGATTGCGATTGACCTCCCGATTTATTCCACTTCCGATGGCACGCGACGAACCGTACTCAGATACGTGCATGATCGGGCCGAACACATTTTGCGGCCGTCCGCGTCGATGTACGAGGGGCCGCGCCACATCGTCATCGCCGGCGGACCTGGCAACGGCAAGACAACCATGTCGAAGTTCATCGTTCAGGTTTATCGAGCTGCACTTTTGCGTGGTGACCCTGACCTAGGTGCCGATCACCAGGCGGTTATCGACAGCACCGACCGAACCATGCGTCTACTTGGCTTGGCTGGCCTACCCAACCACCGCCGGTGGCCGATGCGTGTCGATCTGGCCGAGTACGCCAAAGAGCAAGGTCTTAGCGAAGATTCCACCCTGCTGACTTGGATCGCCCACAAAGTTACGAAGCGCTCCAATCGAGGCCGCGTCACCGCAGGCGCACTCATATCCTGGATGCAGCAGTGGCCTTGGCTGCTGGTTCTCGACGGTCTTGATGAAGTCACTGAGTCACGCACCCGCAAACGACTCATTGCGCAAGTCACGGAATTCGTCGCCGAAGCTGAGGCCGACAACTGCGACGTCTTGGTGATTGTCACAACCCGGCCGATGGGCTATGTGGAGAACATCGCGCCTACTCAGTTCGACCGCATCGACCTCGCCCGACTAAGCACTGCAGAGGCACTCGCCTATGGAGTCAAGGCAACTACGGTCCGCCTCAAAGGCGACGAGGAAAAGATCGAGCGGGTCGTCATGGATTTGCGCCGCGCGGCTGACAACGCCGCTTTAAGGAACCTGATGCAGACGCCACTCCAGGTTCTGATCATGACCATCATCGTCGAGGGATCTGGCCGGCTTGCGCCCGACCGCTACAGCCTGTTCTGGGGCTATTACGAGACTGTGTTTCGTCGCGAGCGAAACAAGCCCATCGCATTCGCTCGGCTTCTGCAGGAGCAAGGTGCGCATATCCTCGACTTGCACCAACGAGTGGCCTTCGAGCTGCAAAAATCCAGCGAAACGTCGGCCGGCGCCACTGCGACGCTATCAGCGACCCAGATGAGAGCGGTTGCATGGAACGTGCTCAATGACGCGGGTTTTCAGCCTTCTACCGCCGATGCCACGTTACTGGACACCATCGTCGTCGCTGCCACACATCGCCTGGTGCTGCTCGCCCCTCACGGCGATGACGGCTTTGGATTCGACGTCAGGTCGCTGCAGGAGATGATGGCCGCGCGTTACCTCGCGACCGGGGCCTTGCCCGATGTCATATCCCGCTTGCGCCTGGCCGCCCCGAGCCCCCATTGGCGCAACGTCTGGCTTTTCGTTGCGGGACAACTGTTTTACGAACCTCAGCCACATCGGCACGAGCAGGTTGTGTCTCTCGTCGAGTCAGTCGACAAAGATGCGTCGCATCGCTTAGGCGCCGTGTGCCCGATCGCGCCATCGCTAGCGCTCGATCTAATCGATGACGGTATGGCCCGGGCCCACCCTCGGTTCTATGACCGCCTGCTAGACAAAGGCTTGGAGCTTTTAGGTGCACCCGAACTACAAGATCCGCTTGGTGTCGCTCGCGCCTTGGTTCGAGCAGCCGATGTTTCCGATCGAACCCGCGGCCGCGTCGCCGACGCGTTGCGGAACACGCTTGCCGGCGCTCCCGCCGCTCGCGCCACGACACAGCGAGTTCAGCAACTTCTGGACCAAGCTGCGCGCGAGGCGGGTGTGACGGTCCGCTCCCAAGGCCTCTCAGCTATCCGCAGTCGCAGTAGCGGTTTTCGAGCCGAAAACTCCGAGAACGACCCCTGGAAAACCTATGCCGACATTCTTGAGCAGTTGACCCCCAGTAGCCCGTCCGAAGCGCACAAAGTAGAGCTATTCGATGAGGCGGTCAAAGACGCTCACAAGACGAACGGGACGCTCGCTCTTTCGGCGGCAATTGAGGGGATGCTGGCAGATCCGGACCTGGCGCTAATCGCTGAAATGGCTTTACAGGCTATTGCTCCCAGCAGCCCCAGGCTCATATCAGCAATTCGAGACCAAGTCCTGCCGTCCATATATCGGGCACCGATCGGAGAACAGCTCGCGATGGACTCGTCAGCGCTACGGGGTGAGTGACTAGC